>Ga0209978_10000100_pt1 | contig 25635 bp, 34 predicted proteins | sample BentaG_FD_182805 | JGI IMG/M metagenome (GOLD analysis project Ga0209978, IMG submission 182805) | Deep subsurface microbial communities from South Atlantic Ocean to uncover new lineages of life (NeLLi) - Benguela_00093 metaG (SPAdes)... | ecosystem: Environmental > Aquatic > Marine > Oceanic >... | reverse complement strand
AGGGAGATACTGGCTAAGTTCTGGGAGATTCACCGCTCCGATTTCAGGATGCCAGTAGCTGTGGAGAAGATGTTTTATATTGACATTGATGGGGTAAAGCTGAGGGGCTATATTGATAGGGTAGATAAGCTGGATAGTGGTGGGTTATCTATAGTTGACTATAAGACAGATAAAGAACTGTTTACCATAGACGACTTAGAGACAAATCTCCAGTTGACTCTATACCAATTGGCGGCTGAGCAGACCTGGCACCTTCCCGTGGAGAGGCTTACCCTGTATCACATGTGGTCAAACACCCCTTGTAGCTGTGGACCAAGGGGTGAGGCACAACTTGACCAAGCCAGGCACCTGGTGTTGGAAGTAGCTGAAAATATTGCTGAGAGGAGATTCCCAGCTACTGAGAACCGGTATTGTCCCTGCGACTTCCCTGAGCACTGCCCATACTATAAACAGAAGTATGTAGAAATTGTGGCTGAGCCAAGGGAGACTGGTATTTGGCGGGAAATGACTGGGGCTGTTGAGCATTATGTCTCCCTACAGGGGCAAATAAAAGAGCTAGAGTCACAGCTTGAAGAGATAAAGCAGGCGATTATTGATTTTTGCCAAGCTGAAGGGTTGAATCGGGTTTATGGCAAGGAGCATGCTATTACCTATAAGCTGGTGGAGAAGACAGGCTTTAGTGAGGATGAGGTCAGAGCCCTACTAGAACCCGAGGGGCTGTGGAACCGGGTACTGAGCCTTGACCTATCCCGGCTTAAGCAGCTTGCTACCGATGACGGGGTAGCTAAGGATATTAGAGATAGGTTGGAAGTCTTGAGGCAGGTTATTTCCACCTCACCCAGGCTATGGGTCAGAAGGCTTAGAGAGGAAGAGTAAACTATTTCTTACAGAGCCGTTTTAAAGGGGGTAGCTTTAAGGGGCTCAGCCCCTTTAAAAATAATCTTCCTCTTCTTTTCTTAATTTGAAGTAGTAACCAAGAGGGTTTGAGAGGGGCGCTAGCCCCTCTCAAGAAACTATCTTCCCCTTCCCCTTATCAAGGGGAAGGGGATAAAGGGGATAGGGTTGCCCAAAAATTATTCTATCGGAGTCAAAAATGATTACATATGACGATTTTCTGAAGGTGGATATGAGGCTGGGGAGGGTGGTCAGGGTGGAGGATTTTCCCAAGGCTCGCTATCCATCATATAAGTTTGAGATTGATTTTGGTGCTGAGATAGGAACCAAGCTGTCTTGTGCCCAGTTAACCAACTATAGTAAGGATGAGCTTATCGGACGGCAGGTAGTGGCGGTGGTCAATTTTCTGCCCAAGAATATTGCTGGTTTTCTGTCGGAGGTGCTTATCCTTGGGGTGCCAATGGAGGGTGGGGTGGTTTCTCTGCTGGAGCCAAGGGATGAAGCTATAATCGGGGGCAGGGTTTACTAGAAAATAAAGCTTGCATTTTCTCTCAAATTCCTTTATACTTTATAAAATTGAATAGGTAGCCTGGAGGTGCCTGAACTAGTTCAGGCGTAATCGGAAAGCAAGTCGGTGAAAGTCCGACGCAGTCCCGCCTGCTGTGACTCGCCTAAGGCGAGAAGCCAGAACACCGACCTCCAGTATCCTTAAACCTCCGCGGAGTAAGGGGGTGGGGTTTATTTATTTACCGAATCGGTGTGCAAAAATCCCCTTGTTCTCAGGAGCCAGGGGTTTTTCTTTTGAGGGGTGATAGCGATTGATTAAATGGGTAAAGGATTCAAACTAACGGAGCGACTTTTGATGAGACGATATATTGGGTGGTCTATTTCAGTGGTGCTGATGGTAGCATTGCTGCTCTCTACCACGGCTTGCGTTACAGAACCTTTGCCCGGCACTTTTGTTGATGACCTGGGAAGAACAGTAAATATTGAAAAAATGCCACAAAGGATTATTTCCCTTGCCCCAAGTAATACCGAAATCCTTTATGCCTTAGGTCTTGAGGATAAGGTGGTTGGGGTTACTGAGTATTGCAATTATCCTGAGGCAGCTAAGGCTAAACCGAAAATAGGTGGCTTTACCACTGTTGATATAGAGAGAGTAGTTAGCCTTGAGCCGGATGTGATAGTAGCCGCCAGCATTCATCAGAAAACGGTAATTCCAGCACTGGAGGAAGTTGGCTTAACTGTCCTTGCCCTGGCGCCAAAAACCCTGGATAGAGTATTAGCCAACATTAGCTTAGTCGGGGAAATCACTGGCCAGAGCCGGGAAGCCACCCGGCTGGTTACCAGTTTGGAGGAAAGGATTAAAGCAATAACTGATAAAACCAAGGCTCTGACTGAGGCGGAAAGACCAAGGGTTTTATATCTAACCTGGCATGACCCCTTATGGACAGTCGGACCAGGAACACTGACCGATGATTTGATTGATAAAGCCGGGGGGAAAAACATTGCTTATGACATTAGCGGACATAAAACTATTGATTTAGAAACGGTTATTGCCAGAAATCCCCAGGTAATTGTCGTACTTACCGGTCATGGCGAGGCTAGGGATTTACCTTTTTATTATGTGAAAGATGAGCCCAGATTAGGCGCCACCGAAGCGGTAATAGGAGGCAGGGTACATCAAGTTGATGCTGACATATTTGGTCGAGCTACGCCGAGGATGGTTGACGGACTGGAGCAGTTGGCAAAATTTATCCACCCTGAACTTTTCGGGGAACAGGAACGATGGCACTAAATCTACTTAAAGCGATAACTATACCAGTGCCCAAAGCTACCCCAGCCTATCCGCTGCGGTGGCGAAGCCGACTATATGGCATAGCCGGGCTAGCCTTACTTTTGGGAGTGGTGATAGTCATAGCTTCAGCGGTGGGTAGCACCCAGATTCCTATCTCCAGTATATGGGGTGTTTTGCTTTCCCGGCTACCCTTTATTGATATTACCCCTGCCTGGTTACCAACCACCGAGACGATTATTATTGATATTCGCCTGCCCCGGGTGCTGTTGGCAGGTGTGGTCGGTGCTGCTCTAGCTGTGGCTGGAGCTACCTATCAGGGGCTGTTTCGCAACCCTCTGGCTGACCCTTACCTTATCGGAGTGGCTCAGGGAGCAGCCTTAGGCGCTGTGGTTGGCTTTCTCCTGCCATGGTCGGTAGTTGGCTTTGCTCTCATCCCGGTGCTAGCCTTTATTGGTGCCCTTCTGGCGGTAGCCGTTGTCTATTCCATAGCCAGGGTGGGTAAAACTTTACCGGTAACCACGCTTATCCTGGCTGGTGTCGCTCTGGGTGCCTTTCTCGCCTCCATCACCTCCTACTTAATGATTATTTCCGGGGATAAATTGCACGGCATAATCTCGTGGCTTATGGGCAGATTTTCTCTGGGTAACTGGGAGCAGGTATGGATGGTTATGCCTTATATTGTTATCGGGGTGGTAGTTATCTGGCTTTATGCCCGCCCACTAAATGTGATGCAACTTGATGAGGAACAGGCACAGCAACTGGGAATTAATGTTGAGCGGGTTAAGCTGATTTTGCTGGTGGCGGCAACACTAATCACTGCCGCTGCAGTTTGCTTCGTGGGCACTATTGGCTTTGTCGGCATTATCGTCCCCCACGCTGTGCGCCTGGTCTGGGGTCCTGACCATCGCTTTCTGCTACCATTGACTACCCTTGCCGGGGCTAGCTTGTTAATTCTAGCCGATACTGCGGCACGGACAGTGCTGGCGCCTACCGAGATACCGGTGGGGGTGATTACCGCCTTTTTTGGTGCTCCCTTCTTTCTCTACCTGTTGCGCCAGAGAAAGCGGGCAATATTTTAATGGTGAGGGGAGAAATATGTTTAGCTTGCGTGTTTGTGGGGTTACTTTGGGCTATGGCGACCGCATAGTGTTGAGGGATATCGACCTGGAAGTTAAGCCGGGTGAGATGGTAGGCATTATCGGACCCAATGGTTGCGGTAAATCCACTTTAATTAGAGGGATAACTCGCTTGATTACACCTCGGTCGGGGCAAATCTTCATTAACGGGCAGAATATAGCCAAGATGAGCCGGGGTGATTTAGCCCGGGTAATAGCTGTAGTTCCTCAGAATCCAGTTTTGCCTGAGCTGTTTACTGCTTTTGAGGTAGTGCTGATGGGGCGAACGCCTCATCTCAGCCGCTTTGGCTATGAAGGGGAAAGAGACCTGGCTATCACCCAGCGGGCAATGGAGGTAACCCAAACCATTGCCTTTGCCCAGCGAAGGGTAGGTGAGCTTTCCGGTGGTGAAAAACAGCGCTTAACTATCGCCCGAGCTTTAGCTCAACAACCTGAGGTGATTCTTCTCGATGAACCTACCGCTCATCTTGATATTAACCATCAACTGGAGACCCTTGACCTTATCCGTGAGCTATGCCTGGAGCAAGGATTGGTGGCGGTGTCAGCCACCCATGACCTGAACCTGGCGGCTCAATACTGCGACCGGCTGGTTATGCTTAGTCGGGAAAGAATTTATTGCCAGGGCACACCGCGCCAGGTGATTAACCCCGACAACATTAAGCAGGTTTACGGGGCTGAGGTTTATGTTTATCCCCACCCGGTTAACCGCCTGCCAGCCACTCTTATCGTGTCGGGGAGAAATAGACCTGACCACCACAAGTTAGACTGAGGTTTTATGGAAAGTATATTTATTCTGCTTATAGCTCTTATTATTGATATTGCCGTCAAGGAGTTACCCAATCGCTACCATCCTGTAGCCTGGCTGGGCACGGCTATTTCCCGGGGGTTGAGCTGGGCGCCCAAAACGGGCAGGGCTCAGCTACTTTATGGGACAGGAATAGTCTTGGTGATGCTGGGGCTGGTCACTGGGTCTGTCTATATCCTTCTTTTTTATCTCAGGCAAATAAATATGGTAGCTTATATCCTGATTGCCGCCTTTCTGTTCAAGCTAACCTTTTCCGTTCGGGAACTGGCGATGGCAGCCAGTGCCGTTAAACAGTCTATAGCTCGGGGCAAGCTGAATGAGGCGCGCCTCCGGTTGCAGTCCCTGGTCAGTCGGGATACTACCAATCTTGATGAAGACCATTTAGTGTCAGCCACGGTGGAGTCAGTAGCTGAAAATAGCTGTGACAGCTTTGTGGCTCCCCTGTTTTATTTTCTTCTTTTGGGTGTGCCTGGAGCTGTAGCCTACCGGGTAGTCAATACTTTTGATACTATGATAGGTTATCGGGGACAATGGGAATATCTGGGCAAGTTTGCCGCCAGGCTGGATGATGTGGTTAATTTCCTCCCGGCAAGGGTCACTGCCTTAATGATAGTTATCGCTGCCTGGCTGTGCCGAAAGGACGTATCAGGGGCGTGGCGGGTTATGCTTCGTGACCATAATAAGACGCAAAGCCCTAATGCCGGCTGGACGATGAGTGCGGCTGCCGGCGGGCTTGGCGTGCAACTAGAAAAGATAGGACACTACAAATTGGGTGATAACCATTACTCGCTGTCACCGGAGACAATCGGCGCTTCGCTTCAGGTAATGGTAGTAGTGGCTTTAGCCTGGAGCCTGGCATGTATCTCAGTAGAGGTGGTGCGTTTTGTCATTACGACCTAAACCTGAGGTAGAAAATCTAAAAGCCTGTCCCCACGGGGGAACCGATTACGCTGAGCTGAGGGCTATGGGTCTCACTCCTGAGGGGATTCTTGACTTTAGCGACAACTCTAATCCTTTCCTGCCGCCGCCGGGGGTAAAGAAAATTCTCAGTACCGTAGCCATCAATCACTACCCTGATTCCGAGGCAACCGAACTTAGACAGCGTCTCTCGGAAAGGTTGGGGGTGGCGGCGGATAACATTCTGGCTGGAAACGGGGCGGTGGAGCTTATCCGTCTCATCGCTTTGGCTTACTTTAGACATGGAGACCCCGTCTTGATTTTAGAGCCAACCTTTGGCGAATATGAGGTCGCCTGCCAAATCGTCGGGGCTGAGGCGTTTAAGCAATGGGGGAGGGCAGGGGACAGCTTTGTGCCCGGTATAGAAGAGACGGTTAGCCTTATCAAGCAACGCCGTCCCAGAGGGGTTTTTATCTGTAATCCCAACAATCCCACCGGCAAATACCTCTCCAGACAAGAGGTCGAGATGATTTTAGATGTCTGTGTAGATAGCTTACTCATCCTGGATGAGGCTTACATTGCCTTTGTCGACAAGAGCTGGTCTTCTATTGACCTAATTTCACGAGGCAATGTGATTATTATGCGCTCTATGACCAAGGACTATGCCTTAGCCGGTCTGCGTCTTGGTTATGCTATCGCCAATCGGGAGATTATCGATGGTCTGCACCGGGTCCGCCCGCCGTGGAATGTTAACATAGTGGCTCAGAAGGCAGGGGTCATTGCCCTTGGGGATGGGGATTATCTGGAGCGGTGTAAGCAGAAGATTAGACAGGCAAAGCAGTTTTTGACAGCCGAGCTTTACCGACTTGGCTTCACCTTGGTGCCGTCAAACACGAATTTTTTCTTGGTAAGAGTAGCTAATGCCAAAGGCTTCCGCGCTACTTTACTCAGACACGGTATCTTGGTGCGTGATTGCACTTCCTTTGGCTTGCCTGACTATATCCGCATTGCCGCCGGCACTATGTCCCAGTGCCAAAAGCTCATCGCCACCATCCAGGCATTAAAACGCCACGGGGAACTAGATGCTGATGTTTAACATTGATGAGGCTGCTGAAGAAATAAGGCAAAAACCCTACCATTTGTTTAGGAGCGATTGTCTAACCAAGTCTATTCGCCTGGTCAAACAGTGCCGGAAACAAAATATTGATGCCAAATTAGTTTGGTGCGCTTTAGGGTTGGTGAAAATTAAGCTACCCATTTTGGGATGGGTAACCATTCCGGTTTTCACCCATTTCTGGGTGGAAGTTAATGGAAGACGGATTGAAACATCTCGCCCTGTGGGGAGTTCTAGTTTCGTGGGTCTTATTCCAGCTAATATCCGACCGGTAATAACAATTAAATTGTAGAAAGGAATATAGCTCCTCTAAAACTCCCTTAATTACTATAGAGTAAGGGGAGTCAAAGAGAGGCGAAGCCCCTCTTACATAATCGATTCCCCCTCTCCTTTCAAGGAGAGGGGGACACAGGGGGTGAGGTTAATAAATAATCTCGTCTATCATACAGGAGATAGGCGCAGCATTACTCGGTAAGCGAGGTCAGATGTATTATTTATACATAGTAACGGGGTTAGCGGTATTAATTTCTTTCATTGTAAACCGTGAGAAAACGCTCAAGGCGGTTAAGATAGCTGTCAAGAGATTTGCAAATATTTTACCTGCCTTTTTGATTATGCTCATTCTTATCTCAATTGTCCTTTTTCTTGTCCCAGATAAGGTCATTTCAGATTATCTCGGGGTTAACAATAAATTCGTTGGCGTTCTCATTGCTTCCTTTTTTGGTTCCATAACACTAATGCCTGGTTTTATTGCCTTTCCGTTATGTGGCATTTTGTTGAAAAAAGGCGTGCTATATATGGTCTTAGCCGCGTTTACCACTACTTTAATGATGGTAGGGGTTCTTACTTATCCAATAGAAAAAGAGTATTTTGGGATAAGAGTAACCATAATAAGAAACGTAATCAGCCTGTTTATAGCTCTCGTTGTCGCTGTAATGATAGGTATTTTCTTTGGGGAGATTTTTTAATGAAGCGGGATGATATTATCAAAATAGTCGGCATATTATGTTACATTCTTTTCTTAATTGCTTCTTTCGTATTTGGGTTTAATCCTGGGAAAGAAATCGGATATAATTTTGTCTCCTTTTCAGTGTATATGCTTAAGATATTACCCTGTGCTTTCATTCTGATAGGTCTGTTTGAAGTATGGGTAAAGAGAGAAACGGTTGAAAAACATCTCGGTGAAAAGTCTGCTATCAGGGGATATATATGGGCGGTGCTACTTGCCGGCACTACAGTCGGTGGGCTATATGTAGCCTTTCCAGTTGCTTATTCCCTGTATAGTAAAGGGGCGAAACTCAGCGTTATCTTTACCTACATAGGTGCTTCAGCAATTTGTAGAATCCCAATGACAATATTTGAGGCGTCCTTTTTGGGGATAAAGTTCACCGCAATCAGACTATTTGTATCTTTACCCTTAGTGATTGTAGCTTCGATATTATTAGGGGATTATCTGACGAAGAGAAACTACAAAATAATTGGGAGGTAGAGGTGTCTGAACTTTTATCCAATACAATTGAAATGATAAAGCCTCTGGACAAAGAGGAAATGGCTAAAGCCCAGTCACGGCAGGATATATTGACCAAGCCGCAGGGTAGCCTGGGTAGGCTGGAGAAGCTTTCTATCCAACTGGCTGGTATTCAGGGTAAGCCTATCCCTCAAATCAGGCACAAAGCCATTATCACTATGGCTGGTGACCATGGGGTGGTGGCTGAAGGGGTGAGCCTCTTCCCTCAGCAGGTTACCGCTCAGATGGTTTATAATTTCCTTGGTGGTGGGGCTGGGATAAATGTGATTGCACGTCAGGTAGGCGCCACGGTTATCGTGGTTGATATGGGGGTGGCAACTGAGCTGGAATCTAATCCGCAGCTCTTATTGAGAAAGGTTGCCTTTGGCACCCAGAATATGTCTTTAGGTCCGGCTATGAGCCGGGAGCAGGCAGTGACGGCAATAGAGATGGGGATTGAGGTGGTAACGGCTGAGGTGGCTAAGGGTCTTGACATAGTGGGTACTGGTGATATGGGCATTGGTAATACTACAACCAGTAGCGCTATCTGCGCAGCTATGACTGGAAAAGCGGTGGCTGAGGTTACCGGCCGAGGCACCGGTATTGCCGATGAGCAGTTGACGCATAAGATAGCGGTAATAGATAAAGCCCTGGCAGTGAACCACCCTGACCCCAAACAACCGCTTGATGTGCTGGCCAAGGTAGGCGGCTTTGAGATTGGCGGCTTGGCTGGGGTGATGCTGGGGGCGGCTGCCCACCGCATTCCAGTAGTTATTGATGGCTTTATCTCCGGCGCAGCCGCTCTCATTGCCACGGCACTGTCACCAAGACTAAAGGACTTCCTTATCGCTGCCCATGTTTCGGCTGAGGCTGGGCACCAGTTATTGCTCAACCATTTAGGGCTTAAGCCGTTACTCAATTTGGAAATGCGTTTGGGTGAAGGCACTGGTGCCGCACTAGGAATATTTCTGGCTGAGGTAGCCGCCAGGGTCCTGGCTGAGATGGCTACCTTCGGTGAGGCTGGAGTATCGGAAAGGAATGAACCAAAAAGTTGAAGTTCTTAGCCGCTTTACAATTTCTAACCATTATACCCTTGCCTCGGCGGCGTGAGCTTAGCCCGGAGGAAGTAGGAAGCTCTATAGGTTACTTCCCTGTGGTTGGTGTCTTCATTGGTCTTGTTTTAGTTGGTTTGAACTGGCTTTTGGGTCTGCTTTTACCTTCGAGCCTGGTTAATGCGTTGTTGATTGTTTGTCTGATGGTGATTAGCGGCGCACTGCACCTTGATGGCTTTGTTGATACCTGTGATGGTATTGCCGGTCATAAGAGGGTTGAGGATAGGTGGCAGGTGATGCATGACAGCCGGGCTGGCAGCTTTGGTATTGTCGGCGTCGTTCTACTGCTGCTGGTTAAGTATATTGCACTAAATAGTGTGCCTGAGCCATTAATGATGGCAACCCTGGTGCTTATGCCGGTGGTAAGTCGCTGGGCAATGGTCTACACTGTTTTTGCCTATCCCTATGCCAAGCCATCGGGTTTGGGCAAGGCGTTTAAGCAGGGAGCCAGTTGGCACAGGTTTATTATGGCAACGCTCATAGCCTTGGTGGTGGCGGTGGTTTTAGCTCGGCTGGCAGGCTTAGCTATAATGCTGGGTATCTGGCTTATAGTGATAGCCGTGGCAGCCTTCCTAAAGGGCAAGTTTGCCGGGCTTACCGGTGATAACTACGGGGCGATAAATGAGGTGGCTGAGGTTGGTGTGCTTATTCTTGTTAGTCTGCTAATTCGGTTGGGACTAGCCTAGTTGGGAGGGATGCTTGTCTAGGTTACTTCTGGTGAGACATGGTGATACTGAATTAAACAGCGCTGAGAGGTACTGGGGACATAGTGATGTTGAGCTGAGTGCTGCCGGATTGAGGCAGGCGGAGAGGTTACGTGACCGCCTGGCAGCAGAGAAGATTGATGCTATTTATTCCAGTGACCTGCTGCGGGCTTCACTAACCGGCAAGATTATTGCTGCTAGGCACCAGTTGGATGTTATAACCTGTGCTGAGCTGCGGGAGATTAACTTTGGCGACGCTGAGGGTTTGACCTTTGACGAGATTAGCCAGCTTTACCCTGAGGTTACTAAATTGTGGGTGGAAAGAAGTCTTAAGCTGGAATATCCCGGCGGTGAAAGCATTGACCAATTTAATAACCGGGTTAGCAAATTTCAGGACAGACTAGAAAAACATGCCCCGGAGCAAACAATACTTATGGTGGCTCACAGTGGGGTACTACGCACGCTGGTATGCCAGTTATTGGGGATAGAGCTGCGGTATCGGTGGCAGTTTCGCCTTGATTTTGCTTCGCTCAGTATAATTGAAACCTATCGGCAGGGAGCGGTACTGAGCCTATTAAATGACGTTTCTCATCTGCGATAGTATGAATAGGGTTTTTACCTCGCAAAGGTTACTCAAAGCAGGAAAACAGAGAAAAACAGAGCTTTGGGCAGCTTTTTGGTGCTATAGTTCGATTATATGGTTCAGGGTACCCAATCACTGATTTCTTAGGACAACCATGGTGTTGACAAAGGATGCACCTATGTGTATAATGCATATAGGTGTAAATCCAATACAGTGAGCGATATGGTAAAAGGAAGCATGCCTTTGGAACACTCATCGGTCTCTGGACATCCCAGTGGGTTACCCAGTGATTTCTTAATGCCTTGGCTGCTGCTCCTTCTGCGCCACTGGAGTATGCACGGTTACCAGATATTGCAAACCTTGAGCGTCTTCGGATTGGCTGCCTTCGACCCAACCACAGTGTATCGCACATTGCGTCGACTGGAGAAGGATGGGCTGCTCATGTCAGGTTGGGAAATGGGAGATTCCGGCCCAGCCAAGCGGGTTTATTCGCTGACCGAGGCCGGGGAGAAGTTCCTGCAAACGTGGGCCTCTACCATGGAGCACTACCAAAGCATCCTGAGCAGATTCTTTGAAGTCTACACCGAGCAAAGTGGGCAGCGTGAAAAGGGAGACAGCGAAATTTTCTCGCCGCCGAGCAGCCCGGGTCAGAGAGGTGAAACGAGGAGCCAATAGCCGTGCTTGGCTTTCCTGCCGGTAACACTGCACAGAGCCAGGTGCATGCATTGACAGGGAAAACACCCGTGCATAGAAAGTACAAATGAAAGGAGGGGTATTACCCCTATGGAAGAAGCGATTTAACAAACAGAGCAAGAACGAATAACAGACAACAACCAATAAACGAATAAAGGAGGAATCAACAATGCAAAAGCAAGAATTTGGTGCAGAGAAAATGGGCTTGGAATATGTTAAATTCATGAGGAATTCCTTCCGGACCTCGATGGAAAGTGCCAACTTGATGCAAGACCAGGGTGAAAGACTGCTGAATCTGATGGTCAAGCAAGGCGAGGCAGGCTACGAGGAATTGAGCAAGGCCCTTGGCGAGTGGGCTGATAACTACAAAAGGGCGAGGGAGCAATTCCAAAGCACCGTTGAAGAGAATCTGGCGAAGTTGGAGGAGTTCCTGTCCAGGAAGGAATAGCCACCTAACGGGATAATTCCAGAATCGCAGGCGCGTCTTAGGCAGTTAGCCGAATTCTTTCGCTTATGGCCGGAAGCGAGCTTGGAGGAGATATGCAGCAAGGTAAGACCATTGACCAGCTTGAGATAGGAGAAAAGGCCTCCATGCGCAAGACGTTCACTGAGTCTGACGTGTATAGCTTTGCCCAAATATGTGGGGACAGAAACCCCCTGCATATTAACAAGGAATATGCCTCTGAATCGCTATTTAAGGAGCGGGTGGTGCATGGAATGCTGACCGCAGGGCTTATCTCGGCAGTGATCGGGACTCGGCTGCCGGGAGTTGGCACTATATACCTATCTCAAAGTTTGCGGTTCACGGCACCAGTGAAGTTCGGAGACACCATCGAGGCCGAAGTAGAGGTGGTGGCGAAGCTAGAAGACAAGAACCGGGCCAGGTTAAGAACGATATGTAGAAATCAAGGTGGGCAAACCGTTATAGACGGAGAAGCCCTTGTTATGCCGCCGCGGAAGTCTCCGTAGGTGGACTTTTTAGATTAGAAGGTGGGAGGTATGGCAACAGAGCACAAATGGGGAACTGATTTTTTTGAGGCGTGGTCGGGCGTCCAAACAAACTTGATGCGGTTATGGGCTGACACCTGGTTTGGATTTCCCAAGGCGACCGAAGGTGCCGAGGGCGTAAAGGAATCGACCCGTCCCTGGGGAACAGCCGGGGACATCTATAACCAATGGCTGAACATGTGCCAGGAAATGTTCGGGGAATACTGGAAAAGAGCCCCCTGGGGCGTCGGCGGGCAGACGTTTGAAAAGACCCTTTGGGGTGCCCAGACCTATACCAAGCTGTATGAATTCTGGGCTAACGCTGCCAACATCCTCTCCGGTACATCACCCGGAGGAAAAGGGATACCGGAGACCTACCAGGAATTCTGCGACTTCTGGCTAAAAAACTACAATGAATTGTTAAGGGGGTTTTTCACCTTCCCCCTCTTCGAACCCCTTAGGGGGCTGCTGGGTAGCGCCGCCGAATTGCCGCAGATGTATGCCGACGGCTTTTCCAAGTTCTTCAGACCATGGATGGAAGCGATGCAGGGCTTACCCGAGAAAGCGGCGGAGGCTTTGAAAAAAGGTCCTCAGGGCTATGCCGACGTCTATCGCTGGTGGCTACAGGCCTATGAACAGACTTGGGGAAGAGTTCTAAGAATACCGCCCTTAGGTCTGGCGCGAGAGACAATGGAGAGGGTGCAGAAAGGTAACGAGGCTCTGCTCAATTATTACGCCGCCATGACCGATTACTCGTCGGCGCTGTACAGGGTAGGTACCGAAGCCATGCAGAAGGTGGTGACAAAACTGGGCGAGATGTACAACAAGGGACAAGCCCCCAAAACTTATAAGGAATTTTATACGTTGTGGTGGACAACCAACGAGGAGGCGGTATATGAACTGTTTAAGAGCCCCGAGTTCTCCCGTCTCCTTGGTCAGGTTGTGGACAACACTATGCGTCTTCGAAAGCGCTACGATGATATCATGGAGGAATACCTGAAGCCGCTACCTGTGCCCACCCGGAGCGAGATGAATGACCTCTATAAGACTTTGTACCTACTGAAGAAAGAGGTTAGAAAGAACACCAAGCAGGTGAGGGAACTGGAGGAGAAGCTAAGAACAACCGAGACGGCGCTAGGCAAGGAGGAATCATGAGAAATCCTTTCGTAGAAAACATGGAACAATTTGTGAAGGAAATGACGGAGACAAATCAGAAGTTGCTCAAGCTCACCGACATATTAATGAACCTTTCCGATATTGATGTGGGCACCACACCCAAGGATTTGGTTTACGAAGAGGATAAAATGAGACTTTTTCACTACAAGCCCATGGTGAAGACGCCCTGTCCAGTTCCGATGTTGGTCACCTACGCCTTGGTGAACCGGCAGTACATGATGGACCTGCAGTCGGACAGGAGCCTTATCAGGAACCTCTTAGGACTCGGGCTTGATATCTATATAATCGATTGGGGCTATCCAGGTCCTGGTGACCGCTACCTTACCCTCGATGACTATGTCAACGGCTACATGAATAACGCTGTAGATATAGTCAGGGAGCGAAGCAAGTTGGACAAGATTAATCTGGTGGGTGTTTGTCAGGGCGGCACTTTTTCTGTCATCTACGCAGCGCTCTACCCGGAAAAGCTAAGGAATCTTGTAGTCATGGTCGCCCCTATAGATTTCGACACAGACGACGGGCTGCTTCATGTTTGGGCCAGAGACCTGCCAATAGATAACATGGTCGATACCCTCGGAGTCATACCTGGGGATATCATGAATGTTGGCTTTGTTATGCTTAAGCCCTTTCAGCTCATGCTGGATAAGTATATGGGTCTGATAGAGAATTGCGACAAGAAAGAGGTCGTGGAGAACTTTGTACGCATGGAGAAATGGATATTTGATAGCCCCGGTCAAGCTGGAGAGGCTATCAGGCAATTCGTAAACGACCTGTATAAGAATAACCTATTGATCAAGAACAAGCTCAAAATAGGGGAGCAGCCTGTGGATTTGAGGAGGATAAACATGCCCCTGCTCAATATATTTGCTGAGCAGGACCACCTTGTGCCTCCATCAGCGAGTAAACCCCTTAATGATGCAGTTTCCAGTAAGGACAAGTCTTTTTTCTCCCTTCGCGGGGGTCATATTGGAATTTACGTGAGTTCTCAATCGCAGACGGAACTGGCACCAGCCGTAGCCGAGTGGATAACGCTGAGGTCACAATTGCCAAAGAAGGCTGTCTCTGGCAGGAGTAAGAAGGCGAGGTCTGCGAAGAATCAGGCAACATGATGGCTACCCCCAACCCCTGTGGCTTTGAGCAGCATTAGGACTGAGTCCCTGTGGTGACCGCGGGAATCGATAGTTTTTATTGCTGTCGGCATGAAAATGTAAGTTAGGACATAGTTTGACCAACGGCTAAGGTTCCATGACCATAGCCTAACACTAACGCCGTTCACCCAGGAAGACAGCCTCATGCCAGGTGAAATGCGACCAGACTGAGTGACCTCATTCCGATGTCAGCTGGGAGCTCAGGAGCGGTACTGAGCTTATTAAATGACGTTTCTCATTTGGCTTAGAAGGTTTAATGTTTTAAAGGGTTACTATGCATCAGGTTTTTACCTCGTGGAGTGGGGGAAAAGATAGTTGTTTTGCCTGTTACCGGGCGACGGTTAGTGGGCTAAAGGTTTGTTACCTGGTAAATATGATAACCGAGGATGGCAAGCGGTCATGGACTCACGGACAGTCGGCTGAATTACTCCAGGTGCAGTCGCAGGCTATTGGAATTCCACTGGTTCAGCGACGGACGACAATGGCTAATTATGAGGCTGAATTTAAGGATATGCTCCTTGGTCTGAAGCAGGCAGGGGTGAGGGGTGGTGTCTTTGGCGATATTGACCTTGACGAGCACAGGCAGTGGATTGATAGGGTGTGTTACCAGGTAGGTATTACACCCTATTTGCCTTTGTGGGGACAGAGCCAGGAGAAAATACTAAGAGACTTTATAAGCTCAGGATTTGAGGCGGTTGTGGTTACGGCTCGGGCTAACTTGTTTGGCGAAGAATGGTTGGGGCGGAAGGTTGACCTTGATTTTTTATCATATTTATCTGAACTAAAGCAGATAAATGAAATTGGGCTATGCGGTGAAGCTGGGGAGTATCATACCTTTGTTACTGATGCTCCTCTGTTTAGGCAGCGGATAGAAATCCTGGAAACCAATAAGGTATTGAGAGAGGGATACTGGTTTTTGGAGATTTTGAGGTATGACTTGAGGGCTAAGTAAGGAGAGTCAAAGAGAGGCGAAGCCTCTCTTACACAACCCATTCCCCCTCTCCTTATTAAGGAGAGGGGGATAAAGGGGGTGAGGTTGAAAAGCATTCTCATAATTGGTGGCGCCCGTAGTGGCAAAAGTCGTTTTGCCCAAGAGCTTGCCCTAAAGTTAGGTGAACCGGTGCTTTTTGTAGCTACAGCCGTAGCTGGGGATGAGGAGATGCAGCACCGCATCGATGAGCATCAACAAGCCAGACCAGTCGCCTGGAGCACCCTTGAGGTTACCACTAACCTAGCTAGCCAGATTTTTCAGAAAATCGGTGGGGCTCAGGTGGTGATTGTGGATTGTATCACCCTCCTGGTGAATAATATTTTTAGTCAATATAGCCACCAAACTGGTGAGCCAATTGATGACTCTCTTATTGAGCAAAAAGTTACTAGTGAGATTAGTGAGCTGGTAGAGTGTATTAACCGGGTTGATGCCAGCTTCATTATGGTTACTAATGAGGTTGGTCTGGGCTTGGTGCCAGCTAATAGGGTGGGGAGGCTTTATCGCGATTTGCTGGGTAGGGCAAACCAGCTCCTGGCAGAGCGGGCTGATGAGATTTATCTGATGGTCGCCGGCGTACCGGTGCCGATAAAACCTGCCCGGCATTTATGATTAGTATTTATATTGACCAACCCAGCCAGTCAAAGACGCCGAGCATCTTTAGTCCCATATAGAACATTACAGCAATAAATATGTATCTTAGTTGTTTGGCTGGCAGCTTATGGGCAGTTATGGCGCCAACTTGTGCCATGCCAACACTGGTAATTGCCAATAGAAACCAGGCTGGCAGATTAACATAGCCTATAGAATAGGCGGGCAGGTTAGGGACAGCGAGACCGTTGATAATATAACCGATAACACCACCGATACTGGTAAATATCATCATAGCTAGGGATGTAGCTACAGCATTATGCATGCTAAATTTAAGCGCCAGCACCATTACTGGAATTATCAATATGCCGCCACCAATTCCGAGGCTGCCGCTTATGATGCCTATAGGTATAGCCCAGGCAACCCACAGCCAGGGGTTATCCTTGGGCTCCGGCTCAATCTTGGGTGGTCTGGCAGTAAGCATTCTGATACCAGCAGCCAGGGCAACAGCGCCAAAGACAATCTTTAACGCTGCCCCGGGGAGGTGAGTGGCAATAGTAGCCCCGCCAAAGGCAGCTATTAGGCTACAGCTACCCATAACAATGGCTGCTTTCCACCACACTGCCCCCCTTTTACTGTGTCTCCACGCCCCACTGGCAGCTATTGGCAAAATGACCAGTAAACTTGTGCCGAATGCCAGCTTTATGGCTATATCTGTGGGAAGACCCATAGCTGTGTATATTCCATACTGAACCGGGGTCATAATGAAGGCGCCACCTACCCCAAGGAGTCCACCAAAGAAGCCAATGCCGATGCCGGTTACCAGTAGGGTAATAATATGAGCTATTGCCACTTAACTATTTTCCTCTCTAGTGCAAGCACTCCATTAGATTGGCTAGTTTGCATCTATTATATAGTTGCACAGCCTCATCAATGCTTTTTACATCGCAGTCTACCATCACCTTGCTTTGTCTCTAGTTAACTAGCCTCCTCTTCAACCTTTGGTCTGGTATAGATTCTATAGATAGTTTCATTACCCGCCTGATAGCACAATGTGCAGGTGCCACACTCTTCCGGTTTTACCTCCTCTAGGTAGACATCAAAGCCTAGTTCCTTATACATTTCCACCGTTCTCTCTAGATGCTGACCCCCAGTAATTGAAGCCTGCCTCCAGCCTTCTCTTTCTATTTTCTCCTCATCCATTGACTATCCTCCCAATACTTTCTATTTAATGTCATTATAAAGCCTAGCAATGCTCCCTGCTACTGTGGCACTCCTCCTCTGGCATAAAACCAAAACAGCCCGGTTTGGGCAAATTGCTAATAAGCGCCTTTGTTTGCTATAATATTTTGGTAAATGGGGCTGTAGCTTAGCTGGGAGAGCGCCTCCCTTGCACGGAGGAGGTCGGGGGTTCGAGTCCCCCCAGCTCCACCAAAGGTCACTTTTGCAAAACCGGCCTGCTCCCTCTCTTCATTTATTTCGGCGAGGTTTAACCGGCAAAATATTTTCCTAGACTTTAAGTCCTCTGACGGTAGAATCTTGATTCCGAGCTTAGCAACCAAGTCGGCCCTCTCTTCGAAAGTCGGCTCCCGCAGATTTTGGTCACGGAGGGCCTTCAGTTCCTGCCGCAGCAGCTCAGCCTCGATGGCGCTGAGACTCCTGTTTGCCATTTGATCACGAAGTCTTGCAATCTCCGATTCCGCCCTGGCAATGGCTTCACGGGGCTCGGCAAGTTTCGTCTGGACTTCCTGCGGTGTGTAGAAACCCTTCTCCCAGCCCTCCTGTACCTTGCTGACTCGAAGTTTTGCCTGGCTGATCTTGAACTGCTCTATTCTGAGGAGTTTTTCTAAGTCTGCACTCTGAGACAATTCCGCCACCAGTTGCTGTTCCAGCCAAGCATCATTGCTCAGCATAGCGCAGATCTCCTCCCAGATCTCATCGTCCCAAGTTCCCGGAACAAAACGGCTATAGTTGCAAGGGTCTCTCAACCACGGGCAGTAATGTGCTCGACAGTAGTAATACACTTGGTCACTACCTTTCTTCCGCAGGACGGACATTGGCTTTCCGCATTTCGGGCAAAGCATCCGGGTCCGGAACAATGCCTGTATTCTTTTGCCCTGCTTGCCCCGGCCGCGGCCTCTCTCCCTGAGATTGTTATTGGCTCTTAGCCACTGTTCCTCGGTGATGAGAGTTGGGACCTCAAAAATTACCTTCTCACTGTCAGGTTTTGGCCGAACGAGCGTTCTCTTTATACCCAAAGTTAAGTCACCCAGAGGTTTCTCGGGGTTCGGAACACGGCCATTTGCATTGTATTCAGCCTTTCCCGTGTAACACCTGCGACCGGCTATCTTGATTACAGTCTTAGGAGCCCATGATGTCCGGTAAGGTGGTCGAATCCTGAGTTCATTCAGTTTGCTGGCAACCCAATAGGCAGTGCGACCTTCATCTCCGATCCAAACGAAAATTTGTATCACCACCCAGGCTGGGCTTCCCCCAACTGGCTCCCCATCGGGTCCCAGTTCGTCTATCTCCCACCAAGCACGGAGTACCTTAGTTCTGCCCAATCTCAACGCCTTCTTGTACGCCTTTTGCAGCGCAGTACTTGAATAATCTACCCCCACGATGTTGACATTTCTGTTCATTTCCAAGATATGGAAGATTTCATTTCCGGTACCAAGACCTACGCATAGTACCTTGTCATCGTCTCTGAACTCAAGGTTACCAACACATCTCTCCTGTAACTTCCGATAACGATTGAAACGGGCCGTAGTAAAATCATATACCGGGTTATAAGCAAAATTAAAGTAAGCCTGCATTATCTTCTCGGCAAAGCTCATGTCTCACTTTCCACCCAGATTCGACCGCTGTGCGCCTCCACCAGTCTTTGGCAGATGGCCAAACCCAACCCCATGCCATCTGGTTCATCACTCAGTCTTTGCTTAGCGCGATACATCCGGTCAAACACCCTTTCCAACTCCTCAGCAGCTATGCCTATTCCCTGATCGGTTACGCTGATTACTAGCTCTCGCCCCTCCCGCCAGGCTGATACCACTACTTCTTTTTCCTCCCCAGAATACTTGCAAGCATTGTCGATAAGATTGTCCAGCACTTCCCTGATGTGCCTGGCATCAATGTTCACCCTCGGCAGTCTCTTTGGTGAGTTCAACATCAGTTGACGCCGGGGTGCCCTGATCTGAGACTCAGCCACTGCCTCACGGACCAGCTTGGAGATACTGGTAGTCGCCTTTTCCATTTCCATTAGACCAGCCTCCAGTCCGGGTACAGCCGTTTTTTTAAAGACATGTACCTGTAGAGATAGCTCAGCTACCAGCTGCTTCAGCCTGGCGTTTTCACGCTTTACTCCCTCAACCTCAGCCATTGTGGCATCCCTGGCTGTATCGCGCTGAAGACGCTCCTTGCCGGTTTCCGTGAAGTCCTTTAGCCAGGCATAGTAGGTGCTGGGGCGGATACCTTCTCTGCGGCAGAGATCCCTTATCGGGGTGTCACGGCGCAAGCCTTCCAGGACAATGCGGATCTTCTCCTCGGCGGTGAACTTGCGGCGGGTAATACGCTTAATATCACGAATGAATTGCTTGGTTTCCTCAGTCCTGGCATCCGCCTGCCAGAACCTGTCTGATATTACGTAAGTCACGGCCTGCTCCTTTCTGACGATACTTTACCGCCTCTAGAGAGCAGGAGCAAGCCCCAAAGTGTCCATTAACTTCTGTCCCAATTGTTTCCCATTTTTGCTGACGTCGCACAGACATATTGGCTCCGTCCCTTCCTCTGTTATCTTCTCGAATTTCTAACCTGTGTACCCAAGGCTTAGAGAAGCCCCGGCGGCAATGAGTGTCAACTATCAGAGGTAAATTCTATAATGGTGAGGAATGGAATTGATTACCATTCCTCTCTGGGAACTGTTTCTAATTCGGTCTCATTATCAAAAAAATAGCTAAATACTGCGCTCGGTGGGGCATCTTTCAAGATGCGTGGCTTGACTTTTTCATACTGCCCCTGATATTCAGGGATTTGTACTCCCTTGTCATCAAATACCAAGACCATGCCATTCGGCGCTTTAATGACACTCTTAATTATCTGCCTGTTCTCGTTTGTGGCCTTATATCCTTCAGCCCGTATTTTGTGCCTGAGGTCCGGCACTTCTATCCCTGATAGTTCATCAATCAAGAACTGCGGGTATGAATTTTTGTCTCTGTTCATCCTGCTTCTACCCTCCTATAATGTTATCTGAACCTTGAGTGGAGAGTTATCCACTTTTCTACCTTTGCCTCCTATTTATCCCCTCTTGGAAATGTGCATTTATCATCTTTCCACCAAGTACAGGAAGGGTCGCAATCCAGCCCTAGCGGACATTTAATAGTCTCCTTAAGGGCAGATTTAACTTACTGCTGGCCAGTTGCTAAATTCTAAGCTAACCCTCCTCTTCAGCGGCTCAATTACATCGTCAGTTACCGGCTCTTTAGATATTCCTAACTCATTAGCGCAGGCCAGAACCTCGTCTTTAGTCAGCATGAAGATAATGTCTTCCCCGTGACTTTGTGCCAGCCCTATTGCCCCCCTTCATCCTGCTCATCCCTCGCACTAATGTTGCTCTCCACTTTCACCCTAAACTTAGCGAAGCACTGCTTACATAGGCCATGAGTAACTCCCTCTACACCCCTACCGTTTTTCTCTCCCATATTCTTATTGCACCAGGCACACACAATCTTGATTTTCTGACTCCCATTCCTTTTACCCAAGTTTTTCATCTCTCTACTTCCATCTTAGGACTCTGACATTTATTGCCCATAAAATAGTTGTTAAAATTTCATTAAAAACTACGTCACTACTGGTAATTTTTTGCTTTTGTGATGCAATTGTAACCTTCTGCCTATGATTAGTGACACTTGATAGAGATGAAAGGATAGTATAATGGTTTCATTATGAGTGTTATCGGTATGGCCTACCCCCCGAAATTAGATCCACTTGAAATGAGAGGTTCCTGTAGAATAACTACAGGAGGAAGCAGTTGTGAAAACAAGAAGGTATTCGGAGGCGCAGGTATTTGGGACTCTCCAGGAGGTTGATTCCGGCACCCCGGTGGTTGATGCCGCCCGCAGGCACGGGGTTTCACCAGCAACAATTCACCGCTGGAAGGCTAAGTATGGGGGGATGACTCTCTCTGAACTCAAACGGCTCAAGGCACTGGAAGAGGAAAACGCCAGGTCTAAGACTCTTTGAGCTGAAGCGGATCGTGGCACAACAGGCGCTGGACAACGAGCTGCTGAGGGAAATCAAGGCAAAAAAATGGTAAGCCCTCTTGCCAGGAAATCAGCAGCAAGGTATCTGACTTGGCAGGGTAAGTGTTCCCAGCGGCGGGCGTGCATGGTGGTGGGGGTGTCAAGGTACGTGGTGAGATACATTGCCAGGAAGCGACAGGATGAAGCCAAGCTGGTTAAGAAGATACATAAGCTTGCCATCTGCAATGGTCGGTATGGCTACCGTCGGATTGCCGTGTTACTGAGGCGAGAGGGCTGGAAGGTGAACAGGAAAAGGGTGCATCGTATCTGGAAGGCTGAAGGGCTGAGTCTACCGCTGAGACGACCCAGGAGACGCAGAGTGGGTCCAGTGGGAGAAATAGTAAACAAAGCAGAGTATCTGAACCATGTCTGGTCCTTCTATGGAAGGACGACTTTGTTGGGGACAGGACTGAAAGAGGTGGGAAGCTCAGGATTATGGCCATAATTGACGAGTATACCCGGGAATGCCTGGCCATCAGGGTTGCGCCGTCAATACCGGCCTCGGCAGTAGTGGGAGTGTTGGAGTGGTTGTTCCTGACGCGTGGGGTGCCGAAGCATATCCGGAGTGACAATGGGCCTGAGTTTGTTGCCAGGGCAGTCTGCCAGTGGCTTAAAGAGAGTGGTTGCCAGAGTTTGTTCATTACGCCTGGCAGCCCCCGGGAGAATGGATATATTGAGAGTTTCTTTGATAAGTTAAGGGATGAGTGCTTGAACCGTAAGGTCTTTCGTAATGGTTGGGAGGCACAGGCTATTGTGGAAACCTGGAGGCAGGAGTACAATCCTTCCAAGAAGGACCGGCCGCACAGCTCGCTGGACTACCTGACTCCGGCCAGGTTTGCCAGAAGATACTACGAAGATAAGCAGGCAGAAGAGGCTGCACAGCCAGGGGAAATGGCAGGGACTCTCTCATTGTAGGTGGTACTAAAATTGGGGGCACCCCACGTGAAAGCAACAAAGTGGCGAATAGTTCTAACCATGGTAATCGCACTCATCCTAATGGTCTCCCTCAGTGGCTGTATGGTGGGGAAAGGCAAAGTAGCCGTGATTCGCTTGAGCGGGACCATTGCTGGCTCCAGTCAGCAGAGCCTGCTGACAACCGGTGGCATCAGCCCCAAGCTATCTGTGTAGGTAGTGAGACCGTCAATCGTAACCTTTACCCCCCCATAGCGTAGCCAGTTTGGGTATCGGTTACTACTCCGTAGAGGTTGGCTAGTTCTATGCTTCTTATCGTAAGAGCCCCATATAGAGGTTTAGTAGCATATGCTTTTTCTACAAAAAGATAGCTATTCTCTTTCGCATCACAGATGGTAGCCCAAACATCAAATGTTCCTATATCACCCTCAATCGTTGGAACAGTCACTATAGTTGTCTTTTCCTCCCCGGGAGCCGCAAGAATGTTGTATACTGCTCCAGCATAATATTCCATACCCTTTATATATTCGCCATAAGCACCGACAATATCGAAGGCATAACTACTATTACCAGTGTTTTGCCATCTTACAGTAAGTGTGAAGGAACCACCTGTAAGAATGGAGCTTGGACTTATAGAAAGGCTCACTATCTTAGCTGTCACTGCTGTTATAGCTATAAAGCTCCCAGATAGACCATCAACATCCACATTGTAGATTCCAGCCTCCTGAGGGATTATTTGGAAGTCGACTGATTGACTTTCACCTGGATTTAAGGTTATGATTTCAGCTAATATTGTCATGTCCTCTCCATAATACAGGCTTGAATCTCCTAATTCCAAACCACTCCAGATTCATCCCAGTAAAAGTTAGTTCGAGTATGTTCAATATATATACTGCCATTAAGAATGTCTTTTACTTGGTAATTTGAGCTTTTTCCATAATATACATTGTAAGCTTTTAGAAACTTATCAGTATCTTCATCATATACCCATAAGAAACCATGAGTTACAATTGCTGAAAAATTGCCTGAACTTCCATAATTGATAATTTCATTACTGGTATAAGCCAGCGTAAAGAACTCTACATATGAACTCTGGGCATTACCCAACCATTCAAGCACTGTGTTGCCACTTTGCATGACCTTGTAATAAACTATCCCTTTAGAGGGAATTTGCATCAAATATTGGTATGAAAGGCTAGGGTCAGCTTCGACATACGTTTTCAATGCTCCACCTACTGCAATGCCTACAATCCAATCAGTGCTTGATTTTGAGGGATAATAAGCGAAGACCGCCTCGGCAACACCCATATAATCACCCTCAATCGCCCAGATGTAATTGTCATTGTTGCTTGTCCAGCTATTAACTCGGAAGCAACCCCTGACTTTCGTAATAGTATGCTCATTAAGTTGGTGGGCGTATTGATAATCCAATCGGTCAAGTGCAGCAAGTGCAGGACTTGCAATCAGAAAAATTAGACAAGCTATAGTCACGAAAGCTAAAATGGTTTTGATTATTTTATATTTCTTCATATCTTCACCTTTAATCTATTTTCCTCAATATTTTTCCAAGCTGAGTTTGTAAATTAGTTATTTCTTCAGTCTCTTGATTCCTCCTATTCTTTACTCAATTTATCCCTTCAGCCAAAGTCCATTCACAGCGGCGTAGCATAGCCTTCATCCTGGCTACTAGTTCCGAATAGTTGACGGGCTTTACTAGATAGAGGTCAGCCCCGTTCTCTACTGCCTTGACCCAGCCTGTAGCGCGGGGGACTTCGCCTAGTATTACGATAGGAATATCAACTGCCTGGCGTAGTTGCGAGCAAGCTTTAAAGCTATCTACCGGCAATCCTTCTCCTAAGATGATTAGGTCTGGCTTAAGCTCATCCAACCTCAACAAAACCTCAAGGTGATCTGAACAGGTTGCTACTTTGAAGCCTTGCTTGGCTAAAGTTGAAACGTTCGCTTCATTCAAGAAGGGGTCGCTTTTCTCGATGACTAGAAGGTTATATCTCAATTTTCCTTTCTCCGAAGTAGACTTAAAAGGAGAGCAGCAGGAGACAAAACATCGCTTTCACTTCCCAGTCTAGGGATCATGTCTGAACTTACATCGTAAAAGACAACATACTGTCCTTTGCGTGGAGGCCTTTCCCTACTCGCTGTTCAAGTATTCTTGAGCTGGCTGTAAAAATGTTCGGTTTTATTTCTTGATTTCTCCCTTTTGCCCAAGTTACCTATACCCGTGCTTTTTATTTTAAGGTGACAAAATTAATTAGCCATAAAATTTGCGTTTAGATTTCATTAAAATCTGGGACGAGAAGTAGGCAAGGCTGACTAAACTCAGGAGAATGGAGAAAAACTTGCAGAGTGCCTTGGTTACAGGGCTCTTGGTAAGGGTACGGGTTTCTTCTCGCTCTTAGTCAACAAATTGACGTTCGGTTATGCTGAGGGTGATGGATATCAAGCTGTCGAACTGCCATATGATGGCCGTGAACTCTCGATGGTGATCTTGCTTCCCCGGGCTGGCCAATTCGAGGCGTTTGAAGGATCGTTGGATACCCATCGGGTGGATGGAATTGCTAGAGGACTGGGGCACAAGCGGCAGCTGCCACTGCAGTAGTGGTGCCGACGGCTATGCCACCGGAGGAGCCTGTTGAGGTTACCGTTGATCGCCCCTTTGTCTTTCTGATTCACGATAGAGAGACAGGTACCATTCTGTTTGTTGGGCGCATCGTAGATCCTAGTGCATGATTAGATCTTGACTGCCATTACACAGAAGCTTGAATTGTTGAGTCACAGTACAAAAAAGGGGATGAGGAACTGACTTCCTAATCCCCTGAAGAAGGCACAAAAAAGGCAAAAGAACCCCTTACACTTCAGAGGCTCTTTTGCCTTGATTGTCCTTTTCGGGCTATAAGCGTTCTATTAGGCTGTTACTGGCTCTTTGGCTCGGCTACGCTTTGCCTTTTTAGGCTTGGCTTCTGTTTGCTCGGCTACAGGTTCGGTAGGTTCAGCTTCGGCTACCGCTTCGCCTTCGGCTACAGGTTCGGCTTGCTCGGTAGGCTTTGCCTCTGCCTTCTGTGCCTCTGGTGTTACCATCGGCATTACTACCAATTGATACCCGTTTACGGTAAAAAGCATTGGCGACAGTGGGCTTGATAGCTTAAAATCTACCATACCGCCACAGGCTTTTAAGGCTTGGGCAAGATACCCACCGTCTAGCCTTACCTTGACTTGTCCATCGGTATCAGCTACTAGCTCGGCTTGCCCCTTATCATCGGGATTAGCCATAACTA
>Ga0209978_10000099_pt1 | contig 25748 bp, 25 predicted proteins | sample BentaG_FD_182805 | JGI IMG/M metagenome (GOLD analysis project Ga0209978, IMG submission 182805) | Deep subsurface microbial communities from South Atlantic Ocean to uncover new lineages of life (NeLLi) - Benguela_00093 metaG (SPAdes)... | ecosystem: Environmental > Aquatic > Marine > Oceanic >... | reverse complement strand
GAAAAGTATCGCCGAGCTGGAAGGTAAACTCATCCGGGCAAGAATTATTGAAGAGGAAAAGATTGCCGGAGGCGAAGTTCGGATAGGAGCAAAGGTAAGGCTCAAAGACCTGGAATCAGGAGAAGAACTGGAGTATACTCTCGTCTCAGAAATAGAGGCAGACTTCACCTGTGGCAAGATATCTGTCACCTCTCCCGTAGGTGAGGGCTTATTGGGCCATAAGGAAAATGATATAGTCCAGATTAAGATTCCTGCAGGAACTATGAGATACAGGATATTGAAGATATCGAGATAATAATTATGGGGACACAATACTTAATTATGAAGAAATGAGGTCAGAGTGATTTTTTAGGCCTTTTTGATTATAGTCATCGTCGGAGAAGTTTCAATATCCAATACTTTGGACTATATAAATGAAGCATTTGCAATTATTTCATCTTTATTCATCGTGGTCATAATTCAATTTTATAAGCATATCATCCCCATCACACAAGCCGTATGGCTTAACTAATTCAAGAGCAGATACTATTTCGATAATACCTTTCGGCACCTTTGATCCAATTCTTCTAAATACCCAACAATCAATTGGTTTTTGAAATTTTCCACAATTCAATTGGCAAGGCCATGTTTGTCCGTCACCTATGTAGTTTGGCATCCCAACTAATTCATTTTTGGGGATTACAAAAGCAGGGGGTGGATCACCTTTATCAAGATTATCCTGAAGGTCCGGTGGATGTTCTACTTTTATGTTAAGTGAACCGGGAAATAAATGTGTTCCAAAATATTTATGAAAAACTTCTTTGTTATTGTTTATTAATATATTAAATTTCCTCGCTGTGCGTGTTAAATTTACTTTTCCATTAAGCATTACTTTTTTCTTCATGCAAATTTCCGTTCCAGACGCACCAATCCAGCTTTTCCCACAAAGGAAAATCCGTATGTTAAATATTCATCTCACTTATGTCTTTCTTTCAGAAAGCCAGAACTGCCGCAACACCAAAAGACATTTCGCCTTTGGCGAAAAGACTTTTGTCCACCTTTGCAGATTCGTGTTGCTTGATGAATATTTACCCCACCTACACAGTAGTTACAATCGGACGGTTACAGCTCTTCAGACTTCAACATCGCTCTTGGTGTGCCTATCTTTATTTGAAGACTTAATTTTATCTATGTAGTTTCGTGTTGTTTGAATAAACTCAGAGGATGTGTTTAAGAGATTCTTTAATTCTTCTCTGCTGAATTTTTTTGGTGAAGTCGCATAATCAGCATTCTTTCTCTTATAAAACATGTCATTAAGGAATCTTCCAAATTTTTTATTAATCCCTTTTTCCTTAACCAAAACTTTACCAAATAAACTTATTACAGAAGTATGTTTCAAGGCTTTTATTTCATGAAGCGTTAAAAAGGCCTTGGCACAAGAAAATGCAGAATAATATATTTTTGAAATAGGCCCGTGCTGTTTACCATAATCAATAAGTATATCAGCATCCTCATGACAATCCTGTGCTTTCTGCAACCATTTTTCACTTTCAGAAAAAGGGAACATAGTTATTTCCCTTTTTTAGTATATCCTTTATTTCTCATAATTTGGTTAACAGACTTACCTGCCACTTTTACATTGGCCACGTCTCTACTATACGACTTACCCACTGTTTTATAGGTTACAGTTTTACCACCGATCTGAGTCTTTAATTCATTCCTTGCCTTTGCCCCTCCTTTTGTTCCTAATTCTGGAGCTTTTACATTTGCAAGTCGTATAGCCTTACCTCCTTGGATCTTAAAAGTATCACCATCAATAACTCGAGTTACTCTTCCCTTTGTCATTCCAAACACCTCCTCATTTCTCTCTCCAAACATATTTATAGCCGACAGGTGCTATTGGCTTTACCGGCTTAATAGTTTTTATTTTGGGTATCTTCGGCATGCGTGGCATTTTTGGCATCTTTGGCAAAGATGGATGAAATTTTGGATCCTTAACTAATCTCCAAGGCATTGTAATCTCTCTTCAACAATATTCTATTGCCTTATTAGCGAAACCTTTATGTCTACTTGAAGAACACATTGATCTTATCTTTTAAATTTCTCAAAATACCTATCTATCTCTGGCCTTAACTCTATCCCTACTCTTTCAAAGCAATCCAATAAATCTTGATATGTTCCTTTCCCCCCAAGAAAATCCCAAAATTCATCTGCAACCTTAAGTTCATTTTCTAAATCCAACATGCCGGCCATAGTCCATCTACTATATGGTTTAGGTTCATAAGGATTATAGGGAATAGCTATAATAGTATTAACTTTTGCCTTAGGATCATTTGCCAATGTAACAGCAACCCACTCAAGCAATGTCCGTTTAAACTCTTTAAATCCACCTTTATTTGGTTTTGCTGTCTTTATATCGAATAAAAAAGTTTCTCCTGTATTATCTTCAAGAAAAACATCTACTTTTGTGGGTTTGACTTTCCGCATATTGCCCTTCTGTGCCACTTCTCTAATCATTTCTATTTCTTTTTTCTTATCAGGTTTTGAATTTGCTGCTGTTAAATTATCCATGATTTTCTGGATTACAAATTGAGAAGCTTCACTCATATTATCACCCGCAATTTCATGAGACTTGGCCTTTTTGAATTTCTTTCTTGCAAGAGCTAACGCTACAGGCTCAAAAATACTTGTACCAAAATTAGTGTTCAGTGAATGGATAAAAGAAAATAAAGCTAATCTATCTTTTCCCAATAGTCTCGTATGAAATGGCATAGCAGCTGGCTCGGGATTGTAGTTTTGAAACTTGTAACGAAGGCTATTCTTTAATACTTCCTCGATATCTCTAATTTGTTCTTTTGAAAGTTCCATTATTTACTCTCTTTAAAATGAAAAATTATCTCGGAATAAGGAGTTCTATCTCTTTCCGTTCGATTCAAAACAGGCCGTTTAAATTGATTAACAATTATCATATTTGATTTTGCTGCTATTGCTGGATACAGATTGTATTTATCATTTGCCACAAGAAAAACATCAAAATTAGGGGTTAGAAATTTTCTACAATTCTTCAAGACATCCGCAACACCTTGGATATACTCTCTCTGAGCGTCGTAGCTTTGTCCTTTACTTAATGGTCCAATTTCTAACTCATCTTTTCGAGTAAGTCCGAATAATTCATATGCATAGGCGTGCTGCTCATGATAGTCAATTTGACCAACATAAGGTGGTGAAGAAAAAATGCCGCGTATTTTCTGAGTAGATAAAAGTTTTAAAAAATACGCTGATTCTTTTTTTACTTCCTTAAGAATATCGACCGTTCTCCCATCAGCAGTTATGATTGACCAATAGACACCTGTTTTTAATCTTTCAAATTCTTTTATTCGAACCAAAGTATCATAAGCATAGCGATTAAACATTTTTTTGATTGAAAATAATAGCTTGCAAATTTTCCTATGCTTATGGCAATAATACGTTGTAAATTGAGGTTCTTTAAGAGTTGCGAGATCGCTATGAGTTGTTGCTCTACACGATCTAACAGTTCTACTCAAAATTATTGCCAACAACATTCTCACTGTAGAATCTTTTTCTTCCCTAACAAAGTCCAGAGTGAAATCAATCTCGTTTCTTGCATTTTGAATAAACCATTGATCAAGAAAAGTCAGCGATTTACTCTGTTGAAGTTTTACATTATATTTTCTAATTAGTTCCTTATAAATCGGGAGAAACTCTCTTTCTTTTTCAGCAGCGTATTTTTCTTCGTTAATCATTCCCTTGTTAACCTTATACCTAAACCCAGGACTCGGAAAATATTTTTGATTAAAAACGTATAATTTATTTAATAAATCCTCCTCGAATTGACTAATTTTGTTATCCTTTTCGTAGGAATTTAATTCTAAAATTATTTTTTTACTTGTTTTTTCTAAATAACTTATGTCATAATTCTGTAGTTTACTTTTAGCAATTAAACAATTAAATTTGGAAATATCTATCCCGATACTATGGATTCCTAATTCATTGGCTTGTACTAAAGCTGTACCTGATCCCATAAAGGGATCTAATAGAATATCGCCTTTCTTAAAATAAACTTTTTGTTTAACCTTATCAGTATGCTCATCAATAAAATATTCAACGAGCTGCGGTATGAATTTACCTTTATAGGGATGTAATCTATGAACGTGTTTTGTCGTGTCTTTCTCTCTTAGATGATCGAAGGATAACGCCCAGTTTAAATCTTTTCCCAATCTTTCTTTCCAATTAATTTCGCGCCAACCTCTATACGACCTATAATATTTTCTTAAATCATCCAAATTCACGAAAGTGGACCCATTATCTCTATGCTTATCCACTTTTCCATATTGAATTAAATAAGAAATATTACTAGAAGATATTTCCTTTTTCAAAAAATCACTCGCCCATTCCGCAGCTTCTTGAATTGTTACTAATTTCACGCTTTCCTCCTTCTAATAAAGAAACATAAAATATTTCTATACATTTGGTATTGCTGTTACAACGACTCCCTGAACCTGAAAATCTTTTGTCAAAACTATAGGTTTATGCTGTTTGTTCGTTGATCTTGGCTTTAAAATAATCGTGTCTCCTGATCTGTAAAATTCTTTAATTGTCACTTCGTCATCTAGCAAAGCAACAACCATATTGCCATTATGAGCCGTTAACTGTTGCCGTACAAGAACTAAGTCGCCATCATTGATCCCTTTTTCGTTCATTGAATCGCCTTCTGCTTTGAGTAAAAAATATCGGTGTGGCGGTCTGGCCAATTTAGTTGAAACGGAAATCATCCCTTCAATATTTTCCTCAGCAAGTGCGGGTGTCCCACAAGCAACACTGCCTATTACCGGCACATCAACTGTCTGAGCACGCATTGTATCATCATATAAATTACTTATCAATTGATATCTACCATTTGGCTTCCGTCGCAAAATTCTCTTGTTTATTAACTTTTCAATAAGTACGGAAGCAGACCGTGGAGAACGATAACCTAACGAGGTCATCATTTCACGCACAGAAGGCATTTTTCCGCGATGCATTAGAGAATTCCGGATTTGCCGAATAGCTTCTAATTCTTTATCTGATAATAGTTGATTTCTCATACATACAGTAGTATACACTATGAATACTTTTTGTCAAGAGAAAAATTATGAGACAGTCTTATAAATATAGTTTCCCGTCAAGCAGTCGCAGTCGGTCGGCTGCAATCTTCGATTTTCGCAACGCCCTTTATGCGCCTGCCTGGAAGAATCAAATCACCAATATAATTTTTCGCCGTCAAGATGGATTTATTCCTTTATTAAAAACAAAATTTTTGCGCGAAGCGCAAAGCCCGACGAAAGCAGGTGCCTGAGGAAGGCTATTTTAAAACGTAACGCAATCACAACATCGGCTGAATTTAGCAGGCTTGGAGTGCAGGAGCGGAAGACGCGGCAAGCGGCTGAAGCCCGAGCACCAAAACTGCCTGTACAAGCGAGCATCCCAGCGAGCGTGGAGCGCAGCCCCCGCCCCCAGGCGAGGCAAGCGGTGCCCTATCTGTAAAGGAGCCCGCCCCAGCGGGCGGTGCATTTCCTACAGATTCTTTCTCTTACAAGCGTGGACAGAATTTGGTAAAATCACGGTAATAGTTTGAGGCGACCCGGGTTGAATTCGAACCGTCAAAGATGGCTCTGAATTCCGAGTCAAAGCTTTGGTTCTATCTTTCTTTGTGACAAAATCCGAGACTATTTCAAGGGAACCCTTGAAATAAGATTTTAAAGAACTATCAATGTTGGCTAGCAGCATCCATGCCTCCCCGCTGAAGTATAACTGAAGAAAAGTAGCAATAGCTATAGGATCTCTTGTGTCCTCGCTATGGATGCTGTACCGTAAACAAAGGGCGCAACAGTGCAATGTTCGTCCACCTCGTTTCAGCCTTAATGGTGAAAAAACAAGGAAAGACTTTGGTGGGTTGCCGAGCCTAAGCATGAAAAAACCAAAATCAAAAAAACAAAAATTTACTATTAAAGGTTATATTTTATTTGTATATATCTAGCCCCTATCAGAACTTACAATCCAGATTCAGCAACAAGTCTGCAAATTGGTTTTCTAAAGTGATTAGTCCAAATGTCATTAAAATCCAGTGTCTGTGTAAGGTTACTTATAAGCATATTCACTGAAACCTGAGCATATCGCCTTCCCCTTGCAATCTTTCGTATATCTTCAATAAGGAAATAGGCATACCATCTCCCCTTAAATATTAAATCATATTGACCTTTTGAATATATTTTATCAACTAGACGGGACAATCGTGTAAATTTAGAATTAAACCGATTGAGGGGCAATCCTGATTTGCTATTAAGCTTCGACAGATGAGATTTATATTCTTTCCTTTTTACAGATCCATACATTCCATTATTTATCGGCGATTTTGTTTGTCCATAATTACACATTGACCTAATTTTATGGATATGTGAGAAAAGACACATCTTAACCCAGTCTTTCCACTTTATTGCCGCACATTTTCGCCATTTTGTATTATTACCAATTTCAGCACGTACGGATCCAATATCAAGAGATGCTGATGAAGCAACTGCTCTACTAAGGTCTCCGTAAATAAAAAAATAATTTTCAATCTCATAAGTTTTGGTATAGATGATATGTTTTGATTTGCGCTTGGTTCTTAGAAGATCATCGATATCTTTATCCAAAAAGAAAATAGAAATTGTGGTTTTGCCTTTAAATCTATCAATCAAAGAAGACTTATAACTTAAGTAGTCAAAGAAGCTAAGCATAGCTATTTTACCACCTGTATTTCCTGAAATCTCTTCTATTGGCACTATTTGGTAGGGTAGCTTTAGTCTCTTGGACTCAGACTCTATAATCTGACTATACACATAACGCTCCGCTCTATACCCCTCAATAAAAATGTATAACACAGTATGAGACATCTGCATTGAGCGTAGATATCCAGAAAAGGAGTGTCTTAATCTATTCATAAGTGAAAAATATTATTATCAGGTAGATCTGACATTATCTCGGGTGAATGCGTTGCAATTATAAGTTGTGCATTTTTATTCAACTGGTTCATGGCCGAGATCAACCGTTTCTGCCAATCAATATGCATTGAGATTTCAGGTTCATCAATTAGTAATGTATTATCTCTTACAAGTAGAGTTTCGATAAAAATCCAAAGTGCGTGTTTTTCCCCCGAAGAAAGTAAAGCAAGACTTATATCATGCCCCTCCTTTGTTTTTACCTCTACACCTGTATCTTTGAATTCTACAATCTTGTTATTTCCAAACATATCACTTATTAATTTTTTTAGCTTGTCACGCGAGGCTCTTTCTTTATCAATTCGTTGTTCAATTGTATTAATATCAACAATTACTCTTCTAACTTGCAGATCTTCTTCGTATTTCTTGGTAAACTCCTCTAATGATCCCAAAGCTTCTGGCGATCCCTGGCGAGCTAAGAACGCAGCAACACGATGATATGCACTTTCTGAATCTAGCTTTTTGGCAATTTTGCGAATTGATTTAGTGGGTGCTACTATCCCCCGCAGAATATTTGCAAGACCCTGTTCTTGAATTTTCCGAACCTCGCTTAAAAGCTGGTTGGAACAATCAGACCAAAGCATCTTCAATCGCTCTGCAAAGAATAAATCCCAATCATATTCGCGGTCCATTGATGGTGTTAATCTACGATGTCTATCAGATGAGTAAATATCATAAGATGCATAAAGCCGATATGTCGGTAAATATATATGCATCCAATTTGTACGAGCTAGATCTGGCCTCGATGGTTTAATTGCCCATTGAAATTTTTCCTCTTCTTTGTCAAAAAAGTATTCCTGATAGATGGCATTGTCTTCGTACCTAACGATTTTACTATCGGGTTTGATGGGTTTAGTTTTCGTGCCTATTTCCTTGGGTTTATGAATAGTTTTAACAAAATCCCTTCCATAATGAACCGAATGAATAACAACTTCGGCTGATTTAAACGGTACTGTTCTGATCGTACTGGCATCGTTAGACATTGCAGATCTAAGAATTCTTAGTAGCGATGTTTTGCCGGTTCCATTATCACCAAAAAAAACATTTATGTCCCTATTAAGTTTCTGTATATAAATATCCTTCCGCCCAGCGAGACCAGTAATTTTAAACTCAACTATATGCGCCATCATTTCCTCCTTTTATATCAATCTATTTCCTGCCAACAAGTTCATCAATTGAAATGTCGAAAGCATCGCGGGCGACCTGCGACCGTGTCGACCCAAAGTTGGTTCTTTTTAAGGCTTTATTTTAAGGGAACCCTTGAAATAGTTTCGGATATCGGCGCAAAGGCGAAGCCATCTTTAACGGTTCGAACGGTCAAAGGTGGCTCCCCGGGTTGGATTCGAACCAACAACCCTCCGGTTAACAGCCGGATGCTCCACCGTTGAGCTACCGGGGAACCTTTTGTTCAACTAGAAGGCAAAGCTTTCGTTTTGCAGCTACAAACTACTATTCCTCCCTTTCGGGAGGACTCCAAAACCCAATTATTCGGGTTGGGTGGCTTTGCACATGCCTTCCAGATATTTCCAGTAGTCGTCTACTTCCTTCTGTATCTTCTCCACAATATGTTTATTCTCTTCTTTCAATAGATGCTTATATCTTCCCTGGCTCTTTATCCATTCAATAATTGGCTTTCTCTGTTTGGGACGAATGTTTATCTTCCACACTCCATTCTCCACTTCAAATAGAGGCCAAAATCCTGTATCTATGGCCAATTTGGCGATCTCCAGTGTCTTTTCCATAGGATAGCGCCATCCCCGATGGCAGGGAGCAAGGATGTTAAGGAATGCCGGGCCATCAACTTTGAAGGCTTTCTCTGCCTTGTTGACCAGGTCTTTCCAGTGGAATATTCCTGCCTGGGCCGCATAGGGAATGTGATGGGCAGCTACTATAGAAGTCAGGTCTTTCCGAAATTGCTCCTTGCCCGGCTTCACTTTGCCTGCTGGCTGAGTGGTTGTGGAAGCACCACAGGGAGTAGCGCCAGACCGCTGGATACCAGTATTGTGGACAACAATACCATTGGCAATGAAGTTGTGTTCGTCTTCTACTCTCAAATCTAAAGTTGGCTCTTTGCCCATTAACTTTATCTCTTTTACTTTTTCCATTGCAAAATACTCGTTCCCCACCAAAAAGTTTTGATATTCTTCCTCTTTGGGCACAGTAAGGACTGCCGTGCCACCGTCTAGCAAAACTGTTGTACCCTCGGAACTGTCTCGTAAGGCAAAGTTTATTCTATTTACTTTGTAATCTCCCTTTTTGACCTTGTTAAAATCTAACTTTTTTGATTTACCAGGTACTAATTGTTTAGAAACAACAATTTCATCTCCAGACGAAATATCTTTTAGCTCCTTCCAGATTAACTCATTGACTCTGCCTTTTCCATTTCTCTTGAGTACCAAAAAGGGATGGTTAGAAGTCGCTTTAATAGAATGGTGGAGGGTGGTAAGTTTATATATATCGTGGACATCGTTATCAAATATGCCACTACATCTTTTTAGAACTAACTGATGCGTCTTCATATCAAAGGCATAAACTTCTTCGCCTACTTTTATTTCAGTAATCTTCTTAAGACCATCTTTTGTGGCTATTAAAGTGGAAAAGCTGAGACAGTTCATATAGGCTTCGTTATCGTAACAGACATAGACCATATTGTGGCCTCTTTCCAGAGCTCCGGAAAGTGACTGTAATCCTATATCATACGTCCCCCCATCGCCACCAAAAGCGATAAACTTTATCTCTTTCTTTATTTTCCCTTTCTTCTTAAGAGCACGATAGGCGGTCTCCACGCCGCTTATTGTGGCAGCCACGTTTTCAAAGGCATTGTGTATGAAAGATGACTTCCAAGCTGTATATGGATAGATTGTGGTGGCTACTTCCACACACCCTGTAGAGCATCCCACAACAACAGGGTGTTCAGTTCCCAGAAGGACCTGCCGGACAGCAATGGATGCACCGCATCCTGCACAGAGACGATGGCCTCCGGTTAGAACTTCTGGCCTTTTTACTAGTTCTTTAAGAGTTGGCATTTATGTGCCTCCGATTATTCTACATTAAGGCAAAGCTTTCGCTTTGCTACTCCTATCACCAATCTATTCTCTTACGCCGAGATAGTTTACTAGAGTTTCTACTTTCTTTTGTTTAATAATCTTTTCCAAGTCTGTATAGACTTTCTCTATGTCTTCAACGTTGATGTCCCTTCCTCCGAGACCATATATATGATTTATTATAAAAGGTTTATCTTTTTTCTCATAGAAGGCTGACCTTATCTCATTGAAAACTGGTCCGCCCTGATTGCTGAATGTGTCGCTTCTGTCGAGGATGGCTACTGCTTTCGCCTTAGAAAGTGCGTTTACAACCTCTTTTGCCGGGAAAGGACGGAAGAATCTCAATTTTACCATACCTACTTTTACTCCTTTTGCCCGCAGGCGGTCAACTGCTGTTTTGGCTGTGCCACAGGTGGAGCTAAGACAGAGGACTGCAAGTTCCGCTCCATCCATCTTATACTCTTCTAAATAGTCATATCTCTTTCCTATAAGTTTCTCAAACTTATCTACAACTTTAGGTATGGTTAAATACGCATTTCTCATTGCTTCTGCCTCTTGCCTTTTGCTCTCAAAATAGTAGTCCTGTAAATGGAGCGGTCCATAGGTTACAGGATTTTGAATATCTAAAAGAGAGTATTTTGTTTTTATCTCACCTATCCACCCCTTTACCACTTTATCTTCCAGAAGCTCAATCCTTTCTACTGCATGGCTGGTTATGAATCCATCAAGGCATACCATAACCGGGAGAAGTATCTTCTCATCTTCAGCAATCCTCACTGCCAAAATGGTCGACTCATACGCTTCCTGTCCATTCTCGCAATATATCTGTATCCAGCCGGAATCTCTAGCTCCCATAGAATCTGAATGGTCGCAGTGAATGTTTATTGGTGCTGAAAGAGCGCGATTTACTACAGGCATTACGATGGGAAGCCTCAAAGAAGAGGCTATATAGACTATCTCCCACATCAACGCCAGCCCCTGAGAACACGTGGCTGTCATTGCCCTTACTCCAGAGGCAGATGCTCCCACGCAGGCGCTCATTGCGCTGTGTTCTGACTCCACAGGAATCGTCTCCGTATCCACTAGTCCATCAGCGACGAACCGGGAAAATGCCATTACAATCTCTGTCTGGGGAGTAATGGGATATGCTGCTACCACATCCGGATTTATCTGGCGCATTGCATGGGCTACTGCTTCGTTTCCTGTCAGAGCTAATTTATCTTTCATTATTTTTCCCTCCATAATACTATTCCTTTACCATCTCAATGCATTTAACAGGGCATATCTGGGCACAGATGCTACAGCCCTTACAGTGGTCGTAGTCGAATCCAGTCATCTTATCCCCGGATACCAGGATTGATGAATCGGGACAGTATATCCAGCAGGTGAGACAGTTTGTGCACTTCTCTACATCCCTTACAGGCTTGAAAGTCCTCCAGTCACCTGTCTTATATTCTTTGGCATTTCCTGCCTCAACGATTAATCCCGCAATGGGTATATCCTTCCAGCCTTTCTCTTTCATAAATCCTCCCTATAAAAAGTCAGCCAGATTCCACTTCTTTATGGGCTCTTTCAATAGCTTCTATATTTCCCTTAACTGCTTTCTCTCCAATCTTCTTCAGAAACTTCTTTCTTAGCTTCTCTTCCAGATCTTTCATGCTAATTATTCCTGTAGCCTTTATCAATGCTCCCAACATGGGAGTATTGGGCATGGCCCTGCCCAGAGTGTCCAGGGAAATCTGAGTAGCATTTACGGTAAATACTTTTCCTTTGTTAAACTTTATCTTCTGCCGAATTGCCTCCGGCTTCTCTTCTGTATTCACAATGAGAATACCTTCATCTCCCAGGCCCTTAGCCACATCGATTGTCTCCATAATTGTGGAGTCTATTACTACCACCACGCCCGGGCTGGTTACTCCACAGTGGAGATTTATTGGCTCATCGCTGATGCGCGTGTAAGCCCTCATCGGCGCTCCTGCCCTTTCGGGACCATATTCAGGAAATGCCTGAATGTACATCCCCCCACCCAAGGCTGTCTCTGCCAGAAGCTGGGCTGCTGTCTTTGCTCCCTGACCTCCACGACCATGGAATCTTACTTCTATTAGTTTAGCCATTCTCTTTTCTCCTTGTAAATTTTTGACAAAAGTTCAGTCAATTTTAGCAAAAAATATCCTCTTTGTCAAAAAGATTTCCTCCTCACCCTGACCCTCTCCCCCAAGGGGAGAGGGATTTTTAACTATGTTTCCCAATTGAGCGTCCCAGATTGAAAGCTTCTTTCAGTTTCTTTTTCTTCTTCTTTATGGCGCCCTTTTCCAGCACGCCAGGCGCGAGTATTTTACCCTTAAGCTTCATTCCCAGGTATCTTGCACTCATTTCCATCATCCTCAAAAGAGGATTTGCAGTGTTGGGGTCTTTGCCGGCAAAGGCTATAGCTAAAACGACTTCTTTTCCTTTTATCTTATCCTTATTTTTTAAACAGTCAAAATAGAGCAGCCTGTCTATAAGGGCTTTCATGGAAACGCTCGGTCCAAACCAGTACATAGGAGTACCCAAAACTATGCAATCGCTATCTATAAGTTTCTTATAGATTCGCTTCATCCCATCATTAATTCTACAGACCTCACTCTCCCAGCAGGTATAGCATGCATCACACTCCTTAATTCTCAAGTTGCTGAGAGAGATTAGCTCTATCCTGGCACCCGCCTCACTGGCGCCTTTCAGAATTTGGGAAACTAAAATGTGAGTATTACCTCCCTTACGGGGGCTTCCCGCAATGCCAAGAATCTTTTTCATTTGCTACCTCCTGGATTTCTTATTCCCCCTCACCCCTGCCCTCTCCCCAAAGGGAGAGGAGATAGAGGAACGGAGAATTCCCCTCACCCTGACCCTATTCCCAAGGAGATTGCCACGCCCCGATTTTCAATCGGGACTCGCAATGACATTCTCCTCTAAGGGAGAGGATAACAGCCATAAAGGTATTGCTTTTCGAATGTCAGATATGCTATATTGAAGACAGCATGAAGAAATCATTCAGTAAAAGGAGCAGAAATACGATGAAAAAGAAGACTATGGTACTTGTCGCCCATAATGGTAAGAAGAAGGATATGGTTGATTGGGCAAAATTCAACAAAGGCACATTGGAAAAGTTCGAAATCTATTCAACAAAAGCAACAGGAGAAAGAATTATAAAAGATGTGAGATTACCGGTCAACCTTCTTCTGAGTGGTCCTCTGGGAGGAGATTCCCAGGTGGGAGCTATGATAGCAGAAAAAAGGATAGACCTTATTGTCTTCTTCTGGGATCCTTTATCTTCTCACCCGCACGACGTGGACATAAAAGCAGTTCTCAGGCTGGCTGTCCTGCACGATATACCAATTGCTTGTAATCGCTCAACGGCCGACTTCTTAATATCTTCTCCATTACTGAAAGAAGAGAAATCGTAATTTCAGACCTCTCGCCTGCCTTCTAAGGCTTTAGCCAGGGTGACTTCATCGGCATACTCCAGGTCGCTGCCCATAGGCATTCCCTGGGCCAAGCGAGTCACCTTGACTCCCAGAGGCTTGATAAGTTCTGAGAGATAGGCAGAAGTTGCTTCGCCTTCCACATTTGGATTTGTAGCAATTATCACTTCTTTGATTTTGTCCTGTTCAATTCTTGTGACCAATTCCTTTATTTTTAAATCGTCAGGACCAACTCCATCGAGGGGAGAAAGTGCACCCATTAGCACATGGTACGCCCCTTTATACTCTCCCATCTTTTCAAAAACGAAAATGTCCTGCGGCTGTTCTACGACGCAGATGGTACTTCCATCTCTGGTAGAATCATCACATATAGAACAAGGGTCGCTATCAGTGATATTGCCACAAACAGAACAGCTTTTCATCTTCTCTTTTGCTGCCAGAATAGCTTGAGCTAACTCATTAGCCTCTGCTCTGGGACTCTTCAAGATATAGAATGCCAGCCTCTGGGCACTCTTCGGCCCGATGCCTGGCAAACGGTGTAAAGCTGAGATTAGTCTCTGTAAAGATTTGGAATAGATAGGCATTTCAATTCACCAAAATTATTCTTCTTCAGGCTTCTCCTTCACAGGCTTCTCCTTCACGATTTCTCCTTCAAATATTTGTAGCACCTTTTCTACAATTGGGTCAACTTCTTTCTTTTCTTCAGAATTGAAAACCGGCTCCTGGGCAGGAGCCACCATTTCCTCCTCTGGCTCAGACTCTCCTGAAAATTCCTCAGGAACTGATTCATTCTTCTCCTCTGCCTTCTCTTTTGGCGGGGAGGTAGTATTAATCTCACCGGTTCTACACTTTATCTTGACTTCTTTCCCCAGAACTTCCTTAAGAGCTTGTTCGACAATATTCGACTTTTTCTCTACCCTGTCCTTATGGAAACTGTAATTTTTGGGAAAAACGATATACAGGAGCTCTCCTTCCATACGGACTGGCGAACCCTCGAGAAGGCAAGAGTGGAGAGGGATATCCAGTTTCCTGACAGATTCGAGAACTTCCTCCCAGCGCTCTCTAATTTCCTGAATCTCCGAAGTATCTCCTGCCGGAAGTCTCTTCTCTTCCTTAATCATGGGATAAGATTTCTTGCCTTCCCGAACATATCTTTCCACAGAAGGAATCCCTTTTTTCTCTTCAAGGGTTAGCGACTTTTCCAGTCTCCCAATTCTCTCAATAATCTCTCCAATGGGGATATATGGCTGACAGAGACGGAACATATCGACCTCTATCACCAGGCGCGGCTGTTCGCTCCACTTCATAGATTCGTAGGTCTTGCTGAGAAGGTCAATAATCCTCACCATGCTCTCTGCTGTAAACTGGGCTCCTTTTTTGAGAAGAATTTCCAGGTGCTTATCGGGAAGTTGCAAAATTTTCGTATTTTCTCCTGCCACTTTTATAAGGAGCATATTTCTGAAGTGTTGCCTCAGGTCTTTGATAAACTGGTGGAGGTTATAACCAGATTCGGCTATCTCATCTATGAGGGAGAGAATCTCCCTGGCTTTGTGCTCGGCGATGAGGTCGGAAAATTCTACCAGGCGCTCAAATGGAAGAACACCCAGAATGAAATTTGTCTCCTCCAAGCCTATCTCTTTATCGCCAGCATAAGAGATAACCTGGTCGAGCAGACTCTGGGCATCCCTGAGACTTCCTTCTCCTCTGTAAGCAATTAGATTGAGAACCTCCTTTTCTATTTTTAGTTTTTCTTTTCCCACAATATAATTTAGTCTGTCGAAGATTTTCTTCTGAGGAATCAACTTAAAGGAAAACCTCTGGCATCGCGAAAGAATGGTGGGTGGAATCCTCTCTGGCTGAGTGGTAGCCAGCATAAAGACGATGTGCCGGGGAGGTTCCTCCAGAGTCTTCAGAAGAGCATTGAAAGCATCGTGAGTAATCTGATGCGCTTCATCAATAATGTAGATTTTGTAGCGAGAGGAGACGGGAGCAAATTTTACGTTCTCCCTTAAAGCTCTTATCTCATCAATTCCCCTGTTGGATGCCCCATCAATTTCCAGAACATCAAGGGAACTGCCCCTGGCAATTTCCACACAGGATGTACACTTGTTGCAGGGCTGGGACGTGGGACCTCCTTTACAATTCAATGCTTTAGCTAAGACACGCGCAGTGGTCGTCTTGCCTATGCCTCGGGGACCTGAGAAGAGGTAAGCGTGGGCAACTTTACCTGAGGCAATGGCATTCTTTAAAGTCTTAGAGACATGCTCCTGCCCTACAATTTCATCGAATGTCTGTGGTCTATATTTTAGTGCTAATACGAGGTAAGACATCGTAACCTTCTATATGGTAATGGATTTCTTTTGTCTCATATCTTTCGCCATAGGGTATTTTTTCTCTTTTAGGAATAAGAAAACTGAATAGAGTCCAGATAATAACAGGACAAATTACAACCCCAATTGCCTTAGGAGTGGTAAGAATTTGGAATTTCCTGAATCCTTCTACCTGGACAACAAAAGTTACATAAAGCCAGAATAGAATATAAATTATTGTCCAGAACAAAAAAGTGCTCTTAAATTGTTCAGCAAGATATAGAATAACTTCAGGTGACTTAGTGGCACCAGCAGCAAGGAATGCTGATAATATGTCACCCCCGATAAAAATAAGTAAAAGAAGATATAAACCAATAGTCCAAACAGTAGTGGCTACAGCTGTATAAGTAACTACACGAAAAGTTTGTTCGTAATCTCTTTTACCACCAAATAATTTCACAAAGAAATGGTAGACACCAGCATTAATAAAAAGACCCAATATGCCCAACAAGCCGACTAAAGAGAAGATGAAGAATAAAAACGCTACACCTATCAAAGCAACAGGTGAACCTATCGGCTTGGCGAGAGAAAATATTAATGTAGGCATGCAAACTGCCGCAAGCAGCAAACCTAATGCTACCATATAAAACTTTATCGGTGTGCCAAAACCACCTTCCTGAGGTAATTCTTCAAAAAATTTCTTGGGATATATAATTAGTTCCCAGCATTTACGAAAAAAACTTTTTTCGGGAGCGATTATCCCATATTGCTCACGGGCGATTTTTTGACCATATTTTGTCCTTTCTGGTATTACTCCTGCATAACATTGATTGCAAACTAATTGTCCTTCTTTCTCCTGAAGACACTCAAAACAAAAATCGCGTTGGCAAACTGCGCAAAACCCCTGTGCTGGGCGATCTGGATGGTTAGTACATACATCTTTTGCTGGAGATGGACTTTTTTGTTCTACAGGTTCAGAAGGTTCAATTTGTTCACTCTTTTTCCTGAGGGGTTCATAACACATTCCGCAATATAACGAGTCATCCTTATTCTCATAACCACATTTTGGACATTTAATCACTCTGACCCCTTTTTTCGTAATTAAGTATTGTGTCCCCGGAATTCGTGTCTGGACATTTAATCACTCTGACCCCTTTTTTGGTGGAGCAGAGGGGATTCGAACCCCTGACCTCATCCGTGCGAGGGATGCGTTCTCCCAACTGAACTACTGCCCCATCGCCTTCTCCTCCCGAGAAGGCTCTCAAGTGGGAGAACCACGTTCTCCCCCCTTGCGGTCGTCCCGAAAAACCCGGGACTCCCTGTTATCCCCCTCTCCAGGAGGCTCTCCCATTATCCCACCCTTATTTTATTAACTGCCGTCGGTTTTCGCTATTTCTTGAAGAGTTTCTTTAAGCCTTCCTCTATTCCCTTTTTCAAAATATCTTTGCCAGCCTTTTCTGCTGCCTTACGAGTCAATTTCCCCCAGTCGAGATTAACTTTTGGGTCTTCAAATGTTCCGGCAATCTTAAATGGCACAGTTACTCTTCCTTCAGAGTCACCAGCATATTTGGCAAAGTCTCCACCAGAGTATTCTTTGGTAAACTTAATATTACCCTTTATATCCTGCCTCTTCTTAACAAGATCAGCATTGCCGGAACAATAAGCATCCAGTTTGTCTCCACCTTCTGTTTTCACATCTGTAAGATATACCTTTCCCTTTTTAATGGTGAGCCTCCCGCTTGCCGATTGGAAATTGGTCTCTTTAAGTTCGGGAATTTTGGCAGCAGAAGCAATTCTGTCCAGAATTTTTATCCCCTTTATCTTCACATCTTTTATCTCCATGAGACCTGAACCATTCAATTTAGAAAAATCTTTTCCCCTGCCAGAAATCTTTATCTTTCCAGAAGCTATGGCATAAAACTGTCCCTTCATTTTCCTGTCCATAGATTGGATAACCTTATGTATATCGAGATTTTTGACGTCACTATCGAGATTGAATTTAAGGGTATCCAAAGAAGAGCCTTTAAGCTCGGCTGAGAGAGAGCCCTTCATACTACCGTCGTACGCTGATAGAGAGAGAAGTTTCAGTTTTAGTATCGATTTAGCAAGGTCCAGTTTTGCCGAACAATCGGATATCTGATAGTTTTGGAAGGATAGTTTCTTGAGCTTGATTTTCCCTGAGACCGTAGCATCTGGCGGAATCCCAACTTTAGGAGATGGCTTCTCTTTTACAGCTGGTGGCTCCTGTTTCGCCTTCTTTGCTGCAGGCTTCTCCTCTTTCGGCTTTTTCGGTTTCTCCGCCACCTTCACTTCCACTGTTCCTATATCCAGATTAAAATTGACTTTCGGCTTTTTGAAATCCAGAATATTTCCTGAATATTTTAAATTGGACCTGTCCAGTTTTACGGTCATTTCTTTCTGTATTGACTCTATATTTTTTACGCCTATCTTTCCGGAAATATTTAGTGATTTCGGTACACCTGAAATCTTTGTCTCCCCTGACACCATTCCCGCAAGCCCATAGTCCTTGGCGAGAGGGATTAACTCCTGGAGCGATTTCATATCAAATTTTTCCAGAGAAACTTTAAGATTGAGTCTCCTCTTTTCCTTAAGCCCTATTACCTTCCCGGAGGCAGAAGCTTTCATCTCACCAAGAGCTACTGATATTGAGTTCAACTTCAAAATGTTATTGTCTTCAAGGACAATATCAATTCCCATTCCCCCATCCATACCAGAAGGCTTATGGAATAAGTCCTTGAACAATACCTCGACTTTTTTAATACCAATATTGCCTTTAATCTTGATTCTGTTCAAATTCCCGGAGATATCTGCGCTTATATCTGGCTCGCCAGACATTAGAAAGTCTCCGGGGAAAGGAAATGTCTTGGAAAGCTCCTCCAGCACTAAACCCTCACTTTTTATATTAATTGCAAAGGAGAGCTTATCTGGCTCCATAAACTTCTCTACACTCCCGGTGGCTCCTATTCCTGCACCAGCTATAGTCGCTAAAGCTTTCTTAATCTTGATACTCTCTTTTTTTATGTCAACATTTCCTTTAAAGGCAAGAGAACCCTCCAATTTCTCCTTTGCCACATCAAAAGAGGCTTCCACAAAGAAAGGCGAAACGAGCGAAATGCCATAAACACTCAGGTTAATGTTCTTCAAATCTGCCGATAGCTTCTGTGGCGTCCTGTCTACAAATTTCATCTCTCCCCCGGATATGGTTACTTTCGATACCAGGAAAGAGAAGGCTATTGGCTTAACTTTTGCCAGCGGACCCTTTTCTACCTTTTCTTCTTTCTTTGCCTCAGGTATTTTCTCTACCATAAGGTCGCTGAAATTAAACGAGCCATCTGCTCTTCTTATAATATTTATCTTGGGAGAGACGAGTGTAACTTCGCTTATGGAAATCTGCTTTTTAAGCAGGGGTAGAAGTTTTGGCCTTATCAAGAACTGTCCTGCTTCCACAAAGGTCCCTTTGTCGAATGATGGCTTCTGGGAAATTTTGAAACCTTTGACCCTAAGTCCTCCCAGACCAATGGAGATACTTTCTATTTCTACCTGCCTGTGCAGAGCCTCAGACATCTTGGCTATCAACATAGCTTTCACTTTTGCCGGAGGAAATGCAATCCTTAAAGCAATTGTTCCTCCCACAAAAACAAATAGCGAAATAAGAATAAGGATAAGTAGAATTTTCTTGAATTTTTTCATCTATTTAACCTTTCCTTATTAAGAATACCTTCCTTTCAGAAGGACTCCAGTTTTTGGAAGGACTCCAGTTTCGGAAGGACTCCAATTACATCCCCGATACCATTTTCTCCAGTTTTTCTCTCTCGCCTGGTTCCATTCTATATGTGTGTTTCTCTTCGGGAAACTTCTTTTCTTTTATATCCTGTATATATTTCCTGAATGCCTCTGTAATATTATCACTCAAAGAAGCATATTTTTTCACAAATTTAGGAGTGAATGCTTCAAACAATCCCAACATATCACCAACAATCACCAGTTGACCATCGCAATCAATTCCTGCGCCAATACTTAAAACAGGTATCTGACTTCTTTCGGTGATAATCTTTCCTACTTCTGGCGGTATAGCCTCAAGCAAAATAGCAAAAGCACCTGCTTCCTCAATCGCTTTGGCATCCAAAATTAACTCCATGGCAGTTTCAGCAGTTCTACCCTGAGCTTTGAATCCTCCTAACTGACCTGAACTCTGAGGAGTCAATCCAATATGACCCATTACTACTATTCCTGCATCTACAATCCCTCTAATCTGATTAATTACTCTCCTTCCACCTTCAAGTTTGATAGCATCGGCACCTGCTTCTTTATAAAATCTGCCGGCATTATATATTGCTTTCTCTACAGATTCCTGGTAGGACATAAATGGCATATCACCAATAACAAAAGTATTGGGAGCTCCCCGGCGTACAGCTTCTGAATGAACAATCATCTGCTCCATTGTTACTGGTATGGTACCTTCATATCCATAAACAACCATCCCCAGCGAATCGCCAACCAAAAGCATATCTAAACCGGCTTTTTCCGCAAAAGTAGCCGTAGGATAATCATAACATGTGAGAAATGTAATCTTTTCTCTATCTTTTTTCATCTTCAAAAAATCAAGCACACTCTTTTTCTTACCCATTTTACTGTCTCCTTCCGTACTTCTCTTCGGGTGACCTTAGTGCTCCGCACTTTTCCTCAGATGACCTCGACGCTCGTTCGCTTCGAATCCCGGAGCGCTCACCATCTCGCGCCCGTCGCTAACACGGAGCTCCTTACTCGTCGCTCCAGCGGTCCTTCGGACCCCGGGGCGCTCACCGTCTCGCGCCCGTCGCTACCACGGAGCTCCTTATTCGTCGCTCCAGCGACCCCTCCTGTGTATCAAACAGTAAAAAAATGACTCTGACCCCTTTTTTCGGCGTAATTAAGTATTGTGTCCCCGGAATTCGAATCCCTCCTGTGGATCAAATCGGAGAGGGTGGGATCCCTCTTCGGCTCTCCCTTTTCTCCCAGAGCCTCAGAGCCTGCCCGCTCACTTCCACTCATCCTTCGCTCTTCCTCCCATGAGGTCGGCGTTCGCGGGCTTCGGTCCTTCGGACCCCGGGGCGCTCACCATCTCGCGCCCGTCGCTAACACGGAGCTCCTTACTCGTCGCTCCAGCGACCCCTCCTGTGGATCAAATCGGAGAGGGTGGGATTCGAACCCACGGAACGGTTTCCCGTTCATACGCTTTCCAGGCGTACTCCTTCGTCCACTCGGACACCTCTCCAGTAAACTGTTTTGTCATTCCTCTTCTTCAGCGTTTATGGTAAGATTCACAGGTGTCGATTTAGGGACATTCTTTCCCGGCCTGGGATTCTGCCGCAAAATGATATCGAATAATTTCTCTATATCGCATACATAGTCTATCCGACCTACTTTCAAGCCTGCCCTCTCTAAAATCTCCTTTGCTACTCCTAACCTTCTGCCAAGAACATTGGGTACAACGATTTCCTTGCCTCTACTGAGAACGAGGTCTATTATTGCCCCTTGTTTCACTATGGAATTGGGAGAAGGAAAGGTGGAAATTATGGAACCCTTGGCAATAAAATCGGAAGACTGCTCGGTTATGCTACCCACTTTAAGCCCCATCTTCGCTAATATCTTGCGTGCCTCATTCAGGGGAACCGAAGAGAAATTGGGAATGGTTATTCCCTTCTTACCCTTACTAAGCACAACGCTTATGGGTATGCCTTTTTTAACCAGAGAGCCTGGAAGAGGACTCTGATTGATAATTGAGCCTTGGGGAATAGAAGGGTCTTCTGTTTCCGACTCCACCAGCAAGAATAGTCTTCTATTTTCCAGAATAAGCCTGCCCTGGTCAACGGTTACCCTTCTCACATCGGGGACTTCCACCCTCTCCAGAAATGGAATCCCGTAAACAAAGAAAAGAAAACAGACTAGTGCCGAAACAAAAAGAGAAGTAAAAAATGTAATTAAGAAATTTTTTGCACCGCTTTTCATTCTATTCCTCCCCCTCCTTGAGGATGATTATCTCCACCCGTCTATTCAGGTCTCTTCCCCTCACAGTCCTATTTGAGGCAATTGGTCTCTCCTCTCCCCAACCTTCTGTACTGAGTCGATTAGGGTCGATTTCTCCTGTTTCTACCAGATAGTCATAAACAGCCTTAGCCCGCAGCTGCGATAATTTCTGGTTATAGGCGGTGCTTCCCACGCTATCGGTATGTCCCTCAATAGAGACTTTATTGCGAGGGTACTCTTTGAGCACTCTTATCGCCTGTTGTATAGCAGCGTAACCATCTTCACGCAGAACAGCCTTACCTATGCCGAAAAGGACCTTTACTGAGAAAGTAATCTTTAACCCTCGCTCTTCTCTTTCTACCTTTATCCCTTCCCCAAGTTTGGGTAATGGTATTTCCACATTCAATTTTTGAGAAGGAGAGGTGCCTTTATTCCCGGCAATATCATAGACGACCAATTCTGCCATATATTCCCCAGCAGGAACAGTTGCCTTGTAGTAATCGTCTTTCCCATCCCAGACAATAGATTGGGGAAGTGGTTCTTCGGCCTCAAAAGTTTTTGCCAGCTTCCCCGCTTTATTTGATATCTCAACCATCCAGCTTCTTATCTCGTTGGCATCTCGTGCCTCAAGCTGGAGAGTCACTGTATCGTCTATGCCATCGCCATTGGGAGAAAATGTTCCTGTAGAGAAAATAACCTCAGCGCTGGGTGGGGTGTTGTCAACTAAAGTCGGTGTCCATTCAGACCTTGCAGGCAATCTCCCCCACTCTTTTGTCTCTATCTGACAAGCATATAGTCCATCGGTAACCAGCTTGCCTTCTGCATCAGTTCCATCCCAAGTGATAGAAACAGGTAAAGTCTCCCCGGACTTTCTTAATACAATCGCACCATCTTCATCTTTGATTTGAAATTTCCATTTCTCTACTTTCTCTAAATTCTCCCCTGCTATTACCAATTCAGTGATATCATCTATTCCATCATTATTAGGCGAGAAGACCCCGGGATCAGCCTGTAATATAAGCTTTACCGTGGGGAGTCTTCCTGCCTTACCAAATTTGTATCCCAGGGAGACCATATGAGTGGTCCCCAGAGAAGCATACGGCTCCCACGCATAGTTGGTTAAAAGTCCCCTCCAGCGTAAACCTCCACCCAATCTCAACCCAGCTAAATTGCCGAGTCCTGTCTTTTGCAAGTCATACTTATATCCCACTCTAACGGCAAAAGTCTCCAGCAAAACATGCTCAATTCCTAACGAGAAATTAAAATCTCCGTCCAGAGGTTTATTTGCATCGAGGGCAATTGAAAGGTCGACTCTCTCCCGGGAAAATTTAATCTTGCAAGCTAAACCAGCTTTAATATTTATAGGCAGCTTCTCACCTCTCAGTTTTGTTCCCAGGTTTTGCCCAACCAGTCCAAAGGAAAATGAGCGGTTAAAGGTGGAGAGCATAATTCCCACATCAGAGGAAAAAGCAGAAGCTCTATTTCGACCGATTCTACTCTCCAATCCCATTAAGTTAAAGCCAAAACAGAAGGACTTTGACACGGGGAGACCGTAAGCCAAACCTCCGTAAATATCGTATACATTAAACTTGCCCTGCGCTACTCCCTGCCTTATTTTGTTCATTCTGCCCATGTGCAGATAAGAGACGTTTATTCCCAGAGTCCCCAAAGATATAGGATGCAGGTAACCCAGAAATTCATGGTTTATATTACCCAGCCAGAGAGTGTGCATTGTCTCTAATTCTGAATCAAAAGCGAAAGCCAATCCTGCCGGGTTCCAGCGCATTGCGCTCGCATCATCGGCTAAAGCGCAGAATGCTTCTCCCATTCCCACAGCCCGGGGGCCAATGTTCATTTTCAGGAAGTTCCCTGTGGTAGTACCTACCGCTGATGAGGAGAAAACTGAATTGGGAAAATATGCTGCGAAAAAAAGAATAATTAAGAAAATAACGCCAGATCTGAATAGTTTGTTCATGCCACCTCCCTATTTTAAAACGACGACCTTTATGGTTTTCGAAGATTTACCGATTTTGAGATTTACCAGATATACTCCGCTTCCTACAACTCTGCCCTTATCATTCTTCCCATCCCATTGTATGGTATCTTCCGTTTCTGTTTCGTTTTCTGCCAGTGTCCTCACAAGTTCTCCGTTGATTGAATAGATTCTGATAGTTGCTCCTTCTCCGGCCACTTCGTAGTATATCTCGGTGTAGCGATCAAGAGGATCTGAAGCTTCTGGATTGAAGGGGTTATTCCATCCAATCCTCAGAACAATCCCGTCGTCTGCTCCCAAAGGAAAAGCAAGAAGAGTAACTACCAATAGAGTGCAAAAAATGACTCTACCCAAATTTCCCATTTTTTCTCACCTCCTAATTTCCATTCTCGAATTTCGCATTTCTGTTCCGTTCCAATGACCTCGGCGCTCGTTCGCTTCGGTCCTTCAGACCCCGGGGCGCTCACCATCTCGCGCCCGTCGCTAACAGCAACCCCTCCTGTGAATCAAATCGGAGAGAGGAGGATTCCTCTTCGGCTCACTTCCGTCTTTGCTCTATTTTCATCCTTTTAACAGATTGGGATGATTTGTCTTAAGCCATCTAAGAACTACTTTGGAAAACTTTTCTGTCTCTTCAACTAACTCCTTAGCTTCTGCCTGTGAAATTTGACCTGAGCGGGTATAATCAGTTATATTCCTCTTAGCTCTACAAGAATCAAAATAATCTGCGAGGTTATGATAATCTTTCCCCATTATATCTTTCATTGCCTGAAACACAGTGAAATGATGCCCTACACCTCTTGGTTCATATCCTTTACAACAAAGTGGAATTGTAGCTAACTGCAATACCGCATTATAAGCTGTGGCAAATTTTCTGTCAGAAGAAAGACCTTTCACTTTTGCATCTTTTATGTCTCTGTTCACCAGTCTTAACAAATTACTGATTTCTTCTTTTGATGTCTTATGACGCCTTAATCTGCCTTGATTTAGTAATTGCCTTAATCTGATTTTCATTACCAATAATAAATATTTTTTTCTCTTTTAAAATGGTATTCAAAAAATGGTCTTTCTGTCTTACCTTTTCTCTAAATTCTTGCAAGGGAAAAACAGCATAGTTTATTTCTCGGCTTAATTCTCTCTTGGGTTTAGAAAGAAGGGTTGAAAGTTCTTTTGAGTTAATACTGCCAATAATTAATAAATCAATATCACTTAATAGATTTTCCTCGGCCTTTGCGTATGAACCGTAGATAAAAGCAATTTTAATGTTATCTGATTTCTTAAGATTCTCCTTGAGAACCTCTGCTATTCCCACACTCTTAAATAAAATCCTTTTTAACTCCTCAAATATAGGGCATTTTTTATTTACCTTATAATAAATACGATTACCTTGAATGGACCTTTCAATTAGGCCAATTTTCTCAAGTTTCTCTGCCTCTCGTTGGACACCTCTTATGGATTGATGAGTAAGTGTAGAAATTTGCCTCTGATAGAAACTGTTTTCAGGATTAAACAGAAATAATTTTAAAATCTCAACGCGTGCCCTTGAAGAAAAAAGTTCATTTAACATAAATCGCCTCTATATACATTTTGTAGTCAATTATATACATTTTGTAGTCAGATGTCAAGTGCTTTTCCTCGGATGACCTCGGCGCTCGTTCGCTTTGGACCCAGAGCGCTCACCATCTCGCGCCCGTCGCTAACAGCAACCCCTCCTGTGAATCAAACGGAGAGAGGAGGATTCGAACCTCCGATCCCGAAAATCGGGATAGCGGTTTTCGAGACCGCCCCGTTCAACCACTCCGGCATCTCTCCATAAAATCACTTGCCTTTAAAAAATTCGAAATGACTCTTAATTTCTGGATGGGCTTTCAAATAGTAAATCTCAAATACTCGAAATG
>Ga0209978_10000098_pt1 | contig 25768 bp, 20 predicted proteins | sample BentaG_FD_182805 | JGI IMG/M metagenome (GOLD analysis project Ga0209978, IMG submission 182805) | Deep subsurface microbial communities from South Atlantic Ocean to uncover new lineages of life (NeLLi) - Benguela_00093 metaG (SPAdes)... | ecosystem: Environmental > Aquatic > Marine > Oceanic >... | reverse complement strand
ATTCTATTAAAGGTGCGATGAAAAATTTTTCTAACATGTTTAGGAAGATAATTCACCCATTTGATAGTGATTATGAAAAGAGAAAGGAATTAGGTAAAGAAATCTTTGAAATGATGGTTGATCTTGAGAAGCGAGGAGAAAGAGTCACTGATTTGATCCATAATGTGGGCTCTTTAAGATTAGTTTCAATTGCTGAGAAACCAAGTTTTGAAGAAGTCAAACGAGCGAGAGATTTGACGAATAAATACATTAATCTCGATGCCGTTCATATTAATATGATAATTCCCAAGAAACATGCGAAGAAGTGTGATTTTTGTGGTCAAATTTCATCAATTCAGCAGAGATATTTAGTAGAGATTACCAACGAGTTTAAAAAAGTAAAAATATGGGAGTCTAATAGACTTAAAGAAGAGCCTATTGGATTGAATGGATTAAGAAAATTAGCAAGAGAAATTTATAATAACGATTCAGTTAACGATATTTTAAATCCCAAAGCTTGAACAGTAGTATTAAATAAGAAGTAATAAAAAAATTTTAAGATTTAATAAATATAGAACAATTTAAGAATATTTAAGTTCCTTCTTCATAGCCATGGATGTAGTTGTATTGCTCCTTTGTTAAAGTATCAATCTCAATGCCCATTGATTGAAGTTTTAAGAACCCTACTTTATCATCTATTTCAACAGGAACATCTATCATTCCAGGATTCAATGAGTCTTTACTTTTGACAATAAATTCGGACATTAAGGATTGAAGACCAAATGACATATCCATTACTTCTGCGGGATGACCTTCAGAAAGCACTAAATTGGCTAATCTTCCTTTAGCAAGTAGATAAATTTTTTTACCGTCTGGAAAAATTAGTTCTTCTACATCTTTCCTGATAGGTTTGATTTCTTTAGCATACTCATACAATTCTTTAGTGGGAATCTCAATATCGAAATGACCCAAATTGCCAAGGATAACGCCTTTCTTCAATTTATCAAACATTACTTTTGTTGGCGGAATCACATGCTTGCATCCCGTTGCTGTTAGGATAATATCAGCAATTGGGAGCGTCTTTTCAATTGGCATTACTTGAAAGCCGGCGAACCTTGCTTGAAGTGCCTTAATTGGATCTACTTCTGTGACTATTACATCGGCGCCTAAACCCCTAGCTCTTAATGCCATACCAGAAGAGCAATGCCCATAACCAGCAATTACTACAACTTTGCCGGCAAATAATACATGCATTCCATAGATTGCTGCTACAATACCTTGACCAGTACCTAATTCATTATCAAATTGATTTTTACATCGGGCATCATTTACTGGAAATAATGGAACTTTTAAGTGTCCTGCGTTATCCATAGCTCTAAATCTTTTTACACCAGTTGTGGTTTCTTCTTGGCAGCCGATAATTACTCCACCTGTAATGAGTTCAGGAAATTCTTTATGAGCTGTAACTATCATGTCCGCACCGTCATCAATTAAAATATTAGGTTTTGCCTTTAAACATTCACGAATACACCAATAAAATTCCTCGTCGGTATTACCATGCCACGCAAATGTATTAATTCCCTCTTTAACCATCGCTGCCGCTACATCATCTTGAGTTGATAAGGGATTACTTCCACACAACCAAACATCAGCACCTCCTGCCTTCAAAGTTCTAGCAAGATTAGCAGTTTCTTTAGTTATATGAAGACAACCCGCAATTGTGATTCCCTCCAAAGGTTTTTCTTTAGCGAACCGTTGTCGTATTGTTTTAGCAGTAATAGGCATTTTAGACTCAGCAATATATATCGCTTCTTTGCCTTTTGCAGCTAAGTTTTCATCTGCAACTTTATAATTTACCATTACAAATCAATTTTAAAATATTTTTGTTGATATAGTAAATAATTTAAATAGTAATTTAAATATATTATTGGTTAAATAGTAAGAAATCGCACAAAAATATTAACATTTAAATAGTATATATTTTATTATATTCTTATGACCAAAGCTATAGATGAATATAGGACCATTAATCTTATAAAAAGTTTCAACGATAAATCTAAATACATAATAACTAAGCTTACACAAGTTTTAGGTTATACTAGACAGACAATTAAAAAAAGATTTGATGATCTGAAGATAGAAAAAATAATTAGTAATTTTACAATCAATATTAATCCGAACATTCTTCCCATTAATTTAAAATATGTATTATTAGAAATTAAAACCAATCCCAAGGAACCAAAACTATTAGAAGATTTGTTAAAAATCTCCCAATTAAAAATTCTTGATGGAATTTTAGGAGAATATTCTCTTTTTGCATTACTCATATTTCATTCATCTGAGGAGTATTACCAGGTTTTAAGTACAATAGATAAAATAATGGCTCAATCATATTTTAAGAAGTATCATATAATCGAGACTATTAGAGTGTTTAAAACTAATGGGATTGAATTGTATGACAACAAAATTGATCCAAATTTCGAAATTGATAGCATCGATTATGTAATATTAAAAATATTGCAAGAAAACCAGAATTTAAAGCCAATCTCAACTTACGAGATTAAGGATATAATTAAAGATAAGTACAAAGAATTTTTGATTAAAATGAACAGACAAGAAATCTCACAATCTACAATTCATAACAGAATTAAAAAGCTTGAAAAAAAAAACGTAATACTTAACTACGCTCTTAACTTCTGTCCTCAAAAGATTGGATTTAGAGGAAAATATCTCGTAAGAATTAAACCTAAGGATCCTTCGAAATATAATGATATTGCCTTAAATTTAGAAAAAAATAGCTTCATAACCGATCTTTTCAGGATAGGGGAACAACATGGCTTATTTGCGATAGTTCGCGTTAAAAAAGTCGAAGATTACGCAGAATTCATAAAAAGTTTGTACCAATCCGATGAAATTGAAGACACTTTTACTAGTTTTGTCCTGGATGAACTGAAGACTTATACAAATTTTGTTATTTCTTAGACTACCCCGAGAACATTTCAAATCTCAAGTTCATTTTTAATCACTCTCTAATGATTTATATTTCATTTCAATTACATTTTTTTTATTAAGAATACTATCAATATTATAAAGATCAAATTGAACAAAATCACATCCTTGCGGGGAGTTTCATATATTTCGAGATATTATTGACTTCATAAAAAGACCGAATTACGAGAAAATTGCTATAATTGATATCGAGACAACAGATTTAAAACCAGAAAATGGATTGATTATAGAGATAGGTATTGTTGAACTTGATTTAATAACTGGAGCAACTAGAATATTATTTGATTCATTAGTAAAGGAATTCCCATTTGGAGATATACACAGAAACGCATGGATTTTCTATAATTCTGATTTAAAATTCGAAGATGTTGTTACCGCGCCTAGGTTAGATCATGTTAAAAATGAAATCCAAGAAATTCTAAATCAATATTCGTTAACAGCGTATAATACAGCTTTTGATTTTGGATTTATGGAATCAAGGGGATTTATTATAAAAAAGGATATCCCAGATATTATGGTAGTAGCGAAAGAAGCGTGCAAAATTATATATGCAAAGGGAGGTTATAAAAATCCAAAGATGCAAGAAGCTTGGGACAATCTCTTTCCCAACACTAATTATAGGGAGAAACATAGAGCAGTTGACGACGCAATTCATGAAGCTAGGATACTTTTTGAAATGTATAAACGAGGAGATTATAAAGTTGATCCGTAATAAAGCTACTTTCCTAAATCAAACCCTATATTGTACTTTAAACAAAGCTGGAACGAGGATTCGTTTTAAAATATCGAAATAAATTAATTTAATTACCTAAGAATAATATCTTTAATTGAAAAGTATGAATTATTTTTTTGAATTAATTACAAAAAGTGTAGGTTTCTCAAGAGTAGGAAGAATAGTATATTCAAAAGAAACTAAAAGGTTCATATCAACGCCAAATATTATTATTCCGATGAAAAAAAGTTTAATGAATAATGTAAGCTTTCTTGAGGAGTTTGAGGATCATGAAATATTTTTAGTTTTAAAAGATTTTTACTTAAAAATTGGATTCTTGCGAGATAAATTTAAGAAGACTGGTTTTATATATACGCATAATGGTTCAATGGAAAATTTTAAGGAAAAATTAGATTCTAACATCAACATTTTTAAAGAAGATAATATCGTACCTTCGATTCCATTTAATATTCCTACGACAGCAATAAATAAAGAATTTGCTGAAGAGGAAATTAACAATTATATAAAAGATGCTAATCAGATTTTACTACAATATAACAATTTAAATTTTGGATTAACCATTAGGATGTATGATTATTATGAACTATTTGATCTGTACATTCCTTTAATCAAGAATAATGAAAATGTGAGAATATTAAATTTAGTCGATCTGTTTGACAATTTTAATAATTTCAGGAATATTTTAAGAGTTATTTTTAAAATCAAAAGAGAACTCGATAATAATTTAGTGTTGATGGTTTCAGGTAGAATTATTCCGAAATTTTATCCGATTTTGATTTATCTAGGGATCGATTTAATTGATTGTTCTTATTTACTATATTTATCTGCCGAAAATTTCTATGATACAATAGAATATTTACTTCCAATTTATAAGATTAAATATTTCCCGTGTCCATGTACTATTTGTAAGAGAAATTTAAAACAGAGTCTAAGTAACAAATATTCTTCTGAAAAAACAGAACAATTAACGCTTCATAATATCATCTCAGCATACACTTATATGAATAAAATCAAATTATACATGAGAATGGAAGATTTTAGAGGCTTCATCGAAAAATCCTCTTATGACGATATGAATATAATATCTACCTTAAAATTGCTCGATAAGCAATACTTTGATGTTTTGAGATTTGAAACTCCAATAACTCAAGTAGGTAAATCTGTTAACTGTTTTGGTCCATCTTCATATAACAGACCAGATTTTCAAGAATTTCGGGAGAGACTGGTAAAAAATTTTACACCAGAAGCCTGGACTAAACTGATCTTATTAGTTCCTTGCTCGGCAAAAAAACCTTACTCCGAGTCGAAATCTCATAAGAAATTTCAGAGTATCACAAGAAAATTTCCAGATTTTCCTGATTTCCAAGAAATTATTTTAACATCGCCATTAGGCGCTATTCCAAGACAATTAGAAAATATATATCCCGTAAATTCATACGATATATCTGTAACGGGAGATTGGGATGAAGAAGAAATAGAAATTGCCTCAAATATGCTTATTTCTTTATTGAAGAAATTTAACGAGAGTATTCCTGTTTTATGCCACTTAAAAGACCCAGGATATTTTAAAATTGTTGAAAGAGCTCGTCTAAAATTGAAGAATAAATTTTACTTCACAGATGTTAAAGGCAATCTTACAACAAAGGAATCTTTAATGTCTTTGGAAAGTAACATTGAATCTCTAAAAGACATGTTAGAATTAGAAAATGTTATACCTGAAAACAAAAATTTCTTAAAAACTTGGACACGTAAGTTTATTAAAATTATCGATTATCAATTTGGTCCAAATGTAGGAAATAAAATATATTCTAATGGGATTAAAACATGGAGAAACAAAAGGAGTAATCAAATAGAAATAAGTGACCAAAAAACTCGTGAGAAGCTTGGAAAGTTCAATATAAATACAGGTCAAATTGAATTAAATCTAAATGGAGCGAATAGGTTACTACCCTTAAGAGAGAGAACGAATACTGTGATATTTGATGGCGAAAATTTTAATGGAAACACCTTATTTCGTCCAGGAATTATTGATTTTAGTCCAAATCTCGTACCCAAAGACTTAACATTGATTTTTGATGAAAATCAAGAGAAATTAATCGGATTAGGAAGCATGATAGTTGGCTCAAACTATATAAAAAATTCAAAAACAGGTAAAATTGTAGATGTCTACGAAAAAATTTAACGAAAATAAATTACTCGTTGAAAAAATCAAAGATTTTAGATCTAATTCAATTAATAGAAAATATAAATACGAAGGATTGCAATTAGATAGACCAGTAAGTTTCTGGATAAAAGAAGATCGATTGCTTAAAAAAAAAGGGAAGGAATTCGCGATAATATTAAGAACGAAGGGATGTAGTTGGGCTTTGGGAGATTTTGGGGGATGTTCAATGTGTGGATATATCCAAGATTCTACCATTGACAAAATCGATCAAATTCATATAATTAACCAATTTAATTATGCCTTTCAAGAAAAAACAAATGAAATTACTTCAGATGAGGAGGATTTTATCGTTAAAATTTATAATTCTGGAAGCTTTTTCGACGATAACGAAATATCTGAAGATGTTCGAGAACATATATTCAAAAAGATAGCAGATTTCCCTAAAATTAAAGAAGTTGTTATAGAATCTCGAGTTGATTACATAACTAATGAGAAGCTTAACAAAATGAAGAACATTTTAAAGAACAAATATATTGAGGTTGCAATTGGTTTAGAAACCGTAAACGATTACATTAGAAACAGGTACATAAATAAGGGGATGAAATTTAAAGATTTCCTAGATGCAATTCATCTATGTAAAAAAAACGATGTGGGTATAAGAGCTTACTTATTGTTTAAACCTCCATTTCTAAATGAGCAAACTGCAATAGAAGATTGCGTTAATTCGATCCAAAAATTGGCAGAATTAAAGATCAATACTATTTCGATTAATCCTTTAAATATTCAAAAAAATTCTCTTGTAGAATACTTATTTTATCAAAATAGATATCGACCTCCTTGGTTTTATTCTCTATTTAAATGTTTACTAAAAGCGTGTAAAGATAACGACATACTAAACTCCGTGAGGATAATATCTTCTCCTTCGGGCGCCGGCACTAAAAGGGGTATTCATAATTGTTTAAAACGAGATTGTAACGAATTTATGATTAATGCTCTTGAAGAATTTGTACTAACTCAAAATATTAACTCTTTGATAAAAAATGATTCAAATTTTTCATGCGATTGCTTGTTAAAATATCAATTACAGAAGAATTTTATTTAATTGTTAACCTAATGACGGTAATAAAAAGTCGAAGTCTTTAAGAAAACGGTTCACTCCTAGTAGAATAATTACTCCTCTAATATCTTTTTAAAAAAAAGGTATATTTAAATATTAGTGACCAATTCTCTATTCTAACTTTTAAATAATAGTTAGGGTCTTGTTTGCAAAAATACATTAAATTAAATTTGTTTTATCTCGGAAAATCTAAAAAACATCATATTTTTAGAGCAAAGAAATGGACCAAGGACTTAGAAAAGATAACTAATAAAGCAATTTTTACAGAAGATTTTAAAGAAATTGGTTTTATCAAAGAGATCTTTGGTCCAATAACTATACCATACATTTCAATGAAAATTATACCTGAGACGAAATTTAATCCTAGTGATAACCTCTACGCAAAAATGCGCTAGAATGTAAGGAACTTTTCTGTAAGAACAATCTTTAAAAAGGTGTAGATTATTTCAAGTTGGAATCAAATTAATGGTCTCGTAAAAGAAGAAACGAAGCAAGGTCAAACAATTTGTAGTGAATGTGGAGAAAATATATTATTTGATGAAAATAGAGGTTTATCCGTCTGTGAAAAATGTGGGCTAGTTCACTCTGAAAAACACATAGATCAAGGTCCAGAATGGCGTGCTTTTGATGCAGATCAAAGGAAGAAAAGAACAAGAACGGGGGCTCCAATGACTTACATGATTCATGACAAAGGTCTCAGTACAATGATTGACTGGAAGAATAGAGACATTTTTGGTAAAGAAATCTCTGCAAAAATTAGAGGTCAAATATATCGGTTAAGAAAGTGGCAAAGTAGAATTAGAGTTTCAGATGCAACTGAGAGAAATTTAACTTTTGCTTTAAGTGAATTAGATCGAATGGCATCAAACCTCGATCTCCAGAAAAATCTTCGTGAATGTTCTGCTAAAATCTATAGAGATGCTGTTGAAGCTCATTTAATTAGGGGACGGAGCATTGAAGGAGTTGCTGCTGCAAGTTTATATGCAGCTTGTAGGATGTTTAAAGTCCCCCGCACTCTAAATGAGATTGCAGAAGTTGCTAGAGTTAACAAAAAAGAAATTGGGCGATCTTATCGATTTATCTCTAAAGAATTAGAACTGAACTTAAATCCCACTAAGCCCTTAGACTTTCTCACCCGATTTGTGTCGGAATTGGAATTATCTACAGAATGTCATAAGATGGCAAAAAAAATCATTAAAATAGCAGAAATAAGAGGGTTAACCTCTGGAAGGGGTCCAACGGGGATGTGTGCCGCAGCGATTTACGCCGCAACTATCCTGACTGAAGAAAGGAGAACTCAAAGAATTATAGCCAAAACATCCCAAGTGACTGAGGTTACAGTCAGGAATAGGTTTCAAGAATTAATAGAAAACCTAGATATTGGAATCCAAAAAAAATAGTTCTCCTAAATTAAAAACTATTTCACAAAAAGAATTTTTCAAATATTCTAATACATCTTATTTCTATTGAAATAATATCAAGATAATATACCATTTAAAGACTTTTTTCTAAATCTTATTTTATAGATCAATTGATTTTTATAGGTATGATAGAATGAAACAAGAAAATAACAGACTAATAAATCAAATTGAGGTCAATTATTTTTTGCTCCAGATTAAGAAAAACTTCCCTAATTTTGTAGCAGGGGTTATAACTGATAAAAATGGATTCGCAATAGGTTCAGAGATCTCAAAACGACTATGGGTACATGAGAACAAATTAGCTTTATGGGCAATTTCTAACAATAAGGAGAATAAGGATTTAATTAAGGATCCAAACCTAGTCCAACTGAAGTTTGATATCGATAAAGGGAAGAAGTTTAAACTGTTCATTTTATTAGAAAAATCAAAATTTAAAAAAAGCGGAGTAAAACCCTTAAAGCACATGATTAGAGCACAAGAACTGTTTTAATCCGTTGTGTAACATGAAATTGTAATTCATGTGAATTAAGTTTTTATAGATAAACTTTTATTTTTATATTAAGAAAGTAGGGAAAGACTACAGTTTACTTTAAATAAATTCTTTTTAAAATAAATAGGCGTACTGAACATTATCTAAAAGCGCTTAAATAAATAAAGGTGGAACCAATTGAGTTATTCTCAGGACGAGCGTATTTTGAAAAAGCTCTTAAAGGAAATTATAAACAGCACTCCTGGCTTAAAATACGCAATAATTATTGATGACACGGGAATAACTATTATGAGCGAGTCCAAATTCATTTTGATGAATGAGGATGACCTATCTGTAGAAAAAATTGGAGCTATTGGAGGTGCTGTGTTTACGGCTGGAGAAGAACAAGGATACATCCTTGGATATGGAAATATTCACCTTCAAATCACCGAATACTTCAAAGGGATGATTTTCTCTTTAAAAGTTGGAAAGGGAGTATTATGTATAGCTACAGATAAAAACATCCAAATAGGACTCGTAAGAGCTTTAATGAAAAAGTATTCTCAAAAGATTTCTTCTGTGTTGGATAGATACCTTCAAGAAGAAAAAGGAGAAATGAATAAAGAATTAAAAGAGCTTTTTAATTCAGACACAATTAGTCTTCTATAAACAATGTTCTCTTATTCTATATGAAACTTTGTTTCTTTATGAAATCAGCATATATTGTTGCCTAAAAACACTAACCCAAATTTATCATTTAATGGTTATACCATAAATCAAATAAGTTCTCTCGTGCTAGGCGGTAATTTCTATGCCTTTTTGGGGCATAATCATGTACCCTGCCTGGGTGCTGACTCCAATCTCATCGCACGGTAATACCATAGCTAGATTAAGAGCCCATTTTTACAGGAATTTATTGATTAATAAATTCAGGATGTTTGCATAACTTTGCGCGCGTAATCACGGGTTATCATACGCGTCCTCGAATATGCTAATGCTCCATCATTATTTTCCCATGTAACAATATAAAAACAAGTTAAAAAACTTATTGCTTTTATTGATTTCCTTGAATAGAGCGGATTTCATACTAATTTGTAAATTAGTAATATTCAAAAGTATTATTATATTATAAATTAGTAATATTATGGGAGATTTTATTATAGCAGGGATATTTCTTGCTAGCTTTTTCTTAGGTATTAAACATAGTTTAGATGTGGATCATGTCGCGGCAGTCTCCAACTTGCTTCTCAGATCCACAAAAATTACTCAGACAATAAAAATGGCTATTTTTTGGGCATTAGGTCATACTCTTACAGCAGGAATTCTTACTATAATACTTTTCCTAATGAAAGATGTATTTCTTTCAAGTTTCCTTGCGGGGTTTGAATTAATCATAGCTATTATGTTAATTCTAATTGGAATAATAACAATCATCTTGGAATCAAACGCCATTAAGGTCGTTAAGAAACCACATTCACATCACTTTCACTTTTCTAAAAAGAATAGACATCCAAGCCATTCTACCAGCATAAATGGGCAGGATGGTAGTGATATCTTAAAGACAGAACCCAATGGGCTATTACGAATTAATAATAATTTTGTTGCGATTGCTTTGATAGGTATTCTTCAGGGTTTAGCTTCAAATGACGAACTATTAATCATTTTAGCGTTTACTTTAAATTTGAATAATCTCCTCACGGTTCTTGTAGGTATAGTTCTTTTCTCGTTTGGTGTTACGATTGGCATGATTGCTTGGAGTTCACTAATAAACTTACCAAAGATAAAGGGTAAACAGGAAAAAATTATAAAGTGGCTAAACATTTCAATTGCCATCATAGCTATACTTTATGGTGTATATATTCTTCTTGGAGGAGAAGGGATCAATCTAATCGCTTTTTTAGGCTAGTTCTTTATTCTTCTTATAAAAATTTATATTCCTTACCAAAGAATTAATTTAAAATTGCGTTATTAAGTTTATATTATCGATTTAAAACGAATTTTTGAAAATGATAACATTTTTTATTAAATCAGCAACGATTAACATTAGTAAATACACGATTAAAGATATTCCAGGATCTTCTGGAAGACTTGACGTAATCTCCAGGTGTATCCTAGCCGCACTTATAAATGACAATGAACTTGAAGAAAATATTCAAATTTGGGTTTTTCTTGATAAGTATGGAACATTTATTTTTAACTCAGATCTGTTCAATGATGAGTATTTTCCAAAAAACGAAATTCTTTTGACAGATTTTTTTGTGGAATTTATTAAAAAAACGAAAAAACGAAAACTCTACCCTGAAACTCCTTTAGACTCGGTTAAATATTCAAGTTTAGGCATATTTGATGCGATTAAAAACTTCGCTGAAAAAAAGTGTAAGATTTACGTGTTGAACGAGGATGGAATGGATTTTAGAATGGTTTTTGAGGAATTGAGTCCAACGAATAATTTGTTATTTATTCTAGGAGATCAAAGTGGTGATCTATTAAACAATAAAGAATTGAAGAAGTTGAATTTGACCAACTTGAGCTTGGGAAATCGTTCTTACTTGGCTTCTTCTACGATTCGATTAATTAAAATGAATCTGCAATTATTAGTATGAAAAATTTTTTATTATAGAGTACTTTTAAATTTAATTATTGTTAAAACTTATTTAGGCAGAAATATTGAGCAAATCTGATCAAGCTAATAGCAAGAGGAGTAATCAGCGAAGATTTCTAAATAAATTTGTTGATCTTCCGGTTAAGATATTAATTAAACATGGATTCACACCAAATATATTGTCGTTTTGTGGTTTTTTTTGTTCAATAACAGTGGCTGTTTTACTAGCATGGGGAGGGTTACATTTTCCTTTTCCAATAGCGTGGATTGTCCCTTTTGTGTTCTTCTGGGCGGGTGCATTTGATATATTCGATGGTGAGGTAGCTCGGAGGACAGAGAATTATTCAAAATCAGGAGCTTTTTTAGATTCGAATTTAGATCGACTTTCTGATGCTGCAATAGTCTTAGGGTTAATAATGGGTGGGTATTTTAATTACATAATCTATTTTAATTACATAATCGGATTTGCGATATTATTTCTAATTATCATGATTTCTTATATACGCGCAAGAGCTGAAAACGAAGGTATTAATTTGAAAGGTGTAGGCTTAATGGAAAGAGCAGAAAGGTTAATCATTTTATTTTTTGCTTTTATTCTTGAATTTTGGATTTTTTATCTGTCAAATCTTTTTTATGGTACTCCTTTCACATTATTTTTTCCAATATTCATAATAATCTTTACAGGACTACTTACTTTAACTATAGTTCAAAGATTAATATTTTCTTTTAAGTCATTAAGTAAAATTGAAGCGCTCGATAAAAATTAACCCCCATTCTTGTAAGGAAGCCTTAAGAACGCGTATTATTGCCAATTCTCTTAGTGAAAGAATAAATTTTTTAAGGTTTGTCCTATTCTATGATGTAGAAATAGACGATAATTAGAAAAAAGAAAAAAGCTGAAAAAATCATTCCAAAGAAAAGAAGAAGTGGCGGTAAAACCGGCTCAAGTAAGGGAAGTTATAAAAATGTTCAATGTAGTAAATGTGGCCGTTCAGTTCCTCGGAGTAAGGCTAAGGCAGTAACTAGGCGAACTTCTTTAGTTGATGGTAGAATGTATACTGAACTGAAGAAGACTGGGACGATTATTCAATCCCCAACTACGAAAAAATATTATTGTATAAGTTGCGCTGTTCATAGCCATCAAGTTAGTCAAAGAAGTAAAGCTTCAAGAAAATTTTAAGTTATATATTTAGAGCTTTAAAGAAAGAGGGCAACGAGTATATAATTTCGCATTCATTTTTAGATACAACTTCGACAACTGCTCTGATTAAATAAGTATCTCTCAATGATTTACTCGGATTGTAAATTTTAACTTTAGAAGTAGGTTTAAATTTTAATGTGTAGTTTTCAGCGATTCCTATAACGGTTTCATCTGTTTTTAGAATAATTCCTAACAAGCCTAAATCGTAATGAGAGACTATGAAAAGATACTTAGAGACACCTTTACCTTCCAACTTTTCAAAATGAACTACTTCTAAGTAATCCTCTTGTAATTCTTTGGGAAGTTTGATAAAAGGAATTATTTTTTTTTTTCCAGTAATGTACGGGAAAGGTGTGTAAAAGAGAATATTAAAACTTGAAATCTTTTTGATTTGATCGTTGTATTTTTCTACATCTTTTACTGAATACGCTTTGTTAAGTAAGACATCTAACTTATCAACCATAATATCTTCGGTAGAGTATCCATTTAGGACGGTAGCAATATAAGAACGTTTCAACTTTTCTATTAAGATATCGCTCCTAACTTTTAGTTTATAGTCAATGCTGATTTCTAACGCTTCGTTGTAGAGATTTGCAGCTAATTGTGAATGACCTAAAGCTAAAAAATAGTCTCCAAGCTCGCTAAAGACGATGATAGCGTCTAAAAAGTTTTTCTCCATATCCATGTTTGAAATCTCTTCCATTATTACCATAGCGGTCTCACTATCTTCACCTTGAATGTAAAGCGCTATGCTTTTACCAATCGCGCATTTTAGTTTAAGGCGTTCGTCGTTATAAATGTCAGCGAGCTCTTCTGTGAAATTGTATGCCATTATTGCGTTATTATATAGACCGTGAAATAATAAGATCAACGCCTTTACATAATTTAAGGTCAGACATGTTTGATGATTATGAATTATTGTAGAGAAAAGCGCTGCTCTTTCCAAAGAATCTATGGCGTTATTTACTCTTCCTAAAGAAATTAAAATAAAAGCTCTTAAGAATTCCATCTTTGAAATTTCGCTACATATTAACTGTTCTACGATTTCGTAATACTTTAAATTAGTTAATTGACCAGAGGCTATCTGTAAAAGTGAAATTAAGAACCCATTCCCCTTCTTTAAATATTTCACAGCGTTTTTAGAATCGTGCTTCTCGATCGCTTTACGAGCTTGTTTTACATATTCGCGAGATATTTTTAAATTTTCAAGGAAATTTATGATTCCAGATACGAGTTCATCTTCACTTTTTGAAAGTTTCTGGTTTTCAATATATTTCTCGCAAATTGAGATTTCTTGTCTGTATATGGTTGCACCAATTTTAAACTTGACGGGTTCCTTTTGACTATCTATAAAATGTGCATCTTGGGTTACAATTGAGTCTTGTGTCACACTAATCGCTTTTTCAATTAACCATGTTATCTTTTCTTCAGCAGGATAAATCTTAGAGCGCTCTATCATATATGAAAGCGTATAGTTCAAACTTTTCTTCCATATGTTTTTGAAATAGCTACGTAGTTGCTTATTAGAAATTGTTCTATTAATTTTTAATAGAAAACTAGACAAAGATAAAATGTTTATCTTTCCGTGGAAGAACAAATTAGCGTTTTTAACGAGTTTAAAATCGTCAGAAACTAAATTAATAGAACCGTTATTATCTTTATCGAACAATTTCTGCGACAACGATAACAAGGATAAATCCGGATCTTGAGCAGGAAAACGAATACCTTGTTTACTAAGATCGTTTTTAATAGATTCAATTTCTAAATTTTCAATCTTTTCGACATTTATGATTTTTTGAAATTTTTCTCGAAAAGTATGAGACGCTTTAATTTCATCAAATACAACGGCGCTAATGAAATATTCAAACCCTAAATCTGAACCTGCTTGTTCTAAATTTCCCAGAATATTTTTTGCTCTAATAGAATTCATACAAATAAAGAAATTTGCATCGAACACGATTATTTCATTTTTCGTAGCCATAATTATGCGAAACTTTCTCTTTCATCTTAACGTAAAGTTAATTCTTTTAACACTTTTTAGATATTAATAATTATATTAAATCTCTAGTATTTTTCAAAATCTAAGATTCGGTGGTTTTTTATGAAAATAATTAGTGTAATTGGTACTTCTGGAAGCGGGAAGACATATCTCATTGAAAAAATTATAAGGAAATTGAAGTTTGAACTAAATCTTGAAGTAGGTGTAATAAAATATATACACGAACATCGAGTCGACGAAAAAGGAAAAGATTCGTTTAGATTCTCTGAATCAGGTGCAGTATTTTCCATTATAAAAAATAAATTTGATGAAAGCGCAATTTTTCTAAAGAAGGAAATCAATTTAGACGAGTTAATAATATGGCTTAATACAAGTCCCTTCCAATTAGATGTCATTTTTTTTGAGAGTTTTAGGAATCTACCTTACCCTACTATTTTGTGTGTTCAAGAATTAAGCCAAATAAGAGCACAATTAAATGAGAATGTTAAAATGATTTCTGGTTTAATTACAAAGAGTGAATTTGCTCAAAGTGAAGAAATAAATCTACCAGTGCTTGAGGTCGATAATAATTTCAAAGAATTCTGCCAGATTTTTGAACTTCTATGAGAATATTTTAAAATTAAGGAGTTTATCTCGAATCTTCCCAAATATCCGAGATTTGTCGACATATAAATTCTAAATCTTGAAGATTTTCGATTTCTTTGTTGTTTTCAATAAAATATCCTCTTAAAACTTCATAAGCCTCAGAGGCTTTACCATTTTCTTCAATTAAACTGCGAATTTTTAAAATAAAATTATTTATTGGAATAATAATCCCACTAATTAACCAGTCTTCGAATATTAGTTGATCAGATGAAGATATAAAATTAAAAGTGACTACAAATCTCACTATATCTTCATATTGATAAAAATTATCCTCCGGGATTTTTATATGGTAATTTTCTAAATCTTTTGATAACGCATCCTTATTCATACTGATAAGATAGTCGGGCCAAACATCATCTGATACATTTAAGTCGCTGAATATGAACAATTCTAAAACTCTTAGGGCAATATTTCTCCCAATGTATCGGCTTCTCGGGTCAATAAAATTTTTAGATGCTTGTCCTGGAAGTTTTCTAATAAAAATCTTATCTATTAAAGTGTAAAGCATCCTGCAAATGTGATCAACAACTACTTTAAAAGTTAATGTTTCATTATTTGGGTTTTCTTCTAAGACTTTGTTTTCGTTTTCAATTAAACGCTTAATGCTCGTGTTCAAACTATGTAAGAAACCCCTAAAGAATTCGTAATTAAGCTGAGAAATATCCTTTTTGAATATTATCTTGAAAAAAAGATTTGGGTTTTCTAAATTCGAAACAATTGAGAAAATATCCAAAAATTCTTGAATATCTTTTATTGTATTAGCATTGATTTTATTTTCTATTTTTTTATTAGTTTTATTCAATGCAATTTTAAAAACCTCCGGTAAAAACAGCAGACCACCAACTTCTAAAGCTTCTAAACTTCCACTACCAAAGAAATATTTTGTATACAATAAAAACAAATTAAATTGAGCCTTATGAGAGGGTAAATTATTTGCTTGAAAAGTCGAGTACAAAGTCGATTTTTTGTCGATATTATCAAAAATTCTAAGGAGGGAGTTCTTCTTTTCATCAGTATAATCAAAGTTCTGTAAAAATTCTTTTTTTATGATATCAAGTTTAGGAAAAACGGAGTCTTCAACTCTACTACAGACAAAATTCAAGAAATCTAATAACGGTGAAAAGTTTTTGAGTAGATTACACTTTTTATAAAAATAATACAATAGATCGACGAGTTTCTCTTTGGCATAAGAATATTCGTTAAGTGCAATTTTGTATACTTTTTCTCTGCCATCTAATAGTTTATCCAAATATATTTGTGGAACATCTTTAAAGTATTTCAAAAAGTAATATAAATACATATAATAATAATTATCAAACAATTCGTCGTGACTATTCTTGATCACAACTAAAAATTTTATTGTATTATTATTTTCACCATTTTTTAATACAGCTCCGTCTAAAACAATATAAAATTTTTCTTCCAATAGCTTTCTCAGGATTACACCTAATATCGCTACTACTAGATAAAGATAACCAAATGGTGAAGTGATTCCATCAGCACTATCGTTAAAAGTCTCGCTGAATTCCTTAAAATAATCCTGTTCTTCGGGAGATAGGTAATAGCTATACTCTAAAAAAAGTTGGTCGTCAGATATCTTCTCTTTTATTACTAGATCTAAGGAATTTGTATCAAATCCACAAAAATTCTGTAAATAAAATTTAAAATACTCGTGAAAATATATGAAAAAAAATGTACTATAAGTTTTCTTGATTATTCTATTTTGATTTTTAAATTTGAACTGTTCCCATTCTTTTCTAATTTCTTCTTTAAATTCTATAAATGAATTGTTTTTAGATTCTAAAATTTCAAAAAAGACATGGGAATTCATTTTAAGCGTTAATTCTTTCCCTTTCGCTTTCTCTCCAATGGATTTCAATATCGTAAGTAAGTCCTTATTTACCACAATGAATCAAAATTTAATTTAATAAATTATTTGTATGTATTTAGTTAAAACAACCCTTAATTAAAAAAATATAAAATACCGTTATATATTAGAAGTGAATATTCAAAAATAAAAATCTTAGTAAAAGAATAAAAATTGAACATTTTTTTTAAAAATGCAAATTTGATATCTGTTAACTTAAAAATTACACAATTTTAGTAATTTCATCTATTTCAGTATAATTCATTTGCGATTTCTTATGATTTTCGTCAAGAATTAAATAATCCCCTTTTTCTGAAGTAATTTTTCCAATCAGCTCAGAATTTATCCCATTCTTTCTTAATAAATTAATTAAATCTTCAGTGAATTCGTCATTGATCGAAATTAAAAGAGAACCAGAAGAAATTGTATTATATGGATTTATTTTGAAAACTTTACTTAATTCCAATGGTTCTGGTAAAACATTTATTTGTTCTTTTTTGATTAATAGGCCTAAATCAGAGGCGATTGCTATTTCGGCGAGACCGCAAAATAGACCCCCTTCAGTCAAATCATGCATAGAAGTTAGAAGAAAATTATCGTTGGATATTAGTGCTTCATTATAGATGCTAATTCCTGGATTGTAAAGATAATTTTTACATTTTTCTATAAATTCATTATCAAAACCTTTTTGTTTTAATATATCTTCTTTTTCGCGAGCTATTATAGATGTTCCTTCAATAAAAATTCCCTTGGTTAGGATAATTGAATCGTTTGCATTTGCTCCTGATGATAAAACTAGTTTCTCTTTTTCCACTTCGCCAAGAAGAGAACCAATTACTATTGGTCTATCAAGACCCGCTGTAATTTCTGTGTGACCACCAATCACGGTTATTCCTAAAGATTTACACGTGTCATGGATGTTTTTAAAAATGTATTCAATTAAATCTTCATCAGTTAGCGCAGCAGGTAATAATATAGTTGATTGAAACCATTTTGGAGTGGCTCCTGTGCAGACTACATCATTAACATTAACATTTACAGCATAGTATCCAATTTCATCAGTTACGAAGGTTATTGGATCGGTTTTAGCAACTAAATATTTATCACCCATATCTATTACAGCAGCATCTTCTCCTATTTGTGAGCCAACAACGACTCTACTGTCTTTTAAATGGGTAGATGATACAAAATTTTTTAACATCTTATCGAGAAACTTATGCTTTAATTTGCCAATAAGAAATTTATTTTGATTCTCTCTCATAGCCTTAAATTATAATTAGAAATATTACTTATTTAAATATAGGAGAAACTACAAAAAATTTGCGAAATTTGCCAGTTCAAGGTCTTTTTCAATTATATTTTTTAGAATTAATATAATTCAACATCAAAAATTGGACTTAAATAAATTTAAATAACTTTTACAATCTAGTTTAAATATACTAGTAATTATTTAAATTGAAAATACACTTGTAAAAAAAGGTTGATTAAGATCGGGTTAATTAAGGCGTTAGGTTTCAGTTTACTAGCTTTTATAGGTTTAAATTTTCTGTTTATAATAATAGCGAAAACGCTTAGTGGCGATTTAAATTCACTTTTTTCGGCAATAAGTAGCAACCCTCTAATCATTATTGTAGTTCTTTTTGAACCTCTAATTATTATTTTAAGTCCAGTTCCAGGTATTTTAACTTTAGAGCCTCATATGCCTGGAACTGTGATAACCTTAATATATGATCAGATTTCCTTAGGCTCATACGATGCTATATTAATTCAAAGTATTGGATTCATTGTATCGCCATTTGTAGCGGCATTAGTAGCGGGACGAACTGGAGAAGGGAAAGGTGGTAGCTTTGGAGGGTGGATGATTGCGGCTTTAATCGGTGCTGCAGCATTGAGTGTTCTTGCATTCATTCAGTTAGTTGATCCCCTTATGATCATTATCCTGTTCATGTTAGGTGGGGTTGTAAATGGTGTTTTTTATGGATGTTTCGCGCTATTGTTTGCAAAATCAGAAATGTATTAAATCTTAATTTTTTTAATTTTTTTTCTCTCCATGTTTATGAACTATAATTGAGTGAATTCCAAAAAGAAGATTAAAAAATACAAAAATGACGAATAATCCTCCAGCTTGCAGGATTTGTATCTCCTCAGCGACAATCTTAGGGGCAATTTTGGAAATTTGGAAATAAATTTTCATGATGATAAGGAATAAGGCAATTGTGTCTACTTTGAGAAACTTCAATTTTGTTTTAATATAATCGACTCTATCGTAAACCGTTCCTATTATGTATAAAAACAAAAGTAAATCAACGAAAAATGAGATTAATACATAAAATGGACCCTCTGATCCTGAGCTAAAAAAAGTATCGTATAAAAAATCAATAAGAATATATAAAGCATAGAATAGGGTTAACAAGAAAAATAGAGAAATGTAGGCTGAAAACTTTTTAGTAACAATTAACCGAATTAACACAATTGCCAGTAAACCCAGATTTATCCAAAACATAATTGCTAACATTCTGATCACAACAAAGAATAGTACTAGATTTGTATAGCTGAAGAAATTTAAGGTAAGCCCGATAAACCACAAATTTAAAAAACCAAAAATGCAAAATTCAATTATACGAGTTACTATCCGAGATTTTTCTTTTTTATACAAATAGTCATCTATCTTTGTAGCAGAGTTCATACATAATTTAAAAGCAAAAAAGGCTGTAAAAAACTGATTTACGATTAGAGAGATAATAAAAAATAATTCTGATGTGGGGAAAAAAATGGAACGATATAGAATAAATGTTAGAATTATCGAAAATACATAAATTATTAAGAAGAACCACCATTTCATCTCGTCAATTTGCTTAAAAATGGATACGATGAATATTATCAGGACAAAAAATAATAAACTTCCCCCAAATATAAATACAAATAAGCCAAGTAATACGCTGGATAAAAATTTATTGAAGATAATCACTAACCAGGTTAGAATAAATGAGTTTATAACAAAAATGTACAACGGTTTTTTAAAAACACCCTTAAGTCCAGCTATAAATCCCATATAATATTCACAATTTAAATAGTTTTAATAGAAGTTATTCAATCCAATTTATTTTAACTAATGCTTTCGCTATTATTTTAGATTTTAGTTTATTTTTGGGTGTTAACCCCTTAACATATGTTTAGTCATTAGTTTAATATAAGAAAAACAATAATATATTCAAAATTGAGATTATAACCCTAACTACGCTTAAAAATAGACAATTTAGTAGGTATTGTTGCAGATTACCGACAAAATTAGAAACACCACTTCAGTTTCAAAAACAATGAGGTTTATGATATTATTTTAAAATTCAAAGTGTAAAAAATTGAGTTCAGGAAAAGCTGATATTAACTATACCATGGAAATTTTAGAGAGATCGGAAGTTTACGATTTCTCTCGTGAGCCAGTCTTAAAAAAATTAGATATTAAAAGCTTTACAAATACAAATTTTGACAATAAACTAACAAAGTTTTACGGTAAGATCATCAATATCCACTTCTTTTTATCTAACAATAAAGAGTTAACTAACAATCAAAAGTTAGATTATTGTACTATTGAACGATATTTTATGAAACTCTACTTAAGAGAAATGATGAAAAAAAAGTAATTCTATTATTCTTCTTGATATCAATTTTCATTAGTGTGTGATTTTAAGAATTCAATATAATCACAATAAAGAGATAAACTAATCTAAATCGTAATTATTTTTTCCATAGAACAAATCAGGATAAACTGGTTCAAAATTCTCGTTAAATAATTTATGATTCCGCCATCTCTTATCCTTGTCGCTCCAAATTAGGTTGGTTAAAGGGTTATAGGACTCCATAAATTTCAAATCTTGAAAAGAGGACTTAATCAAATTTTTACCATCGATTAAATCGTGCAAAATTAAATAATAATCTATTTCCATGTATTCAAATAATAAGTCGAATAGTTTATCAAACTCGTCGAATTGGCAATCGGGAAAATATAGTTTAATCATAAGACCATTCTCGAATTTTACTACCTCGTCAAATCCATGAATGTAATATTCTCCTTCCATTTCATAAATAAATCCGATGTTAAAAAAGCTAAAAACTTTAAGAATTGTCTCGTTTAATTCCTTTTTAATGTTCGGTAAAATTATAGTAACATCTTCAACTATGTCTAAATTTTTTAAAGATATATATGGTGAAATCAAGCCCTTTTTTAATAGCTCAGTTATACTACTATTTATTTTAAAGTAGCGTTTTGTCAAGTAAGATTTTATATCCAATGGTTTCCAGTTATAAATCTGAGATAGCGATTTAAATTCAGAGGAATTAAGCCCAAGATAATTTGAAATGTTTAAATCACCAATGTTGAACTCCTTTAAATCAGGAATTTGGATTCTATAATCAGGATTAAACAATACATTTTGGAAATATATCTTAAACCGATTTGGGTCGAGATCCCAACCATCTGAACTTAGATTGTAATTGAAATGTAATAATTGATATATTTTTTTAATGAAAAATAAACAATATTCTCTGATGATTTTTTTCGATTTGGTTAACCAATTTAAATACGAAGATATGCCGGGATTGCGATATGGAAAAATATATTGGAATAAAAAAGAATTAGAGTCATCAAACTGTGCAGGGAAACTAACCGATTGGAACGAATTGTTCATTAAAAGCTTAAAATCAATGTTGTTAATATCTGTTGGATAAAAATACAATAAATACTGACTCATACCAAAATTCTGAAACGAGGGTATAAAATCGATTGATTTAATGAAATTTTTGAAGAAGAATTTATCTTGGGATTTTTTATACTCACTAAGATTTAATAAGGACTCATCTAACTTATGATGAAATTCGAAAAGATTATGTAATTTATTAACACTTAAATCTACACATTCACCTCTAATACGATCCTCAACAGATCTAATAAGATAAGATAAGTTATTCTCTTTTGACCAAAATTTATTTTGTTGAATAGATTTTACTTCTGGGAGTGGTTTTTGTACTTCACCAAGAATACTTCTAACATTCATAAAAAACTGTCTAAAAATATCTTTAGTGTAAAAAAATTCTTTTTGTTCCAAATCGTAAAAATCTTTCCGTGAAAAAGAATTTTGAACACCGCCCCACATGTATCTTTTAATGCTAATTAAATTATCTTCAAAAATATTTTTGAATATTGAAATCAGTATACATTTTTCTTCGCTATTTAAGTAGGGTAGAAAGAAACCTACATACAATATATTACTAGTAAGTATCGCCATTCTTTTTGCTAGGTACGATACTTTTTTCAGTTTTTCAACAGTTTCCTCATTGTTTTTTAGTAATAAGACAAAAAAGATGGCCATAGAGGGTTGGATAGTGGCAAATAAATTAGGTTTAATTACAGGTGGAACGTTATTCAAAAAGTTATCTAGCTTTTCTTCAATCAACTGATAAGTTATATCGGATAATTCATAACTTTCATATGAATTGCTTAATTTCTCTTCCTTTGATTTAAAAATGGTGTTTATTAAAGATTTATTTTGTACAATCATTCGAATAGATTGTAAGTTAAAAATTTTCAAGTCATAACAAGTGCTAAAGATTTCAAAGAAATTGTTAAATTTGTTTAATTCTTTTTCAAAACTCTCTTTTGACTTAAAATAAATTGGAAGGAATTCGTTAAATATTGTCTTTTTAATCAGCGAACTATTAAAAGTAATGTTACTTTCAATTGAATAAGAGACACCATGTTCTCTAAGATATTCAAGAAATTCGAAGACACTGTTGATAGAAGGATTTTTGTTTAGAATTTCTTGAATTAAATCAAATATGACAATGTACTTATGGAGCATGTTTTTTATGTAAAAAAATCCAAACGATTCGTTTGTTTTTAAGAATTCTAAAAATAAATCTCTCAGTTTTGGTGATGATTGAATAATTAACAGATTAGACTTTAAGTCTGTGATAAATTTCCTTTGACTAATAACCTCGTTAACGAGGTCTGACTTCAATAATTTAAGAGATCCCGCTCTTCTTTCGAAATTAAATCCATAGGGGGAATAATAACGGATTCTGTCAATAACTAACCAATCGAAAAGCGTTAATTTTGATTTATATACTTCTTGTCCATAGTCCAGGGAATTACCTAATTCGTATTCTTTTTCATATAATGTATCCTCTTTATTAACTATGGTTTTTTTGTTATGATATTCTCGAAAATAATTCAGATTGACAAAGGATTCATATTTTTTACCAGTAGTCATTCTAATTTGTAGGATATATCCATTCTCCTCGAATTTCATTAAGAAATTTTTTAGATCTTCAAGATACTGATTTGGAATAACGAAAAAGCCATCGATTTCATACGCGAAACTATTTCTACATTCCTTAAGGAGAACAAAAAAAGGCAACTCGTTAATAACTTGGTTGACTTTTGACCTCTTTAAAACAGGATTGAATTTTATGTAGCAATTAATTGAGGAAATATTTAATGCTGGCCAGTTTACACTATAACTAGGTGATAAATTACTAAATTGTTTAATCCATTGCATATTTTTTGTAAATTTATTTAGCGTTAGAGGGGTTTGAATGATCCGCTGTTCTTTGAATTCTTTAAAATAATGTTGATAGTCCAATAATGCCGTATAATATTGAGCTTTATCGAAGATTTTATCGAGAACTCTTACTGTTTCAATAATTTCATCGTTGTACAGCGACTTTGATGTATATAATAGGTATTCTTTGAAAAAAGTAATATAGAAATCATGTTCTTTTTCACCAATGATTTGGATATTCCTTCGAATATACTTTATGAAAAATACAAATGGTGCATCAACCTTTTCTAAACCGTCTCGTTTTAAAAAATTTTCAAGGCGATTATACTCCCTCGATAGGAACTCATAATCAATCAATTTATTTCCTATGAGCAAATTCCATTCTTTTATTGATTTTAACTTCTCGAGATCGATAACCACTTTTTGATTAATGAAAATGTCAATGATTTTCATTTGAGAGGCTTGTACTGGAATAAAACATTTATATGCCTCCCTCAGCAAAATAATTGGAACAAATCTATAAAAATTACGGTAAATATGAACATTTAGCACTTTATTGTCATAAAATCTTTCCGCTCCAACAGAGAAAATATCTTTTTGAAACTCTGAATCAATTTTTTCTTCGTCCTTAATGGATATATCAATTCTATAATCAATTGGTTCTAAATTGAGATACAATTCAATTTCTTGAAGTAAATCATTAAAAAAAGAATCTATATTTTCTACCAATCTTTCTACTGGAGTATCGATTAAATAATCGATATTTAGCTTTCTCATTCCGACTAATATCCTTAGAAATTTAGAATTATAAATTTATTTGGTTTAACCACTTAAATATTTTTTTATATCGCTAATTTTCAAATTTAATAATTACTTGCTTTTTTTTAAACTATTTAAACTACTCGTATGTCTCATTATCTTTTCTTTCAGTTTAAATAGGAAGTTTATGAAATAGTATTGAGATGGAAAGGTTTTATAGAATCGCGAGTAATATTAGGAGCGATTTCTTTCATTATAGGTTTAATGTAATTATAAATTTGTTGAGGTAAGATATTAATGCCAAATTCACAAATCTGTCCTTAAATTGTTCTCCCGCATTTGGAGTTGTCACATAACTCTAAGCGGTACTAAGCGGGAAAACCATATTTTTTCTCTTTTTTTGTAAGTATGATAAGAGATATCTAGCAATGTTTGGTCTTTGATCATGCTTTCTAATATTAAAGGAAGTTGTAATACAGTTAATCAAACCAAAAACATTCAGTCATATACTCAGTATAGAAAAAAAACTATTAGTTAAATTCTTTAATTTGTTTGATCTTATTTACCAATACGAGAGTTAACTGAATTCCGCAGGAAAAGGCAAATAAGATTGAAGAAAAAGATATCAACGTTTCCACACTGATAAAAGTAGATAACGATGTTCCTATAGGAGTAAAAACAATATTTGCGATTGATTGGGACATTACTAATATCTGATATACAAAAGTTTTATATCGCGTGTTCACTGAAATCGTTTGAGCGATAGATACATACATATAATTCGCTATATACCCTGCAAATGCAAGACCACATTGAATCACTAAAAACATTGGGAAATTTGAGAATGGTAAGAGAACAAGGAAAAATAAATAGAAGCAACAAAAAACAAAGAGAAGAATAATATTACTTATCCTTTTAGCGATTCTTGAAGCAAATAGATATCCAAGAAGTGAAAATATCGTGATTACATAGTAAAATGCAAAGTAAAATCGTAACGAAGACTCATTATATCTAGTAAAAACCCAAGAACTTACTAACGATAAAAAGAAAAGATCTGAAGAAGCTAAAAAGAAACTGATAAATAGAAAAACTCCAAATATTAAAAACCCTATATGAAATTTTTTATTTGTTTCTTCGCTTTTAGTATCGTGCTTATTGTTTTTTAACTCTGATTTCTTGAACACGGTGTTATTTCTCAAAAACAGTACTATAGAGAGCAATGGTAAAGTCAACAACCAACCGATCA
>Ga0209978_10000097_pt1 | contig 25839 bp, 24 predicted proteins | sample BentaG_FD_182805 | JGI IMG/M metagenome (GOLD analysis project Ga0209978, IMG submission 182805) | Deep subsurface microbial communities from South Atlantic Ocean to uncover new lineages of life (NeLLi) - Benguela_00093 metaG (SPAdes)... | ecosystem: Environmental > Aquatic > Marine > Oceanic >... | reverse complement strand
GGTTCTTGCCGAGGGCGGATTGGATCCCACAGTAGTAATTGGTGGGCGTTTAAAAAATATTGGCTCTTCTGCTAAGTTGGGTAAGGGAGAATTTATAGTAGCTGAAGCAGATGAGAGCGATGGCTCATTCCTCAAACTTACTCCCACTATCGCTCTTCTCACAAATATAGATGATGACCATCTTGATTACTACAAAACCCTGGATAACATCAAAAGCACTTTCGTCCAGTTCGTAAACAAGGTTCCTTTTTACGGGTCTATTATTCTTTGTGGTGAGGATGAAAATATCAAGTCAATTATTCCTCAAATAACGAGAAAATATTATACTTATGGAAGAGGAGAAAATTATGATTTTTATGCGGAAAATATAGTATACGAAGGGATGCACACTGAATTTGACCTCTGCTTTTCGGGGAAAAATCTGGGCAGGCTCAAACTACACTTTCCTGGAGCTCATAACGTTCTCAACTCTCTGGGCGCAGCTGCAGTAGGTATTGAACTGGGAGTAGAATTTGAAAAGATAAGAAAGGCTTTTCTTGATTTTACTGGCGTTAGTCGAAGGCTGGAGGTTAAAGCCAGAAAAAAGGATATAGTATTTATAGATGACTATGGGCACCATCCCACAGAAATTAGAGTAACTCTGGAGACAATCAAATCAATCTGGCCAGAAAGGAGACTGTTAGTTATCTTCCAGCCGCATCGGTATACGCGCACGAGAGATCTGGCAAAAAAATTTGGACCCTCTTTTAATAGTGTCAACCGAATTTGGCTCACAGATATATATTCTGCAGGAGAGAAGCCCATTCCAGGAATCTCTTCGTCATTAATCCTGGAATCCTTCCCTGCTGAAAAGAGAGAGACTGTTACATTGATTTCAGACCGAGAAGCTATAATCAAGGAGGTTGTAAAAAGCCTACAACCCCAGGATGTGCTCCTTACATTAGGAGCCGGGGACGTCTATAAAATCGGCGAAGAAATCTTGAGCAGGGTTAAGTGAGGAAATTGGTGGATATATTAGATGGATTGCAAAAACTGGTAGGAAATAGAGTGAGACTCCGCGAACCTCTCTCTAAGCATACTTCTCTCAAGATTGGCGGTCCTGCGGATTATTTTCTGGAATTGAAAAACATTGAAGAGCTGACTAATGTAATTGAGTTTTCTCAAAAAGAGAACTTAGATTTCTTTATTTTAGGAGAGGGCACCGATGTGCTCTTTTCTGACGAGGGATTTAGTGGTTTGGTAATTCAATTGAAAGGCGAGTTCGAGAATTTTTCCATAGAAAGTGAACAGGTAACAGCTGGCGCGGGAGTGAAGTTGGCTACTCTGGTTGAAAAATTGGCTCATAAAGGCTTGGCTGGTTTAGAATTTGCCTCAGGAATTCCAGGAAGTTTCGGGGGCGCAATTGTTACTAACGCAGGCACGAAAATTGGTTCCATTGGTGATGTTACCAGGGAGATAAAAATTTTTAGTGATGGAAGGGTGAAAATTTTAAACAGAGAAGAAATAAATTTCTCTTACAGGCATTGTGAGTTACCAGGTAAAGCCATAATTCTGGAAGCGAAATTGGGGTTGAAAAATGGCAAGAAAAGTGATATTATAAATAAGATTAAAGAAAGTCTTAAACAGAGAAAAAGGAATCAACCTGTTTCTACTCTTAATGCTGGTTGCGTTTTCAAAAATCCAGAGACCTACGAGGCGGGAAAGTTAATTGAAACTGCAGGGCTAAAGGGAGCAAGATTTGGGGATGCTGAAGTATCAAAAAAACATGCAAATTTCATTATTAACTGTGGCAGGGCAAAAGCTAAAGATGTGTACAATTTAATCGAGAAAATTCGGAAAGATGTTAAGGAAAAATTTGATATAGACCTTGAATTAGAATTGAAAGTTGTAGGAAAGGGGATGAATCCAGCCCCTCCCTGAGGGGCGGGATGAAGGGATAGTTTTCGGAGTCGCTCGGTTAGCTGCATCCCGATTTTCAATCGGGAAATCTGTGCCCCGATGAATCGGGACACGGTTTTAACCGTGCAAAAGACTTCATCCCCAGGGTGTTAAGAGGTGGGGATAGTTTTATGAAAGAGCTCCTCGATAAGTTAAAAATGAAGAAGATAGGAGTACTCTGTGGAGGAAGTTCTCAAGAAAGGGAAATATCTCTCAAGACAGGAGATGCTGTTTACAAAGCTTTAGTCTTCCTGGGATTAAATGTGTCTAAGCTCGATGTGGATAGAGATATTGCCTTGAGATTGGCAAAGGAGAGGATAGACCTGGCTTTTATTGCTCTCCACGGGAAGCTCGGCGAGGACGGAACAATTCAAGGACTTCTGGAAATGATGGGCATTCCTTATACAGGCTCTGGAGTATTAGCCAGCGCCCTGGCTCTGGATAAAGTTTATACCAAAAAGGTTTTCAGTTACCATAACCTACCTATGGCAAAATACAAGGTCCTTGAGAAAAGAGTGGAAACTCCTGGTAATATACTGGGAGAGTTGGACTACCCTGTAATTGTCAAGCCAGCCAGGGAAGGTTCAACTATTGGAGTGACTATAGTTCGAGAATCGAATGGTATGGATAGTGCCATAAATGTTGCTTTTGGATATGGGAACAAAATACTAATTGAAGAATATATTCAAGGAAGAGAAATTACAATAGGAATTCTGGGCGATGAACCTCTGCCGGTAATAGAAATTGTACCAAAAACAACATTTTATAACTATCAGGCAAAGTATGAACCCGGGATGTCGAAGCACATTGTGCCTGCTAAATTGCCTCGAGAGCAGTACAAATTGGCCCAATCCCTGGCTCTTTCTGCTCACCGTGCCCTGGGCTGTAGAGGCGCTACTCGCGTAGATATGGTAATAGACAAAAAAAGCAAAATTTACCTCTTAGAAGTTAACACAATTCCCGGGATGACTGAGACCAGTCTCCTGCCAGAAGCTGTAGCTGTGGCAGGGATGGATTTTAAACAACTGGTGGTTAAGATTCTATCCTATGCTTTAGATTGAGAGTTGGTGAACATTGAAAGTTAAAAGATGGCAGAAAAGAATTTTATGGAAAAGGCGATTTTTTAGAGTTTTGAGACTCGCTCTGTTATCGGTTACGCTCTTTTTTTCAGGGTATGGAATTTACAACTTCCTCAATTACTCTCCTTATTTTAAAATAAAAGAAATAAGGATAGAAGGGAACCAAGACATTGATAGAAAGGATATTCTCTCGCTATTGGATATAAAAAAAGGAGAGAATATATTCAAAGTTAAATTAAGACAGGTAAAAAGAGAGTTAAGAAGTTTAAAACAAATTAAGGACATAGATATTCATCGTGATTTTCCTGACAGGATAGTCTTGAAAATTACTGAGAGAGTTCCCATTGCGCAACTTGACGGGGGAGATAGTGGCCATTCTAATAAGGTGGAGTTAATAGACAGAGAGGGGATAACATTTTTGGGGAAGGCAAGAGATATACCGAGAATTTTGGGAGCTAAAGATTCTCTTAAAAGGCAAGAGGTGATGAATTTTTTGGCTAAGCTTATGGCAGTTGACTTTCAGTTTTACAAGAAAATTTCATACATAGATGGGAACAATCCAAGAAGAATTAAATTGAAAATGGACCAGGCCTTACTTATCTGGGGACCTGTGGGAAAAGAGACAGAAACCCAATTGCAGAAGAAGTTGACTTATCTAAATTTAGTCCTCCAGGATTTGCTAAAGAATAGTAAAACTTTTAACTATCTTGACTTACGATTTCTAAGAGAAGGAAAAGGGGAGATAATTGTAGGCTAAACTGTCATTGCGAGGAGTGTAAACGGTTGCGAGGCCAAGCCGAAGCAAACTCCGAATAAACTATCCAATCCCGAGGTTGCCACGGGCTTCGCCCTCGCAACGACCCTTCGGGTCGATTGCTTCGCTCCTTTCAGTCGCTCGCAATGACATTTATAAGTACGACTTCAACTCGTGCAGGGTTTTGAATTGGACAAAACGAAGTTTTAGTTGAGGAGAAAATGAAACAGAAAATAGTTATTGGTCTTGATGTAGGCTCAAGCAATATTTGTGCTCTTGTAGGTAAAGTTACTCAGAAATCAGAAGTGGAAATAATAGGATTAGCCAGGATACCTTGTCGCGGTTTACGAAACGGTGTAGTGGTTAACATTGAGGAGACCACCCGCGCTATAGGTCAAGCTATAGATGAAGCTGAAGGAACAACAAATACTTCCATTAAATCGGTTTATGTGGGAATTGAGGGTGGTCATATCGAAAGTTTCAATCATCAGGGAGCAATTATGATCTCTCGTTCTGATAAAGAGATCGCTGAAGAGGATATATTAAGAGTCATCGATTCAGCCCGGGCCATTCGGTTATCTCCTGAGCGGGAAATTATTCATACTCTCCCTCAGGGCTTCGTGGTCGATGGTCAGAGGGGGGTAATAGATCCTGGAGGAATGGAGGGCAGTCACTTGGGAGTCCATGTCCACATTGTAACCGGAGTCTCCACCACAATAAACAACCTTGTTAAATGTATTAATAGAAATGGTTTGGAAGTAGAGGATATAGTGTTGAGCGTGTTAGCTGCAGCAGAAACTGTAGTTACCCCTGAAGAGAAAGATTTGGGATGTCTGCTTATAGATTTTGGCGGACAGACAGTAGATTTAGCCATCTTTGTTGAAGGAGCTCTCAAAGCCACCAGAGCACTTCCCATTGGAAGTCACATGATTACAAAAGATATAGCTCACTGTCTCCATATCTCTCTCTCAGAAGCAGAAAGGATTAAGAAGGAATTTGGCTGTGCTCAAATGAAGATGATTTCCGATAATGTGGAAATAAATATTTTTGGTATAGATGGTAAGACTCGACAGACAGTCCTGACTAGTAAACTCTGCGAGATTATCGAGCCGCGGATAGAGGAAATCTTTAGTTTTGTTCGCGAAGAGATGGCAAAGATAAGCAGGGAGAATTTAATACCTGCTGGGGGGATTTTAACCGGAGGCGGCGCTTTGCTACGAGGGGTTAAAGAGATTAGTGAAGATATTTTGGACCTGCCTATGAGATTGGGTATGCCACAGCAGGTAGAGGGACTTTCAGAGATTATCAGCAGTCCAGACTATGCTACAGTCATTGGCTTGATTAAATATGCCCAAAAAGAGGAATTTCCTATTTACAAGGGGAGATTCGTAAGAAGAAAGAGGCCTTCCATCTTCCGCAAGATAAAAGACTGGTTGGAGGAGGTCCTTTAAAAAAGCCGAGTGGGCACGAATATTCTGTTGAATTAGAGGCTTCTAATTCGTGATTAACCGAGATTTATTGGAGGCAGAAATGTTAAAGTTTAAACAGGATGTTGAGCTTACTGCAAATATAAAAGTTATAGGCATTGGTGGCGGAGGTGGCAACGCAATCAATCGCATGGTTTCCTCGGAGATAAAAGGCGTGGAGTTTATTGCAGCAAATACCGATGCTCAAGCTCTCCGTAATTCTCTGGCTGGATATCGCTTACAATTGGGAGCCAATGTTACCAAAGGTCTAGGAGTGGGAGGGGATCCTGAGAAAGGTCGCCAGGCTGCTGAGGAAGACCGGGATGTAATCAGGGAATCTCTTGAAGGTGCTGATATGGTATTTATCACTGCGGGTCTGGGCGGGGGAACCGGCACAGGAGGCTCACCAGTTGTTGCAGAGATAGCCAAAGATTTAGGGGCTCTCACCGTAGGAGTGGTTACCAAGCCATTTATGTTTGAAGGACCCATCCGCTTTAAACAGGCTGAAGAGGGACTGAAAAATATGAAGAGAAAGGTCGATACTTTGATCGTTATCCCGAACCAGAGATTATTTGCCATTATTGATGAAGATACCCCTGCTCTGGGTGCCTTTAAAGTGGCTGACGATGTTCTACGCCAGGCAGTACAGAGTATCTCAGAGATTATTACTTCACATGGAATGATTAATGTTGATTTTGCTGATGTGAAGACGATTATGGTTGGTGCCGGAGAGGCATTAATGGGAATGGGCTGGGCACGGGGGAAAGATAGAGCAATTAATGCGGCTAAAGCAGCTATAAATTGCCCTTTGTTAGAAGATGTTTCTATTGCAGGCGCCAAAGGTATTCTAGTTAATATCACCGGAAATAGAGATATTACGATGTTTGAAATTAAGGAAGCAATGGACTTAATTCACAATGCTTCCGCTTCTGGAGCAAATGTCTTCTTTGGTCAGGCATTCGATGAGAGCCTCAAAGAGGTGGTAAAAATTACTGTAATTGCTACTGGCTTTCCTCCACCTCGAGCTTCTCTGGAAGAGAAAATCAGACAGGAAGAGTTCGCCGGGGAGTTATGGGAACATAAGAGGGAGTTATTGAGAGAGCCCAGCTACCTGAAGGAGAACCTACGAGTGCCCGCTATTATTCGAAGAAGGAAAAGGTACAGGTAATTCTGATGATTTTTGGGAGTTGAGATGGAAATTGCTGACCTTTTACGGGAAATGGTTGATAAAAATGTTTCCGACCTGCATCTCCGTGTGGGAAGTCCACCCATTTTTCGAATCGATGGACGGCTTGTGCGCAGTTCATATCCTGCGCTTAGTTCACAGGACACTGAGCGGATCAGTCTATCCCTTTTAAATAAGAAGCAGAAACAGATTTTCGAGGAAAACCACGAGTGCGACCTGTCTTACGCAATAGAAGGATTGGCCCGTTTCAGAATCAATATTTTCTTCCAGAGAGGAACTATTCACATAGCATTTCGCCTTGTACCTTTTGAAGTTCCTAATTTTGAACAGTTAAATTTGCCCACTGTATTAAAAAAGATTTCAGAGAATAACCGGGGACTTGTATTGGTCACAGGACCGGCCGGCTGTGGCAAATCTACAACTCTGGCTGCAATTGTCGATTACATTAATTCCACCCGTGCGGTTCATATTATAACAATCGAAGATCCTATTGAATTTTTCCATGGAGATAAGAAGAGTGTTGTAAGTCAAAGGGAGTTAGGTGAAGATACGCTCGATTATCCTGCTGCTTTAAAACATATTGTCCGACAGGACCCTAATGTAATCCTGGTAGGTGAAATGAGAGATTTAGCCACAATGGCTGCAGCATTGACTGCAGCCCAGTTGGGAAGCCTTGTACTATCTACGGTCCATACGATCGATGCCATTCAAACCATAACCCGTATTATAGACCTTTTTCCACCCTACCAACAGAATCAAGTTCGCCTGCAATTGGCTGATACTTTGAAGGCAGTGATTTCCCAGAGGCTTCTGCCCAGAGCTGATGGAAAGGGCAGAATACCCGCAGTGGAAGTTCTAGTTGCTACTGCGCTGGTTAAGAAATTGATAGAAGAAAATAAGATAAGAGAAATTCTTGGTACTATGGAAAAAGGCGATTATTACGGAATGCAAAGTTTCAATCAGGCATTACAGAAATTGTATAGTAAGGGACTGGTCAAGCTGGAAGATGCCTTAGCTTCTGCCAGTAACCCCGAAGAGCTTTTATTATATATTCGTGGAATAGATTCGGGAAGTGGTGCGAAAGTTTAATTATGCATCCCGATTTTCGATCGGGAAATTTGTGCCTACAAATGATTATGCTATCATTGCGAACGAAGTGAAACAATCTGACACGGAGTGTCATTGCGAAGGACGAAGTCCTGAAGCAATCTCGTAATTTGGCAGGAGATTGCCACGGCTTCGCCTCGCAACGACTTCGTCGGTCACATATTTTATAGTTATTAAATGGAAGATTTCTTTCTTCCCATCTCCTTTATTTCTAAGTTTCCTGTTTTAACGGGCACTACAACTCGCAGTGCAGGCAATGCAAAATTCCTAAAAAAGAGAAAAGAGATAGCCCACCGATTAAACATACCGTATTCTCGAATCACTACTGGAGAGCAAGTACACAAGAATAGCATCGCTATAGTTAGAGAGAAAGATTTGGGCAGAAAGTTTCCCACTACAGATGGACTTATTACTGACCTACCCAATGTTCCTCTTGCCATATTTGTTGCAGATTGCCCTCCCATATTCCTTTTCGACCCGCAAAAGAAAATAGTGGGTCTCCTGCACGCCGGTTGGCGAAGCACAGTTGCCGATATTTCCTCCCAAGCAGTGGAGATAATGTCAGAGGTTTTCGGAGTAAAAGCAGAAAACCTTCTTGTAGCCATTGGACCGCATATTTGCAAAGAATGTTATAGAGTCCCCTGGTCCCCAGTAGCAAAAGCTTTCACTGAATGCTTTGAATCTTTTGGAAGAGAAGTTTTACTCTCAATAATTTCAGAATCACCTCAAGCCCCCCAGGAAAAATTTTGGTCCATCGATTTGGCCAGGGCAAATTCTTACCAGTTGCAGCGAGCAGGGGTTCTCCCGGAGAATATAGAAATAACTCCTATCTGTACTTACGAACATAAGAATTTCTTTTCCTATCGCCGAGATAAAACCTCTGCCGGACGCCTGATGGCAATAATCCAACTAAGTTTTTCTTGACTTCTTTTTAAGTATATTATAAGATATCACAAGAAATCACAATATATCAAAAGATATAAGAAGAAATTACAAGAATAGAGGAGAGAATAATGCAAAGATTAATGACTATAAAAGAGGTAGCAGATTATCTTAGATTGAGTAAAGTTACAGTTTACAAAATGACCCGCCAGGGTAAGATTCCTGCCTTAAAAATTGGCAAACAGTGGCGTTACAACAAGTCAGAAATAGATTCTTGGGTTAAGCAAAAATCGAATAGTAAGCACTATTAAATCATAAAATGGAGAAGAGAATGAAAAGGATTTTAACTTCAACAGATAGAAGAGCATCGATAAGAGTTTTAGCAGGGATCCCTGTTAAAGTAAGAGTTAAGGATTTGCCCAGCAATATTCCAACGAGTTTCTCTGCAGAGACAGCCGATTTAAGTTCCCGGGGGGTTTCTCTCCTTCTAAAGAATTCTTTACCAGTTTCTTCGAGGATTTCATTAACTCTTGATTTGGCCTTTCCTTTTCCCCGGTTGGAAGCAGAAGCAAAAGTCCTGTGGAACTATTTCCTGCCGAGAGATAAAAAATTTAATTGTGGAGTGCAATTTCTAAGTTTAAAGAAAGAGCACAAGAGGATATTAGAAGAATTTACAAAGACGAAAAGCAGTCTTGGCGAAGCAGTGCCTGAACGGAGAAAATCGGAAAGAAGAGCAAAGGCTGAACGGAGAACTGCGGTGATACCCGACTATGCTTCCGAACGCAGGCGAGTAAGAAACCGGAGGTCTTTTGACCGTAGAAAGGCTCCCATGACGCGCTTTTTTCAAAAATTAACAAGACCGATTCTACAATTAATTCTTCTATTTAAAAAGAAAAATATCGAATCTTAATGCTTATAAATGAAATATGTCGATAAGGGAAAATTTAGAAAGGATTAGAGAGAAAATCCGAGTGAAGTCGGAATTGGTCGGTCGAGATCCTCAGGAGATAACTCTGGTGGCAGTGACTAAAACAGTAGAGGCGGATAGGATAGAAGAGGCAATAGCTGCGGGAGTAAATATTATTGGTGAGAGCCGAGTTCAGGAGGCAAAAGAAAAATATGGAAAAGTAGAAAGTAAAATCATCTGGCATTTGGTAGGACACTTGCAGAGGAATAAGGCAAAGGATGCCGTTAAAATTTTTGATTTAATCCATTCTGTGGACAGCACTAAATTGGCGAAAGAGATTGATAAGCAAGCCAAAAAGGTCGGGAAAATACAGAAAATATTAGTTGAAGTGAATGCATCGGGGGAAGAATCAAAGTATGGATTAAGCCCTGAAGAGGTAATTACTTTTCTCAAAGAGGTTAGTAGATTTCCCAATATAAAAGTTGAAGGACTTATGACCATGGCACCCTTCTATGAAAATCCAGAAGATTGTAGACCCTACTTTAGAAAATTGAGAGAACTGAGGGAAGAAATAAAAGCTGAGAATATAAAAGATGTGGAAATGGGATACCTCTCCATGGGTATGAGTAGTGACTTTGAAGTGGCTATTGAGGAAGGCTCAAATATGGTACGTATAGGAAGGGCAATCTTTGGAGCATAAGAATAATGTCAGAGGGAAAATTATGGAACGAAATAACAAAAAGTGGAAAAAAGAAGAAAAAAGAAAAGAAGGAGAGAGGCGCCGTCCTGGTGGAGGAAGGCCTCCCTTTGTTGAACGTCGTAAAAGAGAAAGGAGGAAAAATTCATCTAGTATGGTCCCTAAAGAGAAAAGGAACTTATGGAGAGAGAAAAGGGTAGCGTTCATTGGCTGTGGAAATATGGGCAGCGCATTAGTTTCGGGAATTCTGGGAAGTGGGCTGATTAGTAAGGATAAAGTTTTGGTTACTGATATTAGACCTAAGCGGCTTGAGTATATCAGGGAAAGGGAAGGAATCTCTACTACCGAGGACAATAGAGAAGCAGTAGAGAAGAGCGATGTTATTGTTTTGGCTGTAAAGCCACAGGTAATCGGGAGGGTTCTTTCTGAAATTAAGGATGTTGTGACAGGAGATAAGGTAATTATCTCCATCGCTGCTGGAATTACCACGGGCTTTATAGAGAAATCTCTTGGCAGAGAGGTTCCGGTGGTTAGAGTGATGCCCAATACTCCTGCTCTGGTTAAAACAGGTGCCTCAGGTATCTCCCCAGGTAAGTATGCAGGGGAACAGGAGGAGGCTATTGCAGAACAGATGATGAGTGGAGTGGGAATTGTGGTTAAAGTTCCTGAAGAGATGCTCGATGCAGTAACTGCCCTTTCGGGTAGCGGGCCGGCATATATATTCTATATAATTGAGTCACTAATTGAGGCAGGAGTGGAGATGGGTTTATCAAAGGATGATGTGAGAAAACTGGTTGGTCAGACGGTCCTCGGTGCAGTGAAGATGGTTATGGAGACAGGGGAAAGTCCTCAAGTTTTAAAGGATAGAGTGGCATCGCCTGGCGGAACAACTGAAGCTGCATTGAAATATCTTGAGAAAAAAGGATTTCAGAAAATTTTGATTGCCGCCGTGAAGGAGGCTGCTATAAGGTCAAAAGAGCTAAGCGTAGGTTGAAAAAAGCCCCCGATAAATCGGGGGCTTAGGTTAAGATGTAATCAACTATGCCATAAATGGCATAGCTTTATTAGGAAGCTATTGGCTAAAGTTCCAAAAGCTCTTCCCAAACTATCTTTTGATGGGATTTTAGGGGGAACGACCCTTATGGTCGCCTGATTAATGTAGGAGGGGATATGCAATTTCTACTAAATATTCTCGGTTATCTGATTAACAGTTTCTTAATTATTCTGTTTGTTGTAGTTTTAGCCAAGTTGATTCTGACCAGGCAAGGCAAAGATTTAAACACCATTTTTTTGGGGCCGCTCATTAAGGACTTTTCAGAAATCATTTTTAGTCAGGCGCGCAAGTTTATACCGATTCAGGAGGAATCTAATCTTTCCATTACCCTTCTGGTGATATTTGTTCTACTCTTTTGGCTGGTAGGTTCTTTTGTAATAAAATAAAAAATGATTAACACAATCTGGTGGAAAAAAGGCAAAGTCTATATCTTAGATCAGACGAAACTCCCACATAAAGAAGAAGTAATTAAGTGTAAAAACTACCAGAGAATTGCCCTTTGTATCGAGAGGATGTCCATTCGCGGCGCTCCTGCGATTGGCATTGCTTCTGCTATGGGGCTGGCTCTGGGTGCAAGAAGTATCAAGGACAGAACGAAAAATGGGTTCTTCAAAAAGTTAGAGGCAATAGCAAATCGTTTCCTACACACCCGGCCAACCGGAGCAAATCTTTTCTGGGCAATTGAGAGGCAACTTAGCTTAGCCAGAAAGAACCGTAAGAAATCTTTAGAAGAAATTAAATATATTCTGGAAAAGGAAGCCATTAAGATGCTAAAAGAGGACATTAAATTAAACAAGCGAATTGGCAAAAACGGACTGAAGTTAATTGATAAGCCGACCAATATTCTTACCCATTGCAATGCAGGTTCACTGGCTACAGGAGGTTATGGAACAGCCCTGGGGGTGATTAGAGCAGCTTATAGTAGGGGGAGGATAAAGAAAGTTTTTGTGGGTGAGACGCGTCCAGCACTACAGGGAGCTCGTCTTACGGCGTGGGAACTTGTTCACGATAAGATTCCTGCTGTTTTAGTGACCGATAATATGGCTGGCTATCTTATGCAGAAGGGTGTTGTTGATTGCGTGATTGTGGGCGCTGACCGCATTGCCGCAAATGGCGATGTGGTTAACAAGATTGGGACCTATACTTTGGCTGTTTTAGCAAAGCATCACCATGTTCCCTTCTATGTTGCCGCTCCCTCATCCACTGTTGATATGAAGACTCATAAGGGGAGAGATATTGTGATTGAGGAGAGAGATCCTAAGGAAGTTCTGGAATTACAGAGAAAGAGAATTGCTCCCAAAAACATGGCTGTCATCAACCCGGCTTTTGACCTTACGCCACATAAGTTTGTGAGTGCTATCATAACCGATAAAGGTGTTATCAGGCATCCTAATAGAAAAAAGATGGTCTCACTTTTTATCTCAGGAGGTTAAACAGTTTGGAGTGTAAAGGTAGAGCTTTACCCTGGTCAAACTTTTTTATAAATATTGGAAAAAAACCCTGCAGAGTGGCAGGAGAAATACCAGAAGCAAATAAAATAGAGTTGACCCCATTTTCTCGGGGTCGGAGACGACCCCGAGTACTGGATGTGTAATGTGGAGACTTGACCCCAATGGAATACAATAAGACAATAAACCTTCCCACTACCCGGTTTCAGATGAAAGCCGATTTGCCAAAACGGGAACCCCAGATACAGAAAAGGTGGGAAGAGATGAAATTATACGAAGCTATCCAGGAGAAGAATAAGAGTGGACCCAGGTATATCCTTCACGATGGTCCGCCTTATGCTAATGGTAATATCCATATGGGGCATGCCTTAAATAAGATTCTTAAGGATATAGTTGTTAAATTTAAACTAATGGAAGGGTTCAGTGTTCCTTTCGTCCCTGGATGGGATTGCCATGGACTGCCTATCGAATACCAACTCTTGAAGAGTCTATCTCTTAAGAAAGAAGAGATAAACAGGGTTGAATTCCGCAGGAAAGCACGGGCTTATGCGGAAGAGTTTGTCCACATTCAGAAAGAGGAGTTCAAGCGATTGGGAATTTTTGGTTACTGGGAAAGCCCTTATTTAACAATGTCTTACGATTACGAAGCTAAGATCATCGAGATATTCAAACGTCTTGTTGGGCAAGGTTATATTTACAGAGGAAAGAAGCCAGTCTATTGGTGTGCAAATTGCGAGACAGCTCTGGCGGAAGCTGAAGTAGAGTATTCCAATCACACTTCCCATTCTGTTTATGTGAAATTTCCAGTCAAGAAGTTGGGAAAAGGTAAGAAGACTGAATTTCAACTTCCTGTCAAACGCAGACTGAAGTCTGCTACTCCTACTTCCGTTTTAATCTGGACAACAACTCCCTGGACTTTACCCGCCAATGTGGCTCTTGCTTTCCACCCAGAATACGAATATGCATGGGTAAAGTTATCTTCTTCGCCTCCTTCTTTAAAAGAAGAGATAATAATTGTGGCTAAAGAGTTAGTATCGAATCTGATGGAAAGATTAGGAATCGAAAATTATGATATTTTGCAGGTTTGGCAGGGTAAAGATTTCGAAGGAATTGTCTGCTCTCACCCTTTTATGGGAAGGGATTCTCTCGGCATCTTAGCCGATTTCGTGACCCTGGAGGAAGGGACCGGGATAGTCCACATTGCTCCCGGCCACGGACAGGAAGATTACCAGATTGGGCTGAAATATGAGCTTCCGGTTTTAGCTCCTGTAGATGATAAGGGAAAATTTACTAAAGAAGTTCCACAATTTTCAGGGGTGGATGTTTTTTCTTCTAATGGGCTAATTATAGAAAAATTGCAGAATTACTCTCACCTTCTCTACTCCGAAGAGATTGTCCATACCTATCCTCATTGTTGGCGCTGCAAGAAACCGATTATTTTCCGGGCTACAGAACAGTGGTTTCTGGATGTGGATAGAAATAAGCTCAGGGAAAAGATGCTGAAAGTAATAAGAAAGGTGAAATGGATTCCTAAAATTGGAGAAAATAGAATCTCTAGTATGGTGAAAGGAAGACCAGATTGGTGTCTTTCCCGGCAAAGGTATTGGGGGGTTCCCCTTCCCATCTTCTACTGCAAAAATTGTGGGGAACCATTGATGTCTGAAGAGAGTATAGGGGCTGTGCAAGATTTGGTTCTCAGGGAGGGAAGCGACGCCTGGTATATAAGAAAAGAAGAAGAGATTCTGCCACAAGGTACAGAGTGTTCCAAGTGCAAAAAGAGAGAATTTATTAAAGAGAAAGATATTCTGGATGTCTGGTTCGATTCCGGAGTGAGTCATGAAGCTGTTCTGAAAGAGAGGGAAAACTTATCCTGGCCTGCAGATTTATACTTAGAGGGCTCAGACCAGCACAGAGGTTGGTTCCAGACCTCGTTAATTTCTGCGGTCGCCCTGGAAAAGAGGTCTCCCTACAAGAGTGTTTTAACTCACGGGTTTGTTGTTGATGGTGAAGGCAGAAAAATGTCCAAGTCGATAGGTAACGTAATCGCGCCCCAGGAAATTATCGAAAAGCATGGCGCTGAGATTTTAAGGTTATGGGTTGCTTCCGAAGACTACCGTGAAGATGTGCGCATTTCTTCAGAAATTCTCGGCCATCTCGTCGAAGGTTATCGGCGAATCAGGAATACTTTTCGCTTCCTTTTAGGGAACTTGAGCGATTTTAATCTTTCAAAAAAGGTAAAATACGAAGAGATGTCGGAAATCGACCAGCGGATGCTCCACAGTTTGCAGGAATTGATTTCCCAGGTGATAGACGATTATGAATCCTTCGAATTACATCGGGTTTATAGAGCTATCTACAATTTCTGTACCACAGAGCTCTCCTCATTCTATTTAGATGTGCTTAAGGATAGGCTGTATACTTTTGGCAGAAATTCTCTTCCCCGAAGGTCAGCTCAGACAGTTCTTTATGAAATAGCAGTAAGTTTGGTTAAGCTTACGGCACCAATTCTGGCACATACTGCTGAAGAGGTCTGGCAGGTGATGCCAGAAATTAAGGAGCCAAGTGTCTTTTTGACCGATCTTCCTGGGGTGGAGAAAAAGTATTGGAACGAACGACTGGCAGAAAAGTGGGAGAAGATTTTGCTCCTTAGGAAAAGTGTGGTGAAGACACTGGAGATTGCCCGAAAAGAGAAGATTATCGGGAGTTCTCTGGAAGCAGAGGTGGACTTTTATACTCAGGAAAAGAAGTTGACCAGCCTCCTGCATAATTATCAGAGAGATTGGAAGGAAATTCTCATTGTTTCCGAAGTGAAGATTCTCGAGGAAGTGCCTTCGGTCTCCTCCGGGACAGGGAAAGAGAAATCGGAAGTTATGATGAAAAGCGAGGAGATGTCCGAACTATATATTGGAGTGAGAAGGGCGCCGGGAAAAAAGTGTGTGCGCTGCTGGAACTGGAGTCCCACTGTGGGAGAGAACAGAGAGCATTCTCAGCTTTGCGCAAGATGTGTAGAAGTAGTTAAGAATTTGTGAGAGTAATTTTCCCCCTCACCTTATTCCTCTCATAAGGGGAGAGGAAGTAACAAGCGGAGGATAAAAATATAGTCTACTTAATTGCTCTAATTCTACTATCTCTGGACCAGTTCTCTAAGTATATAATCAGACAAAAGATTCCTCTTGCTGAGTCAATTCCGGTTATAAAAGGTATATTCCACATCACTTATGTTGAGAATACGGGCATTGCTTTTGGGCTTTTTCCTCAAGGGCACTCTCTTTTTATCATTATTTCCTTAATTATTATTTTAGTTATTATCTTTTTTGAAAGAAAAAAGGCTCTTAAATCATTAAGGGAAAGATTCTGTTTAGGGTTAATTTTGGGTGGTGCTTTAGGTAATCTTATTGACCGGTTGAGGTTCGGGTTTGTAATCGATTTTTTAGATTTCCGCATCTGGCCTGTGTTTAACCTTGCCGATTCGGGTGTCTGTATTGGTGGCATTCTTATGGTATTTTTTCTGTTAAAGAAGCATCCAGGTAAGGAGAGAACCGTTGGTTAGCGAGACGAAAGAATTTGTTGTGCATAAGGGTGAAAAAGGAAAGAGACTCGATTTATATTTGTCTTCTTCTTTTCCAGACCATTCCAGAAACTTCCTGCAAAAGATGATTACCCAGGGAGATATACTGGTTAATGGCAAGACTGTTTCTAGACATTATAAAGTTAAGGAGAAAGATGTAGTAACCATAAATCTGCCTACAGTCAAGCACTACAGGGCATTTCCTGAGAAAATTCCTCTGGATATTATCTATGAAGATGAAGCTGTAATTGTACTCAATAAACAGGCTGGCATAGTAGTCCATCCTGCATGTGGAAACTATTCGGGCACATTGGTGAATGCTCTTCTGTACCATTTTCCTAATTTAACCAGGGGAAAATTTCCCGATATTAATCGGGTGGGGCTTGTTCACCGCCTGGATAAGGATACTTCCGGGGTTATGGTTGTTGCCAAAAATAACACCTCCTTGTCCCGTTTAGCCAAACAGTTTGAGAATAGAAAAGTGGAAAAGGTATACCTGGCCTTAGTTTTTGGAAAAATTATAAATCCCGAAGGAAGTATCGAGGCGCCAGTGGGTAGAAAGATTACAGACCGGAGAAAGATGGCGGTAACCTCGATAAGTAGCCGCCAAGCAATTACTGATTTTAGAGTGCGTGAAATTTTAGGAGATTTTACACTTTTGGAGGTAAGACCAAAGACAGGGAGGACGCATCAGATAAGGGTCCATCTGGCACACATCGGACATCCTGTTGTAGGAGATGGTGAGTATGGACGGCCTGCTCCAAAGAATTGGAGAGTGAACCGACAGCTCCTCCATGCATATAAATTGGGATTCATTCATCCTGTTAAGAAGGATTGGGTAAGATTTACTGCTCCTCTTCCTAAGGACTTCAAAAAAGTAATTGCTAAATTAAAAAAGGATATGAGAATAAAATAGAATGGGTGAGAAAAGAAGATATCGCGAATTGTTCAACAGCAGAGACCTGGTGAGCTTCCGAGTTAACCAGAAAGAAACAGACATATACGTAGCTGTAGATAGTAGAAAAAAGAGGAAGCTAAAGAGTATCATCGCCAAAACAGAAAAGTTGGTAAAGGATTGCCGCCAGGACATCGAAAACTATATAATGAATTATCCGATTTTTGAGGTGAGTTTTCGGCCCGTGGCTGTAGATTCTGGTGCTCCAGAAATTATTAAACAGATGGCTCAGGTAGCGCTACTTGCCAATGTAGGTCCCTTTGCTTCAGTAGCCGGAGCAATCGCTGGTGCAGTGGGAAGAAAATTGTCAGAGGAGATTTCCGATGTAATAGTCGAGAATGGTGGCGATGTATTTATAAAAACTACCAAAACACGCAAAGTGGGAATATACTATGGTTCGGGTGAGATTTCTAACGGATTTGGTCTGGAAGTCCATCCTACGGATACTCCCCTGGGAATCTGTGCTTCCAGCGGAACTTGTGGTCATTCTTTCAGTTTTGGTCGGGCCGATGTAGCAGTGACTGTTTCTAATTCCACTACTTTAGCTGATGCTTGTGCTACAGCTATGGGAAATTTAATAAAGGAAAGTAGAGATATCACTAAAGGAATCAATTTTGCCAAGAGTATCGAAGGGATTAAGGGAGTAGTTATAATTAAGGATGGTCGATTTGGATTCTGGGGTGATATAAGAATAATTAGTATTTGACATATTTCCTATTTTTAGATATAATTAAAGTTTAATTTTAATGTATCCCTTCCCCAAGGAAAAAAAATGGCAGTAAGATTGATTAATATAGGTTTTAATAACATAGTTGTTAATCAGAGAATTATCACGGTAGTTAATCCCTCTTCTTCACCTGTGAAAAGATTGATAGAAGTAGCCAAAAAGAGAGGTAGTCTGATTGATGCTACCTGTGGCCGGCGTACCCGCTCAGTAATCATTACGGATAGTAACCACGTTATCTTATCCGCATTGCAACCAGAGACGATTGGTGAGAGATTTCAACAGAAGATAGAAAAAGCTAACAAGAAGATACTGCCGGCTTCTACTATAACAAATCAGTATAAATTAAGAAAACGGAAGTAAAACTAATGGCTGAATCTGGACTACTCATAATTATCTCTGCTCCTTCAGGTACAGGTAAATCGACTCTGTGCAGAAAATTAATTAATAACCTCCCTAACGCCTGCTATTCGGTCTCGGTCACTACAAGGAATCCCCGTCGTGGAGAAGTTCAGGGGAAGGATTACTTCTTTGTCTCCAGGAATGAGTTTAAACAGAAGATCAAAAGGGGTGAGCTTGCAGAATGGGCATTGGTTCATGGTCATTATTATGGGACGCCTAAGAATTTTCTGGAAAAGAATCTGGTTGAGGGGAAAGATATTATATTAGACATAGATGTGCGGGGTGCGATGAAATTAAAGAAGAAGTATCCTGAGGCAGTGTTTATCTTCCTTGCGCCTCCGTCATTTTCTGAATTGGAAAGAAGGATTAGGGGACGAAAGAGGAATAGCGAAGCAACTATTAAAAAAAGGCTCACTAATGCCCGCCGGGAAATAGGACGAATAGGAAGTTATGACTATTTAGTGATTAATGATCGGTTAGTAAATGCTTTTACACAGGTTAAATCCATTGTGCTGGCTGAAAAGAATAGAGTAAATAGGTCGAGAGAAAAGATACAGAAACTGAACCTTCTGTAACTGCAGCGAAGTTCTGCTTCATTGGTAGTGGAAGGGCTTAATGGAGAAAGGTTTGGAGTCCTCCCGAAAGGGAGGGATGTAATCGACCTTGCTTTCGCAAGGACTCCAGAATTTTTGGAGTTCTCCCGAAAGAGAGGATTCATAGGTGGAAACTCCCGATAAAATCGGGAGACTCCATATATATTATTAATTGGAGCAGAAATAATGGGAAAAGACAAAGCTAAACCTTCACTTGATAAATTGTTGCTCGATAATGTGTCTAATAAATATAAATTGATTCTTTTAACCTCGAAGTTATTAAAAGAGAAGACGAAGAAAAATGGAAAAATTAAGCTGACACCTGAGACAATTATAGAAACGCTATACGAAGTGGCCAGTAAAGATACTGATCAGAAGAAAATCTTAAAAGGAAAAGCGTCAAAAGAGGAAAGTGTCGAAAAAAAGAAACTTGAAAAAAAATAGACCTTTTTCGGGCAGAAAGCTCATTCTAGGCATAACTGGTAGTATTGCTGCTTACAAGGCTTGTGAAATAGTCTCTTGCTTAAAAGAGTTGGGTGCTGAAGTTTTTGTAATAATGACCAAGTCGGCCACTCATTTCGTTACTCCTTTAACTTTTCAGACTCTCTCGGGAAATAGAGTCTATTTAAATCTTTTCGATTTGCCGGAAGAGTGGGAACTCGAGCATATTTCCTTGGCCGAAAGAGCAGACTTAATTTTGATTGCCCCCGCTACAGCCAATACCATTGCAAAATTAGCCACGGGCATTGCTGATGACCTCCTGACAGCCACTGTTTTAGCCAGTGAGGCCCCTACTTTAATAGCACCAGCAATGCATGAAACTATGTATAAGAATAACTTCACACAAGCCAACATTGAAAAGTTGAAAGAGAAAGGATTCAAATTTATTGGACCCGAATATGGGAAGCTTGCCTCGGGAAAGAGTGGCTTAGGTAGGTTAGCCAGCAATGATAAGATTATAGACGGCGTTAAGGATATTTTAGATAGAAAAAAAGATATGGCAGGTAAGACTTTTCTCATCACTGCTGGTCCCACTCGTGAATACTTGGACCCGGTGAGATATATATCGAATGCTTCTTCCGGCAAAATGGGCTATGTCTTGGCTGAAGTAGCAAAAAGAAGAGGGGCAGAGGTGATATTAATTAGTGGTCCCACAAATATTACCCCACCACAAGGAGTGAACACCATATTTGTAGAGTCAGCCCTGGATATGGAAAGGGAAGTGGTAAAGCACTTTCCTGGTTCTGATGTAGTTATCGCTTCAGCTGCTGTCAGTGATTACCGTCCAGAAAAGAGGGAGAAAGAGAAAATTAAAACCAACCCCCGGAGGAAAAGTATAAGTTTGATAAGGAACCCCGATATCCTTGGTCAATTGGGTAAACAGAAAGGCGCGAAATTCTTAATCGGGTTCGCTTTAGAGACAAGAGATTTGGAAAAGAACGCCCGGGAGAAACTGAAAGGGAAGAATCTGGATATGATTATAGCTAATGCTCCGCAAGCGATGAACCGAAATGAAGCCACGGTTAAAATTTTCACAAAATCTGGAAAAAAAATCTTCTTGCAGGAAATGAAAAAGGAAAAGATAGCTGAAAGAATACTATCCGAACTAAAAGAATCTATGAAATGAGTTAAGGATTTACAATTGAATAGACGCAAAGAATTTGCTGAGTTAATTTCAATAACCAGGAAGTTTCTGGAGCAAGAGAGAGATAGAGGAGTGAAAGGGCTTGTGCAGCATTCGGAAGAAAGGAAGGCTGGATCAGGAACCTTAGACGATCTGGCAAGGAGCATAAAGGATTGTCAGAAGTGTAAATTGGGGAGAACGAGGACAAATTTGGTGTTCGGAGCCGGGAATCCTAAGGCTCGATTAATGTTTGTTGGTGAGGGGCCCGGTTTCGATGAGGATCGATTGGGAATTCCCTTTGTAGGGAGAGCTGGACAGCTGTTAACTAAAATAATTGAATCGATTGAGCTGACCAGAGAAGAAGTATACATTTCCAATATTGTGAAATGTCATCCCATGAAAGATCCCGCCCACCCAGAAATGAGAGGTAACGACCGACCACCAACTCAGGATGAGGTAGCTCAGTGCCTTCCAATTTTGTTCAAACAGATTGGAATTATCAAGCCTAAAATCATCTGTACTTTAGGTTCGCCGGCTACTAAGGCGCTTTTAAATTTAAGTGAAGGCATCGGGAAACTTCGTGGTAAGTTCTACGATTTTTATCCGCCTTATGGAGAGTCTGGAGAATCTATAAAGGTTATTCCCACTTACCATCCAGCATATCTTTTGAGAGACCCGATGAGAAAACGGGAAGTGTGGGAAGACATGAAAAAGACAAAGAAGGCGATGACCTCTATTTCTTCACATTGAGGATGATTTCGCTATTTTCAAAAGAAGTTAACAAGTAGATGGAAAGGTTTATTTATGGCAATGCAAGTATGTGTGTCAGTTGTTTTTCCTATCCCCTTTAATAGAATTTTCCATTATTCGCTTCCCCTGGAACTGGAGTCAGAAAGACTGGCAGGAAGAAGAATAGTAGCACCTTTTGGAAGTAAAGGAAGGATAGGATATATTGTAGATGACTTAACAAGGTCAAGAGTAAAGGGCATAAAAATGATTAAAGAAATCGTCGATAAAGAACCCTTAATTTCTACAAATCTATTAGAGCTGGCTAAGTGGATATCTAAATACTATGTCTGTTCTCTGGGGCAGGCTCTGGATATAATACTTCCCCACAATTTTCGGCCGGTAAAACTAAGGGAAAAGATTAAACAAACAGAAATGAAGATTTTCTCCGCCTTTATACCATCTCCCCAGCAGAGAAGAATACTAAAGCCCATTCAGAATAATATAAAAGAAAAAAAATTTACTGTTTTCCTTGTCCACGGCGTAACTGACAGTGGCAAGACAGAGGTCTATCTACAGGCTATAGCTCAAGCCCAGGAGGTGGGAAGACAGTCCATATTTTTGGTTCCCGAAATATCATTGACCCCACAATTCTTGAGTGTTTTTGAACAGAGATTCGGCTCCAGTCGAATCGGCCTGTGGCACAGTCGCCTTTCCCGGGGAGAGAGGTATAGAACTTGGCAATCCGCCTACCAGGGAAAGATAGATATAATGATGGGAGCAAGGTCAGCGATTTTTGCACCGTTCCCTAATTTGGGCCTAATAATAATTGATGAAGAACACGATACTTCTTACAAGCAGGAGAAGAGGCCTTTGTATCATACTAGAGAATTAGCCCAGAAGAGAGCTGAACTTGAGAGAGCAACTTTGGTTCTGGGTTCAGCGACTCCCTCTCTGGAGGCTTTCTATCGGGCGTTAACAGGAGTAAAACCATATAGACTTTTAACTCTTCCGGAAAGGATATATGAAAGGTCTCTTCCTTCAGTAGATGTAGTTGATATGCGGGAAGAACTAAAGAAAAGAAATACTCAAGGCGTCCTCTCTCAGAAACTTTCTGAAGCCATTACGGAGAAGTTGAAAAGGAGTGAGCAGATTATCCTCTTCTTAAATCGGCGAGGGTATTCCACTTTTATCTTATGTCGAGAATGCGGCTTCGTGTTAAAGTGTCCAAATTGTAATGTTTCCATGGTCTACCATTTTGATGAGAAAAGAGTTAAGTGTCACTATTGTAACCATCACGATGAAGCGCCAAGATTCTGCCCCAGGTGTGGTGGTAAAAAAATTCGTTATTTTGGAACTGGGACTGAAAAAGTAGAACAAGTAGTAAAGAAGATGTTTCCCCGGGCAAAAGTTATGAGAATGGATGTCGATACGATGCGTTATAAGTACGCTGCCGAGAAAATATTTAATGCGTTTCGCCAGCGAAAAGTCGATATCTTGGTGGGTACTCAGCTGGTAGCCAAGGGGTGGGACTTTCCCGATGTTACCCTGGTGGGAGTAATCTCAGCGGATACAGCCTTAAATTTGCCAGATTTCCGTTCTGCAGAGAGGACCTTCTCCCTGATTACGCAGGTTGCCGGACGGAGCGGACGAGGATCCGGAGGTGGTGAGGTTATTGTGCAGACCTACAATCCTGACCATTATAGCATAAAAATGGCGCTTAAGCATAATTACCGCTCATTCTATGAGGAGGAAATGGAATTCCGGAAAGAATTGAACTATCCTCCTGTTACTAACTTAGTAATTATTTTGGTAAGAGGGAAAGATGAAGAAAAAGTTATAACAGCATCTGAAAAAATTGGCTCTCTATTAAAAAGAGAGATTAATCGAGCCACAATACTAGGACCCAGCCCAGCCGTACTGGATAAGATTGCAGGAAAATATCGCTGGCAGATTATTATCAAAACTACTGATATGAAGTGTATTGGCGAATTTTTCCAGAGACACTGCCTTGGATTTGAACAGAGAGGGATAGAGATTAATGTTGACGTCGACCCTCTCAGTATGCTCTGAGAGAGGGAATAAAAAATTTGTATAAAGGCAAAGAATTTGTTATTATTAAAATGCAGTTCATGTTATCTTAAACTTGGAAGTGCCTAACTGGACCAGGAGGAAAAGTTGCGTATCTTGTTTATGGGAACCCCCGACTTTTCCCTCCAGCTCTTGAGAAAGATAATGGAGAGTGACGAAATTGTAGCCATTGTCACTCAGGGGGATCGCCCTTCTAAACGGGGACATCGTTTGGAATACTCGGAAGCAAAAAAGTTTGCTTTAGAGAAAAACTTTACTCTCTTTCAACCCGAGAAGATTGCAGACAGCAACTTTGTAAAAGGTATTAAGAAGTTAGTCCCGGATTTAATTGTGGTTGTTGCCTTTGGAAAAATCTTGTCGAGTGAAGTTTTAAGTATTCCCCAGAAGGGTTGTGTGAATATTCATTTTTCTCTGCTTCCTAAGTACCGTGGCCCGGCTCCTGTGCAGTGGGCGCTTCTTAACGGTGATTCTTATACAGGGGTATCGTTAATCTTTATGAAAGAAGAAGTAGACGCGGGAGACATTATTTTACAAAAAAAGGTTTCCATAGGTCCTGAAGATGATTATTTGAGCTTATTGAACAAATTATGTGAAGCAGGGGTAGTTTTACTGGAAGAGACGCTCAATTTGATAAGAGAGGGGAGAGTTTCTCGTCACTCTCAGGATATTTCTGGCATCAGTTATGCGCCATTGTTGAAGAAGAGTGATGGTCGGATTAATTGGAATGACTCATCTCGTAGGGTACTCAATCGTATTCGGGCACTCAACCCATGGCCAGGAACTTATATTGAAATAAACGGTAGGAAGAAAGTGAAAATATTAGAGGCTAAAATTATACCAGTAGCTGTTGAGGCTGACAAGAGAGGCTTTCCTAAACCGGGGAAAATTGTGGAAATTAGAAAGGGAGAAGGATTTGTAGTGTCTTGCGGGGAAGGATGTCTTCTGGTTACTCGGGTTCAGCCAGAAAATAAGTCTATCCAGGGGGCTTATGATTATCTTCAGGGTGCCCGATTAACAGTTGGTGATATGTGGGGGAAAGAGTGAAATCTGCCAGGAAAATTGCTTTAGAAGTCCTATATAAAATTGAGGTAAAAGATGCCTATAGCAGAATTGCTTTAGATAGTGCGCTCTCGACTCACGAGTTATCAAAAGAGGATAGGGCACTGGTTACCGAATTGGTCTATGGGGTGATTCGCCGTCTCAATACTTTAGATTGGGTATTGAATACCTATAGTTTCCGACAAAAGATAGAAGAGTTCTCTCCCCATGTAAAAAATATTTTGAGGTTGGGAACTTATCAGTTGATGTATCTCGATAAGATTCCTGCCTACGCAGCAATTAACGAGTCAGTAGAGATGAGTAAGGAATTTGGACACACTGGTATTGTTTCACTGGTCAATGCAGTACTCCGTGCAGTTAGCGATAATGTAAAAGATATTGTCTATCCTGACCAACAAAAAAACCTATCCCAATATCTTTCCATAACCTACTCTCATCCACAATGGTTAATTACGCGTTGGCTGTCGCGATTCGGAGAGAAGGAAACAATAGAGTTATGCAAAATCAATAATCAAGCGCCTTCCCTTTCTATTCGCACCAATACACTGAAGACTACCCGGGAAGAGCTTATCCGTACTTTGGAGGAAGAAAATTTAAAAGTAGAGGTGAGCTCAGTTACTCCTAGGGGACTAAAGATAAAAGATTTTGTTTCTCTGACTCAATTGAAATCCTTCAGGAAGGGTCTATTTACTGTCCAGGGAGAGAGTTCTCAGCTCATCAGTTATATTTTTGCACCTAAGCCAGGAGAGACCGTGTTGGATGCCTGTGCCGCCCCGGGTGGAAAAACTACACATATGGCAGAACTTATGGAAAATGAAGGTTTAATTATTGCTTTAGATATTCGTAAATCTCGATTGGAGATGATTAAAGAAAACTGTATGCGCTTGGGAGTAACCAATGTGAAAGCAGAACTTTTGGATGCCACTAAGGTAGGTTCCCTTTACTCAAAAAAAGTTGATCGATGCCTTGTGGATGCGCCTTGCTCCAGTCTGGGAATTATCCAGAGTCAGCCGGAGATTCGTTGGAATAGAGATTATCGGGGGGCTCTGGTTAAAATGCCCCAGTTGCAATATGCAATTTTAGACGAGGTCTCTTTATGCGTTAAATCCAAAGGTGTTTTAGTTTATGCAGTCTGCAGTTTGGAACCGGAAGAGGGCGAGAGAATTATTGAGAAGTTCTTAAAGGAGAGACCGTTATTCCATCTGGAATCAGTTAAGCCCTATATTCCTGTCTCTAAAGAAGAACTGGTTGATGAAAATGGTTTCTTGAAAATTTATCCTCATCGTCACCACATGGATGGCATGTTTGCTTGTCGGATGGTGAGGATGTAAAGATAGCTCGGGATTTGGTTCGCTCGCTGACAGACACGGGCTCAATAAATTGAGCCCCTACAATCTTCGATTTTTGGCTAAAAATTCTAATGTTCGCTACACCAAATTCTCTCGCATTAAGGGAATGGGTCGTCCTCGTTTCTTGGCTAAAATTCCAAGTGCTCTTCACAAATTGCACAAATTGAATTTGTGCCTACAATGAGCTGATCTGAATTTTTGTAGGTCCCGATTCATCGGGAGAAGGTTTT
>Ga0209978_10000096_pt1 | contig 25862 bp, 27 predicted proteins | sample BentaG_FD_182805 | JGI IMG/M metagenome (GOLD analysis project Ga0209978, IMG submission 182805) | Deep subsurface microbial communities from South Atlantic Ocean to uncover new lineages of life (NeLLi) - Benguela_00093 metaG (SPAdes)... | ecosystem: Environmental > Aquatic > Marine > Oceanic >... | reverse complement strand
GTCGGAAGGTTTCAAAAGTAAGTGATTGCGGGCCATCTGTGAGTGCTAGGTCAGGATTGGGGTGGACTTCTATCATCAATCCATCTGCTCCGGCGGCTATTGCTGCTAGTGCCAGTGGAGCTACCAAATACCATTTACCTGTAGCGTGGCTGGGATCAGCAATTATAGGCAAGTGACTAACTTTTTTAATGATGGGGATAACACTGATATCCATAGTATTGCGAGTATAAGTTTCAAAAGTTCTAATGCCACGTTCACAAAGGATAAGTTGCTCGTTACCTTGAGCCAGAATATATTCAGCGGATAATAGCCATTCTTGAATTGTAGATGATAAACCTCTTTTGAGCATGACTGGCTTCTTTGTTTTTCCCACTTCATCCAGCAGAGTATAGTTCTGCATGTTTCGTGCTCCAATCTGGAGAATGTCAGCATAGCTAGCTACTAACTCGACGTCACCTGGCGTCATTACCTCTGTGATAATGGGCATTCCTGTTTCCTCTCGAGCCCTGGCTAGTATTTTAAGTCCCTTTTCACCCAATCCGCGAAAATGGTACGGTGAGGTGCGTGGCTTAAAGGCACCACCGCGCAAGATATTAGCGCCATCTGCTTTAACCTCCCGCGCTGTAGCCAGAAGTTGCTCTTTACTTTCTACAGCACAAGGCCCAGCTATAATAACTATCTCATCACCGCCAATGGCGATATCATTTACTTTAATTATGCTATTTTGGGGGTGAAACTCCCGACTAGCGAGTTTATAAGGTTTACTAACTGGGATAACTTGCTCCACCCCAGGTAGTAGCTGTAGCATATCTAGAAGGCCAAGAATATTCTGGCCCAATACACCTATGATTGTACGTTCGACACCTTGTGATATATGCTCCCTCATGCCTGCTTCTTGGATTCGCTTGACAACTGCCTTGACCTCATCTTGGCTACAGCCAGATTTCATAACTATGATCATGGTTCATCCCCCCTTAACTTTTTGGTCTCTCCTAAGTAAATATGTTTAATCTCCTCGGGTGCCTTTTCTGTGTTTATTAACATTAAAATTCTCAGACAGCGAGGTAGGCTATGGGGGACATTCATCTCGTGCCCACAAAGCAAAGCAAGGTGCTGTGGCCATCCTAACTCTCGTGTTGCTGCTGCTGGGAATTCAGCATTTAAATCTGATGTGGTGGTAAAAAATATAGCTGATATTTCCCCAATTTCAATTTTGTTAGCTCGTATCATTTCCTCAAGCAGCTCTTTGGTTACAGCTATAATACTTTCTTTATTATTTGCCGGAACTGTTATAGCACCTCTGATACCACGGCAATGCATTTGGTATATCCCTCCCGATGTTTTGAGCTAATAGCCTATCCTCTTTAACTAGCTGTAGTCAAGAAAATGTGGCGGTAAAATGAAGAATGTGAAGGGCAGAGCGATGATATAATAATATCAGCTATAATGGATTTTAAATGGGCCCAGATTGAGGTAAGCAATGAAGCTTGCTTTACAAATTGAACGATATTTACCCCAGCAAGTCCTGGAGTTGGTTAGAGATATTAGTGAGGAAGCTAGCCGGCTGGGACAAAAAGTGTATCTTGTTGGTGGTGTGGTGCGAGATTTGCTTCTAGGTTACCCTAACCTCGACCTAGACTTGGTAATCGAAGGTGATGCCGTAAAATTAGCTCAACAAGTAGCTGCAATCAGGCAGATAAAATTGGTTATATATTCTCGTTTTGGCACTGCTAAGCTTAACTATGGCAATTTTACTTTAGATATGGCTACAGCGCGGGGTGAGACCTATGCTAAGCCTGGTGCATTACCAACGGTTACTCCTGGTATCATCAACAATGACCTCTTTCGCCGAGATTTCTCCATCAATGCCATGGCTATATCTCTCATGTCGAACAATTATGGAGAGTTGGTCGACCCCTATCAAGGCAGAAGCGATCTAGAACATCACCTCATCCGCATTTTGCATTCTAAGAGTTTCAGCGACGATGCCACCAGGATTTTGCGAGCTATTCGCTACGAACAACGACTGGGATTTGAACTTGAGCTGCAGACAACTCATCTACTTAAGCAGTATATTCCCATGCTCGACACTATAAGTGGCGACCGCATAAGACATGAATTAGAATTGATATTCAAGGAGAAACATCCGGAACATGTTATTAAACGGCTTGGTGAGTTGGGAGTCCTACAGAGGATAAATCCCTCGCTCAGAGGCAATAGCTGGATAGCTGAGAAATTCGATAAAGTGAGGCCATTAAGTAAACCCAGCCAGCTATCCTCGCTCTATCTATGCCTTTTTATTTACTCTCTTCGTGAGAGGGAAAACGAGCAATTCATTCGGCGCCTTAATATGCCCACGAAGCTAGCTAGAACACTCCGTGATATGCTTCACCTGAAGAATCAGCTTTGCCTCCTAGATAAATCTTCTATAAAACATAGTGAAATTTATTACTTGCTTCATGAGTATGACCCATTGGCTATCCAAGCCAACATGCTAGTCTCGGAATCTTCAACTGTGCGCTCCAATCTTGAGCTGTTCCTAACTAAATTGAGATTTGTAAAGGTTTCTCTTAATGGGGAAAAGCTAAAAAGGCTGGGGATTCCCGCAGGGCCAGAGTTAGGGAAAATCCTTCAGGTATTGCATAAGGCGAAGTTGGATGGAGAGGTCAAGACCAGGGCTGAAGAGGAAAAGTTGGCTCTATCACTGAAACCATAAAGGCAAGAAGCGGAAAACTCCAAAACCAAAATAACAAAACAAAATATACTTAGGGAACCTTCCTGCCCAGCAAGGTAATAAGAACTTCCACAGTGGTGTTTTCGAGGCTCCGGCAATTAAACCAGCTATGTCAAAGGGCAAAACGGGCTGAAAAGAAAGGAGGAAGATAGCCCAGGGCCCATATTGGTTCATCCACTCTGCAATCCTGCTGTATCCCGGTGTACTCTCAGTAACTATTATTCTTTTTCCTAAACGGCCGGCATAATAGCCAGTTATTTCTCCTAAAGTTCCCGCTACACTAGCTATAAAAGCTATAAGAATAGGGTTCCATATTGATGCTGCTGCCATCATTATAGCTGTGTGGATAGCCACAGGGACTATGATACTGGCGTTACATGCTAGAGTAGTTCCAAAGACGACTAAATAAGCCGTAGTGGCAAATTTCCCTGCTGATATATCAAAATGGGTTTTCAGGAATTGGAGCAAGAAAACAAGGCCGATACTGAGTGCAATGAGGATAACGCCATAAATCGCGGCTTTAAGCCATCTTTTTCGTTTTTCCTTTTCCATTTCCGCTTATGACTAAATTAGCTACTTGGCTACTCTGGGGAGAGAAAATGCTACATAGCATTCTAATCCTTGCTTTCTCAGGCGTAAACACAGTTTGTTGGCCTCTCCCTCCTTATAGGCAGGAGCAAAGAGACATGGACCGGAGCCAGCTAGATGAACACTTGAGGCTCCGGCTTCCTCAAAGCTCTTTTTATAATTGGCTAAGTTAGGGAAGGAATCGAAAGCCACTTTTTCAAAGACATTGAACAACAGAGGTGGAGGAATTGTTTTTTCTTGTCTTAAAGACATCAAGGCTGCGCAAGCAAATTGCCCCTTAGTAAAATAACTGGCATTCAATTTAGCATAGAGTTGTTTTGTTTTGTCATGGATTTTAGGTATTGGTGGTACCAGCAAAGCAAAGCAAGTTGGAGATAAAGATGGTAGTGTAGTTATCCTTTCCCCTTTTCTCTCTGCTAGCGCTGTGCCTCCATAAATAAAGAAGGGGACATCTGAGCCTAACTTAGCGGCTAAATGAACTAACTTGGGAAGGGGTAGTTTTAGCCCCCAGAGTTTATTAAGCGTTAGAAGGGTAGCAGCGGCATCGCTACTGCCACCGCCTAATCCCACTCCCCAGGGTATATTTTTATAAAGCTCAATTTGTGCTCCTCTGCCATACTTTGCCTCTCTCTTAAGGAGCATGGCAGCCGCCGGTACTAAATTATTATATTCCAGGTTTGGCTCGTTGCATTTAAGGGATAGCTCCTGAGACAGCTTAAAATTAAGAGTATCGTATAGATTTATTGTTTGAAGGATGCTTGAGATTTGGTGGTAATCATCATATTTCCCTAACACCTCCAGAACAAGATTTATTTTGGCCGGTGCATGAACAGTCAGCATAATAATTATTTTCTAAAAGGAGCAAAAACCCGCCATAGTTCCCTCCACTCCTCCAGGCTGAGGGTTTCAGCGCGTCGTTTAGCTTCTATACCAGCCTTTCCCAGCAGGGAAGCCACCTGGTCAGGTGGCATTTCCAGAGCTTGAGCCAAGGAATTGCGAAGCTGTTTACGACGTGACCTAAAGCCGCAGCTAACTATATCAAAAAAACCGTTAACATCGGAGACCTCTATAGGCAATTTGGAGTAAACATCAAGGCGTAAAACAGCCGAATCTACCTTTGGTGCAGGGTAGAAGCTTTTCGCTGGCACGTAGGTTATCAGAGTGGGCTTGCTATAAAATTGCATAGTTACTGTAAGCAAGCTCATCTTACCCCGGCTAGCGGCTATAACTTCGCCAACTTCCTTTTGCACCATTACCACCATTAACGAAGGTCTTGGCGAGGCCTCCAAAAAGTGATGAAGTATGGGGGAAGTAATATAGTAGGGAAGATTGGCTACCACTTTATAACTCTGGGTCAACTTAGGGGTAGTTAAATAACTCCCTAGAAGTTGCTGAGGAGCAACTTGGAGTATATCTGCCTGGATAATTCTAACATTGGGGAAAGGAGCTAATCTTTTTATTAATATGCTGGCTAATTTGGAATCAATCTCTACAGCAATGACTTCGCTGGCCATCTCGGCTAGCATTTTAGTCACTATGCCTAAGCCTGCTCCTACCTCAACTACGATGTCTTCATGGCTGAGCTCAGCAGCAGATAAAATACACTTCAGCACATCTTCATCGATGAGGAAGTGCTGTCCTAATCTCTTTTTTGCCTTAAGGCCAGACTGGCGAAGCAAGGCTTTAACTTGAGATGCTTTCATCACTTAATCAGAGATATTACCGCTAAAAAACTAGCTATATCAACTCTGAGGGCATATAATTAGCTGTGGTTTGATTAAGAGTGGCTAAGAAATATGATGTTATCATAGTGGGTGGTGGGCCAGCAGGCATCTTTGCTAGCTTGGAGTTGTTTCATGCTGGCATTGATGTTTTGCTTCTAGATAAGGGCAGAGAAATCGATGCTCGCGTTTGCCCTATTCAAGAAGGAGGTGGACGCTGTGTATTTTGCTCTCCTTGCCATCTGGTAAGTGGTTTTGGAGGTGCCGGAGCTTTCAGCGATGGCAAATTGACCTTATCCCCGGAGATAGGCGGCTCGCTTAAAGAGCTAATCGGTTTTGGTCAGACTAAAGCACTGGTCGACTATGTCGACAGCATTTATCTCAAATTTGGCTCGCCACATAAAGTTTATGGAACCGGGAAGGGAGTAGCTGAACTAGAGCGTCGAGCTATCTTAGCTGGGCTTAAATTAAGCCCGGTTAAATTGCGCCACCTGGGAACGGAGCGTTGCCGCCGGGTGTTAAAGGCTATGCAGAAGCATCTATGCTCTAAAATAGACATAAGGCTAAGAACAGCGGTTAAGAGCGTCATAGTTGAAGATGGAAGGGTCAAAGCTGTTGAGACCGATAATGGTGAGAGATTGAATTGCTCCTACTTGATTTTGGCTCCGGGGAGAGAAGGGTCAGAGTGGCTAGCTAATGAATCCAAACGACTCAAACTTAGCCTTAATTCTAACCCTATAGATGTTGGCGTGAGAGCAGAGGTGCCATCAGTAATCATGGAAGAATTAGCTTCGGTGCTATATGAGTCAAAACTTGAGTTCTACTCCAAGAGTTTTGATGACCGAGTTAGAACATTCTGTATGTGTCCAGGGGGCGAGGTGATTATGGAATCTACAGGAGGTGCTGACCCAGTAGTTACCGTTAATGGTGTGAGTTACACGGAGCGTAAAACAAAGAACACAAATTTTGCTATTTTAGTAAGCACTACTTTCACTGAGCCTTTCCATGAACCCATCGCCTATGGCAAACACTTAGCACATCTGGCTAATATACTTAGTGGTGGAGTTCTGGTGCAACGTTTAGGAGATTTAATGGATGGCCGCCGCTCCACAAAAACTCGTATACAGCGCAGTCTCGTAGAGCCGAGCCTGAAGGCAGCAATTCCAGGAGATTTAAGCTTTGCTCTTCCCTTCAGGTATCTTAAAGGCATAGTGGAGATGCTCCAAAATATGGATAAATTAGTTCCTGGAGTTGCCTCTCCGTATACTTTGCTTTACGGAACTGAGGTTAAGTTTTACTCCAGCCAATTGAAGTTGACTCCTTGCCTGGAAACCGAGATTAGCAATATGTTTGCTGCTGGCGACGGTGCTGGCATAAGTCGAGGTTTAGTTCAGGCTTCAGCTTCGGGGGTAGTGGCAGCTAGAGAGATAGTAAAAAGGCTGGGTAAAAAACTATCCCCAACGAAGTGAGAGATTTCGAAACGAAGGATACACTCTTTGGTATTGATTTAACCTCAGCTGAAACCAAACCCAGCGCCTGTTTGGGTCTGGATGCTGGGCTACAGGTTGTTTACCTAGGTTTTCTAGCTAAGGATAGCGATATTATTGACATAACAAATTTCTATTCTGCAAAGATAATAGCCATTGATGCTCCTTTGAGCTTGCCAATGGGATTGTGTTGTCTTGAGGAGAGTTGTTCCTGTAAACCAAAATTCCACCGCAAAAGCCGACAATGTGACCAGGAACTGAGGCAGCTGGGAATTCCCTGCTACCCACTACAAAAAAAGACCTTTATTAAACCTCTGATTTATCGTGGTATCAGACTCAAAAGTAAGCTTTGCCAAATGGGGTTTAAAGTTATCGAAGTTTATCCTTATGGCAGCAAAGTTCGCCTTTTGGGTAAAGACATGCCCAGGAAAAACACGCTGCAGGGATTAGCCTTCCACAAAGCACGTTTGGAGGAACTTTTACCTGGTCTCAAACCATATCTCAGCATGTTCGACCACAACCTTTGCGATGCTGCCATAGCAGCTTATACTGCTTTTCTCCATGGTCAAAATATGGTGGATGCTATAGGCAATGAGGAGGAAGGGTTAATTTTTATCCCCCACAGCGACCAGGTCGACTTTGACCTTAAGCTGTAAAAAAGGCTATCTTGACTTCCAGCCTCTTCGCTTGCTAAACTGAGTAGGTGTTTTCGGATGAGCTAGCGAGTAGCTCTCTTAAGTGACTTCAGCGGAAACATTCCTGTAAGAATATTGATTATTAAGCAAAGGAGGATGTGATGGATATAACCTTGAGCGTTATTAAAGCAGATGTTGGTGGCTATGTGGGGCACTCTAGCTCTCATCCAGATGTGGTACAGAAAGCTAAGGAAAGCATGAAACGTGCTAAGGGGCAGGGTTTACTCCTGGATTATTATGTTACAGCCTGTGGTGATGACCTTCAATTAATAATGACCCACCAGCAAGGTGAAGATAGTGAGCAAATACATAAATTAGCTTGGGATACATTCGTAGAGTGTACCAATGTAGCTAAGAGTCTGAAGCTACATGGCGCGGGGCAAGACCTTTTAGCCGATGCTTTCGCTGGCAATGTTAGGGGGATGGGGCCTGGCGTGGCTGAGATGCAATTCACTGAGCGTCCAGCTGAAACCATAATCATATTTATGGCAGATAAGACAGCTTCCGGCGCCTGGAATTTGCCCTTATATAAAATCTTCGCTGACCCCTTTAACACCATCGGGTTGGTAATTGCCTCCAATATGCATTCTGGCTTCACCTTCGAGGTTCACGATGTTTTAAAATCCCAAAAAATCACTTTTAGTGCCCCCGAGGAAATCTATGACCTGCTCGCTTTCGCAGGTTCACCCAGCCGTTATGCTCTTAAGGCAGTGCATCACAAGGCGAGTGGGGAAATTGCAGCCTCTTCCTCCACCCAACGCTTAGCCTTAATCGCTGGCAGATACGTAGGTAAGGATGACCCCGTATGTATTGTTAGATCCCAGGGTAAATTCCCCGCTGTAGGTGAAATACTTGAGCCTTTTGCCTCACCGAATATAGTGAAGGGCTGGATGAGGGGTTCGCATCATGGTCCATTGATGCCTGTTGCTTTTCGCCAGGCTAAGTGCACTCGCTTCGATGGCCCACCAAGGGTGATGGCTGCTGGTTTTCAACTTGCGAATGGCAAGCTTGTTGGTGCTAATGATCTCTTTGATGACCTAGCCTTCGATTTAGCCCGCCAGCAGGCAAATACTATAGCTGACTACCTGCGTCGCATGGGTCCCTTCGAGCCTCATCGCTTACCTCTAGAGGAAATGGAATATACCACTATGCCTGAGGTAAGCAAAAAGCTAGCCTCAAGATTTCAGGATATTTAGGGGATAATGCCCAAGCTGCTCCTGGCTAGCACTAACCCAGGGAAAATCAAGGAATATCGCCTTCTCCTTGCTGGCCTTGGCTATCAAATAACTACTCTGGCTGAGTGTGGAGTAAGCAAAGTTGCTATTGAGTTGGGAAATAGCTATGAACAAAATGCTTGCTCGAAAGCCATTACTTATGCCAGGCTAAGCCAGCTTGTTGCTCTGGCTGATGATTCAGGGCTTGAAGTGGATATCCTTAACGGTGAGCCAGGAATTTATTCAGCCCGCTTTGGCGGTAAAGATGCCACAGATGCAGGCAAGGCAAGAGCCCTTTTAGTTAGACTTGATGGCATACCCTGGGAGAAACGAACTGCCCGCTTCAAGTGCGTTATTGCCATAGCTACACTGGAGGGTCAACTAGAATTATGCCCTGGCGAGTGCCAGGGCATAATCGCCTTTGAGGCTAAAGGAGAGAGCGGCTTTGGCTATGACCCCATTTTTTACTTTCCCCCCAAGGGTAAAACTATGGCTGAACTTCCCCTGGAGATAAAAAACAAAGTTAGCCATCGAGCTCAAGCTAGTCAGAAAGCACGACAGGTACTAAAACAACTCCACAGCTAGCTTATTGACATTACAGCCACTGATGGTATAGCATCAGTTATAATTTTGGGAGGCGTTCCATGAAATTATCTTGTCTTCAGGAAAATCTGAGCCGAGGGCTAGGCATAGTGGGTAGAGCTGTAGCCACTAGGTCTACTCTGCCCATTACTCAAAATATTCTTTTAGCCAGTGAGCAATCACGACTCAAGCTAGCCGCCACCAACTTGGAAATGGCTACCACATGTTGGGCAGGGGCTAAAATAGAACAAGATGGAGCCATAACCGTTCCAGCTCGGCTACTCATCGATTTCGTTAATTCCCTGCCCAATGATTTAATTGAAATCAGCCTTCCTCCTAAAAGCCGTACCCTGGAGCTTAAAAGTGGCCGCTTTCAGGCTCACATTAATGGCATTGATGCTCAGGATTTCCCGCCTATCCCTGAGGTGAGTGATGGTGTGACCACGAAGATTGAGGCAGGCGTCTTCAGAGAAGGAATTACGCAGGTTGTTTTTGCTGCCGCCACTGAAGAATCTCGCCCGGTGTTAACTGGGATTAATACTGAATTTGAAGGAGAGCAACTCAATCTGGTGGCTGCCGATGGTTTCAGGCTAGCTGTGTATAAAGCCACTCTCAACTCGCCGGCCAGTGAAAAAGGCACAGTGATTATCCCGGCGAGAACTCTGAATGAATTAAATCGTCTTCTTGGTGACCAAGAAGAGCCGGTAGAAATCACCATAAATCAACAAAAAAGCCAGGCCCTCTTCCATCTCAAGAATGCTGAATTAGTCTCACAGCTTATTCAAGGTTCCTTCCCCAATTATTCTCAGGTCATCCCCCAGAGTTATACTACTCGAGCGGTAGTGGATGTCAGCGAATTTCTTCGGGCTATTAAAATGTCCTCTATATTTGCCCGTGATGCTAGTGGTATCGTGCGCTTGGTTATCACCCCAGGTGCGGAGCTCACACCAGGAAAGGTAACTGTTTCTGCTCAGGCCGAAGAGGTGGGTGGTAATGTCAGCGAAATTGATGCTCTTGTTGATGGGGAAGAGGCCAAAATTGCCTTCAACGCCAAATATCTCTCTGATGTGTTAAGCGTTTTTCATCAAGCCCAGGTTGCTGTGGAAATCACCACTCCTTCGAGCCCGGGGATCATCCGGCCCATGGGTGTGGACAATTATGTCCATGTAATCATGCCCATGTTCGTTCAGTGGTAGAGAGGGGATTCTCCCGGCAAGCTTCCTCGCTTTAGCCTCTTTATTAATCGTATTTCTGGAAACTATTGACAACTTTTTTTATTTTCTTATAATATATCGGACTGCGATGCATTGTTTTATGATGCCTTTTCAGGGAGGTTAAAATGAAAAAAGTAGCTGTAATGACTGATTCAGTTTCTCTTTTGACACGGGAAATAGCAGAAATTCACGGTATCAAAGTACTACCAGTCCACATTATGATGGATGGCAAAGGTTATTTGGAAACAGATATAAATCTAAGTGAGTTTTATGTTCAATTAGCCCAATTGAGGGAATCGGAAAATCTCCCTACTACCTCATCTCCCTCTGTATCGGACTATTTGGAGGCTTATCGGGAGCTAGCCAAGAAGGCAAAATCCATTTTGTGTGTAACTTATAGCCCAAGATTAGGCATGGCCTATAGTACAGCGGTGCAAGCTAAAGAGATGCTCAAAGGTGAGTTAGATGAGGTCTCCGTTGAAATAATTGATAGTGGCACCGGTTGTGGAGCTCAAATGCTTATTGCTCTGGAAGCGGCAAAATCCGCTACCAAGGGAAAAAACCTTGCCGAAATAACCAAGATGGCTAACAACATGGTAACGCAAGTAAGCCAGGTCTTCATAGTCGAAGACCTCTATTACCTGGCAAAGGGAGGCAGAATAGGCAAAGCTCGCCACTGGGCTAGCCCTACAATCCCCACAAAGTCGCTCTTAGGGCTGGATGCTTCCACTGGAGGAGTGATAGCACCACTGACAAGAGCTAAAACTAAAACCAAGCTGATGGAAAAGATGATGGAGATAGTGAAAGAGAAAAAAGGAAGTAAAAAGCTGCACGCTGTGATAAATCACGCCAATGTGCCCCATGAGGCAGAGGAATTAAAGAGAAGAATTCTATCCCACTTCGATTGTGCCGAGCTTTACGTTACTCCAGTATTGCCACTGATAGCAATTCACAATGGGTTGGGGTGTATCTGGCTCGCATGGTACGGTGAGGACTAAACCATAAGACAATTAAGATTCCGCTAAAACCATGGATACCTTTGCAGGAATAACAAGTACATAGGGTGTTTAAAAACGTAGTGCGAGGCTTTAACCTCGTGCATGACCCTGAAGGGTCACACTACGAAAATCTTGGGAGGGGGGTAAAGATTATTAAAACGCGAAGGCAAAATTAAACAGCCTCAAGTGCATAACAGGAGGTCGAGCGACAAAAGTTGTCATTATGGCTGATTCTACTATTTTTATGCCATTAGAAGTGACCATGAAACATGGCATCACAGTCCCCGACCAGGCTGAACAGCTAAGAAAGATGGTTCTATCTCAGTTTCAGTGTGATGAGCTTTATGTTAATGAAGCCTCAGCGGCAACCGCAGTGCATAGGAGGGGCTTATTGAGTTTAGATTTTATGGCAGTGAGTGATTAGCCCACTAATACAGATGCAAAATTGGGGTGCTACTATATTTTCTTAGCAACCTTACGGAAGTGGAATCCATAGACGCTAAGAGTTATGAATAAAGGGAAAAAGCGGGGTTTTTTGAACAAGGTTGAGCCAAAAAGCCTCCAGTAATATCTCCTTCCTTTTTCTTTGACACCCAAAAACCACATGGATTTAATAACCGCTCCAAGCTGGTAAAAGTGGAGTCTGCCCCTCCTCACTCCTCGAGGTTTATATTCTTTTAGAAATGTTTTAATCCGCTCGTAATGCTGTCTGGATGAGTAAATTGTCTTTACGATATTCTTATAGCCATTGATGAGGGTTTCATAGTTCATCTTAGGGATGAAGTTGGTTGTACCATCTGTATTGTCGCCAGAACCGCCGGGCAATAAACGCCTTTCCTTTTTCAGTCGTTGGTATAGTCTTGTGCCAGGAGGAGCAATTAGCAAACCAACCATTGCAGTAACGATTCCACTCCTCTGAATGAAATTGATTTGACTTTTAAAAATTGAAGGTGGGTCGCTGTCAAAGCCCACAATAAACCCCCCTTGTACCTGTAGTCCATAGTTTTGCATCTTCTTAACTGAGGCTATCAAATCGCGATTCACATTTTGAAACTTGCTACATTCGGCTAGGCTCTCCTCATTTGGAGTTTCAATGCCAACAAATACTGTGTCAAACCCCGCTTCGGTCATCAATTGCATTAGCTCTTCATCATCAGCAAGATTTATAGATGCCTCTGTAAGAAATCCAAAGGGGTATTTTCTCTCCTGGGACCATTTAATTATCGCTGGTAGCGTTTCTGCCTTTAACTTCCTCTTGTTTCCGATAAAATTATCATCAACAATAAATACGCCATCCCGCCATCCTTGACAATATAATGCCTCAAGTTCAGCTACTAGCTGGTGTTTATCCTTTGTCCGTGGCCTGTGCCCGTCCAAGATGATAATATCACAAAATTCACAATTGAAAGGGCAGCCTCGAGAATACTGGACACTCATTGAAGCATATTTTTTCATGTCAATAAGCTCCCAAAGTGGGATAGGTGTTTTTGTTATGTCAGGGTGCTCGTTAGAGGTGTAAATATGTTGAGCACATCCCTTCTGTAAGTCTTCTAAGAAGAGTGGAAGTGCAGTTTCGGCCTCACCAAGCACAAAATGGTCTACATCACTAAGCTCAACCTGTTCATATAGCGCAAATTGTTTATATGATGTGGTAAAAAGGGGACCACCGGCAACTATTTTAGTATTGAATTTCCTACATCTGGCAATAACTTCCTTCACCGATTCTTTTTGCACAATCATAGCACTGATAAATACATAATCAGCCCATTTAATGTTTTCCTCGGTTAAGGTTGTTATATTCATATCTACAAGCTTTTTCTGCCACTCATTAGGAAGCATGGCAGCTACAGTTAGCAATCCCAAAGGAGGGAAAGCCGCCTTTTTTGAAATGAATCTTAAAGCGTACTTAAAACTCCAGAAAGCATCTGGGTATTGTGGATAAACAAGAAGTATCTTCAAATTATGTCTCCTTCATGGTTGAGCACTGGATGCGTAAAACTAAGCAAGTAACGCTAACAAATGGGTTTACCATTGTCAATATCTATCTCGAAGTCAAATAAGCAAAACCGGGCGTTACTGGCTTCAACGCTCTAGTTCAAGCTAATTTTAGAATTGCATCTCCTCTTTGAGTCGTCGTCTATCAATCTTCCCCGAGCTAGTTTTGGGTATGCTATCGGTAAACTTAATTTGCTTGGGCTGTTTAAAGTCAGCCAAATTTTGGCAACAAAAACTGGCTACCTCCTCTGCGGTAGCACTTTGCCCTTCCTTAAGTGCTATAAAAGCTGTGGGAACCTGCCTACCCTGTATATCTTTAACTCCTACATAAGCTGCTTCAGCTACGCTGGGATGCCTTAAGAGCACATCTTCAACTTCCCAGGGGGAAATTTTAAGCCCAGAGGGGGTCACTATTATGAAAGATTTCTTCTCCACATACTCTAGGTAACCGCCTTCATCCATCCTGACTAAATCACCGGTATAAAACCAGCCATCTTTGAGAACTTGAGCCGTAAGGGCAGGCGCCTTATAGTATCCCTTCATCACCCAGGGGACCTTAAAAACAGCCTCCCCTATCTCACCCCGAGTAACTTCCTTACCACTATCATCTACTACCTTGAGGTCGCAAATTGGCTTGCCCACCGTCCCTAGTTTATGGTTATCTAGGGTGCTCATAGAAACAACCGAGAGCTCCGAAAGACCATATGTCTCACAGAGAGTTAAATTGAACTTATCCTCCAGCATCTTCATAAGGCGAGGAGAGGACTTTGCCCCGGCGGTGGAGGCTACCCGCAGTGAACTAATGTCATATTTTTTAATAACCTCATTCCGCAACATGGCTAAAGCATTATGCATTGCCGGAACCCCAAAAAGGATGCTTCCTCTCTCCCTCTCTATAGCTTCTAAAACAGCTCTAGGTGTGAAATGAGGGATGATTACCACGGTGGCCCCTTCTATAATGGAACCAAAAAGAACCTCGCTCAATCCAAAAAGGTAGAAGAAAGGAACCGGATCTATGACTACATCTTCTCTGCCCCGCCTTATGCCCGCGGAAACTATGTCAGGAGTCCCCATAAAGGAAGCATGGGTATGCACCACACCCTTTTGCTTCCCCAATACGCCAGAGGTATAGATGATAGTAGCCTCATCCTTATCATCTATAGCAACACCAGGTGATACAGCAGGACTGCCAGTTACCATTGTTTTATAGAAATCTCCATCAAGCTCCAGAACCCGCTTTAGCAAGGGGATATCGGGCAAAACCGGGGAAAGCATCTGAGAGAATCCCCTCTCCGTTATCAGGATTTTGGCATCGGAATCACGCAATAAGGAGCCAAGCTCAGGTGCTTTGAGCATGGAGCTCAACAGCACAGCTACTCCACCAGCCTTAATAACTCCGAAATAATTGATAACCCATTCAGGGCTATGAGACAGTAAAATAGCTACATGGTTACCCTTCTCCATTCCCAGTCCGATAAGGGCGTTGGCTATCCTGTTAGAAGCTTCATTCAACCCCCCATAGGTAACTCTCCGAGAACCAAGGATAATAGCCGTTTTTTGTGGCACTTCACTAGCAGGTTTCTCTAGTATCTGTATAATATTCATTCTTACCCTTAGAAGATTTTTGCCAACGGTATATCGCTGGTGTAATGCTTGATAGGCAATATTGACAATCTTCCTTCATACATAATAACATGTATAATGTATCGCAGTCCGATGTATTATTCCTCCAACAGCGGGAAGGGGCAAGGGCAACTATTGTAAACTTCCTATAACCCATGCTAACATCGGCAACCAGTGAAATAACATGCGCCTATTAGTACCAACTAATTGGGATGAGGGCCTGATAGCGCCGTTAAGTAAGATGGAGGCGGATATCCAGATATATGGTGTTTTGCCCACATCAATGACAGGCAGTGGTGGAAGGGGTCCCGATATTCCCCAATTGACAAAGGAACAAGCGGGAAAGTATATCAAACTAACTCATTCCGCAGGCTTAACCTTTGATTATCTATTAAATGCCCCCTGTATGAACAATATGGAATGGGATGAGGATGTCCATCGGGAGCTGCTAAAGCATCTGGAGTGGATCAGCAATGCTGGAGTAGATAGTGTTACGGTGACTATTCCCTATTTGCTTGAGTTGATAAAAAAGCAGTTCCCGCATCTCAGTGTGAGGGTATCAACTATAGCTAAGGTGAACAGCGTGGCTAGAGCTCAATTGTTTGAATCGCTGGGCGCTGATTCCATTACCCTGGACTTCAACATAAATCGAGATTTCAAACTGCTCCAGGCTATTAAAGGTGCCGTAAAGTGCGAGCTCAACGTACTACTGAATAATCTCTGTCTATACCAGTGCCCCTACGAATACTATCACTACAATACCCTGGGGCATGCTAGTCAAAGCTATAATCCCCTTAACAGCTTCCACATGGACTACTGTGTAATTCGTTGTACCATAGACAGACTTTGTGATACCTCCCAAATTATCAAGGCCTGCTGGGTAAGACCTGAGGACGTACATGTTTATGAGGAAATAGACATCGATTTCTTTAAAATTAGTGGCAGAGCAATGTCCACTGAGTGGATTATAAATGCTGCTGCGGCATACTCATCACGTCAATATCAAGGAAACCTATACGATGTCTTGAACGCTCTTAACCCCACAACCAAGTGTGCCAGTTCTGCTTCACCAGGCGCACAAATCATTACAATAGCAGCGCCGCCCAAAGTCTACATTGATAACCAGGCTCTAGAAGGTTTTATTGATTTCTTTAAGAAACAGGATTGCCTCTCCGGATGTGCTCATTGTGATTATTGCCAGAAAGTAGCCCACGAAGCAGTGAAACTTGAGCGCCGTGAAGTAGATGAATATGTAGCTGGGCTCAAAGATTCCTTGAATGACCTAACCAGCAGTAGGACATTCTACTCTGTATCCACACAAGGCTGAGTGGTCCTATTAAGAAGCAAGGCTTTATAGGCCTGGCACTTTGTGTACCTTAGCTTTTTAACTTAATGTAGTTAACTGCGTCCTGGACAGTTTGTATTTTCTCCGCGCCCTCATCCGGGATCTCAATTCCAAAGGTATCTTCTGCTGCCGTAATAAACTCTATCAAATCCAAGCTATCAGCACCAAGATCATCTACAAACGAGGCTTCTGGAACTACCTTTGTTTCATCAACTTCCAATAACTCTACTATTAACTTTTTTAAGCGTTCGAAGGTATTTGCATCCGCCATATTTTTGCCTCACTTCTGGGCTATCCCTCTTTCTTTGAGCTGTCTTCGGTTTATCTTACCTGAGCTGGTCTTGGGCATGCTGTCCACAAACTCAATTTTATGAGGCAGCTTGTAATTAGCCAGGCTTTGGCGGCAAAAACTGCGTATTTCCTTTGCAGTAATATCCTGCCCTTCCTTGAGCACTACAAAAAGTGTAGGGATTTGCCCTTTATGCTCATCCGGAACACCAACATATGCTGCTTCAGCTACAGCAAGGTGCTTCAAAAGCACATCTTCAACTTCTGTGGGAGGAATTTTAACTCCAGCAGAGGTTACTATGATAAATGATTTCCTCTCTACATATTCTATGTAGCCGTCTTTATCCATCCTGACTAAGTCACCGGTATGAAACCAGCCATCCTTAAGAACCTGAGCTCACAGCTCAGGTTCCTTATAATATCCCTTCATTACCTGAGGACTGCGGCAAACAATTTCTCCTATTTCACCCTGAGGCACTTCCTTGCCAGCGGCATCTATGAGCTTAATCTCTTCAATTGGCTTACCTGCTGTCCCCAGCTTGCGATTGTGGATATCACCAAAGGTGGTAGCAAGAGCCTCAGTAGTCCCATATACTTCACAAAGAGTCAAGCCAAACTTTTCCTCTAGGTTCTTCATAAGATGAGCCGAGGCTTTTGCTCCAGCGCTAAGCGCCAGCCGTAGTGAGCTTAAGTCATATCTATTAAGGGTGTCTTCATCCAGCATAGCTAGGGCATTAAACATAGCCGGGACGCCCACGAGCATAGTGGCTCTCTTCTGCTCTACAGCCTCTAAAAGATTTCTGGGGGTGAAGCGAGGAAGAATTATTGTAGTGGAGCCTTTATAAAAGGAAATGAGGGCCACAACCGCCAAACCCAGAGCGTAAAAGAAGGGAATCATGCCTATGCAGACATCTCCTCTCTTTTGCCCCAAACCAGATGCCACTGTGAAAACAGCTGCCATAAGCGAAGCATGAGTATGCACCACACCCTTTTGCTTACCTAAAACGCCAGAGGTATATACGATGGCCGTCTCATCGTCGTCTTTTATATCAACAATCGGTGATGTAGGGGAGCTATTAGCCATCATCTGGGCATAGGAATCGCTATTAACCTCCATAACATGCTTCAATAAAGGTAGGGTAGGCAAAACCGAAGACAACATTTGAGAAAAACTTTTCTCAGTAATTAATATCTTAGAATCAGAGTCACGGAGTAAGAAGCCATATTCGGGTGCTTTAAGCATAGCGTTAAGTATTACAGTTTTGCTGCCAGCTTTAACAATCCCAAAATAATTGATGACCCATTCAGGGCTATAGGACATTAGAATAGCTACATGGTCGCCTTTCTTCATGCCTAGCCCTATGAGAGCGTTAGCTACCCTGTTAGAAAGTCTCATCCAATTCCTGGTAGCTAATTCTCCGAGAGCCAAGGACAATAGCTGTTTTCTGTGGCACCTCCCTGGCAGTTCTCTCCAACATTCCTTTGATATTCATATTTACCTCCAAAACTTACTTGGTGAATTCCAATATCGTATGGCACGGTTAGTTCTTGCGACAAGAGAATATCGAAGCTAAGTCTGTTCCATTTTGGTTGGTTTAGTTTAAATGGGAAGGCATTGTGTAAGTGGGAAAATATAAAGATGTTCTATTGCGCTATGGCTCGCTATCGGGATACTCAAGTTTCTGAAAGGCTATCTCCCGTAGCCATAGATAGCCAGCTATTAAGTGGCAGACCGACTCTGGCCTTCTCTGCCGGGGTTTTGTAGCCCAGGTCCTCGTGAGGCTTGATGAAGTTATAATGAACTAGATAGCCATCCAGCAGCAACTTAGAAGCCTTTACCTTTTTAACTCTTTGCATTATCCCAATGCGATACTTTAAAGGGTTGCTAACCTTCCCAGTTATGCCTTTGCTCGATCTAATTATTAATCCTGCATGCTGAGTGTTGCTTAGGTATGTTTGCAATGTGTTTGTGATAACTCTTCGTGGAAGCTTGCCCGCTTTTTCAGTTGCCTGGGCCATAAGTGCCTGCACACTTTGCACAGTTCATAGCTGCAATATATGCGAGGCTAACAAAAATCTAGCTTTGGAGTCTATTATATCCCAAATCCACCACCTCTCACCGTTTATCTTTAAGGATGTTTCAGTAGCAATCCAAACTCTTCCTATCGCCGGTCTGCATGCCTCGGTTTTTTAATAGCTATTTTCGTAAAACAAATTTAAAGCTGAAGCTACTTGAAAGGCAGGCATTTTCATATGAGGGGAGGCATCGTTATCCGCAAACTTTCTTTTACAGTTCTTGCAAAGATATCTCTGAATACCTTGATATTGTCCATATTTCACAGTATTCTTGGAGCCACAGAATTTGCACTTTATAAATTCACTTTTTGCTAAACTACGTTTTAAAAAATCACCTATAGTACTATTTATTACCGTTTTGTTTCCCCATTTTGCTTAGCTATCATACTGTCTAGCTAGTACTTGTCGCTGGTGTTTTTAATATTAGACATTTTGCTGGTATTTGTGCACCGCAGGACACCACTGATTCAGACCTATATTCCGCCATCTATGCTGATAACCTGTCCGGTGATATAGCTAGCTCTGTCGCTGGCCAAGAAAGCCACCAATTCAGCCACTTCCTCCGGTTGGCCAAAGCGGCGCAGTGAGGTCATAGACAGGATAGAATTTTTAATCTCATCGGGTAGTTTTTCTGTCATTTTAGTATTAATAAAACCCGGAGCTATGGCATTTGCAGTTATATTCCGGGAGCCCACCTCGCGAGCTATGCTCTTGGTAAAGGCAATCAAACCTCCCTTAGAGGCAGCGTAATTAGTTTGCCCCACGTTGCCTATCAACCCGGCAATGGAGGCAGTGTTGATAATGCGTCCCCATCTCTGCTTTATCATAGACCGCAGTGCGAACTTAGTGCACAAATAGGCTCCACGTAAATTGGTATTGATTACAGCATCCCAGGCGTCGTCAGACATTCGCAATAGAAGGGTATCCCTGGTGATGCCAGCATTATTTACCAGAATATCAATCTTGCCCCATTTATCGATTACTTTTTGCACCATAGTTTTCACTGCTTCTCCGTCCCGGACATCAGCTTCAACGCTTATAGCTTCCCCACCTCGGTGAATTATAGTTTCCACTACACTATCAGCATCAGTCTTATTATCAGCCTCAATTCCGACATAGTTGACCGCTACCTTAGAGCCAAGGCTGGATAGTTTAAAAGCGATAGCCTTGCCCATGCCACGAGAGGCGCCAGTTACCAGGGATACTTTACCTTCTAATTCCATTTTTCCCTCCTAAGATCCTCGCAAGGACATTATAGTTTCACTGGCTGAACTTCTTAAGCACTAAGCAGCAATTTTCCCCGCCCAGTCCAAAGCTGTTTGTCAAACATGTATCCACCCTTGCCTCACGAGCCACATTGGGGACATAGTCCAAATCGCACTCTGGGTCAGGGGTTTCATAGTTTATGGTGGGGTGGATAATCCCTTTATTTATAGTCAGTATACAGGCAATAGTTTCTATAGCCCCGGCAGCAGTTATTATATGACCAATCATGGATTTAGTGGAACTTACGGGAATTTTGTAAGCCCCTTCTGCAAACACCATTTTAGTAGCCTTAGTTTCATTGGCGTCGTTCAACTTGGTGCTGGTGCCATGGGCGTTGATATAATCAACTTCCTCAAGTTTTACCCCCGCATACTTGAGTGCAGTTTTCATAGCATAAGCCTCTGTCTCAGGGGTAGGGGCAGTTTGGTCATAGGCATCGAAGGACCAGGCAGCACCGGCTAGTTCAGCTAGAATTGGCGCCCCCCTCTTTTTGGCATGTTCATAGCTTTCCAAAACCACTAAACCTGCGCCTTCACCATAGACAAAGCCGTCGCGGTTAAGGTCGAAGGGCCGGCTAGCTTTAGCCGGGTCTGACTCTCGGGAAACAGCCCCTACAATATCGATGCCAGCCATAGAAACAGTATCCAGGCTGGAATCGCTTCCCCCGGCTATCATTACATCAGCATAGCCCAGGCGAATAAAATTTAGGGCTGTGCCTAGGGCATCGGTTCCTGTGGCGCAAAGGCTGTTGGGGCTAGAGTTAGGTCCTTTAGCTCTCAGGAACATACCTACCTGCATTGAAGCTGCACTGGGGCTGGATTTAGCGATAAAGAGGGGGTCCGCTCTTCGCGGCCCTCGGTTATCAATTAACTCACTTTGTTTGACAATATAGCTGCTTTCTACCATACAGCCCATACTAACCCCTACCCGCTCAAGACATTCTTCGGCCATGTCCAGTTTGGCTGATTCTACCGCTTCCTTGGCGGCAGCAACACCTAATTGAACCGTCCTTGAGCTGCGGTCAACCGCCTTTAAATCCATGTATTTTGTGGGGTCAAAACCCTTTACCTCAGCATCTACCTTCACATAGAATTTACTGGCGTCGAAACGAGTGATGGGAGCAATTCCTGATTTTCCTGCAACTAGCCCCTGCCAGAACTCCTCTACATTCAAGCCTATGGGGTTAACAGTGCCCATACCGGTAACCACGACTCGTGGCATACTCATTATTTTTTCTCCTTTTCCTCAATCATGAAGGGTGCCACAGAGGTGCCTCCATCCACGATGATTGTCTGGCCTCTTATCATAAAGGCCTCTTCGCTGCATAGAAAAGCCACCACCTTGGCCACATCCTCAGGGGCAACCATTCTTCCCGCTGGTGTGGCTTGACGAGTATCTTTCAGCAGCCCCTCTTTGATATAGAACTTCAACGCCTCTGTCTCCACTGCAGAAGCGGCTACGGCATTAACGCAGATGCCTTCAGGAGCTAGCTCTATGGCCAGGTAACGGGTTAGGGCTTCCAGAGCTGCCTTAGATAGTCCTACAATGGCATAAGTAGGTAACACAAGGGAGGACCCCAGGCTGCTAATACTGACTATTTTACCGCCTCTGCCCTGCATCAGCTTAGCTGCCCTTTGAGCGCAGAGCAGGGGGGCTCTGGCATTGATATTCATAGTCCAATCCCAGGCCTTGACATCCAAATCCATTGCTGAGCGACCTACACCTGAAGCGGCATTATTAATCAAGATATCCAAATAACCAAACTTATGGCTAATAAGGTCAAACATTTCATCAAGCTTTGCCGGGTCTCCCACATTAGCCCTGATAAGCTCAGTTTTTACCCCTAGAGCCTCAATATCTTTAACTGTCTTTTCGGCAGCCTCGCGGCGGCGGAAGAAGTTGACTATGATGTCCGCGCCCTGAGAGGCCAGCTTTAGAGCGATGGCTCTGCCGATACCTCGCCCACTGCCAGTGACTAAAGCCAATTTACCTTTAAGAGGCGACATGGTTAAGCCTTCTCCTTTCCCTTCGCATGGTTTTCCACATAGTTAACGAAATCTCCAAAGCTCTGGAATTTCTGAGCCTCTTCATCGGGGATCTCAATATCAAATTTATCCTCTACCGCTATCATTGCCTGTACCATATCCAGAGAATCCGCCTTTATATCCTTAAAAGTGCTCTCTCGGGTGATGAGATTTTTGTCTACATGTGCAATCTTGGCTACTATTTCCCTTATTTCCTCTTCGATAGACATTTGATACCCCCTTTAAAATTTTTAAGATTTCTATTTTTGAAATTTGGCTAATTCCGACTTTAAACTGCTAACGATATCAGCCTCCACAGCATTCCTGGCGCTTGCTATAGCATGAGCTATGTGTGGAGCTCGACAGGCTCCATGCCCTATCCGGACAACGCCATCAATACCCCATAGGAGGCCACTGCCCTCCTCCTCGCCTTCATAGGATATTTTAGTTATGGGGAACAGCCTATTAAACAATAATTTAGCCACGCTGCCTAATGGTGGATATCTTTTTAGCCTCCGCTTCATCCAAAGCAGTGCCTGGTCTCCCATACTCTCGTAGAATTTGAAAACTACATTGCCCACAAATCCATCGCAGACAACAACATTAGCTTTTCCACTAAGGATATCACCACCTTCTATATTGCCAATAAAATTCAAGCCGCTTTTCTTGAGCAGAGAGTAAGTTTCACGCACCACTTCATTTCCCTTGCCCTCCTCTGTGCCGGTGCTTAATAAGCCTACTGTAGGATTGGCGATATGAAGTAACTTCTTAGCGAACACGGAGCCAGCAATGGCAAACGATAGAAGCTGATGCGGTTTGCAGTCAACATTAGCTCCCAGGTCTATAAATACTATGTCAGGGGCAAAGCTGCCCAGAGTGCCGCCGATTGCTGGGCGCTCCATTCCCTCAATCATGCCCAAATACTGAATGGCGCTAACAGCCATTGCTCCTGAAGAGCCAGCACCAACTACGGCATCCGCCTCGCCTGCCTTCACCAGCCTTGTGGCTACAGCTATGGAACAATTAGACTTACGGCGAATTACCAGACTGGATGGCTCTCCTTCTTTTATGACCTCATTGGCCTCAACACAGCGAATGGGCAAATTATTGGAAGAACTGTACTGGCTTAACTCCTCTTTTAATATATCCAGGGAACCAACCAGGATAATTTCCACATCGCCTTTCTGCGCCGCCAGAACTGCCCCCTTGATTACCTCCTCAGGAGCATGGTCGCCACCCATAGCATCAACTGCTATCCTTACTCTTTTACTAACTTCAGACATTGGCTGTCCTTTCCCGCAACGGAAGTTTAACTATTGCCTCACCTGTGATTATGGTCTCATCCTTTTGATTACAACATCCAATACTACAGTTCACAGATGATATACCTTCTTGGTTCTCAATAGAATCGATTTTCCCGTTGGCAGTCACGGTATCTCCGGGGCGCGCTGGCGCTTTAAAACGGATGGAAAGCTTGCCATTAGAGGCCCAGTTTTCCCCAAAAGCCTGTGTCATCATCTCTGACACATAAGCCAGAATAAGCATGCCATGGGCAATGGTGCCCCCCAGGGGCGTTTGAGCAGCAAAAGCTTCATCTATATGAATGGGGTTAAAATCACCGGAGGCCTGGGCATAAAGGTTAATCTTCTCCTGGGTGATATGTTTTACCACTGGAGGCAGAGTTAGGCCCTTACGGATTTCACTGAGCATTTGCTCTCTCAGCCGGCAATATTATAGTGGCTTTTCCTGATTGCACCCTTTCCTTATTTTCATCAAGGACATTGAGCTCCAATACTAACATACGCATCATAGTCCGGGCTAATTTGCGAACTACTTTAGCCTGGCAATTTATTACCGTGCCCACAGGCACTAATTTGAAAAACTCAAGTTCCTGAGAAGCGTGTATGGTGCCAGGTGGAAATGAAACAGACTCTGCCATAGCGCTCATGGCACATGCTGCTATAGCTATTGGAGGCACAAATTCGTCACTTGAACTATCCACTGCTTTTATATATTGGGAGACAAATGAGGGGGTCAGTTTATAGCTAGCCGGGGGAAACTCGTACCCCGGAGTTAAATCTTCATAACTTATAGCTGGCATATCTCTCTCTATACCCCTGGCATCCAGTAAAATCCTTTATTCAAACTAACCAATATGGCAGATGTAGCGGCTTACTAGGTTCAGATTAGCCGACATAATTACATTAATGCCTCTGCTTGTCAATATCTACTAGCCTGATTGAAGCTATAATTTTAATATAAACGGGCTGTGATTGTCCATATTCACCCTGTAGGGAATAGCCGGGAATATAAAATCTGATGTAGTTCAGATTAGCTACCCACAATGGAGAACTGGAGTGGAAAAACAGAGGAAGCATGAGCGTACTGAGCCAAATTATAGCTAGCAAAGCATTAATCATCCCTGTTGCAGCCTGGTTTGTAGCTCAGGCGTTGAAAACAATCATTCAAGCCCTAAGGGAAAAACACCTGAATCCGCGCTATTTTGCCCGTGCTGGTGGCATGCCCAGCGCCCATGCATCCTTTTAGTTTGTGCGCTGGCTACAACGGTGGGCATAGTGTATGGCATAGGCTCAGGTGCTTTTGCCAGCAGTGTTATTTTAGCCGCCGTAGTAATGTATGATGCTGCTGGCGTGCGACAGAAAGTGGATAAACAATCGGCCATCTTAAATCACCTGCTGGTTGAATTCCCCAGGACACAGCTCGAGTTTGAAAGTTTCCTGAGGCAACTGGTGGGACATACTCGATTTCAAGTTGCAGCGGGAGCAGCTCTGGGAGTGCTACTCGCCTTGTGGCGGGCTAAAATACTGAAGAGCCCCGCATATAACGCATTGAATTGCTGCGTGGCATTAACCTATAATTGGTTTGATGAGAGACTATAGACCCTTCAGCTTTAACGCCATCTGGTTCTTAATAACTGTCAATGTTTTAATCTTCGTAGTCGAACTGATAACGGGAGGAGGAAGCGCACAAAGGAGCCCGATTATTGATTTTTTAGGCTTGACTCGAGCAAATTTCTTGGATCAGCCCTGGACCATAATAACCAACCTCTTTGTCCACGGAGGCTTCGGCCATATCTTATTCAATATGATAAGCTTATATTTCCTGGGAAGTTTCCTTATCAGGCTGGTGGGAGAGGGGAATTTTCTAAAGTTATATTTCCTTGGTGGTATAGTGGGAAACCTCCTTTTCATTCTGCTGGCCTCTCCCTTCTCCATAGGTGTAGGCGCTTCAGGAGCAATTTTTGCTCTTGGCGGAACATTGGCCATAATGGCTCCAAGATTGCCAGTACTGGTCTTCCCCATTCCACTCCCTATTCCACTCTGGGTGGCCATGACGTTCTTTCTCATAATTTCCTTCTTCCTCCGAGGAATAGCCTGGCAAGCTCATCTGGGAGGTCTTATTGCAGGTCTGATAGCAGGCTACTTCTTTAAGAGGAAAAGACGAGTTTATTATTGAAATCGCGAGGATGGAAAATATTTGCTTAAATAGCCATGCCACTGTGCTGGATTGGTTTATAGAATATAGCCTGGCATTACACTTGCCATTGATATTTACCCCGGAAAACAGCTATACTTAACCTGGGTTCAGGATTAGAATTATAGCAGGAGGAGATACTTATGGCTAGGGCATGGCAAAATGAAAAAACGGAAAAGCTGCTGGAGGCAATGCTCAAGGGAAGCACTCCGGAGATAAAGCCGCAGCTTGATTCACAATCCGAGATGGGCTTTTCTTTCCCCGCCGCGAATCAGCTTCTGGGCACTACAGGCAAAGAATCAATGACAATACTGGACTCCTTAACTAAAGAAGACATATTGGTGAAGAAATTCTCCGACAAGTTTCTATATTGCCCTCAGTGTCATTCCATGAATATAAGGCCTATTTACTGCTGTTCCAAGTGCGGCTCGGGAAATGTCACCCGGGGCAGGGTGCTGGAGCACCTGGTATGCCGATACAGTGACACGGAGGAGGAGTTCCTTTTTAAGGGCAAGCT
>Ga0209978_10000094_pt1 | contig 26092 bp, 23 predicted proteins | sample BentaG_FD_182805 | JGI IMG/M metagenome (GOLD analysis project Ga0209978, IMG submission 182805) | Deep subsurface microbial communities from South Atlantic Ocean to uncover new lineages of life (NeLLi) - Benguela_00093 metaG (SPAdes)... | ecosystem: Environmental > Aquatic > Marine > Oceanic >... | reverse complement strand
AAGCGATAAGTATGGGGTCTTGCGAGTGCCACTTCACTATATCACCGCTATCAGCGTTTACCTCGACAGTGACATCCTCATACTCACCTTTTGTCTCCTAAGATTTATATTTCTCAAGGGCACCGTAGAAAGCCTTCCAGAAGGGGTCAACCATGGGGTGATGGAGTTTTCCCTCAGCTCCCATAGGAGACTTAAAACTGTCCATAGGTTTAGTTCGTCTCCGGTGTTCCTTTATACTCCGCTCCAGGGGTGAAGTTGTTCTAGGCGACGAAGCTTCTAATTTTATTTTAGCTGCTTGAATGGCCTGCTTTACTCTTTCACAGTCCTTGCGAATATATTAGTCAAAGTTTTTCAATCACAGCATCAGCTACCTGTGAGGTGCCTACTGCGGTATCGGGCGCCTCAGGCTTGAGGTCATAGGTAACATTCTTACCTTCGGCGATAACATCGGCTATTGCTGTTTCTAACCTATCAGCACTTTTTTCTTCTCCGAGGTGGCGGAGCATCATCACCCCAGAGAGCATCATTGCCATAGGGTTGACTTTATTTAGTCCGGTATATTTGGGGGCACTGCCGTGTGTGGGCTCAAATACAGCTATATCATCGCTTAAGTTAGCTCCGGGGGCTAATCCTAGTCCTCCGATTAAGCCGGCACACAGGTCGGAAAGTATGTCACCATAAAGGTTGGGCGCCACCACCACATCAAATTGGTGTGGCTTTTGCACCAGCTGCATACTCATGTTATCCACAATTCTATCCTCGAATTCAATATCAGGGTATTCCTTAGCTACCTCTCGGGCAACAGACAGAAACAACCCGTCGGAGAATTTCATAATGTTGGCTTTGTGCACCGCCGTTACCTTTTTTCGGTGGTAAGACCGGGCATATTCAAAAGCGAATTTGACAATTCTTCTACTGCGCATCTCAGAAATCGTCTTTATACTTAACCCAGAGTCCTGTCTAACAGTCTCCCCCGTAGTTTCTGAGATAAGCTCTATTAATCTTGCTGCCTCAGGGGCTCCCTTCTCAAACTCAATACCGCTGTAGAGGTCCTCAATGTTTTCTCTCACAATAACAATGTTCACATCTTTATAGGGGGAAGTGACCCCAGGGTAGGTTTTACATGGACGCAGGCACGTGTAGAGCTCTAGTCCCTTACGCAGGGCTACATTAACACTTCTAAAGCCCGAGCCCACTGGCGTGGTAACTGGTCCTTTAAGGGCGACCTTGTTTTTCCTGATGGATTCAAGTACAGAGTCGGGAAGTGGTGTGCCCAGCGTATTTTGAGCACTACTCCCTACACAGGCTAAATCCCAGTGAAAACTGACTCCAGTGGCTTCCAGGACTCTCTTTGTAGCTTCGGTAACTTCAGGTCCTACGCCATCACCAGGGATAAGCGTAATCTGATAAACCATGGCACATATCTCCTTCTAACTCTCTCCCGTCACACGCCAGTTTATAATTTAAAGCCACCGTGCTTCTGAATATAAGGCAAAAGCCCGCCTTCATCAAGGATACGGAGCATTACCTCGGGGATTTTACTAAAGGTAAGTCGATTGCCATTGGTAATATCTCTAATAGAACCGGACTTAAGGTCTACCTCCAACTCATCCCCATCATTAATACTATCGGTATCACATATCAACACCGGCAGTCCAAGGTTGATGGCATTCCTAAAAAATATCCGAGCCACCGATTTAGCCAATACAGCACTTACCCCAGCCATCTTGATAACCAGAGGGGCATGTTCTCTACTGGAACCAAGCCCAAAGTTACTGCCAGCAACTATGAAATCTCCCGGCTTCACTCTGGCAGCGAAGGTTGGGTCGGCATCCTCCATAACATGCTTTGCCAGCTCAGGGAGATTACTTCTCAGATGAGCCAACCTACCCGGTATGATGTGGTCAGTAGAGATGCTATCGCTAAACTTGAAGGCTCGGCCAGTGAGCACCTATATCACCTCTCTGGGGTCAGTGATTTCGCCCTTTATAGCCGTGGCAGCGGCAGTAGCTGGACTGCCCAGATATATGAATGCCTCAGGAACACCCATTCTACCCCTAAAATTTCGATTAGCTGTAGACATACAACTCTCTCCATCTCCCAGCACTCCTTGATGCATGCCGAAGCAAGGCCCGCAGCCAGGTGGCAAGATAATAGCACCAGCTTCAACCAGGGTCTGAATATAGCCCGCCTTTATAGCCGCTAGCAGCACCCCTCGTGACGCTGGGGCAACCACTAGCCTAGTCCGGGGATGGTGCTTCTTTCCTCTTAAAATTTTAGCTGCCACCGCCAGGTCATCCAGACGACCATTGGTGCAGGTACCGATAAATACCTGATGAATTTTGGTCCCCTTAAGCTCCCTAGCCAGAGCAGTATTATCCACTGCGTGGGGTTTGGCTACTGTAGGCTCAAGCTCAGTCACACTAATATTAATAGTTTGTTCATAGATAGCGTTGTCGTCAGAGAAGAGTGGCTGATAGTGGTCGCTCCTTCCCTGAGCTGACAGATAATCCTGTGTAGTCTCATCGGCGGGGAAAAGCCCCACCTTAGCCCCGGCTTCCACTGCCATATTAGCTACAGTAAGACGCTGTGGGATACTCATATTACATATAGTATCACCACTGAACTCCAAGGCTTTATAGGTAGCGCCATCAGCCCCAATCTGCCCAATGAGATGAAGAGCAAGGTCTTTAGCATAGACACCATCAGGGAACTTGCCAGTAACTGTCACCTTAATACTTTCTGGTACTCGGAACCAAGTTTCACCTAGGCTGAGGACAACAGCTATGTCTGTAGAACCCATGCCGCAAGCAAAAGCCCCAAGACCACCGGCAGTTACCGTGTGAGAGTCGGCGCCAACAATTAAATCACCCGGCTTAGCCAAAGATTCAGCCACTATTTGATGGCAAATACCATCGCCAACATCAGAGATGAAACAGCCGGTCTCTTGAGCAAAGCTACGGAGGAGCACGTGGTCATTGGACAGCCCGCGATTAGAACTGGGAGCCGCATGGTCAAGGAACAAGGCAGCTTTTAGGGAATTAGCCAAATCCTTAAATCCCGCCGCTTGGAATTGCCTCACGGTTAATGGTCCGGTACTATCCTGAAGAAAAACCAGGTCTACCTTAGCCACAACAATGTCTCCCGACTTAGCCTCACTCCCCGACTTGGCACTCAATATCTTTTCAGCCAATGTCTTACCCATAGCAATCCCTAGCCGGTGACTCCTCTATTTGACATTGTTTATTAACCTAACCCCCTGCTATTTGATTGTTGTTCTTTGAAACTAACCACAACATTTATAACCTTCCCGCTAAATGTTGCTACCTAGTTGCTTGCTTTTCAGCTAGCACAATTATAATGGTAGGGTAGCCGTAGTGTCAACTAACGGGGGAAGCACCCCCGACTTGACAAGGGGGGGGCTGTAGTCTTTTTTAGGTGGGCCGAAAATAACCAACCTTCGAACGTAACCATTAACTAACTGCCTATTTACTTTTAGGTATAATGAGCTATAATACAAGAAATCCTTATTTGGGGTTAGGAGGTTTTAAATAAAGAATATATGGCCCGGGATGTGTGCCTTTATGAAATTTTCACAGTGAAATGGTTGGCTTATTGAATTATAGGCGAAAGGAGGTGGGATGATGTAATCACCAGTGGTATCAACCAGGTTCAAAATAATTTTGGAGGACTTAAATGAGAAAGAAAATATTGCTAGCTTCTTTGGCGTTGTTGTTAGCCATGAGCTTGGTGGCTATGGGCTGCCCGGCACCAGCGCCGCCACCAGCACCACCGCCGGCACCACCGCCAGCGCCACCACCGCCACCACCGCCACCACCGCCACCACCACCGCCTGCTTATCCAGCAAAGACGATTACTTATGTGGTTCCCTTTGGCGCCGGTGGTGGAACAGACCGCTGGGCACGTGTCATGTCTTCTGTAGCCATAGACTATTTTGGTCAGGCCTGGCACGTGGTGAATCTGCCTGGCGCTTCAGCGATTGTCGGCTGGAGGGATGTGCTGGGCAAACCAGCTGATGGGTATACCATACTGCAGGGTAGTCCTACCCCGGTAATTGCCCTATTAAAGGAAGAAAAGCCTCCTATCAGCCCTTACGACATTAAAATTGCTTGCTATGTCTCTGCGTTTAGGTCGATACTGTTAAGCAAGCCTGATGCACCGTGGGCGACCTGGGAGGAGTTCAAAACCTATGTAGAGGCGAATCCTGGCGAATTAACGATAGGCGGGACTGAGTCTCTGCTTATGGGACAGAAGTTTATGCTCGAACAGGCAGGTATAGCCGATAAGGTAATCTTCGTTCCTTATGCCAGCACCGGAGATGTCACAGCCGATTTCATCGGCGGACATATTGATACCGCCGCAGTAACCGGTTCAACCGGTATTACTCTGATTCCAGAAGACGCTGTTGCCATAGTTAACACCAGCGAGTTAGCCACTACAGTCGAAGCATATGAGGGTGTGCCTACTGCTAAGGACCTTGGCTACGAAGGATTGTCATTTCCGAGGTGGGTTGGTGTCCATCCTGATACTCCTGATGAAATAGTAGATTTTATCTCGGAGGCGATGGGCAGTCTCCTTGAGGACACTGTCGTGATCACGCTTATGGTCAAGAAATTGGGAGAGGAAATCATCTATCTGCCTCGTGCTGAGGCCGAAGCCGAGTACGAAAAAATGGTGGCAGCAATGGAGGAATTACTAAAATAAAGACACTAGCTATTTAAAATTCCAAATTCAGGCCGGCCCTAGTGGTCAACCGTGGAGATGGTGCCATTTAGGTATTACGGGGTAATACCAAGGTGGCGGTGTTTAGTTTGCTTGAAGAATCTTGGTCATGGTTGTCTACAGTGGTCAGAGAGCTATCGTGAAATTTATAGCCGGCAGGAAGACTAATGTTAGAATCCAGGTGGTGGACTGCTAGGTCGGCCTGAATTTCCTACCGATAAAAAGAAGGCATATATCGGAGACAATGCAGAGCTTTCGTGAGCGGCTGAAAACTAATCGGGCTATTGGCGTTATACTTTCGCTAGCACTCATTGCTTTTCTTATTCAACTTTTCCTTTCTCCCTGGGTTTATAGAAAGCTGGCTGATGGATTTCATCTGGGATTTTTCCCCATTCTAAGCGTAGTCCTTTTACTTCTCCTCTCCCTTATTTTAACTTTTGATAGTCATCGGAAGGAAAAGCCGGCTGATTTAATGACCCTTACTTTTAAATCTTTCCTCGGTGTCCTGTTGATACTAGGCGGGTGCGGGTTTTATTTTCTGGTAATGAGGCAAATAGGATTTTTAATCATAACCCCTATTTTCCTCTTCCTTACTATTTATGCTTTGGGTTTGAAATCGTGGTGGAAATGTATAATGGGGGCGGTGGTAATGACGGCGGTAGTTTATACAATATTTAGCCTTCTCGGTCTAAAATTGCCCTCAGGTATTTTATCGGGTATATTATTTTTCTAGCTTAAGCAGGGAGACACTAAAAATTGTTTCAACCTGATGCCCTAATTGAAGCGTTTCACCTTTTTTTCACTCCCCAGGTTTTCTATTGGCTGGCTATAGGGATAGCCTTGGGGGTGGGCATTGGTGCCATACCCGGTTTAACCGCAACCACGGGGGTGGCTCTAATGCTGCCGATTTCCTTTGCCTTACCCGTCGCCCCAGCCTTAGGTCTGCTTATTGGATTATATAAAGGTGCTATATACGGGGGCTCGATTTCGGCTATATCCTTTGGTATCCCGGGAACCCCCGGTGCCGCTGCCACCGTCTATGATGGATACAAGCTGACGCAGAAGGGGCAGGGACGTAAGGCTTTGGACATGGCATTATTTGCTTCTGTTACCGGGGATAGCCTGAGTGACATATTTACTATTTTCGTGGCTCCGGTGGTGGCTATAGTAGCCCTTGCCTTTGGACCCACTGAACGATTTTGGCTTATGGCTCTGGCTATTATCTTAATCGGTGCCTTGGGCGGTAAACACCTAGCCATGGGACTAATAAGTGCTGCCATCGGTATTTTCGTAGCCACCATTGGGAGTGACCCTATAGGTGGTGTATCGCGGATGACCTTCGGACAGTGGTGGTTGATGGATGGTATTCATATTATTCCTCTTATGATAGGCATATTTGCCATGCCGGTAATGTTGGTGGAGGCTGCCAAGCTTTTGGGGGAGAGAGGTATAGCCAAAAGAGCCAGGGAAAGTATTTCAAAAGCCCCTTGGAAAACTGGACCAGGTTTGACTTTCAGGGAGTACCGGCGGGCGTGGAAGGAAATGGCAATAGGGACCTCGGTGGGGAGTTTTGTTGGAATGCTACCCGGATTGGGGGCTACGGTGGCGGCGTTTCTTTCCTACGGTGTAGCCAAACAGGTTTCTCCCCAGAAAGGAATAGGCACCGGGAAGCTGGAAGGAGTAGCCGCTTGTGAGTCAGGTAATAACGCTACTTGTGGTCCCACCCTGATTCCTTTACTTGCCTTTGGGATTCCCGGGAGCCCGGTAGCAGCCCTTATTGGCGCGGCTTTGATGCTTCAAGGAGCCACTCCTTCCCCACGAATGTTCGACCTTTATCCCCACATTGTATACGCTCTGTTTATGATATTGCTTGTGGGGAATGTATTCAATTTGGTAATAGGTCGCCTTTTTGCCAGGTTATATGCTATGCTGGCACAGTTTCCTAAACCACTTTTGATTCCTTTGATTTTGATGATAGCTACTATCGGGACTTACGCCTTTCGCGGAAATCCTTATGATGTTATAGTTATGGTGGTTTTCGGATTATTGGGGTTTGGAATGACGGTTATTGAGATGCCTACTGCTCCCCTGATAATTGCTTTTTTAGTTACCTCGATGATGGAGGCTAATTTACGTCGCGCCTTACTTATCACTGGTGGGAGCTGGGGTCAGGCCGTGTTTGGCAGTCCTCTTGCCATAGGACTGATTATCGCCGTCATTGTATTAGTCTTTCTTACTGTCCGGTATCTTCAAAGGGTTGAACGGTAAAAAGTCAGTCTGATACGCCTTGTGGTTTGGGCGAGGAAAGGAGCAATAATTTGAAGGAAGATTTAGCCCTGAGCGTTAAAAGGCAAGTTCTAAAAGACGGCATTGATCTCGTAGGAATTACCCCAGTAAATAGATTGGATGGTGCTCCAGAAGGACGCCGACCCAAGGATATCCTTCCTACTGCTGAAAGTGTAATTGTAGCTGCTATTCATGTTCTGGATTCGGTATGGGACCTCCCCTATACTAGGTATGAGTATACCAATCAGTTCTTCGTGTTAAATTCTATTCTTAATAATACCGCTTTTAAGGTATCCCGCTATCTGGAGTCTCAGGGATATCGCTCTATTCCGATACCGGCTGCCTACCCCCGGATTAACAAGCTCATCTGTGGGGTTTTGTCTCATCGGCACGCCGCGGTTGAGGCAGGTCTGGGAGAAATAGCCCTGAACAACCTGTTAACCACCCCCCGCTTTGGCTCCAGGGTTCGGTTAGTGAGCATAGTTACCGAGGCACCCCTGAAGCCAGACCCTGCCTACGAAGGTAAAATGTGTGAAAAAATAAGGGATAAATGTAAATTTGCCTGTGTACAAAATTGCCCGGTTCAAGCTATTACCAAAGAAGGCGTGGTAGATAAAACCGGGTGCTTGTTTTACCAGGAGCAGATAATGCCCTGGAGTAGCACTGAACTCAGGTGCGGCATCTGCATATCTAGCTGTCCTATAGGTAAACCTGAATGGACAATCCCGGCTGGTTCCCGCTCCCCAAAGGTCTGCGAATCAAAAGAACTGTGGACGGGAGCCAAGTGGTGAAGGATGGGTAGTAGAGTCTTTCCTCATTTAAAAATGTTATGAGGTGATGGAACTGTTTAAAAAAGAATTCTCTTGTTGGATTAAGTAGGAGAGGGAGGATATTATCGTGATTAAAGAAAAACCAACAGAAGCTTTGGCCCGTTTTATTACTAGACTCAAATTTGAGGATATACCCCAAAACTGTCTATCTGTTATTAAAATGGCCTTTCTAGATGCCTTGGGTTGTGGCTTGTTTGGTTCAACGACCCCATGGAGCAAGATGATCAATGAGATGGTAAAGGATTGTGGCGGAAATGAAGAGGCTACATTATGGGCCGACGGCTACCGAGGTCCCTGTCATACTATTGTTATGGGACTTGGAAGCATGATCCACAGCTTTGAATTCGACGATTACCATAATGCCAAAGTTCACCCGGGAGCCGTGGTTCAACCTGCCGCTGTTACCTACGGAGAGAAAGAGGGAATCAGTGGGGGCAAACTGATTACCGCTCTGTTAGCCGGCTATGAAACAATGATCCGTATCAGTTTAGGAACGGGACCAAGCGCCTCCCGTAAGAAAGGATGGCATCTTACGGGAACGTGTGGTCCTTTTGGAGCCGCTGCCGCGGTAGGGAAAATTATTGGTCTTGACCACCATCAGATGTTGAGCTCACTGGGCTTGGCCGGAACACAATCCGCAGGACTCTGGGCTTTTACGGCGGATGGATCCATGAGTAAGCGGTTCCACCCTGGCAAAGCGGCTCATAGTGGAATCATCGCTGCTGAACTGGCAAAGAAAGGTTTTCTTGGCCCTAGCCAGATTCTAGAAGCCGAGGACGGTGGTTTTTGCCGGGCAACATCCGATGAGTTCAATCTGGCCCGCATTACTGAAGGATTGGGGGAAATTTATGAGACGAGCCTTCTCTGTATAAAACCCTATCCCGTCTGTGGCAGCATTCACTCTTCCATTGATGCTGCCTTGAAATTGAAGAACGAGAATAAGATACTGCCAGAAGATATAAAGGAAATTGTAGTGAAGAACAGCAGTGGAGTTATACTCCAGTGTGGCTGGGATTATGAACCTTTAAGCATTCTTCAGGCGCAGATGAGTTTAAAGTATGCAGTAGCGGCGGCGGTAATTGATGGGGAAGTTACCGTGGATCAATTTTCTGAGGAGCGTATTAGAGACCCGGAAATACTTCAATTTATTAAGAAAATTAAGGTAATTTTAGATGAGGAAATCGATCAAATTTATCCTGAGAAGTTTTCCAGTAAGGTGGAAATGTACTTAAAGGACGGCAGCATTGTTTCAGCATACGTGGAGCACCCTAAAGGCTCACCTAATAATCCCATGACGGAAAAAGATGTGGAAAACAAGTTCCTTAATCTTTCAAGCAGGATTGTAGGTAGAGAAAAGGCGTTAAGAATCATTGAGATTGTTGGCAAATTAGAGGAACTGGATGACCTGCGGCGATTAACCAGGCTTCTTGTTTAAAAATGGGGTTTTTTAAGAAGTGAAAGGAGTGTGAACGGTATGCAGGTAAGGATAACTGCTGTATATATGCGGGGAGGGAGTAGCAAGGCAGTCTTTTTCATGGAGAAGGATCTACCTTCAGAGCCTGAGATTCGAGACCGGGTAATTTTAGCGGCTTTCGGGAGTCCTGATCCGAATGCACGGCAGATTGATGGTATGGGCGGTGCGGTATCGACGACTAGCAAGGTAGCTATAATCAGTCCTTCAAAGGTGCCGGGCACAGATGTTAACTATAATTTTGGTCAGGTTTCGGTTACGGCTCCGTTAATAGACTACAAGGGCAATTGTGGCAACATCTCGTCTGCGGTTGGACCTTTTGCCATTGATGAGGGTTTAGTATCCGCACAGGAACCATTGACTACGGTACGCATCTGGCAGGAAAACACCAAGAAGGTAATCATAGCAGAGGTTCCCGTTAAAGACGAGAAGCATCAGGTGGAGGGCGACTACAGCATCAATGGGGTACCGGGCAGTGGGGCGAAGATCACCTTAAAATTTTTAGACCCAGGCGGTTCGGTGACAGGTAAACTTTTACCTACGGGTAATGTCAGGGATACGGTGGAAACACGGGAATACGGCACGTTTACGGTCTCAATCGTAGATGCAGCCAACCCTGTGGTCTTCCTCAAAGCGAGTGAGCTTGGGCTTGATGGTACCGAGATCGATGAGATTGATTCCAATCCAGAGATACTGCGTAAACTTCAGGTCATCAGGAGTTATGCCGCGGTAATAATTGGATTAGCTGAAACTCCTAAGGAGGCGACGGAATATAGTCCTGCAGTACCTAAAATAGCTTTTGTTTGTGAGGCGAAGAAGTATAAAGCCGTTACTGGTCGGCTGATTACGGCCGCAGACTTTGATCTAGTAGCTAGGATAATGTCAATGGGCAAATTACACCGAGCCTTTGCACTCACCGGTGCCATTTGCACAGTAGGTGCGGCAAAGATTGAGGGTACGGTAGTGAACCAGGTGATGAACGAGGCGGTTCTGAGCAGAGAAGAGATAAGAATTGGCCATCCAAGTGGGATTATCTCCATTAAGCCGGTGATTGAGAAAAGAGGGGAGGATTTTCATTATGTTGAAGCTATCGCTGGTAGAACAGCCCGTCGCCTAATGGAAGGCTTCGTACTGGTACCTGAAAAATTCTTCTCTAAACTCTAAGCAAGCGAAGATATAGAAGAAGGATGGTAAAAACAAATAGCAGGTTATTGAGAGAGATACTTGAAAAAGAAGACACACTGCTTGTTCCAGGCTGTTACGACGCCCTGAGCGCTAAGATACTTAAACAAGCGGGGTTCCCGGTGATATACATGAGCGGCTCTGGAGTGACCGCCAGCGTTACAGGTAAGCCAGATGTGGGGCTGCTTACCATGACAGAAATGGTTAACCAGGCCAGAAACATTGTTAATGCTACCGACCTACCTTTAATTTGCGATGCTGATACAGGCTACGGCAATGCTATAAACGTCATCCGAACGGTGAAAGAATATGAACAGGCCGGCGTAGCCGGCATTCATATTGAGGATCAGGTAACCCCCAAACGTTGTGGACATTTTGAGGGAAAAGCAGTGATTTCTGTGGAAGAGATGGTTAAAAAGATTGAAGCCGCCATATATGCAAGAGAAGATCCAGATTTTTTAATTATCGCCAGAACTGATGCCGGTGCGGTGCTTGGCTTGGAAGAGGCGCTACGGCGCGGGCACCTATACGCTGATGCTGGCGCAGATGTTCTCTTTATCGAAGCACCTCAGTCAGCGGAAGAATTGGAAACGATCGCCTGTGCCTTTAATGATATCCCGCTGCTGGTCAATATGGTGGAGGGAGGAAAGACACCTATCTCTTCCTTTGACTACCTTAAAGGGCTAGGTTTTAAAATCGTCCTTTACCCTACCAGCGGGATCCGTATTGTTATGAAGGTGCTTCAGGAATTTGCTGCCCACCTTAAAGAAAAAGGAGATACTAAAGGGCTTGAAGACCGAATGGTGAGTTTCGAGGGGCGAAACCGAATTACTGGACTAGACGAGGTAAAACAACTTGAAGAAAAATTCTTGCCTGGTTAATACCACTTCTATAGTCAGAAATTAAATTGTACTTATAATTATAGTTAAACGCATAAATCGTTATAAAACCCTATTGGAGTTCTTGAAAATGGTGATACTTTGTAATATCATATGATTGTGGGCAGGTAGTAGTAACATTCAAGCTGAAGGAAGAGGGGTGTCGGAGATTCTGAGAGAAGCCCCGACCGATTGGTTCGGGAAGAAGCGGAGGAGATAGATGGGCCAAACGCTCGCTGAAAAAATCTTAAGCAGGAAGGTAGGCCAGGATATCCGGGCTGGGGAAATCGTCGCTTCCAGGGTAGATATGGTCTTTGTACAGGATGGCAATGGCACTGGTCGTAGAGGACAGATGCTTAACAGCCTTTGGGAAAGGTGGTAGCCTATGGGTGTCAGAGAGTTCCTGGGAAGAAATCAGGAATAGTCTGGAGTTCCCGGAGAAATGTCAGCTCTTTGACATGCTACCAAAAATATACAAAGAGTGAAGTAGAATGAATAGTGACTTAGAGAAGATAAAAAGGCGAAGGGAAGAATGGGAGGAGAAAGTCTTAAAACCTATTTTGAAAAGATTTGGTTTAGAGGAGCCTCCAACCAAATTTTATACCCCGGTAGATATAGGAGATTTTGATTTTTTAGAAAAAGTTGGCTTTCCTGGAGAGTATCCTTTTACTGCTCATATCTTCCCCACCGAAGTTCGAGGTGGTGGAGAAGAGGGGGAGGGGTTAAGAAGAGCGGTACGTTATTATTCAGGTTATGGTATGGCTGAAGATACTCGAGATTTCTATAAGCAAATGCAGTCTTTAGGGCGGCGAGGAGGGCCTAACATTGCTTTTCATCTTCCCACCCAGTGTGGTTATGATTCTGATCATCCTATTGCTCAGGGTGAAGTTGGCAAGGCCGGGGTAGCTGTAGATACATTAAGGGATTTTGAGTGTATCTATGAGGCCTTTACCGGCCCTTATGATTTAGATAAGATTGCTTCTAACTGGACCATAAATGCTCCGGCTATTATCATCATTGCCATGTATATTGCCTTAGCAGAACAACGAGGTATCCCTCAAGAAAAGCTTAGAGCTACTCCCCAAAATGATATACTTAAGGAATTTGTTGCCAGGGGCACTTACCTTTTCCCTCCTAAACATTCCGTGAGGTTGTTCAGGGATATCGTAATTTATTGTACCAAGCATATGCCTCGGATGAACACTTGTAGCATCTGTGCTGAGCATATGCGGGAGGCGGGTGCTAAAGGGGTAATGGACTTAGCCTTTGGTTTATGCAATGCTATTGCTTATATTCAAACAGGAATTGAGGCTGGTCTTGATGTAGATGAATTTGCACCTCGGTTCACTTATCGAGGTTTTGGAGGGGGGAGTCTCAATATCTTTTTTGCCTTAGCTCGTGTTCGGGCTTCACGACGGGTCTTCGCCAAGATTATGAAAGAAAGGCTTAAAGCCAAAAACCCGAGAAGCTGGATCCTTCGTGGTGGGGAACAGGGTTGGTTTGTAAAGGATACAATGACGACGAATCGTTATTTAAATAATTTGACTCGTGGTGTTATTAATGGAGTTATCGCTGCTTTAGGAGGGGGAGAAGTTGAGTACTCAATTACACCTTATGATGAACCCTTAGGGTTAGGGCATAGCTTAGAAGCTCAACAGCTTTCCATAGATGCGGCCAGGATTATAGAGGAAGAAGCTGGCCTTTGTGATGTAAGTGACCCCTTAGCAGGTTCCTATTATTTGGAGTATCTCACTGATCAAATGGAAAAAGAGATATGGGAAATTATAAACAAAGTAGACTCTTTAGGAGGGGCAATAGCTGCTATTGAGAGAGGTTTTTATCAAGAAGAGATAGCTAAGGGAGCTTATAAATTTTTCAAAGGGATTGAGACTGGTGAAAGGAAAATAGTGGGGCTAAATTGCTACACTGGGGAGCATGAATTAGAGGTAACTACAAGCTATTTAGTCCCTCACCCCTACGACCCGCGAAAAAGAGAGGAGGCCGAAGCAAAACAGATTGCTAAACTTCAACAGGTCAAGAAAGAACGAGACAATCAACATGTCCAAGCAACTTTGAAACGCCTTAAGGAAGCAGCTAAAGATGAGAAGGTTAACTTGCTTCCCCCTGCTCTTGAAGCGGTTAAAGCTTATGCCTCTGTTGGAGAGATTTGTGACGTCTTCCGTGGAGTCTTTGGCGAATGCCAACCCTGGAGCTTAAGGATTTAAAAATTAACCCTCAAAACTTTAAATAAGGGGGAATTTTCATGAGCATGAAAGAAGAAATAAAACGACTTGAGAGTTATAGGGGGGCTGCTCGTCAAGGTGGAGGCCCTGAGGAAATAGAAAAGCAGCGAAAAGCAGGTAAGCTTACAGCTAGAGAAAGGATTGATCGTCTTCTTGACCCAGGCACTTTTATAGAGACCGGCATGTTTTTGGGGCATGATTTTTCTCCTAAAGAGGAGAAAAAAACTTTTGGTGACGGTATCATTGCTGGATGGGGAGAAATTGATGGCAGGAAAGTTTGCGTTATGGCCCATGACCGTACTATTCATCGAGGTTCAGTAGGGCGTGTAGGTAGGAGTAAGTATTGTGAATTGGTAGAAATAGCCACCCAATCAGGGGTCCCTTTCATTGGACTTATGGATGCTCCAGGAGCTCGCATTGAGGTTCCTCGTTTAGGAGCCCCAGAGCATGGCTTTCTTCGATTTTCTTTTTTTAAAAGGCATGTTTTAGCCTCAGGAGTTATCCCTCAGATTTCAGCCATCTTAGGAACTTGTGCTGGTAATGCTGTATTTGCTCCAGCCCTTACTGACTTTATTATCATGGTGGAAGGGATAGCTAATATGGTTATCACTGGCCCTCGAGTTATTCGAGTTACTAAGGAGGTAACTCATAAGGAGGCAACTATAGAGGAGCTGGGAGGGGCTGAAGTCCATTCTCATCTCACCGGGGTAGCTGATTTTGGAGTAAGGAGTGAGGATGAATGTTTTCAGCTTATTAGAAAGCTTCTAAGTTTTCTTCCTCAAAACTGCCGCGAGAAACCCCCAAGAATAAAAACAGAAGATGATCCTAATCGTAATGTTGATGAGCTAGAGGATCTGGTCCCTACTGAAAGCTCTAAAACTTATGATATGGACAAAGTAATAGAAAGAATAGTAGATGAAGGAGATTTTTTAGAGGTAAAATCTGAGTTTGCTAAAAATGTTATCGTCGGATTTGCTCGTTTAAATGGACGAAGTGTAGGAATTGTAGCCAGTCAGCCCTCATTTCTTGGCGGAATTTTGGATATAGATAGTTCAGATAAGGAATCCCGTTTTATTAGCTTTTGTGATGCTTTTAATATTCCTCTCATTTTCCTTATAGATAATACAGGTTATTTACCTGGGGTAGAGCAAGAACATGGAGGAATTATTAGGCATGGCGCCAAGGCACTTTATGCTATTGCTGAGGCGACTGTGCCTAAAATAAGTGTTATTATACGTAAAGCTACAGGAGGTGGAATTTCCGGGGCTGGTGGCGAAAAGGATTTAGGGATTGACCGCGTTTTTGCCTGGCCTATTGCTCAAAGGCAGATTATCACCCCTGAAGGAGCAGTAGAGGTACTTTTTAAGCGAGAAATAGCTCAGGCAGAGAATCCTGAGGAATTTCGTCAACAAAAGATAGAGGAATTATGCTCCTTACTTAGCGGACCTTACCTTTCCGCAGCCACTGAAGAAATAGATGAAGTCATCAAGCCTGGAGAGACGAGGCAACGACTTATCGCAGCTTTAGAGCTGCTGGCGAATAAAGCTGAACCCAGACATTATAAAAAACATGGCGTTATGCCTGTTTAAATAGAGGGGGTGGAAAATGAGAGGGCTTTTAGAAGGAATAAGGGTTATAGATTTTACTCAGGCAATAGCAGGCCCCTTTGGTTCAGTGGTTTTAGCTGATATGGGAGCAGAGATAATTAAGGTTGAAAATGTGCCACGCACTGATCCACCAGCCACTACGAATCCTGAAGAGATTGAAGTAACAATGGATATTGCTCACTTTTGGGCGCTCAACCGCGGGAAGAAGGGTATATGCCTGGATATGAGGAAGGAGAGTGCCAGGGAAGTTTTCTATGATCTGGTAAAAGTCTCCGATATTGTTTTTGACAATTTCCGCCCCGATGTACCTAAGAAGTTAGGCATTAATTATGACGCTATTGAGCAATATAACCCCAGGATTATTTCCTGTTCCATCTCCGGTTATGGGGAGGGAGGTCCCTGGAAAGACCAGCCTTCTTTTGATGTAATAGGCCAGGCAATGAGTGGGCTGATGAGCATAACTGGTGAGGCACCCGGACGCATGCCTGTTCGCACTGGTGTTGCTTTTGGAGATGTAGGGGCAGGCATCTTTGCTGCTTTTGGGATAGTTTGTGCTCTTTTAGCCCGTGAGCGAACTGGCAAAGGGCAGAGGGTAGAGACTTCCATATTGGATTGTCTCTTGGCATATCTTGCTTATCGTGTGCCTCAAACTTTTGGCGCCGGGAAAAAGATTGGTCCCGAACCGAGACGCTCTGGGGCAGGGCAGGTTCCCTACGGACCCTTTAAGGCAAAGGAGGGTTGGATTGTCATAGCAGCAGGCATGGAACATCATTGGAAAGGGTTCTGTAAGGTGGTAGGTAGAGAGGATCTGATAACCGATCCCCATTTTGACACTGTGCTGAAGAGGCGTGAACACGAGGATGGATTGAACCAAATTCTTGAGGAGGTTTTCCGAGCTAAAACGGCAGAGGAATGGGAGCAACTATTCTTCGAGGCAAAAGTTCCTGCGTCTAAGGTAAACACTGTAGAGGAAGCTTTCCTTCATCCTCAAGCTCAGGTACGAAAAATGTTGATCTCCTTCGATCATGGGCTGGGAAAGAAGATGAATTGTGCCGGGAATCCCCTCAAAATATCAGATTTCAAAGATCAGCAATATGAACCAGCGCCGGGAATAGGGGAGCACACTCAAGAAGTCCTCTCCAAAATTTTACTCTATCCCGATGGTAAGATAGAAAAGCTAAGGGAAGAGAGAGCAATATGGTATCCTGATAAAGGTGTGACCTATGGCGCTGGTTGGGCCTTAGCTCGCGGAGGATAATTTCAGCTTTAATGAAAATGAAGAGTTTAAAAGAGCACTTCGAGAGTAATAAGAAAAAAGAAGAGCATATATTCCGTTATAAGCTTGAGCCAGCAAAGGAAGCAAAACCCTTCTATCAAGAGCCGCTACTGGAAATGGTAAGAACTCAATTAGAAAGTTTGCTTAATATAATTATACCAACAGAGAAGGGAAGAGAGGTTAAAATTGATGGCTTTAAACTTCTTAGGGATAAAGGGAGCATATATAAGATATTTTGCAATAAAGAAAAGGATGGAAGGCTGAGTGAAAATGGACATCCTTTTCAGCCTATTAAAAGTGCTACCTTATATGAACCTAGAATAGAACTTATTAAAAAGCAATTAGAAAGTCTTCTTACCATAGTAGACTTAGAAAAAGCAGGGGAAGTTTTAAAACCTGATAGTTTTAGACTTAAAAGCTTAACTGATTGGATAAGCCCTTCCATTTGTGATCCCATCGATATAATTGAACATTTAGCTAGCCGATGCAATTGTGATTGTATTTTTTGTTACAATAAAGGAACACCTCCTTCATCAGCTTTGGCAAACGTTAAAAAACCTGAAGAGGAGGAATTTGCAGAGATAAAAGCTCGAATTAAATATTTCTTTTCTAAGGCAAACTTAAGCTTATTTCCTAATACCGGCAATTTTTATGAACCTTTGTTACATCCTCAAATTTTAGAAGTGCTTCGCATGCTGCGTGAGAAAATCCAAAAACCGCTTAAAATAAGCACCAATGGCTGTAGCTTAACTCCTCAATTCATCACTGAACTTCCCCAACTGCAACCGATCTATTTATATCTTGCTTTAAATAGCTCATCCCCGTCACGCCGTCAAAAATTAATGAGAGATAAAAATCCTGAAATTGCAATTAATGCCTTGCCCTTGCTTCAAGAAAAGGGTATTCCCTATGCAGTGACAATTGTCCCTTGGCCGATAGATTCTATTGATGAGATGCTTTCCGACCTTTCCTCTACCGTAGTATATGCTGATAAATATAAAGCTCACCTTATTCAAATTAACCTTCCTGGTTACTCAAAATTTTTATCCCCTCAGCCTTCCTTTAACACTGATGAGGTTTGGATGGCGATCGTCTCACAAGTAAGGGAGTTGAGAGCTAAAATTGAGACCCCTATTGTAGTCATGCCTAGCATGTATGAAGAAAATCTCTCTGAGTCACGTAAAAATCTTCCCCGAGTAATTGGACTAATTCAGAATTCTCCGGCATATTTTAGCGAATTAAAGAGAGGGGATATTATCTTAAAGATAAATGAGCTTCCTATTCAAAATCGACCTCAGGCAAGAGATCTCCTTTCAATCTTTCAAGGCAGGGAAAGCGGGGAGGTGTTTTTTGAGTTACAAAGGGGGTCTCAAACCCTTAAAATAAAGGTGAATCTTGAGGAATTTTCTTATCCTTATTCACCTGGAATGGATTCCTATTTAGGGATTGTTTTTCTCGGACAAGGCTTTAGATTAAGTTACTTGGAGAAACTAAAGCGAGTCATCGATTCTTATCGGGCGAAGCGAGTCCTATTTCTCTCTTCCCGCTTAGTTAAGCCTTTTTTCGAGCAATCCCTTGCTGAAAGTCAATTTTTTGGAGGGGTTTACATTGATATAGGAATCCCAAGCAATAATTTCTTCGGCGGAAACATATTTATGGGAGATCTCCTGGTGGTTCAGGATTTTATAGACTTCATTAAAGATTATCTTTGTAAAGCTGAGCCAGCACTTGATTTGATTATAATACCCTCAACTCCCTTTAGCTTGGGGGGATGGAAAAGAGATCTTACGGGAAGAGTTTACTTAGATATTGAAAGGGAAGTAGGCATACCCGTTGAACTTTTAGAATGTGACCCTATATTTGATTAAGTAATAGGAGGTAAGTAGGGTGGAGCGGAAAATAAAAGTCCTTATTGCAAAACCAGGGTTAGATGGACATGATGTGGGCATTAAAGCATTAGCTTTTGGTCTCCGAGATGCCGGGATGGAGGTAATTTATACCGGCTTAAGGCAGACGCCTGAGATGATCGCTGAAACCGCTGTCCAGGAAGATGTAGATGGGGTCGGCTTGAGCTGTCTTTCAGGGGCGCATAAATTTCTATTCCCAAGGGTAGTTGAACTATTAAGGGAGAAGGGTCTTGAGGATGTGCTTATAATTGGAGGAGGACTTATCCCTTCTGAAGACATTCCTTTTCTTAAAGAGAGAGGTATAAAGGAAATCTTTGGTCCAGGTACGACCATTCAGAGAGTTGTCGATTATATTAAAAGCGAGGTGAGGAGGGGAAAATGTTAGCTCAGGTATCTCTCATTCCTACCGAATCAAAAAATTTAATCGCTAAAGCAGTAGCTCAAATGGATGTGGTAAAGCAAGCTCTAGCTGGGGGCTTAGTGGTAATACACCCCAGCAGCAGCACTTATTTTATCGTTGATGAAATCACCGGACAAAAACCCCCGACCAATTGTTGGGTTTGTGGGATGGTAGCACCTAAAGGTACTTGTGTAGAAATGGGGGCATTGATGGGAACTCGAGCAATATTTGCCGATGCTGAGCACCATGAACGGAGTTCTATCAGAGGTAATCCCGGAGCTTTTTCCCATTCTTGGGTAATTAAAGAAGGCAAACTATCTACTAATATACCTTTAAGTACTTTATTAGCGGAAATGGGCTCCAGGGACATCTATATTAAGGGGGCTAATGCTTTAGATACTAAGGGCACGGTGGGTGTGCTCTGGGGAAATTTAGCCGAGGGAGGAACTGCCGGTATGGTAATGGCTGCTCAACGTCAGAAAGAATTTAATGTTATCTTTCCCATAGGACTGGAGAAATTGGTTCCTTTCTCTATAGAAGAGGTGGCTAAAGAGGCGAAAAGGTTTAATTATGATTATTGTATGGGCATGCCTTGCGGGTTGCTCCCTTGTCGAGGCATTGTGGTAACGGAATTGAGGGCGATAGAGATACTAAGTAGTGCTGCTGCTATTCCTATCTCTGCCGGGGGGTTAGGTGGCGCTGAGGGGGCAATAACCTTAGTAATAAAGGGAAGCGAGGAACAAGTCACCAAAGCCATCGAATATATAGAGCAATCAAAAGGGGCTAAGCTGCCGCAACTACGAATCCCAAATTGCTCCGATTGCCCACTTACAGCGACGAATTGTGGCTTTTCTTTAAAGGGAAAACCTTGGATATAAGAAGGGGGCATATGAGTGCTACCGAGGAATTGGCAAACTTTCTTGTAGAAACAAGCTATGAAGCAATGCACCCAGAGGCTATTGAGGTGGCAAAAGAGGCCATGCTTGATTGTTTAGGCACCATGTTGGCAGGTTCTAAAGAGCCAGCAGCCAAGGTGCTAATCTCTTTTCTTAAGAGTCTTAGAGGTGAACCTCAAGCAGGAGTAATAGGGTGGGGGTTTAAAACTTCAGTGCCTAATGCCGCCTTAGCCAATGGCACTATGGCTCATGTTCTTGACTATGATGATGTAAGCGTCATGGGACATCCTACTACTACACTATTACCTGCCTTGCTTGTTTTAGGAGAAAAAGTGAAGGCTTCGGGCAAGGATATAATAGAGGCATATATTTTGGCTTTTGAAGTTGCAACGAGGTGTGCTGAGGCAGTAGGCTTAGGGCCAAGAAGGTTAGGATTTCATCCCACTGCCATTATGGGTACCATAGGAGCCGGGGCTGCTGCAGCTAAGCTCCTCAGATTAAATGTAGAGAAGACCAGAATGACTCTTGGTTTAGCAGCTTCCAATGCCTGCGGCATGGGGAAGAATAGAGGCACTATGACCAAATCTTTTCACGCCGGCAACGCCGCCCGAGGAGGAGTAGTAGCCGCTATGCTAATAAATGAGGGGTATACTGCTATCCCAGATATTATGGAAACACCCTTTGGTTTTATCCATGCCTTTTCCGCATCTGAAGAATACGATATTAAAAAATTGACTGAAAATTTGGGTAAGACCTTTAAGGTGGTTTCACCCGGAATCACTATCAAGAAGTATCCAACCTGCTCCGTTACTCATTCAGCTATAGATGCCATGCTCCACTTAATAAAGGACTATAATATCTCTCCTGAAGAACTAGACTCGGTAGAGGTGGAGGTAATCCCTATAGTGATGAATATCCTTACTTACATTGACCCCATTAATTCCCTTCAGGGTAAATTCAGCATGAATTTCACTCTCGCTGTAGCTCTTCAAGAACATAATGTGGGGCTTAAGCAAGTTACTGATGAAAAGGTGAACCACCCTAAAATTAAGGAGTTAATGAAGAAGATTAAGATGATACCTCGCACTGGGGAGCCCGAAGTGTCTCCTGAGAGCATTGGCATCGTTGAGTCTCCTACCACAGTTCGGGTGAGGTTTCTGGATGGAAAGGAGTGCTCACATAGGGTAGCAAAGCCGCGAGGCTCACCGGATAACCCCCTCTCTTGGCAAGAGCTATCGGTCAAATATAGGGAATGCGCCGGCTTAGTTTTAAAGGGGGAAGAAATCGAGCGTTCTCTAAAAATAATGGAAAACCTTGAGGAACTGAGGGACATAAGTGAATTAGTGGAGGCAGTTAAAGGAAAAGAAGGCTAATAAGAGGAAGGGTGCAATGGCCTTAACGATTTTTGATGGAGGCATTCAGCGTCTCATCGCTGAGCTTAACTTTAGGGGACTCCATGTTGCTGTCACCTACCTCAGGAATACCAAGAATGAGCTCTTCACAGTGAGGAAGCTGAAGGAGCAAGGGATAGCCTTGGAGATTGTGATGGTGGCCACTGGCCCCGTAGAGAGGGAATTCGGGGAGATAAACCGGCGCACCGAGATTGGCGCCAGGTGAAGTGATGAAGGTGTAGAGAGAGTGACAAGGCTCCTGGCCGAGGTCAGGATCAACAAGATGAGGCTGGAATGCTGAGGGTAGATGCTTGACAGCCTTTGGGAAAGGTAGTAGCCTATGGGTATCAGAGAGTTCCTGGGCAGGAATCAGGAATAGTCCAGAGTTCCGGAGAAATGTCAGCTCTTTGACACGCTACTAATGTTTTTGATATTCTTGTGAACGTGGGGGCGATTTCCTTATGTCCAAATCGTATTCCTCTCTGTATTCTTGAATCATTGGGAGTTCCCACCCATGTTCTTGAAGGAATCTCGCACCGGCGACAAAATCTGGAAGCAATTCTAAGGTAGCCTTCGAGACCGGGATGCTGCCACCTCAGCCGAAGTGTTCAGCGATACTGTAGGCACAACCGAGAAGAGTGGTTACACTCGAGATGACGAGAATATTATTTCGTGGACATCTATAGACGGTGTGGGCGGCATTGTAGCTCTAACCTCTGTCTGGTTTGAGGTACGGCCTGGCGGCTGGCAGGTGGTTGAGTTTGACATCGTCTTCGACTCTGATGACAGTTGGGCTATCGGGTCGGTAACAGATAAGTTCGATGTCGAGAATGTGGCCGCCCACGAAGTGGGTCACACGCTATTTCTTGACGACCTATATCGTGACAAGACAGCTAAGCTTACCATGTATGGCTATGTTGGATATGGTGAGATCAAAAAGCGAACACTGGGTGTGGGCGATGAGCTAGGGATCCAGAAGCTGTACGGCGAGTAGTTGTTCCGTTACCAAAGGTGTGTTGCTGACTTGGGTGCGAGGGCAGGTTTGTCAGCTTGTGATAGCGAGTCTGCCTTTTCGTATTTGCTATCCCCAGAATGAGCCAAATGGTGAAAGAAGTTCGAATTTTCCCTATCTGGGGGACTTCATGCTCCCAAGATTCGCCCCGACCTTGCTGATCCCCAGTTCATTAGATTAGCTTAAGGCTTGAGGCACAGATTCGACTTCACGTAAGAAAAGTCAGTAATGTCTGATAAATAACGAGAAGGCTGGATATTGCTTGCATTCAAATATCCAGCCTCGCCCAGAATACTGGTACCTATAATATTAGCTTTAACTCTTCCTTATCCTGAACATCTTAGTCCTGCATACGGGGCATATACCCTGCGTTGCTGGTTTGCCATTCTTCATAGTTATGGCCTTAGCATCCTTCATTTCCCTTTGTACGGCATTTCATACAGTATGCCTGCATTAGGTCTACCTCCTTTTTGAGTATGAACGATAAACTATCCTTTCCATAATGTCAATAGTCTAATAGTGACAGGCAAACTAGAGCCGAAGGTACTACCCGGTGTATGGGGTAACAAAAGCTTGTAATGTTCAGCCTAGATAAGAAATGCAACTTAATGGTCTGTGCACCTGTCGTAAGAAATAAGTAGTAGTAAGCAGACACTATGTCATAGGCTATCTGCATTCGATTTGAGCTGCATGATATAATCTAAACTGGGAGTAAGGTACTTAAGTAATACTTAGTGAGTGGAGACAATGGTTGTCGTGGTGAAAGGTGATGATATCCAGATCGAGAGACTGGAATTAGGCCCCTTCGGTACTAACGCCTATATTGTAATATGCCAGAAAACACGGGATAGCGTGTTGATAGATACCCCCGCCGAGACGAGCACAATTATAGGCAGGTTGCAGGGTACTAACCCCAAATACATATTGCTGACTCACAACCATATGGACCATCTGGGAGCCCTTCCCGAATTACACTCTAAGCTTAAGGTTCCCTTAGCTGTCCACGCTTTAGACGCGGGGATTCTGCCATCACCACCGGAAATGCTGCTAAATGACGGAGATACGATTTCATTTGGGAACCTTAAGTTTGAAGTACTTCATACACCGGGACATACCCTAGGCAGTTTATGCTTTAAGACTGGGAGATACTTGATATCGGGAGATACCATTTTCCCCGGGGGGCCAGGTAAGACAAGGTCACCAGATGATCTCAGGCAGATAATTAAATCCATAACCGAAAAGATTTTTGTATTGCCAGACGACACCCAGATATACCCCGGCCACGGCGATTCCACGGTATTAAAGAAGGAGAAAGATGAATTTGCTATCTTTTCCTCTCGTCCCCATAATCCGAATCTCTGCGGGGATGTGCTCTGGCTTTCATCTTAGTCCGGAAAGCTGATTACCACAGTATCCGTACACGGTGGAAAGCCTCGGCCAGTTCGAAATCCTCTCCCTCAGCCATTGTCTTTGCCCTCTCCCTCAGCCATTCTTTCATTTCCGGGGATAGGTTATCTCCTACCTGGCTCTTATGGCAGCCCAGGGCAGCCATTTTGATATCAAAGGTATCCGTGATGTCAGACCGGTAGTTAGGATCCTCGGTAGCCCAGAGCCACACTTCCCTCACCTTATGAGGCTGAAGACCTTCTTCCAGCAAATCAGGGTAGGAAAGATAGTCCCTGGCATAGGGGAAAATGGCATCCAATGCAACCTGGCCGGTAATTCGGTGGTCTCGATGCCAAATATAGCGCCGGTATGGGTCAACAGTTACCACCGTCTCAGGCCGGTACATCCTTACCAAGCGCACAATCTCTTTCCTAAACTCAGGTGTATCTTCCAGAGCCTGGTCTGGATAGCACAGGAATATGACCTCACTCACTCTCAACAGCTTGGCGGCAGCCAGTTGCTCCTGCTCCCGGATTCTTGCCAGTTCCTGCGGCTTCATATTGGTATCACTGGTGCCCTTATCACCGTTGGTGCATACCACATATATAACGTTCTTCCCTTCACGTGTCCAGCGAGCTACGGTTCCAGCGACACCAAATTCAGCGTCGTCCGGATGCGGTGTAACCACCATCGCCTGAGCTTGCTTGGTCATCATACCCGGACCTCCTCGATTCGAGATACACGGTAGAAATTGTATAACATCCCTCAGGCTGATACAATTATAGCTTGAGGATGCCTGCAATCAATATGACTAGTTCCCCTTATATCATTAGAAATTATCAGCCTGCAGATTTCAATAAGTGCGTCCTATTGTACAAAGAGGCTGAAAACCTGGAGCCGATCGGACGACCTACCTCGCCACAAACCATTGCTGAGAACTTAGGTCGGCCAAACTACTCTCCTGAGCAGGATTTGTTTGTTATCGAAATAGCTAGAAACATAATCGGCTACATGGATGTAGCACCGGAGCTGAGCATTGGGCGAGTTATTCTCGACTGCTGGCTACGCCCTGAGCACCGGAGAAGAGGGTTGGCCACAAAGCTCCTCAGTTGTGCTATGCACCGTGCCAAGGAGTTAGGAGCAAAAGTCGCCCATGTGAATATAATGGAGGATAATGTAGTTGCCAAAAGCGTGCTGTCTAAGCTAGGTTTTGAGTGTGTGCGACAGTTCCTTGAATTTAAGCTAGACATGGCTAAGCTTCGTTGGCAGGATATTGACCAAGCTGCTCTAGGGTGCTGCCATCTACAATGTGGTGAAGAGGACAAACTGACCCAGATTCAGAATCGTTGTTTTGCTGGTACCTGGGGATACAATCTCAACACCGTGGAAACAATAACCTACCGCACCAATCTAAGCAACTGTTCCCCAAAGGATGTAGTTCTGACATACGACGGAGATAAAGTCATTGGCTATTGCTGGACAAAGATAACCTATGAGGGGGAAGTAGCTATCGGCGAACGAAAAGGACGAATTTTTATGCTCGGAGCTGACCCGGATTACAGAGGTAGAGGAGTGGGCAAAAGAGTGCTACTGGCCGGGTTAGCCCACCTTAAAAGTAAAGGCCTGCGGGTTGCTGAGTTGACCGTGGACAGTGAGAACACAGTAGCTTGTGCCCTTTACCGGTCTGTTGGTTTTGAGGTTCGGACAAGCAGCTTGTGGTACGAAACGGTAATAAATTAGGGCACGTGGGTAAAATAATTAGCCAGTACCAGCTGGCATTCCTGAATAATCGCCTCAGCGATATTTGACCAGCCAAATCTGCTTACTGATGCCCGAATTGAGAGGGCAGACTCTGTATCAGGGCTTGGCCTGGAAAGAAGTAAAGCTATTTTATCAGCAAGGTGGTGGGGAGTATTGTCTATTACCACATACCCCGTCTTTCCTTGACGAATAACACTTTTGAGGTCGCCCACATCAGTCGCCACTACTGGCGTGCCGCAAGCCAGGGATTCCAGAGCTACCAGCCCAAAGCTTTCATAATAGGAGGGAACCACACAAGCATTAGCCGCACTGTAAAAACAGGGCAGTTCCTCTTGCTTTATTAAGCCCAGGAAAGTAACTGAATCCTGTATGTGCAAAGCCCGGGACAGCCTTTGCAGCCTTTCCTTTTCATTTTGGCTATGGTCATCGCCACCGATTATTACCAGTCTTAGCCGGTGATTATTTTGCAGGTGGGCCATAGCCACCAGTAACCGGTCTATGCCCTTTAACGGCTCAATCCTGCCCACAAACAGGATGACCTTATCGTCACCAAAGCCTAGCTGCTGCTTTGCAATCTCTTTGTCCATAGGCTGGAATAGCTCCAAATTCACTCCACAAGGGACTACACTAATTCTCTGCGGCGAAGTGCCATAATGCAAAATGAGCTCCTCTTTTTCTTTCTCCGTGGCGGCGATAATGCGATGACAATTGTTGACCAAGTCTTTTTCGGTCTCAATACGAAGTTCAGGCTCATCTTCTCCGATGCCAATAGCATTCTTAACGGCACCTAGCGTGTGGAACATCGTGACATGAGGAACATTCC
>Ga0209978_10000093_pt1 | contig 26097 bp, 20 predicted proteins | sample BentaG_FD_182805 | JGI IMG/M metagenome (GOLD analysis project Ga0209978, IMG submission 182805) | Deep subsurface microbial communities from South Atlantic Ocean to uncover new lineages of life (NeLLi) - Benguela_00093 metaG (SPAdes)... | ecosystem: Environmental > Aquatic > Marine > Oceanic >... | reverse complement strand
AACCATCCAATAATTTAAAATTTATGATACATACACCTATTAGAATTTTAAGGATTCATATGAAAGCAATACTCTTTAGGAAGCTGACAAGAAGAAAAATAAGTAATAAAACGTCTGAAACTAAAGAGCAAATTTCAGCTCGACGATATTTTCCAATGACTTATTAAATACGAACAATAGCATAAATCGATGCAATCTAGATTTTGTATAAAAATATTAAACTTAAAAATTATATAAACTGATAAATTAAAATTCTATAGAAAGTATATTTTTATATTTTTAAAGGTATATTAGTTATTAGAAATAAATATTCACTGACAATTTACTTCTATTAAAATGGAAAAAGATAATATTGATATAAAGGAATTATTTCTCGATATCTTGGCTATAGTTAAATTCGAGCTTCGTTTCTACAAAGATAAAGAAAGCCCAATGTTTACCCGAATCGTCAAAACAAGAGTTTTCCAACAAAAACTACAGAAACTAAAAAATTTCATCAATACCTATTTTAAGATTATGTATAATGATGATAGTCCCATAAGTCAAGCTGCGCTACAAACACAGCTAGATAACGTTGCGCGTATAACTAATTATTACAACGATCTTTCCGGATTTTATAAGGATCAGACAAAAACTCTCATTACAAAAGATAAACTTCTTAGTTTGATAGATTACAGTCATATTGAGAAACTCTTCTTGGTGTTTACAAATATTCTGGATTATGAACACTATAAAAGTAGTTTAATATTTCCTCACGATAAAGAGAAAGAAAAGCTTCTTAAGGCTTTTCTAAATAGAATTGCTAGTTCTGACATAAAAGAAGTCGAAGATTTAATCGATCTTGAACAAGCCATCGACAGCTTTATAGAAAGTATCGAAGTGGGTATATAAATAGATTTTTTTAAATTTAAGGTTTTTCATATATTTTAGCAAACTATTCCTTTTTTTCTTGCGACATCTATTCAAAAATACTTTTATACTCGTATTAGCATGTATCAGTAAATATAATAACAAAGTTTAATAGTTTTTCAAGAGCACAAATTTATGTGATTCTTGAAATTTCACAAGGGTATAGGGATAAAGTAAAAATGGATTGTATAACTAATATCTTAGACTTTTACAACAGGAAATCTAAGGAAGAAGAGATCGACCTATCTCAATTTAATAAAGTGTGGTTAAGCAATCTCCTTATTAAAATTATGAAAAACTTTAATTCGGGAAGAACTAACGATTTAGAACTCCAAAACTGTTTAATTTTACTTGTGAATTTATTCTCAAATAATGCTAGTCCTGACAACTATAATCATAAAGGAAAAAGCACTCAGGAGTTAGTAAATAGCGAAAAAACTGATTATCGAGAAATTTTAAAATCAGAATTTTTAAACAACTAGCAAAGTGTATAATAATAAATTTAAAACACTTTCAATTCTAATTCTTTTAACTTATCGTAATCGTTAAAAATTGCATCTATTTCATTTAAAACCTCCAGGATTGTGTCTTTAGTCTTTTTATCTTGACCGAAAGTTTCCACAATTACTTTATAGAGGTTGATATTATATTCCAGGGTTAACTCAGATATTTTTTTTAAGTCTTTTTCAGCAATCCCTTTTTCTTCTAATTTCTCAAAAATACCTTCAAATTCTTTTCTTAAATTATTTGTAGCTATTAAGGCTTTAGTACATTTTTCTAGGAGTTCTTGCTCTTTTTCGTACACAAATTTATCTTCGTCGGATAGCTCCGAATTGTCTAATAAGATGTCTAAACGTTCATTCAGCAGATTCTTTACTCTCTCGTAGATATTAATTGCATCCAAGATTTTCCCTCTGCTTTTAATTAAATCATTTTTTCTTAAAAGTCGAGCTTCTATTATCTTCAAATAAGCATCCTCGTAATATATTTGAAGATCTCCAAAAGTACTTCTTTCTCCTTCCGCAATTTTAAGAACAATCTGTCTTAAATCTTCGTTAAGCATGTCTATTTCCCTAGCAGTTAAATCCTCTACCTCAAGAATCCTGAATATTTGATTAGCCATAGTTTTGATTGATGTTGCCTTAATATTCAAATCATGAGCTCTATTCTCTATTTTGGTAATACTCCTAAATTCTCCTTCCTTTTCACAATAGCTTAAAATGGTAATAGCTTCTTCTAATAATTTGTTAAATTTTAACTTATTAGATAAGATGTAGTATTTTGAATCTTGTACTTTTTGAGTAGCTCTATCCATTTGAATTTCTAGTTCAAAAATAAAATCCAACAAATTAACTTGTTTTCTTTCCGAAAGAATTTTAGATTTGTGTTCCATGTCAGTTTCGACAGATTTACCTGCGAGGAACCAAAGAAGAGTAGAGGGTACCCAAAGGAATACCGCAAAGAGCATCATATTAAACACACTCCCAAAAATTGAAATCAAAGAAAACGAAATTAATAACGTAACTCCTTTTCCCACTTGCTCTGCGAGACTAAAAAAGGAGGTAGAGGTGCCTCTGTGCTCAGGAAGATTAACATCCACCATAACTGCATTCTTATTTGAGACCCAACCCGTACTTAGCACTGCTCCTATAAATCCGAATATGAAATAATAAATATAACTTGGAGAAACTTTAAAAATCTCTATAATGGTTAAAATAATATTATATTTATTATTTCCTAAATTAGTAACCACATCACTACTAATAGGTTCTATAGAAAATAGCATTAAAAGAACGAATGGAATACTGAATAGCATACATGCTGTTGCTAATCGAGTTCGATTTTTTTTGTTTTTTCGAAATAAAATATCTCCTACATAAGACATAATTGCATTTCCTAATAAATAGCCCACACCTAAAAGACCCGCAAATATCGCAGCCGTTTGAAGCCTAATTTCTTTTGGCAGTTCAAAGAAATAATGAGTTGAAAGCATAGAAGTCATAAAATAAACAAAAAGAGTTCCTGGGATTATCGCGAAAAAGCCTTGAATGATTAAATACTTATTAGTCTTCTTTTTTATTATATAGGATAAATCTTTTTTGGATATTTTATAACTATAATCTAAATTCAATTCTACTAAATCTAATAACTCATTCTCACTTGCCCCGCGTTGAGGGATTTTGATAAAAAATAATATACATACTATTACAATACTTATTCCCGATAACAAAAAGAATGGGAATCTCCAACCTAAATTTGTCGGCCCCACAAAGGATGATAAAGCTTGACCGCTACCATTAGAAATTGAGCTCAATATTGCAAGCGTACCAAACCAACCAGATCTTTCGTCGGGTGGAATCGCATCAGAAATTATTGAATAACCTACTGGTATTACGCATCCCAGTCCGATTCCACTTATCATCCTTGAAATCAATAAAATTATAAAAGATGAGGAAAAACCAGTCAACATCATACCAAAAGTCCAAGAAAATGCACCTGCTATTATCACTTTTGTTCTATCAATTCTATCAGTATAATAACCCCAAATTAAAGCAAAAGTAGCGCTAGTTAGTAAAAAAAACGAATCTGGAATTGCTATGAGTGCCTCAGGAATACTAAATTCAATTCGAATTTCACCATAACTCGGAATTAGCATATTGGCGCAAGCTATTGATACGAATAGTAACAACATGACTAAAACAATTGGAGTTAAATCCTTTATTTTAATCCTTGTAAGCTTAAAGCGTCCTATAGAAATTACCACCTATTCATTATTATCTTAATTAGTAAATAGCAGTTGGGAATTAAAAAAGCTTTCAAACAGCTAGAAATATACAAAGAAAGTTCGGAATGTATGAACTTTATATGGTTCAACCCTGATTTAGGCAATATTGTAGTGCGGCTTCTACATGAAGTTCAACTGTATCGAGTAATATTACATCAGTATCATTTTGTTGGAGTATTAAAGGTAGTTCAGTGCACCCAAGAATAACACCATCTACATTGTAGTTATTTATGATTTTTAAGAGCATAAGTTTGCTTTCTTCTGTAAACTTACCAATAACTAACTCGTTAAATATGATTTTGTTTACTATATCTTGTTCTGAGTCTAAAGGAGTTATGACTTCCATATCTGATTTCGCAAAATAATCCTTGTAGAATGAAGACTGCATCGTAAATTTTATTCCTAATAATAAAAGCTTTTTTAAATTCTCTTGTTGCGCTTTTTTAGCTGTAGCTTCTACAATGTTAAGAATTGGGATTTTTGAAAGTTGAACTAAATCATTATAAACTGCATGAGGTGAATTTGCTGACATAATAATAAAATCTACGCCCCCAATTTGTAAAGAATTAATACCGGTCATCAAGTAGTCTACATAAATACCTTCATCGTCACCCAATTCATAATCGATTACTTTTTGAAAATTAAGACTATAAATTAGAATTTCTGGATAATTATAATCGTGATATTTATCATAATACTTCTGAAGAATCAAAACGTAATATTTTACGGTTGATTCATAAGACATACCTCCTAATATTCCAATTCTTTTCAAATTACTTAAACCTCCGTTACCATTCATTTCTCATAACGATCTTACTTGGATTTTTATGTTCTTATTCATCATACATACCAAAACCTCTAGGTTTTATACTACGAAATGTGGATATCGCGTCAATAGCGTCCCTTAAGTTTATTGTTATGCTGGATACCATATTTAGCATAAATCTACTTCTTATAGTACGAAGTAATGTCTTAAGTAAAAATTTTTTGCGTTCAAAAGAAAAAAATAATTGGTAGGCATTTTGAATTTCATTTAGCATCTTTTTTCGTCTCTCCGGTGACATTAAAATGTCAATTACACGAGTAGAAGTCTCCCAGCGTTCAACTACTTGGGTTTCTTTTCCTACAAGCACTTTTATTTTATCGTTTGAATTTATTGTCCCATTAGATATGTAATCGTCCCAAAACTTGATTCCTGGACAGATTTCTACAACATTAAAGAAGGGAACATCAATATCAGACTTCACCGCGAAATTTATTGTATTTTTCACCTCATCTACAGTTTCAGTTGGTGCACCAAGCATGAACAACCCAATAATAAGATCAATTTTTGCTTTTCGAGATTTATTAATTGCTTCGTTAAACTGAGTAACTTTAGTTTTTTTGTTATACAAATTAAGAATTCGCTGATTTGCACTTTCAAAACCAAACCAGAGAGACTTGCATCCTGCTTTACTCATCCAATTTAACATATTCTGAGAAGTTTGGTCAACTCGACCATCCGTATGCCAGTTAATATCTATTTTTTCTTTTTTTATTAATTCACATATCCTTATAGTTCTTTTGGGCTGTAGAGTGAAATTATCATCAACGAAATTTAATTCTGTAAATCCTTGTTCTTCAATTATTAACATTTCTTCAACGATATTTTCGGGACTTCTTGGTCGAAATCGACTTTTTGCAAATTTGGAACACGCACAATATGAACAATTGAATGGACATCCCCGGGAAGATATAATTGAAGTGAGTTTTGATTTTGAGATTTCAAAGCCGGAAAAATTCCATTTGTAATTATAATCAATCAATTTCCGATCTGGAAATGGGAGAGCGTCTAATTCAGTAATTAAAGGTGGATCTGGTGTTGATATTATTTTCTGATCTGAATTTTGAAAGGTCAGACCTTTGATATGATCTGGCATAACAGTTTTATTTCTTTCTAAGAACTCACATAACTCTAGAAATGTAAAATCCCCTTCTCCTCTCACACAATAGTCAACATAATTACCATATTTTCGAAAAATGTTTTCTGCTTCCATAGTAGGGTGATAATGCCCAAGTACAATTTTTACTGATGGATTCCAATTTTTAATGATTTTGGCAAGATTTATTGCTGGTAGAAATGCAACTGTAAAAACGGTTAATCCAATTACATCCGGTTTTACTTTTTTAATCCAGTTTAATACATCCTCCTTACTGTAAAGCATAGCAGCCGCATCTAATAAATTAACGGTAAATCCATGCTCTTTTAAAACTGTCCCTAAATATAGAATCCCTAATGGAACCCATGGAGTATAAATTTTAGTTTCTAGACTTGGATTGATAAGCGCAATTTTCATATTTTTTTCTCATACTTTTAATTCATTTTTAAAACAAATCAGGTGGATTATTTATTAACTTTATAAATTGGTTAAAATCATGGGAGTTTAGATGACTGAAAACTATTTCTTGTCGATATTTGCTTAAGGATGTTCGCAATAATGCTTTCATTAAATAAGTTGGTCTTAAAAATTTGAGATGAAATTGCTCTTTTATTATTTTAAAAATTACATGACGCTTCATTTTGGCTTGAGGTAAATCAATTAGATCTACACCCGTTTTCCAGTATTTTTCTTCGTCTATGATGTTATTACGGATTAGACTGTTAAAAAGTTGGGTTCCAGGTAAAGCACGAGTGAAGATTATATGCGGAAAATCAATATCAAGCTTTGATATAAAATTTAGCGTATTGATAGCTTCAGCATAAGTTTCATCAAGTCCTCCAATCATAAATGTCCCAACAACAAATTTAAAACCTGCCTTTCGAGCATTTTTTATAGCCGTTTTACTCATTTGTGGAGTGATTTTTTTATTATAATAATTTAGAAGCCTTTGGGAGCTGCTCTCTAGACCAAACATTAAAATTTCAAAATTTGCTTTCTTCATGGCTTTAAATAACTCGATTGAGCTATGATCCACTCTACCATCACAGATTAATGCCATATCTAATTTTTCATTCCTGATTTTTGCACATAACTCGATAATTCTTTTTTTGTTTAGAGTGAAGTTATCATCAATAAAGAGAATTTCTTGATAACCTTGCCCTGCTAATTCACATATCTCATTTAAAACATTATTTACGGTTCTTGGTCTCCAAAGTCCTTTAGAGAATGCAGTACACCCACAGAAATTACATCCATATGGACATCCCCGAGAAGAAACCATTGTAGTAAATTTTCTCTTTGTGACATTGATCCCCCCAATTCGATTTTTATAGATGTCTGGAATTAAACTTCGGTCAGGGAATGGGATTGAATCAAGATCTTTGATAAATTCACGATCGTTATTCTCTATTATTTTACCATTATATCTGAAAGATAATCCTTCAACATCATCAAGTTTTCTATTTAACTCTAATTTCTCTACAAGTTCTGCAAATGTTAACTCCCCCTCTCCTCTTACACAAATATCTACCCAATCATAACTTTCTAGAATTTTTCTAGCATAGAAGGTTGCCAGATAATTGCCAAAGATTATTTTCAAGTTTGGATTCCATGCTTTTATTGCTTTGGATATTGATTTCGCATTTTCAAAGGAAGCACATAAAATTGAAAAACCTACAAGATCAGGATCTCCTTGTTGAATCCAATTTATAACATCTCTATTTTCATATTTTACTGCGGCTTGATCGAGAATAGATATTTCATAACCTGAATCTTTCAAATATGTTGCAAGGTACATTAAACCCAAGGGAGGTGAAGAAGCGTAAAAAAATGTTTCTTTTTGATTTTTTTTTGTTTTTAAAGGTGCGGGGTTAATGAGATAAATCTTCATTGAAATTTGACTCCTAAGTTAACCAAGATAAATGCTTCTTTGTTTTTAATATTATATCATAGACTATATCATAGACTTTTTTCAAACCAAAAATTAAAAATGAAAACCATAAAAAAGGATCGTTTGAGCATATATTAAAATATGACATTCTTCATTCAGCCAATTTGAGGAGCTGCTAACGCTCTACATATCCTTTTTACTTTTTGATAATCATCATTAAAATTTTCAGATCACAATAAAATATTCTTCGTGAAATTTCACGATGTTAATTCTTTACAAAAATATAAAAGTTTACTTTGAATCCTTTTTTATTAATAAAGTGAGGGAAATCATGAGTAATCGTAATTTAATTAAATCTACCTCAATAATGATAATATTAGTGATAAATTTTTTCATTTTTATTCCTAAAACTTACTCTAATCCCATGCCTATACCAGACGATTACTTTTTAGGGGGTATCATCCCTAATGATAACGTAACTCTGAATTTACTTGATGCTAGTGTGGCCTTTAATATCGATTCGACTGATTTTTTAAATACTATTGGTATAAATTTCGATGGAAATTATAGCATTTTTAATCCTCATATTTTAATGAATGTTACTCTCTATGCTCCCTTCAGGTTTGATAGTGAATTAATTAACTCAAGCTGTGATGTACAAGTTAATGGTACGCCTATTTCTTTCGAACTTATCGAAATATATGAACTTGAATATAATGTCACAGAAATGATTATGGATTATTTATCTAACCCATTTTGGGATTTCTCTACTTTAATTGTGTGCAATCTTACACTAGCAGAAAATAGTACAACTAATATTAGATATCGGTTTAATGGTTCCATGCTAAATCCCCTCTATACAGCTGATGAATTTTCAATTACTTATGATTTAGGAACAGCTAAAGCTTGGCAGGGAAATATTACAGAAAAAGTTGAGTTCGTAGTCAATGGAAAAATCCCGAATTCATATCGAGAATTTTCCAACTATTCGCTTGAAGATCGATGCCAAATAACGAATATTAACAATGGTAGAGTGTATACATGGGAGTGGGATGATGAGAATATCAACACTCAGTTAGTTGGGATAATATATAGTGGAAAGTTATTAGAAACTTGGCCGTGGTGGCCACCTTTATTATTATTATTAATAGGGGGCAGTATTGCGGGGATAAATGTTTTAGTAGTATATCTTATATTACATAGAAGAAAAAGAAAAAAATCTCATCGTATAAAAAATTTTACTTAAATATTCGATCTCTGCTTTGCATTGACCTTTTAGAACCGTGATCCGTAATTTTTTTCATTCCTTTCAAGTTACGTTAAGATTTTTTAACTTATTAATACATAAAATCTTCGTGAAATCGGGATTTCACGAAAAACTTTCATTATTAATTAAAACTCTATCAAATTATAAAAAAGTGGAGCTGGGGGGAATTGAACCCCCGGCCTTTCGCATGCCAAGCGAACGATCTTCCACTAATCCACAGCCCCTTATGAATAAATAATTACTTAATTCTGTAATTTTCAGACATATTAAAGATCGTTAGCTGTAGATTTAAAAATAATGTATTTTTAAAAAAAATTATGGTTTTTTAACTATTAAAGTTAGAATTAAATAGCTATTTTGTTATTTGAAGTCTATGAAAAAAATTTGGCACAAAACTAATTTTGTTTTAATTGCTGTTTTGATATTAAGCTCGGTACTTAGTCCAGTTCTCGGAGTAGGCATGTTGCTAAATGGAAATCGTTCTATTCTTAGTGAAATTGAGTTAAAAATTGATGATTTATCGATTATTACTTCAGACCACATAAATAATGAAAATTTAGACTCAACATCATTATTACATAAACGCGATAGTTTATTTGGAGACCTCTTAATTAATAGCTTCGATTTACTCCAAGAATCTGATAGTACCGAAATGAAAATTATCATGCTTTTTCAAGAAGGAACTTCAAAATCAGATCGAATTAATGTAATAGCATCTATTTTAGATGAGTATGAAATAATAGATAATTACGATATTATTCCGGCTGTATATCTGAAGTGTGATCCGAATGAATTATTTACTAAAAAGGAAAAATTGGGAGAAAATTTAGTTCTAGAAAGGGTTTATAAATCAAAAAATTATGAATCACCATATTATCAAGAGCAACTTCCAGAAACTAGTGCTTTAGACACAAATAATTATCCAAATTGGTGGTTATCCGCAATAGGGGCCGAAAATCTAGCTTATGACGGGACGGGGGTAAAGGTTGCTGTTCTTGATACTGGTATTTATGAACACCCCGATTTAAACATCTCTGCGAGTGAAAATTTTGTGTCGGGTGAATCTTCCTTTGAATATAATGATGATTTGGGCCATGGAACTCACGTTGCGGGCATCATAGGAGGAAATGGGAGTAGTTCAGGAGGATTATATAGAGGAGTAGCACCTGGAGTATCATTGATAAACGCAAGATCAGGAGGTCTCTCCGGATTAGAAGAAGGTGATGTTATTAGTGCGATTGAATGGAGTGTTAATACCGCGGGCGCCGACATTATCTCTATGAGTTTTGGAGATAGGAACCCTATCGCAAGCGATCCTATGATACAAGCACTTGCCGCTGCTACCGAACTTGGCGTAATTTGTGTGTCATCGGCTGGAAATTCCGGTCCTGAATATATCTCTGGTGGCTCTCCAGCTTCGGGCATTGATGTTATCTCCGTAGGTGCTAGTGATTCTGATAACAATCTAGCATCCTTTAGTAGTTGGGGCCCTTCATTGTCGTATTTGAGTTATCCAGATGTAGTCGCTCCGGGGGTAAATATTATTTCAGCTGAGGCTCCAGATTCGGTAATATCGGACGAATTTCGTTTTATTGGAGATTATTTTGATTTTTCAGGTGATGGGGATTACATACCACTAAGTGGAACTAGTATGGCGTGTCCTATCGTCGCAGGAGCTTTAGCTATTTTGAAGCAAGCATATCCTTCTATAACTCCTGAAACCGCAAGAGTTGCCCTTTTAGAAGGCGCCCAAGCCCTTTCTAATGCTGATGATGCTGAATTTATGAAGTCTGGGTATGGAATAATCAATGTATCAGCGTCGCTTATATATTTAGATTATTTAGATGATGCTCCTTTTGACATCAACAACATCGCTAAAATCACACCTAATCAACTACCTATAAAACCTTACGATTTGATAAATTTTCCAGGAGATTATCAGGTATATAATTTAACAGTTATCTCTGGGAAAAATAATACATTAGATATCAACTACCCAACCAATATAGATGGAATATCTTTATCTGTAGATAAATCTCAGATAAATTTTACTGATGCCGGTGTAGGTTTCGTGGCATTAGGAGCAGAGATAAATTCTAACGCTGCCCCAGGAACGAGAACATTTGAAATAAATGTTACATCTGGAGTTAGGTTATACGATGAAATTATAGTTTCAATTGAAGTTCGATTACCAGAATATAAGATATTAATGGAATCTTACCATGGGCTAAATGATTGGTTCTCAGAACTTTCATTCTATCAGATGGACTTTTATAATTGGATGAGGGATGTTACGGATTTGAATATTTCTATTGATTATTTAGCAGAATTTTGGACTCCAGATTACAATCGAGATTCGAGTAATTCTATATTAACTGAAGAATTAGTAGCTCAATATGATCTGATTGTATTACAAAGTCCTATCCTACCGTTTAATCCTCTTGAATTTAATAATTTGAAAGATTATTTTGATAATGGAGGTAATATACTCTTTTTAGGAACGAGGTACCAAGATTTATGTGTTAATAATATAAACGATCTATTTTCTTATCTCAATGTAGGAATTGAAATTAACGAAGAAAACATTGCTGATGAAAACTGGCTCGGAATTGGAGCAACAGTGAACCCTCAATCCATAACAGCTATTAATCATTCTCTAATATTTCAGGATGTAAGCAAATTTATATGGAACTATGGAAGCATCTTTAGTGCTACTGGATCTGCAGATGTTATTGCTACATCAAATGGGAAGACAGTTGCTGCAGCGTATGATAATAGAGCCACTGGAGGGGGTCGTTTCGTGGCTTTTGGTGACCTACACTGGACTGCTGAATTGTATAAATCTTCAGCTTACCGTCAAGACCACCAATTTTTAACAAGAAATCTAATGAATTATTTCTTTGATAAAGATAACATTTCTATAGATATTTTTCTACCATCAGAAAGAACACCTTCCTCTCAAAATAACATTTCAATTTTCGTAAAGGATCAAAATGGAGAAGTTCCAATTAACTCTACCTATCTAAATACATATTTAAATGTTTCAGTAGAAAATGATGGTTATTTCGACATACTTGATATGGACTCAAACAAAGATGGAATCTCGATTAATAACACTTTTTCTTTACCTTTCACTAGTAACAAACCTTACAATATTATGGTAAATTTTACAATTGAAGGTAAGACTTACTATAAAAGCTCCAAAATATTATATTACAATTCTATCCAAATACCACAAATTTCGAGTATTGATAGCAGTACATATATAGAGAGAAATGGCTTTGATTCGCTAGATATTGATGCTACACTTGACGATACTATTTATAATGTTACATCTTACTTAGCCGTGTTACCCTTTTCCTATTATACCGAAGAAGGTACAATTAATAAAACATTTGTGCTGTCTAATTCTCTTCCTGATCTTTTCGAGTATTCTTATAGTCTTAATCCAACTTCTGTTGATCCCTCTGGTTTTGCTACTTTTTACATCCTACCTTACAACCCGAGTTCTAACTATTACAATCCTCATTCGCCAAGATTGGTAGCAGTAATTGTAAATAATCCGCCAGAATTCGTTGAAGACACTTCAAGTGTAATAATAGATGGTTCTCAAACAGTTATATTTGAGGACACTCATACAGATGATAGTATAAATGTTTTTTCTGTATCCCAGGGAAATAATTTAGATTTTGAAATAAACATAACAGACTCAGTTAATTATGAGGATCAAGACAGTTCAGAAATGAGGGTGTCTGTTAATCTTTTTATTGTATCCATATCTGAAGATAATACAATTGTGCTTATAAGTCCAAGAACCTATATCTATTCTGATATGGCTTATGTACCAGGCTCGAACACTCATAATGGAGGGTTTACAATACCTTATACTATGAACTTCGGATCTATAACTGGAACTAAACAGCTTTCAACAGCATCTCAATTCGATAGCTCCACTCAGGATGGTTATTTAGCATTATTAATGATAACTGCTTTTGATAGCGAAGGCGAATCAGAATACTTTATAATAGCATTGTTAATTCAACCATCTTTAGAATTAGATTCAATGCTACCTTTAATTATTATTGTAGTTGTAGTTGTAGTTGTGATTGGAATATTTTTTGGTATTTTATTGTATCTGAGAAAAAAGCGGAAATTTCGACAGTCATACGATTACACTCAAGAATATCTACATTATTGTCCTTATTGTGGGAATCAAATAACTTCTCAAAGAAACTTTTGCCCAAGTTGTGGCAAATCATTAACAATCCAAGAATGAAATCTCTTATCTTCTTATTAAATCTAAACTAGAGTAAGAAGAAAAACTTCATAAAAAGTAAAAAAAATATATGATTATGGATTATTTTCTCGGTTTTGACAGTTCCACGCAAAGTTTAACGGGTATTCTTATAGATTTCAACCAAAAAAAAAGGATATATTCCTATAGTATTAATTTTGATAAAGACTTACCCCAATATAAAACTCAAAATGGAGTTTATATATATAATGAGGGCAAAGTTGTTCATTCGAATCCCTTGATGTGGATTGAGGCATTAGAATTACTACTTAACAAATTTGTTCAGGTTGGTCTACCCTTAGAACATATAAAAGCGATTTCTGGCTCAGGTCAGCAACATGGGACAGTTTATTTAAATAATTCGTTTGAATCGATTTTGAAAAAATTAGATTCAACCAAAACTTTAGTTAGTCAAATAACAAATGTTTTTACGAGAAAAACAAGCCCGGTTTGGATGGATTCAAGCACCGCTGAAGAATGTGAAGAAATTCGTCATAAATTAGGGGGGATGGAATCAACAATTAAAATAACTGGTTCAAACACATTTGAGAGGTTTTCTGGACCTCAAATAAGAAAATTTTTCAAACAGAATTACGATGATTACATGAATACTTCTGTAATCCATCTAGTAAGTTCCTTTTTATCTTCTATTCTATTAGGTAAAAACTCACCTATAGATCATAGCGATGGAGCAGGAATGAACTTGATGAATATTGAAACAAAGCAATGGGACCAAAAAGCTTTAGATGCCACAGCCCCCAACTTATTACAAAAACTTCCCCCTTTAACAAATTCCTATGAGATAATTGGTACAATATCTCCCTATTTTATTAAAAAATACGGATTTTCTTCAAAAACTCTTCTTATTCCCTGGTCTGGGGATAACCCCAATAGTTTAATTGGTTTAGGACTTACATCTCAAGGTAAGGCAGCAGTCAGCTTAGGTACAAGCGATACATATTTTTCGTATTTAAAACACTTAAATTTTGACTTAAGTGGTGAAGGACATGTTTTTAGAGCACCTACGGGAGATTTTATGGGAATGATATGCTATAAGAATGGTTCTTTAGCAAGAGAAGAAATTAAAAACAAATTTAACCTTACTTGGAAAGACTTCTCAAGAATATTAAGAAAGACTCCTCCCGGAAATTATGGTAAAATTATGTTACCGTATTTTTTTGCCGAGATTGTTCCACTTGTTCTGCAACCTAAAGTATTTAGATTTGGATTTGATGAAAACGATGTAGAAGCAAATGTTAGAGCCGTGATTGAAGCACAATTCCTCTCAATGAAACTCCATTCCCAGTGGATAAGTGAACAACCAAATGAAATATATGCCACTGGAGGAGCTTCTAGTAACATAGAAATATTACAAATAGTAGCTAATATATTTAATTCAAATGTTCGCCAATTCGAGGATACTAATTCCTCGGCATTAGGAGCAGCATTAAGAAGCGCTAAATCTTACTATGATTCTACAAGTAAAAGCGTTGATTGGACAGATTTGGTAAGTTCGTTTTTAAAAATACAGAAAATTAATGTAATTAAACCCAACCAGAGGTATACTGTATTGTATAACGATATGCTTACAATTTACAAAAAATACGAAAATTATATTCTTAGAAATGGAGAAGATCCAGAAAGATATCATAAAAGTTTCATCAAAAAATATTTTGATAATTGATTAATTTTCATCAGAATGTTTTAGAATAGAAATAACTTCACTAGGGTCACTCGCATTTAAAATTGCGCTTGTACTGCTTAATATATCAACCTCTAATTTTTCAGCGTTATGAATATTAATTCCCCCGTCAATATCAATAAGAAAGTTATACTTTTCTTTAAGCTTCTTTAAATCTCTTACTTTTTCAATAGAATCAGGTATGAATTCCTGCCCCGAACCACCTGGATATACAGACATGACTAATACTAAATCAATTAGATTCAAGTATGGAATAATTTTCAAAATGTCAGTATCTGGATTTATTGCTATCCCAACTTTTTTTTTCTTACTCCTAATTTCTTCAATTATCTCGCCTTTATCTTGTTCGATCTCAAAGTGGAAAGTAAAAATTTCAACATTTTCTATTATCTCTTCGATGTAATAGGCGGGATTAGTAACCATCATGTGTGCTATTATAGGTATTCGGTACATTTCATTCAAGATACGAAAAACATCCAAATTTAAGTTTTTTATAGAAGAAAATTTCCCATCTGAGACATCGACATGTATATAATCAAGCTCATTTAAGCCAAAAATAATCTCTGCTTTAAAATCTTCCCTTGCGTGTATTGAAACTGCTACTTTTTTCATATCTGTATTGTGTTTAAAAAGAGGGTTAATTTTTTAATTAAGAATCTCTACTTTTCCGTCCTTTTGGCCAATGTACACTTTTGATGCCATGCTTATAAAAAGACCGGTATCAACGACGCCGGGTATCTGTAATAATTTAAGATTGAGCTCCATAGGATTTTCAATTTTACCAAAATCAACATCGATTATAAAATTTCCGTTATCACTGACAACTGGTCCTGCTTTTGCTTGAGCCATTCTTAAAATAGGTGTACCTCCTAGTTTTTCTAATCTCTTCATAATAGGTATGTACGCTAAAGGAATAATCTCAATCGGTACTCCCTTTTTCCACTTTTCTCCTAGATAGTCCGATTTTTTACTATAATCTACAACAATAACTAGTTTTTTTGAAGATGATGCAATAATTTTCTCTTGAACTAAACATCCTCCTCCACCCTTAATTAAATTTAAAGACTTGTCAATTTCGTCAGCCCCATCAATATCCAAGTCAATCTCAGGATATTGGTCTAACGAAACTAGAGTAAGCCCGTTTTCAACTATTAATTGGTGGGATTGAAATGAAGTTGGGATACATTTAAGATTCAAATTGTTACGTTGGTTTATCTCCGCAATTGCTTTCACGGCATATACAACGGTAGAACCACTCCCAATTCCCAAAATCATGTCCTTTTTAACATTTTCTTCAACTGCCTTAAAAGCAGCGTTCTTCTTTCCAAGTTCAATTAAGTTTTCATCCACGATATTCACCAGAGGATTATTTCTTGGACACATTGAGAATTCTAATTGCTAAATATGCTGCGTTTTCACCCCTATCTATTCCCACGCAAGCGACAGGGACTCTAGGGGGCATTTGTACAATCGATAAAAGCGCATCTAATCCGCCTAATTTAGCGCTAACAGGCACTCCAATAACTGGTTTTTCTGTTTTAGAAGCTACAACGCCAGGTAAAGCTGCAGACAACCCCGCAACAGTTATATATACTAAGGATTGGCAACTTTTTAAATAATCGTCTAATTTGTCTGGATCTCGGTGCGCAGAAATTATTTTAAGTTCATAAGGGATATTATTTTCTTTCAATACCTTTTCTGCTTTTTCGTAAACATTTTTATCTGATTCAGATCCAGCAATGATTGATACAATCGTGTCTGCCATATTTTAACTAAATGTTCCAAAAATAAAAATGATACTAATAAATTCTTAATAATTTTAAATTTAAATTATCAAAATGAGTAATTGAATGTTTAAAGTTCAATAGAGTTATCATCAAAAACTTTAATACATTTTTGAACCTTCATAACATAATATTAAAAGTTTAATGAAAATATCTTTTAAAAATATTATACAATAAGAGGGACACAAAATTATGAATGAAGTATGGTTAATTGATTACGCAAGAACTGCTTTTTCTCGCTCTCGACCAAAACAACCCGAGAGAGATGTATTTGGCGAGATTAGAGGCGATGAGCTATTAGCTACGCTATTAATGAAGTTTTTTGATCAAAAATTAGCAGATAAAGGCATCGAGAAAAAGGATGTTGATGAGTTTACAGTAGGTACTGCAATGGGTGTTTATGAAAACTGGGCTTACGGTGGTAGACTTCCGTTATTTTTAGCAGAATTTCCAGTATCAGTATCCTCAATGTTTGTTGATAAGCAATGTGGATCAGCAGGAGCTGGGATGCACATTGGGATTATGGAAATCATGACAGGATATAGCAAAGTCTGCCTTGCGGGAGGAGTTGAACATATGACTCGTGTTGACATGCAAAATACCCATATCAATCCAAATTTAAAAATGATTAATAAAAAGAGCGAATGGTATCGACCCCAATATGATATCATGACAACAATTAATATGCTGCAAACGGCTCAGAAATTATACGAGGAAGAAATTCCAGCGTTCACCAAAGAAGATATGGACAAATTTGGGGTAAGATCTCATAATCTAACTGTTGAGAATCAAGAAACAGGTTGGTTTAAAGGCGAAATAATAGGCATTGAAGGTCATGTTGACGGTAATGTAGAAGAACCAATGATGGTTGAAAAAGATATGGCTGCAAGAAAATCTACTCTTGAAAGAGTTGCAGGATTACGAAGATTATCAAAACCATTTTATTTGGAAAAGAATGGAGGTAGAGCGGGCTATAAAGAAAGGGAAGGATCTTCGGAAGGGGTTATAACCGCTGGAAATTCGTCTCCTTTAAACGCAGGTGCCACTACTTGCCTTATGATGGAAGCTGAGGAAGCAAAAAAGCGTGGATTAGAACCAATGGCAAGAATAAAGTCAATTGGATGGGCCGGAGTAGATCCTAGTGTTATGGGTCGTGGTCCCGTCCCCGCATCGGAAATGGCTTTGAAACACGCAGGGTTAACTGCCGATGACATAGATTATTGGGAAATTAATGAAGCGTTTTGCATAGTTGCTTTAAATTGCATGAAACATTTTAATATCCCTGAAGAAAAGGTAAACATCATGGGCGGATCAACAGCAATTGGTCATCCATTAGGGTCTACAATGATAAGACTCCCCGGTACCTTAGCTCGGATATTAAAAGATAAAAAAGCGAAATATGGGATTGCTAATGCCTGTGTTGGTGGTGGGCAAGGAATCGCTACATTAATCGAAAATATCGACGCCTAATTCAATGTAATTAGTGGTTTTCTTTTTTTTTTCTATTCTTTTATTTATTTAAGATTTATTCTAGAAATATTTAAATAATAAAAAAAAACAATTACTCTTACTATAATTACTACAATAAAATTAATATCATAATAATTAACGGTGAAATAAAATTCCAGTATATAAAAGTATTCAGCTTGTTGCCACAAGCGATAAAAATTGGTCCGATGCTGTACGTGTCGCTTACAACGAGGCTAAAAAATCACTTCGTGGTATAAGAAATATCCAAATTATCGAATCTGATGTCAAGGTAAAAGAAGATCAAGACAAGCTCATTTATCGAGTTCGAGTACAAGTTAATTTCCAGATTGAGCGGTAAAGAATTTTTAAATTATTTTTTCTATTTTTTTTCTATTTCTGCTATTATATTCCTAATTCTATTATTTTTAAAAACGTAAGAAACTCTTGAAAATTTTATCCCATTAAGTTAAATTCCCATCCCATTTTGGTTTAAATCTTCAAAAAATTGATTTAAAGATTTCTTGTTTATAATCAGATAATCTCCATCGATTTCACAGTAATTTTTCTTACCCCAGTTAATAATAATACTAAGGAGCGTTTCTTTATTCACATTAAGGATTTCTTGTATCATGTCAAATCTTACTCGCTTTGACATAATTAATAAAGATTTTAGTTTCTCAATAGTATCTTTATCCTCTTGAGTTTCACTATTAGTTTTCACATAATTATCCAAATTCAGCCTGACTGCCTTTAGTGCGTGCATGGCGTAAACATAATTAGGATCAATTTCCAACGCTTTCTCATAAGCCACTATAGCTTTTTCTAAATTTTCGGTTGCTTCATGGAGTAAACCGATGTTATAATAGCTATGTTTATAACCAGGTTTGATCGAAATCGCAATTTTATAAGAGTTTAGAGCCTCTTCAAAGCGGTTTAAATTAAAAAATGCAATTCCTAGATTATAATGCGCCCTGTAGTTCTCGGGGTCGAGATGTATAATCCGTTTGAAAAAATTAATTGATTTCTCGTACTCTAAAACATAGTCATCGTTTAAATACCCACCATACGCAAACAAAGCATCTATAAGGTTATTTTTTATGTCGACATCAGACTGTTCTTGATAGAGATCTTCTAAAATCTTTAATGCTTTTTCGAATTCTTCACTTTTTACTAGAACTTTAGCTTTTTCAATCAGCTTCTCTTTCTCGGTCAAGAATTTTCACTCAGATATCGTTTTCATACCAGTAATTTTTAGATTTTTTCGCACCTAATTTCATAACTAAGTTTCTAAGAGCGCTATCTGAATCTTGGCAAATTATAAATACCTTATCTAGATTAAGGGTTCTTTTAATATACAATTTCAATTCTCGAATTATTTGTTCCTCAATTCCCTTTCTATAAGAATCTTCCCTTTTAGTTAAAACTTGGTGTATAAGTGCTCTATTATTACCTAAATAATCTTTAATCAAGGTATAAGTCCCCCAACCAACGATTACCCCTTCTTCTTTAGCAATTATCATAGAATTTCGATATTGAAGGTCTAAAACTCTTTTGTTTAATTTATTTTCGAATTCTTTCCATGTTGATATGAAATACGATTTGTTTTCAATAAAGTCTTCAAATATCTCTTTAAGCGCGTCTCTATCTAATCGAGGGTCGTATCTATCAGTTTCTATCATATTCACTCACTTTATTATAATCTCAATAATAATAAGTTTTAATTATTCTTTAATAAAAACTCTTTTTTATATTCTGAAATATTAAAAGAATTAAGATGAAAAAGGATACAGAGAAATTGACTATACCTTTCAAGAAAATTAACAAGGAAGCTATTATCCCTAAACGGTCAAAGAAAGGAGATGCTGGCGCCGATGCCTATATAATGGGGTTCAAGAAAATAATTAACGAAAACGGTAAAAAAGAATTAATAGAAATTAACTCTGACTCCTATACACTTAAACCTTTAGAAAGAATTGGTTGCCCATTAGGTTTTGCAACTGCTATCCCAGAAGGATATTACTTTAAGGTCGTTCCTCGTAGTGGTTTAGGTTTGTGGGAAGGATTATCTATAGTAAATTCTCCCGGCACAATTGATACCGGGTATAGAAACGAATGGATGGCGATAGTTGTTAACCTATCAAACACAGATGTTACTTTAAAAAGGGGAGAAAGGATTTGTCAAATAATTCTTAGCAAGATCTATCAATATGAATTCAAAGAAACTGATGAACTACCAGAATCCGAACGAGGATTAGGAGGCTTCGGTAGTACTGGTAAAAAATGAAATAAATCATAAGTTTTAACTTTATTATTATGTCAGATATATCGATCGAAGAGGATTTCATTATCAAGAGGTTAGAAGAAAATGGGGGAAAATTGAATTACAAGGAACTGCAAACTTTGTGTCAGGAAGAATTTGAAGGGGTTAGATTGATTCTAAAGAAATTAAAAGAAAAGAACATTGTTTCTTATGAGGGAGTTATTCCCGGTTATTCTGCTGAAATAGAACTAAAGACGTAAAATTGCTTCGTAGCAGTTAAGATGATAAAATATTGCGATTATTGTTCTGAAATAATTTTATTAATAACATTTGAGAGCTTATTTAGTTGAAAAGGCTTCTCCAAAAAATATTTTGCTCCTAATTCTAATGCTTTTTCTTTTATTGAATAATCTGCGCTAAAGAAAATGATTTTACTCCTACTATTTGCCCTTAAAATTTCCTTTGCTGCTGTCAAACCATCCTTTATTGGCATTCGATGATCCATTAAAATTAGATCGGGACTATTTCGAAATTGATGAAATAGTTTAACTGCTTCTTCGCCATTATAAGCTTTAGCTACGATTTCGTGCCCTAAAATTGTTAAAAACTTCTCAAAAAGTGTGACTATACTTAAATCGTCGTCGATTAGGAAAATTGTAGCCATTTTCAATCCACCTAGATTTATTGATTTTTTTTAATATCCTTAATTAGTTTAGCAGCTTCTTCACACTTTTTTTGAATTAACTCTAAATTTTCCGTCTTTTCTTTATTCAAATCTTCATCTACATTAGTTAAAGTCGCAGCGCTATAGATTACTTGAACTAAGTTTCCCAAATCGTGGGAATATTTGTCTCTTAGATTATACTTTTGAACCTTTGATATATCGTACTCTAAATGAATGGAATAAATAAGCATAACAAAATTACTGAGAATGCCAACAAAATAATTAATAAACATGGGGATACTAAATTCGTCAGAATAAAATCCGAATGTGTATCCTTGCAAAAGAAATATTACATAGAAAACAATAAAAACATAAATAATAAAGACGAAAATCAAATACCAATAAAAAGATTTTATTGAAAGCTCTTTTTTAAAAACTTCCATCTTCCTTAAGGGTAAAAAACTGTAAATAAATACAACTATAAATAATATTCCTGAAGAAAAATTAAGAACATCAGAAAACATTCTCATTAAGAAAGCAACTAATGGGACTAATATAGATAAGGAGGTAAAAATTACTATAGTTTTTCGGGATATTGCTTGGAAATAAGAGTATAAACCCATCAACACATATAATATTGCTATTGATGTGGTTATATTATTTATAAGATGAAAAACCTCGACTATAGGTTCAGTTTCAAAGATTCCAATTAGTAGAGCGGAGAGCCCTGCTATTATCCAAACTGACCATCCTATTATTAAAATTTTAAATTTTGACTCTTTTAAGTCGCGCAAAAATTCAAATGAGATAATTAATCCTATTATACGCAAAAAAATTAGTAATAGTATTCCAAATAACACAATTACATGCATAGTTATCTCCTATTTTTTTCTTAGATAATAAATTCTGTCTTTTTAAACTTATTTTTTATAATGATAAAGAACAATAACTCAACCTTGATAAATATCGATATCACTATTTAAGAATCCTTCTCTCTCAAGTCTAAAAAGAAATAAAAAAAACTCATATTTCAAGCATAATTTTATAAAATTAATTGATTTTGCATAAAAATAATTCATATATTTGAGCATAAATTTGACTGAAAACCACGAAAAAGAACTGAATAAGGATCATTTTCTGCATACATTTCTTAATCCAAGGAGTATTGCGACATTTGGAGCTAATAATAATTTACTTACAACAATGGGTTCAATGCAGCTACGAAACATAATAGCTGGTGGTGGATTTACTAATAACATTTATCCGGTACATCCACGACTGGAAACGGTTCAAGGATTTAAGGCATATAAATCAATAATGGATGTTCCAATAACACCTGATCTTGCTTTCCTTATATTACCTACCAGAGCGGTTCCTCAAGTTATGGAAGAATGCGGACAAAAGGGAATTAAAAACCTATTAATAACTTCTGGCGGATTTAGAGAGATAGGGGACGAAGGAGTTAAATTATCGAAAAAGATTGACACTATTGCTAGAAAACATAACATGCGCTTTATCGGTCCAAATTGTTTGGGAATCTATAATGCTTGGTATGGGTTTCCTGAAAAAGAAGATGCCTATATCAATACATTTTGGCCATATACTACTCCAAAAAGGGGTAATATTTCAATAATAAGCCAATCAGGGACAGTGGCAGGCCAAACTTTCTGGCATGCGAAAGAGATGGGTGTGAATATAAGCAAATCGATTTCAGTAGGTAATGAAAGAAATATCGATATGGTCGATTTTTTAGGATACTTTAAAGATGATCCCCATACCGAAGTAATTGGACTTTATATTGAAGAAATTAAACGGGGAAAAGAATTTATTAAGCAGGTAAAAGAAATCACTCCTAAAAAACCAATAGTGGCAATTTATACCGGAGGAACTAATGCAGCAAATAGGTCGATCAAAAGTCACACAGGATCTCTAAGTGGTAATCAAAAAATATATGATGCAGTTTTCAAAGATTCAGGCATAATTCCAACTAATTCTATTACCGACTTCTTATACTACTTGAGAACATTATCATTCGCTCAAAAATACAACATATTTATGAAAGGCAAACGGGTTGGAATTATTACCGATTCCGGAGGGAGTGGCTCAATGATGGCAAAATCTTCCGAACTATATGGTTTAGAGGTTCCAGAGTTTTCTAAACGGCTAAAGGATGAGCTTTCAGAGTTAATACCATTTACTGCAAGCGCGAATAATCCTATAGATGTTACGTTCGATGTTAATTTCCAAAATATTTTCTACAAATTTCCGAAAATGCTTATGAAATCAGGAGAAGTAGATTGCATAATCGTATGGGGACTTTTCGATTTTGATGATATGATAGAAATAATTGAAAAATCTGGTATGATGATTGATGAAAATTTAAAAAAAATGGCTCTCATGTTAGATCGGTCGATCCTAATACCTATAAAGAAACAAATGCAAAAATATTCAATCCCTGTTTATTTTTGTGGACCCTTCCCATATAGATTTTCTTGGTTTCAAAAATTCATGTCATACGATTTACCAATTTTTGACTTCTGGGACGCTCCTCCAAAATGTTTAAAAGTTCTATATCAGTATTCAAAGTATCGTGAAGAACATTCAAAACTAATTTTTGATCCAAGATAATCGAACGCACTTTAAGAATAACGAGAATATTAAAAATACTGAATTTATTAATTTACTAATTTAATAAATCGAAAATTAAATAAACTAGACTCTAATTAATTAAGAATTTTGACAAGCCCTAATAATAAAGTAGAGGAAGATTTCTTCCTTCAAGATAATTATAAACTACTTTTTGACAAAACTCCAATTTCTATCGTACTAATAGATATTAATGGTCAAATTATTGAAGTGAATTCTTCCACAATAAATATTTTTGGATTTAATAGAAAAAACTTAATTGGTCTTAAATTTACCGATCTTTATGGTGTTCCCGCAGAAGAAATGAGTCGGATGAAAAAGATTTTTACACATTTAATCAAGGGGGGTATATTTGGCCCGGAGGATATTCAAATCTATAATAATGATAAAAAACTTATTTGGGTTAATGTTATTGCATCGAAAATTGAGCTTGATAAAAAAAGTTATATTCAAGTCTTAACGCAAGACATAAGCCTACGCAAGAGTTTAGAACAAGAATTAAAAGAATCTGAAGAAAAATATCGAGTTTTAGCGGATTCTCTTCCTGAGGTTATTTTTGATATCGACTTAGCTTTTAATATAACTTATACCAATTTAATCGCTTCTAAGAAATTAGGTTATACAAAGGAAGAATTCAGAAATGGTATGAGTATTTTTCAATTCGTATCTTTAGATGATAAGGAATTTGTACTAAAACAAACTAAGCAAATTTTTAGGGGAGAATACATAAAACCATTAATATTAAATTTAAAGAGAAAAGATGGAACATCTTTTTTTGCTAATGTTTACGCAAGCCGAATTTTCAAAGACAATAGAGTTATTGGAGCTAGGTGTATAATTCACGACATTACAGAAATGAAAATTACTCAGGAAAAAATAATAGAATCAGAAGAAAAGTATAGATTATTATCAGAAAACGCCCAAGATTTAATAACAGTGGTTGATAATCACTTAAAAATAGAATATATCAATGAAAAAGCTCATAAAAGATTAATGGGATATTCTTCAGAGGACTTATTAGGTAAAAAAGCATTCGATCTTATTCATCCAGATGATCTAGAATTAGTCATTAAGGCATTAAAAGACAGATATAAGTCAATTGAAATAAGGATTAGAAATAAAAATGGTAAATATGTCTGGATGGAAACAACTGCCGATTACTATAAAAATCCAGAGGGTAAAAACTATGTTCTCACAATTTCAAGAGATACAAGTGATAGAAAGGAAGCTGCTCAAAAATTAATCGAATCTGAAAAGAAATATAAACAATTAGCAAATTCATTGCCAGAAGTTATCTTTGAAATTGATTTAAATTTTAATTTAGTCTATACTAATGCAATCGCGTCAAAAATATTCGGATACTCTCATGAAGACTTCAAAAAAGGATTAAGTGCGAATGATTTCATCCTTGAAGAAGATAGAGATGAAGTTATTAGAAACCTTAACCTAATATTTAGGGGTAAAACTGTCGACCCTGGTATTATGCAATTAAGAAAAAAAGACGGGACTCTTTTTTACGGAACTATTAATGCAACACCAATTTATAAGGATTCAAAAATAGTGGGCATGCGGAGCATAATCCACGATGTTACTGAAATGGTAAAAGCTGAACAAAGAATTAAAGAATCCGAAGAACAGTTCCGCACGATTACGGAGCAATCTTTAATGGGAATATCTATTATCCAAGATGAAAAGGTAAAATACATCAATAAAACACTTGCGGATATCCTAGGATATTCAATAAAAGAACTATTGAGTTGGGCGCCAGGAGAATTCTTCAAAGTTTTGTATCCCGAAGATAAGAAGAAAATCATTGAATTCGCTACCAAAATGGGTAAGCAATTTAGAAATGACTTTCAATATTATAAAGCTCGAGGAATTCACAAAAATGGTAACACAATATGGTTGGAAGTCTATAATAAAAGCATTATGTTTCGAAATAAACTTGCTTTCTTAACATCCTACATAGATATAACTGAAAGAAAAAAGGCAAAAGAGGATTTAAGAGAATCTGAGGAAAAATATAGGTTCCTTTTTGAGAAATCACCCGTTTCAATCCTGTTAATAAACGCTCAAGGGATAATCGAAGACTGTAATCCTGCATTAGAAAAATTAACACGATATGATAGATCTGAACTCATTGGTAATCATTTCAAAAACCTCCCTATAGTTCTTCCCGAATATTTGCCAATTCTACTTAAACGGCTAAAAAAGGTTGCTGATGGTGAGACCATCCCTACAATCGATATACAATTAAAAGAAAAAGATGGAGGACTCGTTTGGGTAAACATTGAATCATCGTTAGTGAAATTGGGAGAAAAAACCCTTATAATAGTGATGGTCCATAATATATCTGAAACAAAAGAATTAGAGATAAAGTTAAAGGAATTAAATGAAATGAGAAAAGAGTTTATAGATAGAGCCTCTCACGAGCTAAAGACTCCAATCACTACAGTTTATGGTGCATACCAACTTTTAGACCTTTTACATAAAGACAATTTCAATC
>Ga0209978_10000091_pt1 | contig 26143 bp, 24 predicted proteins | sample BentaG_FD_182805 | JGI IMG/M metagenome (GOLD analysis project Ga0209978, IMG submission 182805) | Deep subsurface microbial communities from South Atlantic Ocean to uncover new lineages of life (NeLLi) - Benguela_00093 metaG (SPAdes)... | ecosystem: Environmental > Aquatic > Marine > Oceanic >... | reverse complement strand
AGATGGTGAGAACCCCGGTCGGATTGAGCGAAGCGAAAGGGTCGCCGTCGCGACGAATAAGGAGCGACAAGGTTGGCGACGGGTTCGAGATGGTGAGAACCCCGGTCGGATTGAGCGAAGCGAAAGGGTCGCCGTCGCGACGAATAAGGAGCGACAAGGTTGGCGACGGGTTCGAGATGGTGAGAACCCCGGTCGGATTGAGCGAAGCGAAAGGAGAGGAATATGGTGAAGAAAATATTTGCACCAGTGGGAGAAAAAGAGGTTACGCGGGCTATTGTAGATGAGTTTGCCAAACAGTTTTCCCAGTATGTGGAAAGCGATTGTCTTATTGTGGGTGGTGGTCCCAGTGGATTAATGGCCGGGAAGGAGCTGGCCACTCGTGGACTTAAAGTTTTAATTGTAGAGAGAAATAATTACCTTGGTGGAGGTTTCTGGATTGGTGGGTACTTAATGAATAAGATAACAGTGAGAGAACCTGCACAGAAAGTCCTGGAAGAACTGGCTGTGCCCTATAAGGAAGTAAGCAAGGGGCTCTATGTAGCAGATGGACCTCATGCTTGTTCCAAGCTTATTGGAGCTACCTGTGACAGTGGGGTGAAGTTTGCCAATATGACTGTTTTTGACGACCTCGTACTCCGTGAGGGAGGTAAAGTGAATGGTGCCGTGATTAACTGGACGCCTATATCTTCTTTACCCCGTGAGATTACCTGCGTTGACCCTGTGGCTTTAGAATCCAAAATGGTAATCGATGCTACTGGACACGATGCCTCGGTAGTGAGAAAACTGGAAGAGAGAGGACTGATAAAGATAAAGGGTATGGGAGCAATGTGGATAGAGAGGTCTGAGAATCTGGTAGTGGAACATACCGGGGAAGCTTATCCTGGCCTTGTGGTAGTGGGTATGGCTGTGGCTACTACTTATGGTCTTCCCCGCATGGGACCTACTTTTGGGGCAATGCTTCTTTCCGGAAAGAAAGGCGCAGAGGTGGTATTGGAAAAGTTAGGTATAAAAAAGAAATGAAAATTTCCCTTTACAATGGTAGCAAGACTCAAGCCTTAAACATTAGGGAAATAGCCCAGTATCTTAAGGAGAACTCGGGTGGCGCCAAGGTTGAACTTAGGGACAATTTCATTGCCCAAGTTACCCAAGGAATGGATGATTCCTCCTTAAGAGAGTTGGCTGAGGAGATATCCAGATGTAAAATTCGAGACCTTCATAACCACCATTCTACTTTTGATCCACTTCCTGCTGAGGTAGAATACGAGAAAAGGAGACTGCAAAATTCAGAGAATAGAAGTTTTGGCATACTTTATGATGGGTTCAAGCTCCAGACATTATATCAGGAGTTGATAACAGAGGAAGAGCGCAGTTGGCATTGCCTGGTGATTATTTTTACAGACCAACTATTCGGAACCTGGGATGAACATAACCGTTGTTACCATGCCCGGGTGAGTGTGTATGGGTTTCCCTCCATTATTTCCACTACGGGCATCGTGGAAGCTCCAGCTAAGCCCAGAGAATTCTATTTACAGAAACAATGGGGAATTGATACAATTACCCTGAAGAAGAAATTTAGAGAGAAGTTTATTGACTACGACGACGCGCGGCTGACTGAAGTAATGAAAGGCTATTGTATGCAGGCTCTATTTTTTTACATATCGGGCGAGCCTTTTTGTGAAGATAATAAATGTAGGCTCTATAATGCACACTGGCAGGAAGAAGTAATAAATGCTCAGCTCGCCAAGCCCGAATTTTGCCAAAAACACCAGAAGCTACTCGATGACATCAGAAAGCACAAGTTGAAGATTAACCACTAAAAGATAGATAAGGAGGAATGGATGCCTAAAACTTTTGCAGAGATTAACGAAAAGATTAGAAATGGTGAAGCAGTGGTAGTAACTGCTGAAGAGGTTATCGACCTTATAAGAGAAAAAGGAGAAAAGAGAGTTGCCAAGGAGGTAGACGTGGTAACCACAGCTACCTTTGGGCCAATGTGTTCTTCAGGAGCTTTACTGAATTTCGGGCATAGCGATCCGCCGATAAAGATGCAGAAGGTGTGGCTGAATGATGTGCCAGCTTATGCCGGAATAGCCGCAGTTGATGCTTATATTGGAGCAACTGAGCTTTCTGAGACCAGAGGGATGGAATATGGTGGGGCACATGTGATTGAAGATTTGATTTCAGGCAAAAAGGTGAGGCTTAGAGCTACTTCGTATGGAACGGATTGTTATCCCAGAAAAGAATTCGAATCTTATATTACCTTAGACTCGATAAATCAGGCAATTCTTTTCAATCCCAGAAATGCCTATCAAAATTATTCAGTAGCTACTAACTCATCGGATAGAACAATCTATACATACATGGGCGTTCTCTTGCCCAACTTCGGCAATGCAAATTACTGTAACTGTTCACAACTTTCCCCTTTAATTAATGATCCCTTATATCGCACTATCGGTGTGGGGACCAGAATATTTCTCGGTGGAGCACAGGGTTATATTGCCTGGGAAGGCACACAACATAATCCCCTCCAGAAGAGGGATGAGAAGACCAAAATACCGGTAGCTCCTGCAGGGACCCTGTGTCTGATAGGCAATTTGAAAGAGATGAGCCGCGATTTTCTAAGGGCAGCAATCTTCGACAAGTATGGTGTTACCCTTACTGTAGGGGTGGGAATACCCATCCCTATTCTCGATGAAGAGATGGCACATTTTGTCTCTGTCTCTGATGAAGACATATATACTACAATAGTTGATTACAGTGTTCCCAGAAGAGAAAAACCAAATCTGGGTAGGGTAAGTTATAAGGAGTTACGGAGCGGCGAAATAGAAATAAAAAAGAAGAGAGTTCCCACTGCACCTCTCTCCAGCCTTTACAAAGCCAGAGAGATAGCTCAGGTTCTGAAAGAGTGGATTAAAAAGGGGAAGTTCTTCTTACAAGAGCCCATTCAACGACTACCAACGGATGAGAAATTTAAGCCTTTAGACATTAGACGGTGAGAGAATTTGTAGGCACGGTTTCAACCGTGCAAGAAGTTTGTAGGCACAATTTCAAATTGTGCATCATTGTAGGCAATAAGGAGGTTTGTATGGCGAAAAAGAGAATAGTTTTAACTTTTCCTCCCGAATTGGTAGATCAACCGATAATCTACCGCTTGGTCAAGGATTACGATTTAGTTCTAAATATCCTGCGTGCTCAGGTCACACCTAAAGAGGAAGGAAAAATGGTGCTGGAGTTGGAAGGGGGCAAGGAAGGAATTAACAAGGGTCTGAAATATCTGGAAGATATAAAAGTTGATGTCCAGCCACTGGCCAAGGATATAAAACTGGATGATGAGGAATGTACCTCATGTGGGGCATGTATAGCTGTGTGCAGTCCCAAGGCGCTGTTTATGAATAGAGAGAGCTGGAAATTGGAATTCGATCGGGACAGATGCCTTCTCTGTGGTCTCTGTGTACCCGCCTGCCCTCTTGGGGTCATCCAGGTAGAATTCGAATAACATAAGAGACTTGGTAGCCGCAGGCTTCAGCCTGCGTTTGAAGGAGTAGCAGACTTTAGTCTGCGAGGATAAACGCAACCTAAAGGTTGCGGCTACAGTCTGCGTAAGAGAGTATTGAATCATGAAAAGAATAGTAGTGGCAATGTCTGGAGGGGTCGATTCCTCGACTACAGCAGCAATACTAAAAAACGAAGGATACGATGTAATCGGGATATCTATGTACCTCTACCCTTTTTGTGAGGAGACTCATCATCCATCCATTCGACAGAATCGCTGTTGTAGTTTACAGGGAGTCAATGATGCCCGGAGTGTAGCACTCAAGTTGAAAATTCCCTTTTATGTCCTAAATTTCCAGAAGGAATTTCAGGAGAAGGTTATCGACCATTTCTGCCAGGAGTATCGGAAGGGCAGGACTCCCAATCCCTGTATTCTCTGCAATCGGGAGATAAAATTCAAACTCCTATTGGAGAAAGCAAAACAGTTAGGAGCTCAATATTTAGCCACAGGCCATTATGCCAGAATAGAAAAAAACTCCCGAGGATATCTTTTGAAAAAAGGAGTGGAAGGGAATGGAGAGCAGTCCTACTTTTTATATACTCTAACACAAGAACAAATGACGCGAATTTTAATGATTTTGGGAGGTTACGGGAAGGAAGAGGTGCGAAAAATTGCCAAAAAATTCGGCTTGCCTGTGGCTGAGAAAGAAGCAAGTCAAGAGGTCTGTTTTGTAGATGGGGACTACCGAAAATTTTTGTCTTCCCACTTTCCTTCCCTTCCCGGGGAGATAGTTAACCTTAGCGGAAATGTTTTAGGTAAACACCAGGGCGTAGCTTGTTATACTGTTGGTCAAAGGAGAGGAATTGGAGCTTATGGAAGACCTTTTTACGTAGTTTCCATTGACCCTGAGCATAACAGGATTGTCGTGGGTCCTGAACAGGAACTATTTTCTGAGGAACTTATTGCAGCGGATTTACACTTTATATCACCAGAGGAAGTAAAAAGGGAGCTGGATGTAGTAGCTAAAATAAGATATAACCACGTGGGGGAGGAAGCAGTAGTATCTCCTATGGGTAATGGCAAAGCATTAGTCAGATTCAGAAGGCCCGTTCGCTCAGCTACTCCTGGCCAGGCAATAGTCTTTTATGAGGGAGATGTGGTTCTGGGGGGAGGAACGATAGAAAAAATAGTTAAATTCCCCTCACCTCAGTCCTCTCCCAAAGGGGAGAGGAAATAACTTTAAGGAGATTATAGTGAAAATTTTTGTTATTGTTTCTTTAATATTCTTTTCAGCTATTTTCTGTTTTGCTAAAGAGTCTTCTCCCATTCTGTATAATTCTTTCGACGGTATACCTATAGGAGCCAAGCCCAGTGGAATGGGAGAGGCGTTTGTTGCTTTAGTGGACAACGCCGATGCTCCTTACTGGAATCCTGCAGGACTGATTTTTTTAGAGAGCAATTTATATACTTTTATGTTTGACCTGGCAAGGAGTGGGGCGAAAAAAGAGGATATTGTAGAGAGAGAACCCTTGCAGGGGAAGAGGTTCACTTATTTATCTTTTTGTAGCGGTCTGGGAGCGTTAAGCTGGCGACCGTTATCCAATTTTAGAGAAGAAAATACCGCCTCGTACTCCGAGCGAGAGATTAACATTAACAAATACACGCTTTCCTTTGCTATTCCCTATAGTCCAGAGGTTTCTTTCGGGATGAATATAAACTATCTGCATGGCTCGCTGGGAATTGCTCAAGATGGCACCTCGCCTTACGCAAACATCTCTTCGGGAAATGGGTGGGGTTTAGATTGGGGGCTAATTTACACTCATTCACCACTCTTAAAGATGGGAATTTTCTTGGAGAATGGTCCTGCTTACATTTACTGGAGTGATTACCGTTCCGACCGCTTGCCATTAAATCTTAGAGTAGGTATGGGGATGAACATGGCAGAACTTTTGACTTTTGCTTTCGATTTTGAACAGAGATTCTATGTAAAAAAGAATGGTGGTCAGAACTCACTGGCAGTTTACCACTTGGGCCTGGAGTATACTCTTCCTCGCAATATTTTTCTTCGGTGGGGAATGTTTGGTGAGAATTTTAGTGAAAAGAGGAAAGTAAATTATACCTATGGTCTTGGTTTTACCGAAGATATGTATATTTTAGATTTTTCCCTTAAGAGATATTATCTCGCTGGTATCGGGTCTCCTGTTTATAGTTATCTTTGTTCTTTGAGTCTACCTTTTTGAATTGGTAATGACTTCAGGCGGATTTTGTGACTTTGCCTCCGGTAATGCATTGGGTGCATACGTAGGCTTTCTTTTTTCTTCCATTTAGAATTATGTTTACTTTCTGCAAATTGGGTCTAAATTTCCGTTTTGTTTTGTGGTGGGAGTGACTGATATTGGAACCGGTACGCACAGATTTACCGCAGATTATACATTTCTTAGGCAATTGTCTCCTCCTGTAAAATTTCAATTAGTTTAGCAAAATATAAAAATAATTGCAAGAATATTTTAATATTTAGCACAAATTGAATTTGTGCTTTAAAGTGTCATTGCGAACGTAGTGAAGCAATCTCGTTACTGGGCAGGAGGTTGCCACGGGCTTCGCCCTCGCAACGACCCTTCGGGTCGATTACACGTTCCTTTCAGTCACTCGCAATGACATCTGTAGGCGCAATTTCAAATTGTGCAGTTACTTTTATCATGAAAGATTTGAATATGTCAGTTCAGTTCTTAAAGGGTGTGGGTCCCCAGAGAGCAAGAATATTGAAGAAAATTGGCGTTGAAACAGTAGGAGACCTTATTACTTATTTTCCCTTCAGGCATGAAGATCGCGCCCATTTGAAGCTCTTTGCACAAATCACCCATGAGGAAGAAGCCACTGTTCTGGCAGTAGTTGCTGACCACCAGATTATACTTACCAGAGGGGGAAGGCCTCTTCTGAAAATTCTCCTCGAAGATGGCAGTGGCAAGGCAACAATGGTCTGCTTTAACCAGCTCTACTTGAAAGATTACCTGCCTCCTGGCACTTCAGTTGTTCTACACGGTAAATTTGAACGCACTTTTCGCGATTTACAGATTACCAATTTTATTTACGAGAAACTAACAGGAAAAGAAGATGACTTAATTCACACCAAGAGAATTGTTCCCATGTATCAAATTACCTCAAAGTTAAATTTACGTTTCTTAAGGACACTGATTAAGAAAACGCTCGATTCACACCTTTCCTATTTAAGAGAGACTCTATCCGAAATCATCCTCAGAAAACATAACCTGATGCCTTATCAGCAAGCTGTATATAATATGCACTTTCCCTCCACCTGGGAGGAGGTAGGGGCTGCCCGGAGGAGACTCATATTCGAGGAGTTTTTCTTCTGGGAATTGGCTATGGCGTTAAGAAGGCGACAGGTGAAGGTTATAGACAAGAATAGGAAGTATCAGTTGAAAAAAAATCTTTTAACAGCCTTCAAAGAAAAACTACCCTTCGATTTTACTTCTGCCCAGAAAAAAGTAATCAGAGAAATTTTTAATGACCTCATGTCACCCAGGCCAATGAACAGGCTCCTCCAGGGAGATGTGGGAAGTGGTAAAACAGTAGTGGCTGTAGCAGCACTTCTGTTAGTTGTGGAGAATGGCTATCAAGCTGCAGTGATGGCTCCTACTGAAATTCTGGCTGAACAACATTATCTGACTTTGCGCCAGATGCTTGCGGGTTTACAAGTTAAAGTGGAATTAGCCACAGGGAGAATGGGACAGAAAAGAAAGAGAGAAGTTTACCAGAGAATTGCCGGGGGAGAATCTCAGATAATTATCGGCACTCACGCATTAATTGAACAGGGGGTTGAATTTTCTAATTTAGCTCTGGCAGTCATTGACGAACAGCATAAGTTTGGAGTTATGCAGAGGGCGAGGTTGAGGAAGAAGGGGGAGAACCTGGATATCCTGGTAATGACAGCCACGCCCATACCGCGCACACTGACCCTGACAGTTTATGGAGACCTGGACGTTTCTATAATCGATCAATTACCGCCGGGAAGGAGAAAGGTCCTCACCCAGAGGCTTTTTGAGGAAGAAGCTTATCAGATGGTTATCGATGGGGTAAGAAAAGGACAGCAGGCTTACATTGTCTATCCCATAATTAATGAATCGGATAAGTTGGAATTACGTGCTGCAGTGAAAATGGCAGAGAGACTGATGGCTACTGTATTTACAGATTTCAGAGTTGGTCTCCTGCACGGTCAGATGAAAAGTGATGAGAAGGAACAGGTGATGATGAAGTTTTTGAACAGGGAATTTGATATTTTAATTACTACCAGTATAATTGAGGTGGGTATCGATGTGGCCAATGCCTGTTTGATGGTTATTGAGCACAGTGAAAGGTTTGGGTTGGCTACTCTACACCAATTGCGGGGAAGGGTAGGGAGAAGTACTGAACAGTCCCTTTGTATTTTGCTGGGACAAACTAAGACAGAGGAAGCAAAAAAGAGAATACAGATTATGTTGGAAACTAACGATGGATTTCTCATTGCCGAAGAGGACTTGAGGTTGCGCGGTGGTGGGGAATTTTTTGGCACTCAACAGCACGGACTTCCTGAATTTAAAATTGGTAACATTGTTTCTGACCATCGTGAATTAGAACTGGCACGCCAGGCAGCTTTCCATCTGATTAGTAAAGACCCTATTCTAACTCTTCCGGAAAACAGAATAATTAGGCAAGAGTTTAAACAGAAATTTAGAAAAAGATTTAGCCTGGCAAGTGTGGGATAATTAGTTTATGTTGTCATTGCGAACGAAGTGAAGCAATCTGACACGCAGTGTCATTCCGAGCGAAAGCGAAGGAATCTCGTTTTATTGTAGAGATTGCCACGCCCCTTCGGGGCTCGCAACGACTTCGTCGGTTTGCCACGGGCTTCGCCCTCGCAACGACCCTTCGGGTCGATTTTGTAGGCACAATTTTCCCGATTGAAAATCGGGATGCAGAAGGAGCAAAAAGATGAGAAAGAAGAGAATTGCTGTTTATCCGGGGAGTTTCGATCCGGTTACCAATGGACACATTGATGTAATAAAAAGGGCGATTCAGTCATTTGACCGTGTAATAGTGGCAGTAATTGAAAATCCCATTAAGAAGACACTATTTTCAGTGGATGAGCGAATGGAAATGCTCAGAGCTGTAACCAGAAGATTTTCAGGAGTTATGGTCTCCCATTTCGATGGATTGTTAGTCGACTACGTGAAGAAGAACAAGGCAAACATTATCATCAGGGGACTCCGAGCAGTGTCTGACTTCGAATACGAGTTTCAAATGGCATTAACCAACCGCAAATTAGCACCAGATATAGAAACAGTATTCCTTATGCCGGCAGAGGCGTATACTTACTTGAGTTCGAGTATAGTCAAGGAAGTAGTTAGCCTGAATGGCAGTGTAAAGGGACTTGTTCCTCGACAGATTGAGGTACGCTTGAGAAGAAAGCTGTTGACAAAGTGAAACTGCTATGGTATACTAAAAATTAGTCAGTTTACTTTAACTTTTTATGAATTAGAGAGGATTTAAGGTAATTATGGCTAAAGCTCCGGCAATAAAAAAGAAATTGGGTGACTTATTAGTAGAAGTAGGGATAATTACTGCCGAACAATTGCAAGAAGCTTTAGAGGAAGGAAAAATCAGGGGAGGCAGGCTGGGCGAGACCCTCATGGGATTGGGTTATATTACTGAAGATGTTTTATTAGCTTTCTTAGGTAAACAGTGCGGTGTATCTTACGTTAGCCTATCTGAATATGGGGAGATTGACGATGAAGTCATTAAAAATGTTCCCGAGAGCATCGCCAGGCATCAAACCCTAATTCCCATTGCCCTTGAGGGGAAGACCCTCACCATAGCTATGAGTGACCCCTTAAATGTCTTTGCCATTGACGATCTGAGACTGATGACTGGGAGAGAAATTAATGTAGTGATTGCATCAGAAACTGAGATTAAGAATGCTATTGAGAAGTATTATGGAGCTAAAGGCTCTATGGAAGATATCGTGAAAGAGATGGAACTCTCAGTAAAGGACGAGGGAAATGTAGAAGTAGTAAAAAAGACCGATGCTGGAGGAGAAGATATAATTGCTCTGGAGGCAGCTGGAGAAGAAGCGCCGATAATTAAGATCGTTAATCTTCTGTTGACTGGAGCTGTCAAATCAGGGGCTTCGGACGTCCATATCGAGCCTTATGAGAAGACCCTCAGGGTGCGTTATCGAATCGATGGGGTCTTACATGAAGTCTCTTCACCACCCAAAAAATTGCAGAACGCAGTTGTTTCCCGGTTAAAGATTATGGCTTCACTGGACATTGCTGAGCGTCGCTTGCCCCAGGATGGTAGGATTAAGATTAGAGTGGTGAATAAAGAAATTGACCTGAGGGTCTCTGTTCTACCTACCTCCTTTGGTGAGAAAGTGGTTATGCGTATTCTGGATGCTTCTTCTCTGTGTCTCGATTTGACCAAGCTGGGATTTGAACCAGATGCTCTTTCTATTTATAAGAAAGATATTGAAGTGCCTTATGGAATCATCCTGGTTACAGGACCAACTGGTTCTGGTAAATCTACCACTCTCTATTCTACTCTAAGCACTCTTAATTATCCTGACCGTAACATCATCACTATAGAAGACCCTGTTGAATATGTCTTGCAAGGTATTAACCAGGTGCAGGCAAAACCGGACATCGGTTTAACTTTTGCGGCAGGGCTTAGGTCATTTTTGCGGCAGGACCCGGACATAATTATGGTTGGTGAAATCCGGGATACTGAGACTGCTGAGATCGCTATTAATGCTGCACTAACAGGACACTTAGTATTCTCTACTCTGCACACCAACGATGCTCCAGGTGCTATGACCCGTTTGAATAATATGGGCATTGAACCCTTCCTGACCACTTCCACAGTAATTATGGTTGTTGCTCAAAGATTAATTAGAGTAATCTGCAAACATTGTAAAGAGTCCTATGAGGTTCCCACCGATTTCCTTACCAGTGTCGGAGTTAAAGAGGAAGAGATAAAAGGTAAAAAGAAAGTGACCCTATATCGAGGTAAGGGATGCGATAACTGCAGTAACACTGGTTATCGGGGACGAATAGCGTGCTTTGAGGTCATGGAAGTAACTGATGATGTAAAGGAACTTGTCTTAAACAGGGAATCGACGCATTTAATCAAGGCAAAAGCAAGAGAAAGTGGGATGGTAACCCTGCGAGAAGGTGCCATCAGGAAACTTTTGACAGGCGTAACCACAGTGGAAGAGGTGATGAGGGTTACCTTTGCTGATGTAGAATAACACGGCACTGTAAACAGTGCCCGACCAGCTTAGGTGGGGCGCCCTTTAGGGTGCCGATAAAGGAGTAATTGATGGTCTCTATTGATGAATTACTTCAGTTAATGATGGAGAAGGGAGCATCTGATTTACACTTAACAGTAGATGTTCCACCTACTTTAAGGATTGACGGAGAACTTGTCCCTACAGAATATGAGAAGCTTCAGGAAGACCAATGTCAAAGATTAATCTATAGTCTGTTAACCGATAAACAGAAAGAGAGATTTGAATCTACAAACGAGCTCGACCTCTCCTTTGGAATCAAAAACGTTGGACGTGTTCGAATGAACGTTTTCAGGCAACGAGGGATAATGGCGGCATCTCTGAGAGCAATACCCAACTATTTTATGACTTTCGAGGAACTGGGACTGCCGTCAGTAGTTTTTGATGTGGTTAAGTTGCCTGTGGGTTTGGTGTTAGTAACAGGTCCCACTGGCTGTGGTAAGACGACAACCCTTGCTTCAATGATAAATTACATTAATGAGCATCGCAGCGGACACATTGTTACAGTCGAGGATCCCATCGAATACGTTCATCCCCACAAGAATTGCATAGTTAGCCAGAGAGAGGTGGGTAGTGATACTTCCTCCTTTGGCCTGGCGCTAAAGCATGTATTTCGTCAGGACCCAAATTTCATCCTGGTCGGTGAAATGCGCGACCTGGAAACTATTGCTGCTGCATTAACAATCGCTGAGACAGGTCATCTGGTATTTGCCACTCTGCACACAACAGATGCCACACAATCAGTTAATAGAATTATAGATGTTTTTCCACCACACCAGCAACCGCAAATTCGTTCTCAGTTATCGTTTGTCTTGCAAGCTGTTTTCTGTCAGAGATTACTCCCCAGGGCAAGTGGCAAGGGGAGATGTATGGCAGTGGAAGTTTTAAGGGTTACTCTGGGCATCAGGAATATGATCAGGGAAGAGAAGACTGAGCAGATTCCTTCCGCTATGCAGGCAGGAGGAAAATTTGGAATGCAGACAATGAACTGGAGCCTCTATGACCTCTACACGCGCAGGCAGATCACTTATGCCCAGGCATTGGCGGAGAGCCCGGATGTTGAAGATTTAAAGAGAATTTGCAAGAAGGGAGAGGGTGTGGTGGCGGAGATGAAGACCAATAGATTGAGGTGAGTAGGGAATGGCACTCTTCAATTATAAAGTTAGGAGCCCACAGGGAAATGTTTTGACGGGGACAATGGAAGCGAGAGAACAGAGGATGGTTGTCGATCGCCTCAGATACCAGAGGTTTATCGTTTTGGAAATCGGAGAAATTAAGAAGAGTACTTCCAGAGATCTTCTGGATAGTATAAACTTCTTGAAAAAAAGAGTAAAACAGAAGGACCTCGTTCTATTCAGCCGGCAGCTATCCACACTGATTGGAGCTGGTGTGCCGATAGTTCAGGGTTTAACAATCCTTGTGGAACAGATAGAAAATCCGGCTTTCAAAAAAGTTGTCACTAGTGTACGGGAGGATATTGAATCAGGAACATCGATTACTGAAGCTCTCAGCCGGCACCCTACAGCATTCAGTGAATTATATGTGAATATGGTGAAGGCTGGAGAACTTGGTGGTATTTTAGATGTTATTCTGGAGAGGCTCTCAGCCTACCAGGAATCTGCCGCCGCATTGCGAGGTAAAATTAAATCAGCAATGATATATCCAGTAGTGATTGCCCTTGTTGCCGGTGGCGTTACTACATTCTTGATGATAGTGGTTGTCCCTGCCTTTGTTAAAATATTCCAAGAGGTTGGTGCCGAATTACCCCTTCCCACCCGGATACTACTTATGCTTAGTAATTTTCTCAAACATTATATTATCTTCGTAATCATTGGTCTTATTGCTTTTGTTGTAGGGTTAAGACAATACTATAGGACAGAGGCAGGGAGTATGTATATAGACAGGTTGTTGCTCAGGCTTCCCCTTTTCGGGCCACTCTTAAGAAAGGTAGCTGTAGCTAAGTTTACCAGGACTTTCGGGACGCTGGTTAAGAGTGGCGTTCCCATACTTCAGGCACTGGAGACTGTGGCCAAGACTTCAGGAAATAGAGTTATTGAAAAGGCTATCCTGGCAGCGAAAGAGGCTATTCGGGAAGGAGAAAGAATATCTAAACCCTTAAAAGAAAGTGGTGTTTTTCCACCAATGGTAACCCAGATGATTTCAGTGGGCGAAGAGACAGGTAATTTAGATACAATGTTATCGAAGATTGCCGAGTTTTATGAGCAGGAAGTCGATGCTGCTGTTTCAGGTCTAACTTCCTTGATTGAGCCGGTAGTTGTTGTGTTTATGGGTATTATCATTGGTGCTATTGCCATTGCCATGTATATGCCTATGTTTGAGCTCGGTGCGATAGTTGGTAGGTAAAACAGGCTTTTAAATTGAAAAAGTTTTCCCCAATTGTCATTGCGAGGAGCAAAGCGACGAAGCAATCTCCTAATTATCGTGGAAGAATGAGATTGCCACGCCCTTCGGGCTCGCAATGACAAAGCAGTTTTTTAGAAACTTGTTGACAGCCGGGAAAAATTGTGGTAACATTATATGTTGTAAGACGAAGTGAAAGGAGGTGATATAGAGTGTTGAGATTTCATAGGAAGAGCAAAGGTTTTACCTTGATTGAGCTAATGATTGTGGTAGCAATTATTGGTATCTTAGCGGCAATCGCTATTCCCAGGTTTGCTAACTTGATTCAAAGGTCAAGAGAGGCAGCCACGCAGGGTAATTTGGGAGCCATAAGGTCTGCTCTGGCAATCGGTTATGGAGCAAGCGGAGGAGTGTGGTCAGCTACTCTTCTTGCGCTTGTCCCTGTCAATCTTAATGCAGTTCCTGATGTCAACATAGGGCAAGCATGGGGTCCTAATGATTCCAGTACTGAAGTGGCGGACGGGACTTTAGCAACCGTAATAGAAGTCGGTGATATTACCGGCTTAACTGCTTATGTGTATAACAATACCATGGGAGAAGTGGCTGTGAACACCGTTTTGGTCGATACCGCAGGAAATGCCATTTGGACATGGTGATGTCAAGGTAGAACGATCGCTCTTAGCATAGGTTGATGGGTCAATTAATGGGATTAAACAAATTGGCATGATAATTGATAAATAATTAATTGGCCATCAACCTATTTTTTATTATCTAATGGTTGCCATAAGAACAGAAAATCTGACAAAAATCTATATAAGAAAACACCTGTTTACGTCAAAAAAGACCAGGGCTCTGGAAAACCTAAATGTGGAAATCGAAGACAGAAAGGTTTTCGGGCTTTTAGGACTGAACGGTTCAGGAAAGACAACCCTGCTTAAGCTTCTGGTGGGCTTGCTCTTTCCCACAAGGGGCTCTGTCTATATTTTTGGTCAGAGAGTCCCCCACCTATCTCTACTCTCCAGGCTTGGTTATCTCCCCGAATTTCCCTGTTTCCTTATGTATCTTACGGCAAGCGAGCTCCTCCATTTTTATGGTAAGCTTTATGACTTTTCTACAAAAGAGAGAGAGAAGAAAGTAGAGGAGACATTAGATTTGGTAGACCTCAAGGATAACAGGAACGACCGTTTGGCTGACTTCTCCAAAGGAATGCTGGAGAGGATAGGTATGGCTCAGGTTCTTCTCCACGACCCGGAACTTTTGCTACTGGATGAGCCTACTTCTGGGCTCGACCCTCTGGGAATTAAGAAGATGCGCCAGACGATTCTGAGGTTAAAGGAAGAGGGCAAAACAATACTTTTGAGTTCACATTTCGTTACCGAGGTAGAAAGAGTCTGCGACCAGGTAGGAATTCTACATAGGGGAAAATTGAAAAGAGTAGTTGAGATGAAGGGACTGGAAGTTAGCCTGGAGGACCTTTTTACAGAGACTGTCTCCGGGGATGTATAATGAAGAAGATATTTGCAATTGCAGAATATACGGTTAAGGAGAACATCAGGCATAAGATTTTCTATACTATTTTTCTATTTGCTTTGGTAATTATAGTAAGCTCTGTCCTCTTCTCCATGCTTTCAGGAGAAGAAGAGACCAGGGTGATTTTAGATATTGGACTGGGTGCAATTGAAATATTTGCTTTCCTCAGTGCCATTTTTGCCGCAGTTGGTCTTGTGTTGGGAGAGATGGAAAATAAGAGCATCTCTCTCATTCTGGCAAAGCCTGTGAGGCGCTTCGAATATATCTGGGGTCGCTATTCTGGCATTCTCTCTATCTCCTTGTTCAATATTCTATTAATGTCCTTTGCGCTCCTGTTGCTTCTATTTATTAAGGGTTGGAGATTCGACTTCAGGTTCTTACTGGCAGTAACTTTTATTTTCCTTAAAGTGATAATTATAAGTGCTTTGGCAATTCTTATTTCTCTGATTTCCAGTTCCCCAATTTCCAGTATCTCTATAACTTTCTTCTTATGGGTTCTCGGTCATGTTACTGACCATTTGAAATATTTAAATCATGTATTGCTGGAAGAAGGAGTTAAAATCACAATATTTCTAAAAACAATCTACTATCTTTTACCCAATTTTCAGTACTTGAATGTTAAAGATTACATAGGTTACCCGAATCCCTTAATGGGAAGTACTATTTTCTGGCAGGTAGCCTATAGCTTAGCTTATGCCAGCGTAGCCACCTGGCTTTCAGTTCTCGTTTTCTCCCGAAAAGAGTTCTGATAGTTGCGCCGGCTATTTTGTAGCAGCAAAGCGCTGTCATTGCGAACGAAGTGAAGCAATCTCCAGACTGCCGCGCTCCTTTCAGTCGCTCGCAGTGACACGATGATGTAATAGAGCTATCGCTCTGCGGCTACATTTCATGGTCACACTAAGGTGTCGTTGATTGAAAGAGGGAAAAAATGAAGAAATCTATTTCTCTACTTATTCTGATTTTGCCTCTCTTGGGCTTGTCTGTTTTCTCTCAGTACCAGGTAGAGAAAAGGTTTGCCTTTCCTCTGCCATTGATAGTAGAGGTGAAGCCTTCTTCTTTTATCTATTTCTGGGGGAGTTTGCTCGGTCTTCGCCGACTCTCTTCTGATTTAGCCTGGATAAGGCTCCTGCAGTATTACGGGACTTTGGAAAAAGGAGAAGAGCACATTCACCACGTACACCATCGCGAAAGAGGAGAATATGAGAATTTATTACCCATGTGTCAGGAGGTAGTTCGGCTTGACCCCTATTTCCATTACGCATATCTATTCGGTGGTGGCACTCTTGCTTTTAATCACCAGCGATACGACGAGGCAATCGAACTTCTTCGAGAAGGAATCAAAAATAATCCTAAATTCTGGAAATTTCGCCTGTATATAGCAGCAATTGTTTATACTAAGACCAAAGAGTATGATAAAGTTGTTCCTCTTCTGGAGGAGGCAATTAGATATAGAGACTGCCCTGAAGTGGTTAAGATTTTTCTCGCCAATATCTATAAAGCTAAAGGAGAATTTGGAAAGGCAGTAGCTATCTGGGAAAATATTCTTGCTACCAGCAAAGATGAGTGGGCGAGATCAGCAGCAGAAAGTCATCTAAAAGAAACAGGAATTTCTCGTTAGAACTCTTGCTCCGTTTAGAGATAAATCTCTAACGGGGTAACGGGTGAAGGAGCTCTGAGGTTTTATTTTTTTATTTTATCATTTTCATTTTGGGTCTGGGATTTGGCAGTTTTGCCAATGTGTGCATCTATCGCATACCCCGAGGAGAGTCGATAATCCGGCCAGGCTCGCATTGTCCTAAGTGTGGAGAGCAAATTAAATGGTATGACAATATACCATTAATAAGTTATGGTCTTCTCGGAGGAAGATGCCGTTACTGTGGGAGAAAGATATCTCTCCAGTATCCCTTGATAGAACTAATAACGGGGTTTCTTTTCCTTTTTACTTATCAGAAGTTTCGAGGCACCCCTTTTACAATAGTAATTTTTCTTCTTTTAGTATTGTCCTTGATTATCGTTTCTACAATAGACCTTCAAACCTATACCATACCAGATAAATTCACCTATCCATTGATTATTCTCGGCTTGTTTTCTTCACCTTTCAATTCCTTTCTCAAAGAGTATAGTGGAATAATAATAAGTAGCTCTAAATGGCTGTCTCTCATTGTCTCTTCTTTTCTGGGATTGCTTGTAGGTGGCGGGATACTCTATCTGATTGCTCTATTGGGAAGAAGCATGTTTAAAAGAGAGGCTATGGGAGGAGGAGATATAAAGCTAATCTCTGGAGTAGGTGTTTTCTTGGGAGCGGTCAATGTGCTCTGGGTAATATTTTTAGCAAGTCTCCTGGGTGCGCTAATTGGGGGTGTGTTGAGAATTGTTGGTAAATATAAAAAATTTCAGGAAATCGCTTTTGGCACCTATATTTCTTTGGGGACAGTATTGGTTTTTCTGTTCCAGCCAGGATTTAATCGGATTTACCTTAACTTAATTTCTATTTGTAGATGAGAAAACTCCTAAATGTCATTGTCAACGAAGTGAAACAATCTAACACGCAGTGTCATTGCGAGCGGAGCGAAGCAATCTCATTTTATTGTAGAGATTGCCACGCCCCTTCGGGGCTCGCAACGACTTCGTCGGATTGCCACGTTCCTTTGTAGGCACAATTTCAAATTGTGCAGGTTCGGGTCCGCTCGCAATGACCGTTCGGGTCGAATTATCATGTCCCGATTTTCAATCGGGACTGGCAATGACAGACCAAAAGTGAGGTTTTTTCAGAGACCTTGATTAAAGTTGTTGACAATTATTGTTTTTTTAGTATATAATTAAAAGAAATAGAGGAAAAGATGGGACTATTCACTGGCAGTAAAGAGTTAGTGGGTATAGACGTTGGGACTCACTCCATTAAGCTCGTGGAATTGAAGGGAGTCCCTACCAGATGGAGCCTGGTTAAGTATGCCATTAGTGAAATTCCCGCGGGCTCTATCGAAGAGCTTTCTCCTGAAGAGAGAAAGACAGTGGTGACTTCTGCTCTAAAGAGTATGCTCTCCATTACAAGAATAAGGACAAAAAAGGTTGTTACTTCGGTTTCTGGAAATGCGGTAATTGTTCGTTATGTGAAATTTCCCCGAATGAGCCCTTCCGATTTGGAAAAGACCATCCAATTTGAAGCTGAACCTTACATTCCATTCGACATTCGTGAAGTCAATATAAGTACCCATATATTAGGCGACGTTATGGAAGATGGACAACCAAAAATGGAAACAGTTCTGGTGGGAGCGAAAAAGGAACTTTTGCAAGAACGGTTGGAGATTATCGAGGGTGCGGGGTTGAAGCTTTTAATAATAGACGTAGATGCGTTTGCTTTAGAAAATGCTTATGAAATCACCAGAGATAAACAGCGCACAGAGGCGGTGATGTTGTTCAATCTGGGAGCGACAACATCCAACATTAATATTCTCGAAAGTGGCATTTCAAAAATTGTGCGGGATATATTTATTGCTGGCAATAACTTTACCAGAGCAATTCAGAAAAATTTGCAAGTCGAGTATTCAGAGGCAGAGAATCTAAAAAAGCAGCATGGCTTAACTTTAACAAGTGCAGAAGAAGAATTGGAAAGTATAGCTGCCAAAGATGAAACAAAAGTCCAGGTTTCCACTATCCTGATGCCCCTTATCCGTGAACTTGTGGGAGAGGTTCGCAGGTCAATCGATTATTACCAGGCCCAGACCGGGGGCGAAAGGAGTGTGGACAGGATTATACTAAGTGGGGGCAGTTCGAAATTAAAGAACCTGGATAGATTTTTGAGTGATGAACTCGGGCTGCCTGTAGATATAAATAATCCTTTCCAGGGAATTGATACAACAAGAATCCCTGGTACAGATTGGCAGGAGCTGGCTCCTTTATTTGCTGTGGCTGTAGGGTTGGCCACCAGGCGCGAAGGGGATACCAAATAAGAGGAATACGCTCGGGAATTTCTTGACGTAGAAAGTGTTGGAGTCCTCCCGAAAGGGAGGGTTCATAAACGGAACCTTGCTTTCGCAAGGACTCCATATTATAAACTATCTTTCAAATATCAGGATTGACAGAGAGAATCTCTGCTAAGAGATTTAAAAAATGATTAAGATTAATTTATTGCCTAAAGAGGTAGAGAAGAAAGTTGCTTTCAGGGAGAAAAAGTTTCTACTTTCTATGATAGTTATTCTGGTGGTAGGAGGGTTTTTGGGATTGTACTTCTTAAAGGTTGGACAATATGCTCGCCTGAGGAAAAAAGTAAGAAGAGTGGAGAAGGAACTTGGCCTTTTAGAAACGATAGTTAAAAAGGTTGACGAGATAGAGAAGTCCAAGGAAGCTCTGGCTAAGAAATTAGATGTTATTCAGAGCTTGATGGGAAATCGCTTGATATATCCCCAACTATTTGAGGATTTAGTAAGGACAGTTCCTTCCAGAGTGTGGTTAACCTCCTTACTAACCAAAAGTGAGTCTGACTTTTTAGCTATTACCATTGAGGCTTCAGCTATAGATAATTATGTAATTGCCGATTTTATTACTAAATTGAGTGAGGCTAAGAATTTTTCTAAAGTTGAACTGAGCAATATAACCACCGGGAAAGGGAAAGAGGAAGAAGTAGTAATAAGAAATTTCGGTGTAACCTGTGAGTATAGGTAAAACACTTAAGAATATCTCTGAGTGAGACAATAAAATGACAAAACAACAAAAGGTAATGTTGGGTATTTTGGGAGTATTAGTCTTTTTTATATTCTATAAATATGTCTATGGTCCGCTCGGGCTTAAATTGAAAAAGGTCAATAATGAATTGGTCACAAAACAAGCAAAACTTACAGTCGCCAGAGAAAGAGCGAATCGTCTGGGTCAGCTAAAAACTGATTATGAACTACTCAAAGTTAAGGTGGCAGAAGCAGAAAAAAAGTTACCGAGAGAGAAGGAAATTCCTCGCTTGTTGCGAGACATAACCAGTGCTGGACGGAAGTTTAAGATTGATATTTCTGATTTCCGGCCCCGAGCGGAAGAACATCAGGAATATTACATATCCCATCCTTTTCTAATAACTCTGGAGACTAACTACCATAATTTGGCATACTTTCTGGCTGAAGTAGGTCAATATGAGAGAATTTTTCACGTCAGAAATTTGAGCTTAACACCAATAATGGAGAAGGAAGAAAAAAAACTGAAAGGCATTTCAGCAGATTTTCAACTATATACTTATACTTTTAAAGAAAAAGAAGAAAAAGTAAAGTAAGAGGTAAATGAATAGTAAAATTGTTCTAATTATTTTTATCTTAATTCTCCTGGGGCTTAGTGGCTGTCCTAAAAAGAGGCCTAAGCCAGTTTCTAGAAAACCTATAAAAGAAAAAGAGATTGTTACGCCTAAAGAAATAGAGGAGAAAAGACAAGTCAGGTATAGATATGCCGGTGAGAAAGGGAGGGACCCATTTGCTCCTCCTGAGGATATGAGAGGGGGAATTGAAAGGGTTGGTAGAAGAGGTGTAGAAATTGACCTGAGTAGATTGAAATTAACAGGAATTATGATTTCTCCTTCATCCAAGGACCACTATGCCCTGATCGATGCTGGTGGAGGGAGAGGATATGTAGTTAAAGGTGGAAAGCTAATAGATAATTACAATAGGGTTGTAGATGGTGTGGTAGCCATAGTGAGAAAAGACAAGGTAATTCTAATTACCCGTAATAACGTCATTCGAGAGCTGAGATTGAAAACTGAAAAATAAAAATTTGTAGTGTAGGGATTTGTCCCCATAATTTGAAATTTGAAAATTTATAAAAGGGCTACACTATGGATAATGTTCTGGTAGTGTAGGGCTTTATGCCCGTAATAAGCTGTTTATTACCGACGATAAACGCCCATAAAGGGCTACCCTACGCGCAAATTTTTGGAGAAGAACAACATTATTACTAAAGAGGAGAATATCGAATGAGAAAACTACTTTTTCCTAGTATAATATTTACCTTAGTGGTAGGGTTAGTCTGTTTTGTAAACGTTGGGCCAGTTGCCCAGGAGGAGAACCCCGTGCCTGAGTGGAAGGAGTTGACTGATGTGAAAGTTCAGAAGATTAGCGAAACTAAATCGAACATCATAATTACCATTACGGGACCCATAAAATACCACTGTTTTAAGATCACCAATCCGCCAAGGTTGGTAGTGGAGATGACTAATACGGTTCACAACTGGAAGCAGAAGGAGTTAGAAGTAGGAAATTTCTTACTTAAGAGAATCCGTTCTGGTCAGTATCAGAATGAACCTATTAAGATAACCCGGGTGGTTCTCGACTTAAAAAGGCCAGTTGATTATGAGTCCACTGCCACTGAGAAACAGATTATCCTGACTATTTTTAGTAGAGGAGCGATAGAGAGAGTAGAAAAGGAAGTGCCTAAAATAGTGAAAGTAGAAAGAGAGAAAAGGCTAAAGATAACAAAGAAAAAAATAACAAGGAAAATAGGAATTGAACCAAACATTCAAGATGAACAGCATAGAAGGCTGGTAGAGAAGATAAGAGGGGAGAGAAGGTTGGCTAAACTACCAATAGAGGAGAAGAAGAGAAGACCAGTGGCGATAGGAGAGGTAATGGGTCCCATCAGTCAGGAGACAGTAAGTTTAGCTTTCGTTGATGCTGATATATCAGAAGTAATTCGCTTCTTTGCCTTGAAAACGGAGATGAATTTTGTCCTGGCTGAGGACGTTAAGGGGGAAGTCACTATCCACTTACACAACATACCCTTTGATGAAGCACTAAGGGCTGTTCTGGAACAAAAGGGACTGATAGCAATTCAATATTCTGAAAATGTTGTCAAAATTGTAGACAGGGATAAAATGCCGACTTATAGAAAGACGTTTTTGCTGAAGAACAGAAATGCTGCAGAGGTTAAAGATACCATTGATAAGGCATTAACAGGAAAAGAAAAGCAGTATACTATTGTTGGTTTAGCTGATGTAACCAATGCCTTAATTATAACTTCCACAGCAGAGGGCATAGAGAAACTTTCCAAACTCATTGAGGAACTGGATGTCAAGAAGCCACAGATAAGAATTACGGCGAGGATTATGGAAGTAGATATCACTAAAGGTGTAGATCTGGGAATAGATTGGACCGTGACTAAAACTTTTATTGGCGGTGGTCAATTCGGTGATACAACTGTGACCGGAAATGTAGAAGACATGTCTTCTCCTTTTAGTTTGGGCACGCCAGCAACATTAAATATAGCTACAATAATGAGTGGAGCAGACCTCAATCTTACTTTAAGGGCTCTGGCAAAGAAGACTGAAACAAGGACATTGTCTAATCCGACCTTGGTTGTGGAAAGCAACCGTCCAGCACATATCCATGTGGGTGATACAATCCCTTATAAAATGACGGTGGTTACTGAGGGAGGGGCTACTGAGACCTTGGGGCAACTGGAGATAGGAACTACTCTCGATGTTACTCCTACAGTTAGCCCTACGGGTAATCAGATAAGCTTAGACGTTAGCGTGGCAGTGAAAGATTTTGTCGGTTATACTGATGCGGGCCCGCAAACCACAGACCGAGAGGCGACAACAAAAGTTACCATAAGCGAAGGGCAGACAGTGGTGATTGGTGGACTAATTACTGAGACGGAAAAGAGGACGGCAATGAAGGTGCCCCTTTTAGGCGATATTCCCATTTTAGGTTATCTGTTTAAGAAGAAAGAGACACAGAAGCGAAAGTTGGAACTTCTGATTTTCTTAACCCCCCATGTTATACGCTATTAAAGGAGAGCTAAAAAGGGGACAGGCTACTTTTTGATGAAAGAGTTCCATTTTGGAAAGTCAAGACTTGCCCTATAATTGAGAAAAAGTAGCCTGTCCCCTTTTTATTCAAGGAGAGGGAGGATAGAAAGTTATAAAGATATACCAAAAAAAGTTATCTATGTAATTTTATGCCTGATTCTTATATTTTCCCCTCTCGCTCGCGCGAGCATGGATATCTGGGCGCTGACTCTTGTCTATCTCTTCTCTCTTTTTGCTCTCCTCCTGTATAGTATCCTCCTTTTATGGTTTTCCCCGTCTACTTCAGAATCACAGGCTTCCTTTCACGTCCAGCTTAAGAGGGTCGCTTTTCCTCTAATCCTCTTTTTGAGCGTGGCTTATATTTCCTTTCTCTTTTCCACTAACAGATTCAATAGCAGAAACGAAATCTTCAATTTGCTCAATTACCTGTTTCTGTTCTACTTAGCAACTACTATGGTAGAAGACAAAGAGAAAAAGAATTTAATTCGTTTATTATTTCTAGTTGGTATCTTCCTCTCAATAACCGGCATATACCAATTCATTAGAGGAAATGTAGTTACTGGGACAATGGTCAATCCCAATATTTTAGCCGGATATTTGGCAATGGTAATTCCATTTACAGCAGGACTGATTCTATTATCCTCATCAACTTCGACTAACCAAGAATTCATCAAATTCCACCCTTTTTATTTAGTTGGTTGTTTATTAATGGTTGCTTGCTTGTTCCTGACAAAATCCCTGGGAGGGATTATAGGAGTAATTTTTGGGATTTGTGCAATTCTCTATTTTAAATACGGGAAGCAAATCTTTTTTAAATTTCGATATATATTTGTCGCTACAGCTGTAGTTATTGTAGTTCTATTACTTTTTAAACTCAGACAATTACAAGTTTATAATCACATTCTGTGGTGGTGGGGAGCATTGAGGATGGTTTACGAACGCCCTCTAATCGGGGTTGGTCTTGGTGGGTTCGAAACCGCCTATGCCAAGTATAAACTAACAGGATTAAATCCATCATATCCTTACAACTATTTCTTACAGCTTGCAGCCGAGATGGGAGTTATAGGATTGGGTGCTTTCCTCTGGTTCCTGTTTATAGTCGGGAAGCATATTAAATTTCTATCTAAGAGGTCGAAGCTTTCTTCTTTCGAAATCGGGGTATTGGGAAGTCTTGTTGCTGTACTGTTTCATAATCTCATCAATTATAATCTTTGTATTCCGGCGAATGCGATACTTTTTTGGGTTCTCTTGGGTCTATTAATTACTAGCCCAGGATTTTTGGAGTCCTCTCGAAAGGGAGGGACCTCCACAGTTTCTAGACACCGATTGGGGAAGACTAACAAACTACTACTTACCGGAGCAATTATTTTTTCCATTCTTGGGGTGGAGGCAGGGATTATCAGACCATTTTTGGCGAGCCGCCATTACCGGTTGGGTAAGCGTCTTTTCCAGATTAGAAATCTAGAGAATTTAGTGAGAGTGGAAGGGGAAAACTTAGAGAAGGCAGAATTTGAATATGGGCGAGCGATCGAGTTGGACCCGTTGAACTCCTGGTACCATCATGGACTTGCAGGAGTTTATTTAGCCAGATACTGGAGAGAAGGCTACTCCAGTTACCTGGATGAAGCGATAATTGAGTTGACAGAAGCCGTCAAGCAGATGCCATATTATGGACCATTTTACGCTAATCTCTCCTATTTGTATGAGATAAAGAAGGATTACAAAAAGACTATTTTTTACATGGAGTCTGCCATAGCCTGCGACAGACAAAATAGCAACTACCAACAAAGAATAGTCGAATTATCCGGAAGAATGCAGACCAAGACAGATGTTGAGAATAATTAATCTGGGGCTAATATTTATCTTTTTATATATCCCTTGGTTTAGTGGCGGAGAAGGGATATTTCCACACTCATTAATCCAGGCGATAATCCTCATTTTATCAATTCTCTACTTAGCAAAAAGGAAAAATTTTAACTCCCTTTGGAGAAAATTATACATCTCTCCTTCACTCCATTTTCCAATCTGTCTTATTCTATTCTTTTCCTTCTTTTCGGTAGTTAATTCCACATATCTACACAATTCGCTTCTCTCTTTTATAAAAATAATTACTTCTCTCCTCTTCTATTTTCTCTTAGTAGAACATTTAGCGGATAAAGACGTATTGAGAGGAAATTATCTATTTAAAATAATCTTCGTTTCCGCTTCCATTCTTGCAATCATTGGTCTATTCCAGTCCTTCCTTCATTTAGAGATTAAAGCAACTCTTCCCACTCCTGACTTTTTAGCCGGTTACTTGGCAGTGGGAATAACCCTGGGAATAACCGAACTACTAACTTTTAGAAAGCGGAGTGGTCCAAATAACGTTAGTGTAAAAATTAAGAATATAATCAGCCAACATAGAATTACCTTCATCCTCTATATTATAGCTACGCTCCTAATGTTTATATGCTTAGTTTTGGCTCGCTCGTTAAGTGGAGTACTTGCTCTTTTAGCGGCAATTATATTTATAACTATTTTTCTATACAAGAAGAAGGCAGTATATGTAATCCTTGTCATCGTAGGAATATTTCTAATTTTTCCTTTTACGATGAAAGTTTTTCAATTGTTGGGAGGGGAAACTCTGAAAGAGTTCTTCCTTCAGAGATTGAGAATTTGGAGTCGATGTCTGGAAGTAATCTCAACACATCCATTCCTGGGAGTGGGCCCGGGAAACTTGGGCAATTTTCGGATTGCTTCTGGTTATGGGACTTATATAAAATTTGCCTACAATGAGTATTTACAAATAGGTGCTGAACTGGGAATGATTGTAGTATTTTTCGTATGTTCCATTTTTTACATAATGGTGAAGGGAGTAAAGAAATTATTAAATAGTAATCTTTCCTTAAAATCTGAAGCTGAGGTAATTGCTGCCTCAGCAGGCGCTTTAGTAGTATTAACACAAGGTCTATTCTATTTTAATCTCCACCTTCCGGCAATAACCTATATTTTAATCTTTTTTATAACAAAGATTATGGTTGATAATCATAAGCTATTTCTATCCCAGATTTCGCCTGACGAAAAGCTCAGCTCGCTTTCTGACCTTCAAGCTCCCGGGTGGCTAAGAGCGACATCTATTTCTATTCTCTCAATTTTATTTCTCCTCATTTCAGTAATCTATCTTGGAAATTACTATGCATATAAGGGTGAATACAGGAAGGCCGTGAAACTCGTTCCTTTGAATGCTGAATACCATAAGGAATTGGCCGATTATTACAGGAAAGAAGAAAAACGAGACAGAACGATTTCAATTTATGAGAAGATTATAAAGTTACATCCCCAAGAGGCGGATTATCATGACCAATTAGGCCATATTTACTATCGTCTTAAAGACACAGTAAACGCTTTAAAGGAATTTAAACTAGCAGTGAAACATAACCCTTACAATCCGTTTTTCCACTTTGCGCTGGGCTCTTACTACTTCGACCGCTGGGAATTTAAGAAAGCAAAACTAAAATATCAAAAAGCAGTTGATATAGAACCATACTATCTATTAGCCCACTTGCGGCTGGCAGAGAGCCAATTGGGTTTAAAAGAGAGCAAAAGAGCCAAGGAAGAATTCTACAAGGTCTTAAAGTTGAAAAAACTACTTCCCCAATTG
>Ga0209978_10000090_pt1 | contig 26225 bp, 27 predicted proteins | sample BentaG_FD_182805 | JGI IMG/M metagenome (GOLD analysis project Ga0209978, IMG submission 182805) | Deep subsurface microbial communities from South Atlantic Ocean to uncover new lineages of life (NeLLi) - Benguela_00093 metaG (SPAdes)... | ecosystem: Environmental > Aquatic > Marine > Oceanic >... | reverse complement strand
TGCGACCGCTTATTAAATTGCCAACAATAACAAGTATCATAATCATCACGAATACCAAACCGCAAAAGAGCCCAATCCAATAGAGCACTCTTCCTTCATTGTTGAGTGCAGTTCTTTCAGAAATCCGGTCTAAAATAAAGTAACTTAGAATCACTGATGCGACATCAGTAACTGCAAAATAGATGAGTATAACAATAATGTCAAGCACATTGTCTCCATTGCAACATCTGTATATGCTTTCTATGCGGAGTCAGCATGAAAGAATATCCTGTGGCTTGTCCAAAATGCAAAAGAAAGCTCTCCTAAATATGACAACTAGAAGTTTTTTCTATATCGTTTTTTATAGTCTTCCGACTAATGCTATTGCAAAGGGAGAACAGAAAGGGAGGTGACAAAAAATTATGAAATTCAAACTTTCAACATTAGTGAATATCATTCTCTCAGTCGTACTTCTAACGTCAATGTTCTACGTAGGAATAACATCAAGCCAAGGCGTCTATGACCCTTGGTGTGACCAAGACAGCGATGGAGACATAGATATTTATGATATAGTTCCCGCAGCAAGCGCTTATGGCACAACTGGAGACTCAACAAAGAACGTGAACGTGACAAATTGGCCCGTCGAACACGCTCTGTTTCCCGAGAATTTGGTACTGCGGGGGACATTCTTTTCCGCAGAAGGGTACCGACGTGAGCTGATTGACGAGACTACTCCTTATGCATTAAGCATGTGGGGAAGTGAGTACGTTAGTGCAACTTTGGATACTACAACAAAAGCAATCTATAACGAGACCTTTGTCTATGAGAAACTTCCAACCAAAGCCTATCAGATTTTGGGTATGCCGACTGCTTCTATGACCTTCAACGTCACCCATACTCCTTTTCCAGATTACTTTTGGTTCTACGTCGTCGTCGAGCTCCGGAAAATCTCGTTGACTGGTGAATGGACATACTTAGGTGAAGTCGGAGAATTCGGTTCTTTCTACAACGGCGACAAAACAGGCCACCACATCAAATCAACATTCAAACCTCCATCAACATTCAATTTGACTATAGATGCCCATGAGCGATTAGCGATTCACGTGTTGGTAGAGGCAAGTACATACTCCATACCGACAGCAGACATCGGCTTGTTCGTATGCTGCAGCAAAGACGCTGATGATTTCTATGTCGACATTCCAATCGTGAAAAATCCGTAGGTTTCATCGCGCATGTACGCGGTGGACCAATCCCTGCCCGAATCTGGAAAAAACAACCCCATTTCTCAGAGGTGAATCTTTTTCATCCATAACAAGAAAACAAAAGCGGACTTCCAGTCTTTGGTTCGCACACCGCTAAAAAATCTGCTAGGACTAGTTAACTGTTTTATCAGTGTCTCCATCATTCCAAACATGCATTTATCACGAACCAACCGTTTAGAGCATGCACATATAAGCTTTGATACCTTGCATTTATTCTCAAAATCGTGTATGTCCATGCGGAAACATTTAAAACACTAAGAGGTAAATGAATAGAAAGTTGCGGGTAAAAAACTGATGAGTGTTCAAAAAGAAGATCCAATTAAGCTTCACAAGCAAGGCAACATTTTATACGAGACCGAGAAATACGAGGAAGCTACAGAAAAGTTCCTTCAATCTTCAGAACTTTACGAAAAGAAGGGCAATTTTTTCGACGCTTCAACCATGTTGTTCAAGGCTGGTGAATGCAGTTTCATGCTAAAGAACTATAAAGCCGCTATTGAACGTTTCAACAAGTCTGCTGAAATTGCCTTTCAAAAAGGGTTCGACCGCTTCGGTGTCAGTGCCCTAGAATACATTCTAGACTGCTACAAAGCATTGAAAAAAGAGAAAAGCAAAGAAGCCGCGGAGTTGCAGAAGAAGATAAAGGAAGTCAAAGACAAACTTGCATCGCAACTATTCTAAAAGGCCACTTTTTGAACTAGGAATGCTTATCTTCCCTTAATCATCTTTTCTTCGAAAGCGATTCACATGCCAACATTATTCCAAACCCTAGCAGAGCTTTGCGAAAAACTAGAGTCAACAACAAAACGCAAGGCTATGGGCAACTGGGTTGCCTCATTCATCCGACAACTCGAAACCGAGGAGATTGAACCCGCAATATCAATGCTTATGGGTAGAGTCTTTCCAAAATGCGATCAACGTGTTTTAGAAATCAGTTGGATGACCATTAGCACAACAATACGAAAAATAACCAATATTGACAACAACATGTTTTCTCAAGCCTTTAGTAAAACTGGTGATTTAGGCGACACGACCAGAATTATATTCGAAGAAGGCAAAATTAGAAAACAAGCCATGCTTTTCCAAAAGCAACTGACAATACTTGAAGTGCAGCGTACTTTCGAAGCCATCGCAGAGGCAACAGGAACTGGCTCAAGAGAAAAGAAAGAAAGACTGCTTGAAACACTGCTAGGTTCAGCAACACCGCTCGAGGCTAAATACGTCGTGAAAGTTTTAATTGGCGAAATGCGGACTGGCTTCCACGAAGGCTTAATGGAGCTTACAATAGCACAAGCATTCAACATCCCGTTTGGCGTTGTTCAAACAGCAAGTATGCTTACAGGCAACATTGGCAAAGTTGCCACTATAGCAAAGTTCAAAGGAAAAGAAGGCTTGTTGAAACTAGAACTCGAAATTTTCAGACCAGCAAAACCTATGTTGGCCCAGACAGCTGCAACGGTTGCTGAAGCTTTAGAGGAGCATGACGGACAGACAGCGTTAGAATACAAGTTGGATGGAGCCCGTATTCAAATTCACAAGTCAGGAAACGCTGTGAAAATTTTCAGTCGGCGATTGACAGACGTAACAGAAAGCCTCCCCGAAATCGTTGAACTTATCCAAAGTGAGGTTAAGGCAAACGAAGCTATCCTAGAAGGCGAGGTCATCGCTGTTGGCAAGAACGGAAGTCCTATGGCTTTTCAACATTTAATGAGGCGTTTCAGGCGAATCCGTGAAATTCAACTTACAGCTGAAAAAATTCCAGTTCAGCTTTACCTATTTGATGCACTATATATTAATGGTCAAAGCCTCATTAATGAAACCTACACACAGCGAAGAAAAAAACTAACCAACGTCATACGGACAATCCCTCTAACGAAACAAATTGTCACTCAAAATATCAGAGTAGCTGAAAAATTTTTAGAAGAAGCCATAGAAGCTGGACACGAAGGTTTGATGGCGAAAAGAGTTGACAGCCTCTATACACCGGGAGTTCGTGGAAAAAGATGGTTTAAAATTAAAAAGGTTCTTGAGTTTCTAGACTTGGTCATAGTTGCGGCAGAGTATGGATATGGACGTAGGCATGGTTGGCTTTCAAACTACTATCTTGCTGCTCGAGACATGAAGAGTGGCGAATTGTTGATTGTAGGAAAGACTTTCAAAGGTTTAACTGACGCTGAAATCATCAGAATGACCCAACGACTAAAAGAGTTGACTATCAAAGATGAAAGGTACAAAATTATTGTTGTGCCAAAAATTGTGGTAGAGGTTGCTTATAATGAAATTCAAAGAAGCCCAAAATACAAATGTGGCATGGCTCTTCGTTTTGCCAGAATTACTCGAATTCGCGATGACAAAAACCTTGAAGAGGCAGATACTATACAGAAAGTTAGAAAAATTTACGAGCAGCAATTTGAGAGAAAAAGTGGCATGTGGAAAGTGTAGAACCTGCATGTGCCAAAGCGTTCCATAGAAGAAGCAAGTACGTGTCGATCGTCTTCATGCATAAACTAAAAAATTTTATTGCAGTTTTTTTCCAAAAAAAATAAAGCTTATTGAAGGCATATGTCAAGCTTGTGTTGACTTTCATCTTTTACTAGATAATAAGTCAAAAGACTCTTTGCAATTAGAGCACTTTTATCGTCTCTAACGTTTATATCGCTTACAAAAATTTTAGAGCCTCTATGGATTTTTCTAACCTCGGCAATGAGTTTACCCGATTTTATAGGTTTCAAAAAATTAATCTTCATCTCTATGGTTACAAGAGTGCCTTTAAGATTATTTGAGCCGTAGATTGCCCACGCCGCTACTGAATCAGCTAAACTTGTTATAACTCCGCCGTGAACTGTTTTCAGGAACTGAATGTGTCTCTTATCGATTTTTATTGATAGACGAGTATAAACCTTCCTCACTTCTTCGATTTCCATGTTCAAAAGTTGGTAACAAGGGCTGCTTTCGCCAAGTTTAATCAACTTTTTGAGTTCAGATTGCATTATTTATCACTGGAAAAGTGGGTCTTAACGCAGTTATTTATTTCTACATGCAGAATAAGGGCGCAAGAACCTATATACCCTACATATATTTTGGCAACACAACACTTATTAGCGAGAAACGCATTCCTCAATCGATTCATTGCCGAGAGAGGTGGTTTTTTTGAACATTAAAAAACTGAAACGCCGCGCATTTCATTTACGGCAACGTATCGATGCTCTGGAAGATAAACAGCAGAAACAACGACTTATCGAAGATTACGTAAGAATCATTTGGCAAATACAAGACTATTGAACATACAAGTAGCAGATCTATTTTTCGACGAATTTAGCCGAACTTTATAAGCTAAATTGGAGCATTAACATTTTCACCTGCTTATACTTTCCTTAACTTATAGGGTAACGAGTTATTCAATCCTTAGTTGATTACTGACTCAAAAGTTGACGCAAAGCTCAAGCTTTCTCCTTTCTGAGTGTCGAACGAATTTCGAATACCAGATAGTTTAACTTTATGTGCTAAAATATATGTCCAGTAAACGGCTTTGAGTGGCATTTTTGTCACTTTAAGGCGTTTTATTGTTCGGAATCAGAGCGAAGACAAAACGTATATTTATAGAAACACCAAAAAATTAAGTTTGCCTGTATATCTATTCTCCGAGCACTTGAATTATCACTGTTCTTCGTCTCGGATGGACATCGGTCTCCACAAAGAGGAGGGATTGCCAAGTCCCTAGGACCAGTTTTCCATCAATTACGGGTAACGTTTTATCTGGAGGAAGAAACATAGAGCGCAGGTGTGAGTGGGCGTTTGATGGATGACTATACGATGTTTGCTTTGGAATCAATTTTTCTAACATTCTTTTAATGTCTACCAGTAGATTCCAGTCGTGCTCCGTGAGAACTATTACTCCAGTTGCGTGGGGAGCGAAAACATGGACTATACCATTTTTCACTTGGGATTTAAAGACTGTTTCCTGAACTTCTTCTGTAAGATCTATAAAGTCTATTTCTCCTTTAGTAGAGAACTCCATGGTCTGATTAAAAACTTTCAACTATCAATACCTCGAGACAGAGATTTGCAAAGAATAGAATAAAATTGTTGCTGCTAACTATCAATATGGCAATCTCGCGCAACATATGCTAGCACAAAAAGGTTTTAGTAATGTAGAGACGCATATCTATTTAGAGATTTGATGAGCATCTATCCTAGTAGGCGCAACGAAGCGCTCCATATTGGAGTCTATCGTGCAAAACAACACGTACGGACACTACTACATTGCCCGTACTGTGGAACAAGGAATGAAAGGACAGCGGTTGTCTGCAAAAAATGCGGCAGGAAACTTCCATCGGCTAAGAATTTTTAAAAAATATAACAAAGACTAAACCGATTTATCTTTATGGAATATGGTTATTATATTCGAACCGCCTATGTTTATCCAGAGATTAGAAATCTTGCTCTTTTAGCAGAAAAATATGGCTTTGACTCTGTACATGTCAATGACCACTTAATTGGCTTTGATCCTGAAAGGAAACAACCTTACCTTGAAGCAATGGTTCTCATAAGTGCTATTGCAGCTGAAACTCAAAAAGTCAAGATTGGCCACGTCGTATTAGCCAACTCTTTCCGCAATCCTGCCTTAACTGCAAAAATCGTCTCTTCAATCGATAACATTTCCGATGGCCGTGCTCTATTATGGATCGGCGCAGGTTGGTATGAAGAAGAGTACAAAGCTTATGGCTATCCTTTCCCATCTGCAAGGCAACGTGTAGACGAGCTTGAAGAATCTCTAACTATCTTCAAGAAACTCTTTACAGAAGAAGTTACCAATTTTGAAGGCAAATTTTGGAAACTGAAAAATTGCGAAAATTTCCCTAAACCTATTCAAAAGCCTTGGCCGCAAATCGTAATAGGAGCAATTAAAAATAAACTCACCACAATTGCTTGCCGTGAAGCTGATGGAATCAACATTCCTCACAGAGGCCTCGATGAACTAAGGGAGAGAACCGACTTCATTATTTCAAAGCTCCACGAATACGATAGGAACCCAGACGAATTTGAAATTTCTACTTTCAACGTCATCACTTTTGTAAGTAGCCAAGAAGAATTAGATGAAGTCGTTGGTCAAATGGTTGAACGTGCCAAGCGACATAACCAAGAAGTCACCAAGGAACAAATTTTGAAAGACTCTTTTATTGGCTATGTAGATGACGTAAAAGGAAAAATTGAGCAGGCAGAAGAATTTGGCGTTAAAAAGATGGTTATCGTTGTTCGTGGAGGGCCCTCTATCAAAGATCCGATGAAGCTTTTCCATGATAAAATCATGCAGTAAAACACTAATAAGGGCAAGGACATACACAAAAGTGCCTCCATATTTACATTGCGTGTCTTAGCCGTGGGTGGTTATGCTTTCGTATACCTTTCCTTCTTTCGAAAAACGTGATACATGTGGTGATATCGACAATTTTTGCCGCAAAACCTGCGAAAAAAGAATCCCATTCTGAGGTCTTTGCATGGACTATGTGCTTTTGAAGCAATAGAGGTAGGCAAAACAGAGCATATCTTATAGTTTTTAATATGAATTCTAGCAGTACTGGTGATATTGGTGATATAAGTATTTGCAACGAAACTTTATGTCACCACCATGTTTTTCGACTTGACTGATGAGCTAAATACGAAGCGCCTCATAAGAGACAGTTGATTGAACTGTAGCAGTTTAAGTCTGGATCCAAAAGCATACCTCGCATGTTAGAAAAAACTCGTTTTGTGGGTTTACTATTCTCTCCACCGTATTGTTTCTGTTTTTCACATAATCCCCACCTTTTTCGTCCTTCCTCTATACTCTATCTATATATTCCTTTTTCTCTCATTTTCTAAATGATCTCAGTGGATCTTCGTTTAATCATGGTTCTAATTTATCATACTCCAAAAATTCACTTATGCTTCGGATACAATTGCATAACCTGTATATTTTTCCCAATTTCTGCACTTTTGCAGTATTTTCGCGCAGCTTTGCCGGAGTTGCGCAAACTTGTGTTTTCTGAGTATTTTTTGGTAAAGACCGTAGATTTTCGTAACTATATTTTAAGAGGCCGCGAAAAACGTTGGAAAAGCATAAATGTTAATACTTGTTATCCTCAATAGATAGAGAGGCATAATAGGGGATAAAAAGTATGGGGGAAGAATTAACAAGCATAAAAATTCGAAAAGAAACCAGAGACGTACTAAAGAGTGTAGGAAAGAAAGGTGAAACCTACGACGCCATAATCAATAGACTCTTAGACCGCGTCCTTAGAAGGAAAAGAGCCAAAGCAGAAAAATAAGATTCGTCTATTCCAAACTCGTATTTTTAGCTGGCTAGGGCAATGGTGTTGTGTGCAAAAATGCAAGTTTCCGCATTAGGGCAGAGAATTCTTCAGTCTCACATAGAACTATAGGTGTGACAAGATATTTCTTCTCTAATTAGAGATTTTTTCAATCAAATTCAGGAACACACATTTATCTGTGACGTACCACATGCACTTTGAACCTATACAGCTAATTGATATTCCCTTACCCATTGTCAGAGGGCATCTTTTGCGTATCTGTCTTTTAGGATCATAGTATATTTCAAAAATTCTTTTCACACGTTTTGAGGCGTCTTTCAGAGAAAGTTTCCCTATCGGCTTCTGTGTGTCTAGCAGTGGTATTAGATCGGTGAGGCTTAATATTCCTACTAAGTGATCAGCGTTTATCACTACTAATTTTTTGACCTTCTGTTTGACTATTTTTCGTGTGGCGAGTGTGATTGTTACATGAGGTTTTACCGTTACAAGCGGTTTTGACATAACTTCGATTGTTTTAGTTTTTGCTGGGTCCTTCTCTTTGCAAACTACTCTTTTCAATATGTCCCTTTCAGTTATGATCCCAACAGGGTTTCCATTTTTAGTGACTACTATAGAGCCAATTTCGTATCGATTCATTATTTCTGCAGCTTTCAGAACAGTGTCCTCTGTGCTTGCGGTCTTCACGTCTCGAATCATGATGTCTTTTACTTTTTTTGGCATGTATCTAACCTATTTTGAATCTGACTCCTTTCTTGTCTTAGCGCGCGCGCTAAAATAGATTATGAATACAGAATTTGGATGGGGCGTATTCATTAGAAATCCATTTTTAGAAAGGAAAAGATAGAAAAAGAAGTGTGACAAATGGCGTGTTTTCAACATGAAACTTGTTCGTTGGAAAAGCATAACTTTCCAACGTTACAATTAATACTAACAGAAAGTTCTTGAGTGCGTTTAACAATGGGAAAACCTCTAAAGATAGCTGATTTGAGGAAATGGCGAAGGCGAGGGTTCTATAGCGAGACAGTCTTGGTCAAGAAGCTGCAAGAAAGCGGCTATAACGCTGTCAGAGTACCTGTAAGCAACCCAAGCCTCCAGCCCCTTCCTGACGTAATCGCTCGCAAAGATCAGCATGTCTACGCCTTCGAAGTAAAAAACGCCAATTACTACGCCTACTTTCCAAAGAAACAAGTCGACAAACTCTTCAGATTTCTCGACGAACTCATACCTGGTTCTAAAGAATTTAAGCATGCCATTTTAGCGGCTCACCTCGGAAAAAAATGGATCTTCCGCCAAATACCATGGGAAGATTGGGAAAAGCAAAGACTTCAAGATCAAGAACGCATTCTAAAACGGGACAAAGGAAACTTTAAGCTGGAGAGAGGATTGAAAGCTCAGTCATGAACAAGCAGGGGTGGTTTACTTCACTTTTTGATGAATTGAATGATTACTGGGCAGAAATAGCAGACGCTCGGTCTACGGAAAAAGAAGTTGAATTCATTGAAAACGTTGTGAAAGCAGAAGGTTTAGTTCTGGATCTTTGCTGTGGCACAGGCCGCCACTCAATTCTTCTCCGCAATAAAGGATGGAATATAATAGGACTCGACATATCGCCAAATCTTCTTAGAATTGCCAAAGAAAAGATGACGGAAAAACACGTTCACTTTCCACTAGTAAGGGGCGAAATGCGGCATCTGCCATTCCGGTCGGAAACCTTCGCATCTATAATCAACATGTTTACAAGTTTCGGCTATCTGCCCTCAGAAAAAGAAGACATGAAAAGCCTAAAGGAAATTGTAAGAACACTTAAACAAGATGGCCCATTCTTGATGGATATTGTGAATCGCGAATATCTCTTGCAGGTTTTTCAGAAGAAAGATTGGGGAGAATTCACTCATTTTTACATGATGGAAAGACGTACTTTAGACGCTAAAGGGTTGAAACTCCACTCGCAATGGCTTATCTTAGACAAGAACACTGGCAAATCAAGAACATTCGACCATAACCTACGATTATACTCTTTCCTGCAATTGCAAAAAATGTTGGAAAAAGCAGGACTTGCAAAAGAAAAAGTTTATGGAGGCTATGAAGAGCAAGATTTTCAGCAAGGTTCCCCTCGACTGATTGTACTAGCAAGAAGGGCAAGTTAATAATGGAAAGCTGGATTTATCACTATTTTGTAAAAAAAGTTGTATTGAAATTCAAGCATAGTTATGTTTTTGCCGGGTTTTACGCTAAATCGACATCGCAGGAGAACTTCTGGATGATACATTGCTAGTATTCTGTTATTTCTCTATCAACTTTCGTCAGTTTTTGAGGAAAGTGTGTTAATAAATTCATGTGAGCTGGCAGTTCATTTAAAAAGTTTTGCAGTTTTAGCACGGGAACTATAGGTGTGCCGCGGTGAAATTTAAAGGGACTTGACAAAAGGGATAGGATTATTGGAATGACCGTTGTGTGCTTCCATTTGCCTAGTTTGACTTTGGTGTAGAGGTTGGGTAAGATATCTGCAAAGGCTTCAGTTCTTTCCACGTGCTGCTCTACCATTTTTGTGATTGGCGCTCTTGTCCACTTGTGTTTCCAGTGTTTGCAATCTACTGAGGCTATTAACGGTTGTTTGTAGGCTAAGATATCGATTTCCCATCGTTTCCCATTTTTTCCCTTGAACCTAAAATTATTTACAACACAATAGTCGTAAGCTTCAAAAGCCGTAGTTGTAATGCTTTCGAACTCTTTCCATTCCAGCAATCTGCAAACGCGTTCAAAATCTGCGCCGAGCTTTATGGCTTGAACTGCAATTCTAACTCGTTGACGTGGAGCAGCTTCAATTATCTTTCCTTTCCATTTAACTAGACTGGCGTCTTCGAATTTTCGTAGAAAGCTTTCTGCCATTTGGGCTGGGATTCTGGCATTTTTACCGATTAATGAATACTTGATTGGGCTATCTTTTGTTAGCTTCAGCACAGCGATTAGAATCTCTCGTTCAACAGTCATTATATTAGAATTATATTAGAGATATCTTATGCTTTTCTATGAAGCTGGGCTATTGCTTAACACTCCTTATGAGTTTTTCACGTTGCCTTGTATGTACCCTGTAAGTCCTCACTTGAGAACGCAGATTCAATGAATCCAGAGATATCTTCCTCACTTTTCCTTCTTGTAAAGACTAAGAGAACATGCGCGCACTGGAGTATAGATATTTTCATACGCTTTCAAAAAACTGCTCCAGCACGATTTATTTTCGCTCAGATTGTGCACTGTAAAATCTTTTGAAGTAAGCATTTAAATTAACATCCAATAAAGTTTGTATTAGGAGCTTTGAAGTTGAATGCAAAAAGATTATGCTTCGAAAACTGTTAAATCAAAGCAACTTCATGAACGTGCCAAGCATGTCTTGCCTGCAGGCGTATCGTACTTCATCCGCTACTTTGAGCCATACCCTTTTTATGTTGATTGGGCAAAAGGGAGCAAAATAAGAGACGTAGATGGCAACATTTACATAGACTTCTGGATGGGCCACTATACGCATATTCTGGGGCATAATCCCCCGAATATAAAAGAAGCCGTTAAGGCGCAGATTGAACGCGGAACACATTATGGTGTGTGTCATGAACTCGAAATTGCTATGGCAGAGCAAGTGGTCAAGATGGTGCCAAGCGCTCAAATGGTACGGTTTTGCAGCTCTGGCACTGAAGCTGCAATATATGCCACTAGGCTTGCACGTTCTTATACTGGAAAAAGCAAAATCATCAAGTTTGAGGGTGGCTGGCATGGTGGATATGACGCGTTACATTTGGCTGTTAAACCTCCTTTTGACATGCCAGAATCAGACGGCCTAACAGAAGGCGCATTGAAAGACACAATAGTTGCGCCATTCAACGACTTACAAGAAACAAAGCGAAAAATCAAAAATGAAGAATTTGCTGCAGTTATAGTTGAGCCCGTTCTCGGTGCGGGAGGATGCATACCAGCCGAGAAAGAATTTTTGAAAGGTTTGAAGGAGCTTTGCGTCCAAAAGGACGCGTTGTTAATTTTTGATGAGATTATTACTGGGTTTAGGTTGGCGCCTGGTGGGGGTCAGCAATATTATGGTGTGATTCCTGACATTACACTACTTGGCAAGATTTTAGGAGGAGGCTTTCCAATAGGCGCAGTAGCTGGCAGAAAGGATATTATGGAAAGGATGGATCCGCTGCTTTTTGAAAGGCCCAGTTTTGCATTTCAAGGTGGAACTTTCACTGCAAACCCTGTATCGTTGAGTGCTGGATTAGCGATGCTTAGAACCTTAGAGGATGGTAAAATAATTAATAAGCTTAACATTGAAGGAAGAAGGGTCAAAAGAGGACTTGAGGGCGTTTTTGAGAGAAGCAATATTGACGCTAAAGTTCACTGTGCAGGCTCGCTGTTTCATGTGCATTTCACCAAAGAACATGTGAAAAATACAGCAGTTGCCTTCAAAACTGATAGGAAAAAACTTGAAGAATATCACATGGCCTTAATTGAGAACGGCGTTTTCTTCTTACCCAAGAAAAATGGGGCTATAAGCAACGCTCATTCCAAAGAAGATTTAGAGAAGCTTTTGGCAGAGACTGAGAGATATGCGAAGAATTATAGCAGTAGTTAGAGGAAAAATTCTTTTTCAAGTGGTCTAAGCATGTCTTTTGCTGTTGCCTTTTCGGACTTTTGGTAAGAATAACCTCTCATGATAGCCACGGGAATGGCTTCGTCTGCTTGTCCGATCACAAGTTCTGCGGCAGAAGCAAGTTCATCTGCGATAGCAGTGCGTTTTACTTTCAAAACGTAATTAAAGAGGTCTTTTTCACCTCTTCTGTCACGAATTGGAATTAGTCCAGCAATGCCTATGGCAATGTTGATTTCTCCATCTCTGAGGGGTCGTCCATGAGTGTCTGAGATGATGACTGCAACTGTTTTTTCGGTTTCTTTTTCTATTTCTTGCCTGATTTGCCTAGCTGATTCGTCTGGATCTTTCGGTAGCAAAGCGACAGTTCTTCCACCTGGTACGTTGCTTTTGTCGACCCCAGAGTTAGCGCAGATAAATCCGTGTCTTGTTAGTGTTATGAGGCTACCGTTGTGCATGCGGATTATACTTTCAGCTTCTCTTAGAACGACTTCTACGAGTGCAGGATCTTTATGGCTTTTTTGAGCAATGGCTTTAGCAAAGTGAGAAGGTTTTATGGTGTCGAGATTGATGGTGCTGCCCTCTGCACGAGAGACTATAACATGGGTGATTACGATTATATCGCTATTTTGAATTGGAGTTCCTTGGTTTTCAGCGGCGTTGCAGATTAGTGTGGATAGTTTGTCGCCTTTTCTGATTATCGGCAGTCCTGTTATAGGAATTATTTTAATAGTTCTCATAAGGAAATATTTTTCGCGCTGTGAACTAATAAATGTGGCGTTTTATCATTGCTTCTGCCTTTTCCAAGTCGCTGGGTGTGTTAATATTAAAGAATGTCGTGAGATTTGGGTCAAACTCTCGAAGAACTATCGCGGAGATATACCGGATATTCTGCATGTTTTCTATCATGGAACGCATGTCTAGTTTTCCATTTTCTAGGGCGATTTCTGCGGCTTTAGCTGCCGTTTCAGCATGGTAGGCTGCGTGTAATGGTTCAATGTCGTCGTTTGGCCATCTTGGAATTGCCGCACTCTTGTTTATGCACACGTCCAAGAGGAAGTTGAGTATTTTGGAAGATAAGAAAGGTGTGTCACACGCAAGTAGTAATGTGTATTCACTTTGAATAGTTTTGAAGCCAGTTAAAGCGCCATTTAGGGGCGATTGGACATACGTTTTGTCTATTACAATGCGGGCTTTTTGCTTGATTATTTCAGCGAATTTTCTCTCCTGCATTTCCGAACTTACAACTACAACGACTTCATCAACTACTGCAGTAAGCTTATCCAACACGTGAAGAACCAAGGGTTTTTTATCCAATTTAATCGAACCTTTATCCTGTCCAAAACGCTTGGAAATCCCTCCAGCAACGACAACCGCAGACATGAAAAATTATCAGCTTTTAACAAGAACATTCATAGAAACCGTCATAATACTGTTCCGCATCTGCGAGAACACCAGTATTGCATTTCAACAACCTTTTTTTATTGAATTGTATTACTGCAAATTGGAACGCCATGAATCATCGCACCATTTCGAGGGAACAAGCTCTGAAGCTTATTGAGAATTCGAGCAAGCGCTCCCATGCCATCTTAGTATCTAAGATAATGCGGATCATTGCAAAAAGACTTGGCAAGAACGAAGATGAGTGGGAACTTGTTGGGTTGCTCCACGACTTAGACTATGGCACTGTCAGAAACGATATGAGCAGGCATGGCATCGTGGCTGCAGAAAGTCTGAAGGGAAAGCTGTCAAAAAGTGCTCTCTACGCCATAAAAGCCCATGACCACCGAGCAGGTTTTAAATCAAAAAGCATCCTAGACAAATCACTTATAGCAGTTGATGCCTTAGTCGCTTTCATCGAAGATTCGAGGATTAAGAAGATACCGATGGATATCAAAATTTTGAAGAGCAGAATAAATAATGAGTCCCTTCCTAAGCCATGGTTGAAGGAGCTGATATTAACCTGCGAAGACTTATGTGTGTCGCTAGAAGAATTTTTTAAACTGGGATTAGGGCAAAGTGAGCTAGTCTCCAATTAGCACTCATATTCGGAGTCTATTAATCGTCTATTCGGAAAATATGATAAATGGTCTAGTCTTAAGATTTCGCGTGCGCTCTAGCCTAATCAAATTTAAAATGTAGAGCTGGAAATTTAGAATAAGCAACGAATGCAAAAATGACAGCAAAGGTTGAGGTTTAAAACTTCTCTATTTTCGTGGCGATTTCTTGAAGATGCTCAGTAAAGGGGTGATCAGGTTCGTCTCTTACAAATATCTTTGTTCCGCCAGCACGTAGCACGTCACAAAAACACGGTATTATCTTCAAAATGGGTAAAGTATGAGTGTTCTCAAAACGTTTGTATACGCTGTCTCTTTCTACTGGAGTCGACAGAAACTCAATAGGCACCTTGTTCATCAAAATCGCCGTTTTCTTCTCAAACAAGTCATACAACTCATGCGTCATCCTTTTAGTCCCTTCAATATCAGACGCGTCTATCGTGCTCACGACAAGAACAAGATCTGCGCTCACTATTGCATTTATAGAAGAATATTGCAGTCCTGGACTAGTATCAAGCAAAAGGTAGTCCAATTCCCTGTCGTTAAGAAGTGTATTCTTCAGTGATAACAATCGTCCCAGGGCTCGCATCTCCCATTTGCGATCCTTCGCGGACATGTCCCGCAAGGCTTCAGTCGCTGGATTCGCTAATCCTACCAACATTGTACCGCTGCATTCGCATTGAGGAGTGTAATTAAATAGGACTTTATTGATTTCACAAGCACCATTCAGATAATCGTTTAGCCAATATTCAGAACCACCTAGTTTAAAGATGGATTGAAGGCTGGGTGCACGAAAATCCAAATCGAGAACACAGACTTTCTTCCCTCTTCTTGCATATATGGCGGCAAGGTTTATAGTTAAAAGTGTTTTTCCCGTACCGCCCTTGTAACTGTGAATGGCTATGATTTTGCCCAAGCCCGTTCAACCCTTTACTTTTCAACAAAGAAATAGGCTTTGCGTCCCTTTCTTTCTTTCTTCAAATAACTCATTAGAACAAGTTGATTTAGATAGCCACTTTCCACTGCTCTCGCACGCTTCGTCTGCTCCGCTACCTCCTGCGCAGTAGCACGGCCAAGCTTGCAAATCGATACTGCTGTTTTTCTCAAATGGTCAGGCAACGATAGAAGAGTCATCACATCTAAAGCTTCAGGCAAGTCTTGAACAATTAAATCTTGGTTTCTTCTTTGCTTCTGAAGCTCGATGAAAACTTCCATCTTTTCATTGAGTTTATCCAAGCTCTCTCTAATCTTTTCCAGCAACGCAGTAGGGCTCTTCCCAAGCGGTTTGCTTATTGTCAACCTGTTCACACCAGAACGTGATAAACACATCTACTGTACATGAGAACCATTAGCTCTATTAAATCTTACGACATAACTTTACAGATTCTTAAGCTTCTTACTAAACTATTTGGAATTATTCCTTCTGATAGAAAAGGATAGTTAAGCGACATGGTAAAGAAAAGAGAAAAGGGTTTAGAGAATAGCTGGTAAGCGCCGTGATTCCTCTATTATCGGAAGGACTGTTTTGAGTTCACGGAAGTGCTTTAGGACTGTGATTCCTCGCTGAGTTATGGCGTAGACGACGCGTTTTTTGCCGACTGTTCGTTCTTCGACAAGGTTTTGTTGGATTAAAAATTCTAGGTACTGCTTGAGGACGCTACAGTTGACATTAGCTTTGTACATAATATGAGTTAGTTTGAGAGGCCCACGTTGAGACAGAACTTTTAGGATATCTACGTACATTTCAAGTTTGGAGCGTCGCATGTTTAAACCTCTTTAGCGTGTCCTTCAGTGATTTGGATATAAATTATTTATGTATTCTAAATCAGTGTTTCTCTCCATTATCTAGCGGCATCGTGGCTTGACTTTGGCCAGCACAATTAACCTATTTTGTAATGCTGTGACTAGGTCATCACAGAGAATTTGCTGCATTTCTGTAGAAAGTGTCCGCATTTCTGCTTTTAGTGCCTGCTTGAGTTTGCTTTGTAGTTGTCTGCGTTTTTGGAGAGAAAATGGTTTTTCAATTTTCATTTTTGCCTTCTATTCCCCCATGGTTTTATAGGGTTTGACTAGTGAAGTTTGGATTTAATTGTCTTATGAAGAAAGAATTAGTATTGAGAATAATGAGCTACTGTCGTGTTTGAGCGATTCTTTGGTTTCTTTAGAGATTGTAGTATAGAATTGTTGAATTGGAAGGCATTGCTATGGATAGTAAGAAAGCCTCAAATTGTACTCAGGATTTCAGTCAAAGTTTTTTTCAACTTTCCAGCGGCCCTTTCAACTTTCCTGCTCAAGCCTTCACCGAAATCAGTTCTTTGAGGCTGTATAATTATTAAGGCGATTTTAGCACCTATTGCTTTTTTCAAGTATTCACAGAATATTTTAAGGGGAAGGGCGTGGGTTGAAATTGCCACTGAGGGTGAACTTAGTATTTTGTTTGATTCCACGAGCTTGGCTTCACCCGGCTCTAGCCCCAGTAAACCTGCGTCAATAACTAAAATGTGAGTAGGGTTAAACTTGGTTATTGGTTCTATAAAGCTTTCAGGTACGGTTTCACTTTCAATAAGCATCACGAGCATAGAAACTTTATCTTTTAATCCTCTTACTATTTCAACACCAACGAAGTCGTCTCTACGTAGTTCATTGCCAACGCCAACTACGACAATTTTCTCTGCATTCTTCACCCACTTCTTAACCGCGACTTTAAAGTCTGCAAATTTATTCATTGTTAACGACCTCTGCGCTAATGTTCAAACAACTTTCTTCGAAGCGCCTTCAGCGTTCCAGAAACCGCAACAACACGAATCACTGCGTGTTTTCTATTAATATCCGTAACAGCAGTAATAGCTGCTCTGACCATATTCAACGCCTTATGCGAGCATCTGACAATCACAATCCCTTTCTCGTTATCTCGTTTCACTAGAAACAAGGCAGTCTGACTGGCGCCAAATTCCCCAAAAAGCTGATACACCATGTCCCAAATCGCGTTCATCAAATCCTTCTCATCAATGGATTGGTCACTATCGGCTTTTAAAGCCAAATAACGTCTTCTTATGAATCGCAGTTTGTTCCTCTCCTAACTATACGTACTCCTCTCGCCACATAACTCGAGTCGAGTTTTTCTCTATTTCGTTTGACAATAGCTGAAGGCGTGACAGAAACTGCATTCAGAGCAGACACATTATCCATCCCAAACAATAAGGCAAGGCTTGCAAGATCGTTAGGTCCACGCAATTGAAAAGGATTGCATGCATTACTACTTATGACAATAGGGATACCATTTTTCTTGGCAATTGCCACTTCTTTTCTTAAAGAAGAGAGGAGACGCATCCTATAGAAGCCTGTTACCTGAAGGAGTAACGCCATATCAATTTCAAAAGCAGCAACGCCTTGACAGGCTACTCTTGCCTCAGCTTGATCGAAAAATCGTTTACGTGGGTTGCTGGACGGAAAAGCAAGCATATCAACTCGATGGTCCTTGGCCGCTTGCCTGGCAACCGATTTTGAAATGCAGTTTACACCTACTATCTGGAATCTTCGTCTAAACAATCTAAGGCTTTTCAATAGTGCATTGGAAGATTTCGGAGTCAAATCGATTCTTGTTGCGAAATCAACACCGTGACTCTTACAAGTTTTCCGCAAGAAGAGGACTGTAGCCTGTTTTATTTTTGGAGGTAGAGAAATTGCCACTAGACTGTAGCCTAGATCTGTTGCTTTGCATATTAGCTTCTCCATTTGCTCTCTCTCTTCTAGAGGTGGTCGCAAATGGAGGTCGGCAAATTGCTTCATGGCATTATCCCGAGTTCTCGACAGATTTCAATAATTTTCTTCTTTTTGAAGTGAATACGTATATGAATTGGGTCATCTTTCCTAAGCTCAAGTTTGCCTTCTAACGCAGCTTGTTTGTCAAGACGAAGATACAAGTTACCTCTCTCTACAAACAAGTTTGATTCTCTAAAAATTCTTTCTTTATCTTGCTCGCTAAGGCAAATGGAAAGTTTTTTAACAAAAGCCTTAATCATCTCTTCATCCTTTATCCGTGTTTTAAAAAGAACTATGCGATTGCCATAATAGCCCCTCAAAACTTTTTCCATGAAAGTTACTTCTGTAATGTGATCCGCTGGAAACAAGCTGTGTGCTGCCTTTTTTATCTTCTCTGGGTCCTCGGTTGCGTGAACCGAGAATCGAATATCTACATATGCTACAGGAAGCTTCAACTTATGCTCATCCGGTAACTGATTCAAGAGGTTTTTTCTTTTGCTTTAGAAACATGTTTTTTGACAATTTTTAAGCTTTGCAGTTGTTGTTTCGCGAGTTCCACATTTTCATCATGCATCGTTCGTCGTCTTACATCAACAGGCAATCCAATGTGTAAAGCTTGGCTAAAATTAATGCTGGCTTTTTTTAGTTCTTCTCTGCTAAATCCTCTGCCCATACGTTTTTTGCCATTTTTTTTACGAACAACTGAACACTTTCGTGAAGTCATTTTAATCCCTTGAGAATTCTTTACGATACTTTCATAAAAAACTACTGTGAAGCTAATAAAACTATGTTTGCAGAATGTGAGGGAAAATTATGGCTCTGTGCGCTAGAAAGAAACCAGAACTTAAGTAACTAAAAGTTGTGTATTAAGCTTGGTTGGGGAATTCAGGAACTCCCTTCTCCTTAAAGTGACTTTTTAACCACCTTCCCATCTCAACTAATGGCAAACGCATTGCACTTATCAAGCACATGAGTATCTCAGCAATTCTAATTCATTCAAATTTTCTTTCCGTATAAAGAAGTTTGAATAATAGGAAATGGGGATAGCTGTGTGAGTGTCCGCTTTTGTGCTGGAGCTAGGTTTGATATCCGATCTTTTGTTTTAAGTCTTCAACTGTTTGAGGGTTCATCAAAGTTGTTACGTCGCCGACAGTCTCGCCTTTCACTAAGGCTTTCAGAATTCTCCGCATGATTTTTCCGCTTCGAGTCTTAGGCAACGCATCTGTTAACACTATTTTTGAAGGCTTCGCTGTAGGTCCTATTACTTTAACCACTTGTTGTATGAGTTCGTTTTCAAGTGCAGAAGAGGCTGTTACTCCCTGTTTTAGGACAACAAAGGCAACTGGAACTTCACCTTTTATGTCATGAGGTGCGGCGACTACTGCGCATTCTGCAACTGAGGTGTGTTGCGTCAGCGCGTTCTCCACTTCTGCAGTTGATAGTCTGTGACCTGCGACTTTCATCACGTCGTCAACTCTGCCGGTTAAGCGTATGTTACCTAGTTCGTCCCAAAATATTGCCCCGTCGCTTGTGTAATAGGTTTTATCGCTGTAGACACTCCAATATTGTGCTTTGTATCTTTCTGGGTCTTTGTAGACTCCTCTTAACATGCCGGGTGCGAAAGGACTTTTTTGAACGAGGTATCCGCCTTCGCCCATTTTGACTGGCTGTCCCGTTTCGTCTAGGATGTCGTGAGTTGTACCAGGGAAGCTTCTACCAGCGACTGTTGGGATGAACGGACCGACGCCTGGCAATGAATTTATGAGGGTTGCGCCTGTTTCCGTCTGCCACCACGTGTCTATAACGGGGCATCTTTCACCACCTATGTGCTTGAAATACCACATCCAAGCGTCTTGGTTGATTGGTTCTCCGACTGTGCCTAGAAGACGTAGGCTGCTGAGGTCGTGTTTCTTAGGCCATTCTTCGCCCCACCTCAGTATCATCCGTATAGCTGTTGGAGCCGTATAGAATACTGTGACGCCATATTTTTCTACGATTTCCCACCATCTATCGACTTCTGGGAAGTTTAAGGCGCCTTCATAAACTAGGATAGTTGCGCCGTTAAGTAATGGTCCATAACACGCGTAAGTATGCCCTGTAACCCAGCCTATGTCAGCGGTGCACCAGAATATGTCCTCGTCGTGGAGATCAAAGTCCCATTTAGCAGTCCAAAGGGCGACAGTCAAGTAGCCACCTATGTGATGAACTATGCCTTTCGGTTTTCCCGTGGTGCCGCTCGTGTAAAGGATAAAAAGTGTGTCTTCGCTGTCCATAGGTTCTGGTTCGCAGTAAAGCGAAGCCTTGACCATCAACTCGTGCCACCAAAGATCTCTATCCTCGGTCATCTTGATTTCGTTTCCTGCGCGTTTAACGACGACAACTTGTTCGATTTTTGCGTCTTTGACGCCTATGTCTGCGTTGGCTTTTAGGTTAACAACTTTACCTCTTCTGAAGTAACCGTCTGCAGTAACCAAAACTTTTGCTTCCGCGTCCTTCATCCTACTTCCCAATGATTCGCCGCTGAAAGCTGAAAAGACGACGCTGTGGATCGCTCCTATGCGTGCACAAGCTAGCATGGCGATTTGCACTTCTGGAATCATAGGTAGATAGATGCCTACGCGGTCGCCTTTCTTTACGCCTAAGCTTTTCAGTACATTGGCGAATTTGTTGACTTCGCGATAGAGGTCGTTATAAGTAAGCACTCGGGTAGGCTCGTTTATTGATTCTGGCTCCCAGATGATTGCTGCTTTATTTTTTCGCCATGTTTTGACGTGGCGGTCGAGGGCGTTGTAGGAAGCGTTGATTTTGCCATTGACAAACCATTTATAGTATGGTGGATTCCACTGGTATGTTTCAGTCCACGGTTGGAACCATTCTAGTCCTTCTTTTGCTCTTGCAGCCCAAAAGGCTACGGGGTCTTTTGCGGCTTCTTTGTAGATTGATTCGTCGTTTACCCATGCTCTTTTCTTCATTTCTTCGGTTGGCCAGAATACAAATTTGTTATTTGGATCTTCTTTAACCCATTTGACTTGTTTTGACATAGTTTTGCAACTCTGTTTTTTAGAGCTATGAAAGACAAAAATCTGAAATAAAATCTTTTCTCCTCGGTCGATACCGTAAACCTAGTCATCATATCGCACATAAGGTAGTTTATTACACTATCACCATTCTATATACCGGCAAAAACTCTATCATTGTATAGCAAGGCATTTTTTCAATCCTGTTCTCTGCAGAATTTAGGATAACGCTTTCACTGAACCTTCATGGGATTTTTCAAGGGAATTGTCGTCATGGGAACACATAATAATTTGAGAGTTATGTCTTTGCTGTAGAAAGAGGAATAAAAATGGTGCACAATATTTGTCATATAGAAATTCCAGTTACCGACATTAGAAGAGCTGGAGAATTCTACAGCAAACTTTTCGGATGGAAAATAGATTACGACATGGGAAACTACGCCACTTTCACACCAGGAGAAGGACTCGCAGGAGGCCTAGACAAGGTTGAAAAGGTAACACCCGGTGGTGTTATCTTTTACGTGGCGGTCGAAGACATACCAAAAACACTCAAAAGAGCTGAAGAACTTGGCGCAGAAATGGTAAAAGAAAAGACCGAAATCCCAAACGTGGGATGGTTCGGGTTGTTCTCAGATCTAGACGGCAACATAATTGGGATCTTTACCTCAAAGACTGAATAGCCGCGTGAATCTCTCCTTTTTTAGGGAGTTCTCTTTTTTCCATTTAGCCTATGGGTAGAACGGTTTTTCCATGAGCTTCATTTAACACTTCTGCCAGTGCTAGATAGACCGCGCTTAAGCCGCAGATTATGCCTTCATACCCTGCTATAGTGCCTATGTCTGCGCTGCCCGTTAAATCTCGAGCTGTCAGCAAGAAGAACAGTATGGCTAAGCTTAGGAACACAAACTGCAATGCACGATTTGCTTTCAATGTGCCGAAGAACATGATGAAGGTGAAAAGACCCCACATGAAGAAATACGCTGCCATCGAAGTTGTTGAATGAGTTTCTACTGCAAGGAAGGAAATACTCGGCATGATGATTAACGCCACTAGAGACCACCAGAACAATCCATAAGAACAGAAAGCAGTTGTTCCGAATGTGTTACCCTTATGATACTCCATAATACCCGCGATTATTTGAGCTAAACCACCATATGCGAGACCCATAGCTAGAATCATGCTGTCTAAAGGGTAGAAACCAGCGTTGTGAAGATTCAATAGCACCGTCGTCATTCCGAAGCCCAAAAGTCCAAGAGGCGCTGGATTTGCAAATTTTTCATTCAATTATGATACCTCATGTTGTTATGAAGACGTTAGGCGTTGAATCTGCAGAATATAAACTTTTTCGAAACCGTTAAAAGCACAATCATGGTATCTCATGAAGACTTAGTGTGGTAAGATAAAAAATGGGTTTTCTAATAATAGCGCCAATAGCTGGCTTAGCCTCTATTATCTGTGCGCTATACTTGTATTATTACTTAAGCAAACAAGAAACTGGCTCTTCAAAAATGAAAGAGATTGCAGACGCCATCAAAATTGGTGCTAACGCCTATCTCAGAAGACAGAACATGACGCTGGCAGTCTTCATCTTGATCATGGCATTAGTTCTAGCAATCTCTCTCGGAGCTCATATAGCACTGGCTTACGTTTTCGGAGCACTTTGCACAACATTAGCAAGCTATATTGGAATGGCTGCAGCAGTAAGAGCAAATGTGAAAACTGCGAATGCTGCAAGAAAGGGATTAAATGAGGCATTTCCAACCGCGTTTTTCGGAGGTTCAATAATGGGCTTGTCCATAGTTGGATTGGCTCTTTTGGGACTAGGCGTCCTTTACGCCCTCTGCACGTTGATCAGTATAGAGTTCGCACTTGATAGCATTCTAGGATTTAGCTTCGGAGCAAGTGCTCTCGCCCTTTTCGCGAAAGCTGGCGGAGGCATTTACACAAAAACCGCAGATATAGGCGCAGACTTGGTTGGCAAAGTTGAAATGGGTATCCCTGAAGATGACCCAAGAAACCCCGCTGTAATCGCTGACAATGTAGGCGATAATGTAGGTGATGTCGCAGGTATGGGCGCAGATCTCGTTGACTCTTACATCGCCGCTATTATGGCCGCGATGGTAATAGGCTGGGGAATTGGCGGAGCTTCCAATGAAATTTTCACGATTCTTCCACTGTTAATCGCCTCAGTAGGAGTTTTGGCGTCCATAATTGGAATTGTTCTAATAAAAATCTGGAGAAAAGATAATCCAGGAGCATCTCTTAACAGAGGAACTTTCTCAACATGTTTCATATTCGTAGGGTTAATGTTCTTGGTAATTCATTATTTGGAGCTTGGAGATAGCGGGCTCGGAATATTTTATGCAACACTTTCTGGACTAATTGCAGGAATGGTCATTGGTATTACAACTGACTATTTTACATCAATAGACCGCTCACCAGTTTTGAAGACCGCAGAAGCTGCAAAAACTGGCGCGGCGATAAACATTCTGTCTGGTTTCTCATATGGCTTGATGAGCATTGTACCGCCTGTCATTGGTATATGCGTGGCTATTTTGGCATCATGGCATTTTGCTGGTTTATATGGTGTTGCAATGTCAGCTGTTGGAATGTTGTCCATTGTTGGGATTATAATTTCTGCCGATGCTTATGGACCAATAGTGGACAACGCTAAGGGAATCGCTGAGCAATCTGGTCTGGAACAGGAAGTTATAGATGTGGCTGATAGGCTTGATGCTGCAGGTAATACTTCCAAGGCCATAACAAAAGGGTTCGCTATAGGTGCTGCGGCCTTGACAGTTCTCGCTCTATTTGCGATGTATGGTAAGATAGTTGAGCGAGTAACAGGCGAGGCATTAGTTATGGAGTTAACAAATCCTACAGTCATAACTGGTCTCTTTATTGGCGCGATGATGCCCCCACTGCTTTCAGCTCTTCTTATCTTGGCTGTGGGGACAAACGCTGACAGAATGATTGAGGAAATTAGGAGACAGTTTAGAGAAATCCCTGGCTTGCTTGAGGGAAAGGCTAAACCTGATTATGCTAAATGCGTTGATATAGCTACAAAAGGTGCCTTGAAAGAGCTTATACTTCCATGTGTGTTGGCAATTGTATCTCCTCTTGCAACAGGATTTATTCTCGGCAAAGAAGCTCTAGGAGGCTTCCTCGGAGGTAGCATAATTACAGGCGTAATCTTCGCGTTGTTTATGGCAAATTCCGGTGGCGCTTGGGACAACGCTAAGAAGTACATTGAAGCCGGAAAACTTGGAGGCAAAGGCTCAGACGCCCATAAGGCCGCAGTTATAGGTGACACTGTTGGCGACCCTTTCAAAGACACTGCAGGACCATCACTGAATACGATGATAACAGTTATGTCGCTAGTTGCCTCGATCTTCGCTCCTCTGATAGTTGTCTTCGCCTTATTGTAAGCTATGGAAAAGGTTTAGAGCTTCTAAAAATCTCACAGAATACACTGGAAAAGTTGTTAGTTCGTGTTTGGGGTAGACAATTCCGGCCTTGGCCTTTCATCCTCAAGAAACATAAATCTGAGACTTCTGCGGAAATTCTGTACCTATAAGGTTGTTGTGCTTCCATTTCGGTTTTTCATTGCACGTCTCTTTGTTCCTGAACTTTTTGTTCAAGGATATTATGAATTTCTTTGCAAAGGCGAACCCTTTTCCTTTGTGGAAGAGCTAACAGATCAACGGTTTGTTTCTCCTTTTGGTTTTTCAAGAGTCGCGCCTAAAAGACATCGTATCGTAAATCTTAATAAAACACTTATTTCGAAAATCGATATATATCAATAAGAGACTATCAGCAAAGAATTCAGTGCGTGCACTTTGAGAAAAATCATCTCTCTTCGTCATAACTGTTTCGAGCACCTGCCAAATATTCTATTCTAAGCTCTGCACACACAAAACTTTTCTTCAAATACATCCTTCCAGTAAACATACTTGCTGAGGCCACTAATTGAGGAAGACCAAAAAGATCACATTGGAATTACTGAACGAAGAAGAGTACAGACGTGTCATTTGCTATCCAACATATAAAGCAGAAGAATTAATACGTCGCCTTAGAGAATTAAAGGCATTAAGAATTGAAGCAATCCAATTTGCAGGACAGAAATACGTCCAGAACATACCTGTCTTAGGAAAAGGCTGCGTAGGCATAGTAGTCATAGCTTATAGAGAAAACAAAAAAGTCGCCCTTAAGATTCGCAGAACAGACGCAGACAGATTAACAATGCAACGTGAGGCACAAATGCTCAAAAAAGCAAACAAGACAAATGTTGGCCCTCGCTTACTCGGAACCACCAAAAACTTTCTGTTAATGGAATATATTGAAGGCACACTTTTTCCAGAATGGATAAGAACGCTGACAGGAAAAGACGCAAGAAAAAGGCTCCGCCACATTTTGCGTCTAGTTTTAGAACAGGCTTGGAGATTGGACAAGGCAGGTTTAGATCATGGTGAACTAAGCCATGCACCAAAGCACATAATTATCAAACATAATGACTCACCACGCCTTGTGGATTTCGAAACTGCAAGCATTTCCAGACGGGTCTCTAATGTCACTTCTCTTTGCCAATACCTTTTCATAGGAAGCCTAACTGCAAAACTAATTCAAAGAAAACTTGGCAAAATTAACGAGGATGAGTTAGTGAATGCTTTAAGAACGTATAAGAAAAATAGAAACAGAAGAAATTTCGAGGAAATTCTCAGGAAATGTAAAGTTTCGAAAGGTACTTCATGCTATATAGAACTGTGTACAAGAAATAGAGTAAAGAATAACGAATAATACGCCTGACTTTCTGTCGACCTTTTCTCTTAGCGAATACTATCCGAAGACCAAAGACGTTACCGTTTCCCTTTAACATCTTTCATAATCACATACAAGATTGCTAATGATATTTCAGCTATATGCCCAGTCAAAAGGATTAAAATGACATTACCATTGGTGTCAGCAAATAGGTTTATGTTATAGAAAATACTTATATAATATATCTAGATAAGCCATGAAGTTGGATTTTCCATCAGGGAGAAGGGGATCTCTGGTAATTACGGTGACCATTCTAAGAGCCGCAAAAAAAGGCATGTTGAAAACACACTTGCTCAGCTCAGTTTCATTAAGTTGCGAGCAGTTCAACAGATACCTTGGTTTTCTGAAAGCCAAAGGCTTCGTCGAAGAATATGGTAGATTGT
>Ga0209978_10000088_pt1 | contig 26323 bp, 18 predicted proteins | sample BentaG_FD_182805 | JGI IMG/M metagenome (GOLD analysis project Ga0209978, IMG submission 182805) | Deep subsurface microbial communities from South Atlantic Ocean to uncover new lineages of life (NeLLi) - Benguela_00093 metaG (SPAdes)... | ecosystem: Environmental > Aquatic > Marine > Oceanic >... | reverse complement strand
ATCTCCCCCCCCTTTTTTTGGGAGATGTAATGACAATATATGAATTAATTAAATTTAATTTAATTTTAAATCCTAATTTAAAAAACTGAGTATTAAAAAATTTATGTATAGAAAAAGGCTTCCTCATTGGCTTAAGAAAAGAATTCCCAATATGAAATCTGTTGAGGAAATGGAAAAAATATTGAGAGACCATAATTTACAAACTGTTTGTGAGAGTGCACTATGTCCTAATTTGGGAGAGTGCTTTAATAGAAAAACTGCAACTTTTATGATTTTAGGAAATATCTGTACCAGAAATTGCAGTTTTTGTGCAGTTAAAAAAGGTAAACCTTTTCCACTGGATGAAAATGAGCCAAAAAATATTGCAAAGGTTGTTAATTTATTAAAACTTTCTCATGTAGTTATTACATCTGTTACAAGGGATGATTTAGAAGATGGTGGATCCAATCAATTTGCAGATTGTATAAAGGAAATAAAAAAATTAAAGCCAAATCCTTCCATTGAGGTCTTGATTCCGGATTTTGGTGGAAATTTTAAAAACCTAAATATAGTTTTAGCTTATTTTCCTGATGTATTAAATCATAATATTGAAACAGTTTCCAGACTTTACACTGAAGTAAGACCTAGTGCTGATTATAATATATCTTTAAGAATTCTTGAGAAAGCAAAAGAATATTCAAAAAATATAATTGTTAAATCCGGATTCATGGTAGGTTTGGGTGAAACTTGGGAAGAAATTTTAAATTTATTAAGAGACTTAGTAAATTTAGACAGCGATATTGTTACAATAGGACAATATTTACAACCTTCAAATAAACATATACCTATTAATAAATTCTATACTCCTGATGAATTTGCAAGATTAAAACAAATTGCACTTAATATGGGAATAAAATATGTGGAATCTGGACCTTTTGTCCGTTCCTCTTATAAAGCAAGTGATGCATTAAAATATTTAAGAAATTATACATCCCGATAATATATTTAAAGGTCATTTTAAACTTAATAATAGATTTTAATATATAACTATCTTAATAATTATTAGTTCCGATAATAACATGGATAAAGAGAAATTGGATTTTGAACCAAAATGTATTGCTACAGGGGTGGGAAGTTTACCATTTGAAAATGCAGAAGATGCTTGCTTAAAGATATTAAATTTATATCCAGTTGCTCCATATTGGCCTCAACTGCCAAAAATCAGTTTCTTGGAAAACATGAATTATCAATTCTCAGAGCATATACCTAATGAAATAGTAGATTATAAGAATGAAAAGATATTCATTGATACAAAAAAGGATTATATTAAAAAATTAGATGAGTTTTATATCAAATACACATCTAACAATGTAGATAATTTTGCTATTTCTTCCGATAGGGCAAAAGGATTCTATAAATTTATGGAACTTCTAAGTGAGAAATATCATTATAATAAGAAACTCCTTAGTAATATTAAGAACATTAAGAGTAAAATCAAATGCATTAAGGGGCAAGTAACTGGACCGATCACACTCGGTTTCAGTTTTTTAGATCAGAACAGAAAACCTATTTTTTATAATAATATAATTCAGGATACAGTAGTTAAATCAATATCAATGATTGCAAAATGGCAGGAAAATGAATTTAAAAAAGTTTACCCAAATTGTAAGATTATAATTTTTTTTGATGAGCCCTACTTAGCATCAATAGGGTCTTCTTATATAAGTATTTCAGAAGAGCAGATCATTACTCAACTGAATCATTGCTTTAATTCTGTAACTGGTTTAAAAGGGATTCATTGTTGTGGAAAAACTGATTGGTCACTTATAACAAAGACAGATGTTGATATTATAAATTTTGATGCCTATAACTACTTTGAAAACTTCTCTGTATATAGTGATGAAATCATGGATTTTTTAAAAAGAGGTAAAGTATTAGCATGGGGAATAGTTCCAACTGAACCACCAGAAGGAGATTTGGAGAATTTGGTTAAGGAAATTATTAATAAATTTGAAAATCAAGTTGAATTCTTTATAAATAAAGGTTTAGATAAAGATTTCATTTTGAGAAAATCTATGTTAACACATTCTTGTGGTTTAGGAGCAGTCTCAGAAGAAAAAGCAGATAAAGCATTAATTCTCTTAAATAAAGTATCTAATACTATTAGAAATACTTATTTTGTGAAATAGATATTTTTTTAAATTCAATTTTTATTAAAAACTTTGTGGTATGGTTTAGAAGAGATCTTAAATTCACCCTCTCCTTATTAGTCTCCCACCAGGGGAGAGGAATAAGAGGTAAAGAAACTATACCCAAAGCTTTCAAAGGTTATTTATTTTTTATTTTTTAAATTTTAATTCTCTATATAAATTTATCTAATCTATTAGGTTTATTTAGTCAAATTCTTATAAGATTTTTTCTAATACTAGGTCTACTTTTACTCTATGGAGATTAAAACCTAATTTTTCTGGTTCAACTCCTAAAGCTAAGCTAAGTAATTCAGGATAATAAAAGGAAGGTAAATTGTAATCTAAATTAAATTTTCTTTGTATTACAGCCTGATTTCTATCAAATTGAGTTTGACAGAATGGACATAAGGTTACAATACAATCTGCTCCTGATGCTTTAATATAGTCAAGATTATTTTTAGCCATTTCTAAAGATAATTCCATATTCACTCCAAGTAGTGGAGCTCCACAACATAACATCTTTCTCATTCTTGGAACAGATTTGCCACCTATAGCTATAATTAATTCATCTAAAAATTTAGGGTTTTCAGGATCATCAAGTTTCATTACTTCACTAGGTCTTACTACATGACAACCATAAAAAGCAGCTGCTTTAATATTATTTAAAGGTTTTTTTACAATTTTTGATATTTCAGAAGTTCCTACCTCTTTATAAAGAACTTCAGCAATATGTCTTACGATTGTATTTCCTTTATATTCTTTATCTACTGAAGATAATATCTTGTTTACTTTTTTAAGTAGCTCTTTCTCTTCTTTTAATATATGACTTGTTTCTTTTAAAGTTTCATAACAACCATTACACAAAGTAAGAATATCTAAACCTGTTTCTTGCGCTATACATAAATTCCTAGCTCCAAGAGATAACCAGGTTAGCTCATCCATAGCTTTTATTCCAACCGGATCAGGACAACAAGCAAAATCACTGGTTTCTTTTAAACCAATTTCTAAGATTTCTAAAGATTTCCTTGCTGCTATCTCCATATAGGGAAGTGAAGTAGGAATAAGACAACCTTCAAATAGGAGATATTCTATTTTTTCTTGTTTTTTTATAATTTTTTCTTTTTTCATTTTTCTTTATTTCTCTTTTTCTTAAAACTTTAAACTTAAATTTTTTGCATTATTTACTTTGTCAATGAGATTGCCTCGTCGCTAAAGCTTCTCGCAATGACATATTAAAAACTACTTGCAACGACAACTTGAAGCTCATTCCTCATAATGACAACTTGGAGCTCATCCCTAATAACGACAACTTGAAGCTCATCCCTCATAATGACAACTTGAAGCTTATCCCTCGCAATAACAGTATGTTATTTAAATCTTAGTTTCCTCGGAATGACAATTAGAATCTTACTTATTGTAAAAACAACACGAGTCTTGCTTATTGTTAATGAATTATTTTTCTTCTATGTAAGAAAATAATCCAGTTTTTTTAATAATTTTTTCAGATTCACCTTTTCCAACCATTTCAGACAAATCTGGTAATCCAAGCTGTTCTCTTCTTCTACTAATTGCAGATGTAAATGGTGAAGTTCTTCCAGTTTTAGAAATCATTTTGATTTCATCTTTATAAGCTGAAGGAATTCCTTTTATTTTAGCTACCATACCTTTTAAATATGATATAACTTCAGATACTGCTATTCCTTGTGGACATCTTTCCAAGCAGGTATGACAGTAAGAGCAGTAAAATATAGAATCAGTCTCCATTATCATTTCAATCTGACCCAATTGAACAGCTCTCATAATTTGATGTGGTAATAAAGTCATTTTGTGAGCTGCTGGGCAACCACAACTGCATTTATTGCACTGAAAACATAAGTAGGTATTTAGACCTGGTGTTTTTATAAATTTTTGTGCTAAAGATCTATCTATTTTTAAAAGCTTCTCAGGTTCTTTATTATTCATTTTTCACCATTTTAAGTTATTTTAATTTTAAAAATTTATTTAAAAAAATTTCTTTAATCGCTAAATCTTACACTGAATCCATTCTTTCTACTCAGAGCTCGCTCTGAATAAGATGAAGGGATAAACTTAATAGAGTAATTCTTCAGAATATTAAAATATTATATTGCAAAACCTGACCACCCTTATTAACCTCCTTATGGGTTTGGTCTTGGCAGTAATCCAGCTCTTTTTACAATGATAGGAACTGCTTCTTCCCAAGCTATAGCCATTAATGTGAACTCAGATACACCTTCTATCCCTTTAATTTCTTTTATAATATCAACACAAATATTTATACCTTCATCTTTTGAATCTTCGCTTTTTTTAAGTCTTTCTACTATATCTATTGGAATATCCATTCCTGCTACTTTGCTTCTCATATATTTAGCCATTCCCACAGATTTAATGGGACCAACTCCAGCAAGTATATAAACTTTTTCATGTAAACCTAATTCTCTAACCTTTTTCATATATTCTTCAAATTTTTTTACATTATAAACTAATTGTGTTTGTATAAAATCAACACCGGCATTAACTTTTTTAGCCAATCTCAAGGGTCTATAATCAAAAGGATCTGCAAATGGATTAGCAGCTGCACCAATAAAAATTTTTGGAGGATGTTTCATCTCTTCACCACATTCAAATTTTTTCTCATCTCTCATATCTTTAAACATTTTTATAAGCTGAATTGAATCAATATCAAAAACATTTTTACTAGCTGGATGATTTCCAAAGCTTTGGTGATCTCCAGTAAGACATAGAACATTTTTTATACCTAAACCAGCTGCTCCAATCAAATCACTTTGAAGTGCAATCCTGTTTCTATCCCTTGTTACCATTTGAATTATTGGCTCCGTTCCACATTCCAAAATTTTTATAGCAGATGCAATAGATGACATTCTAACTATAGAAGTTTGATTATCTGTAATATTTACAGCATCACAAAATCCTTTTAATATTTTAACTTTATTTATAACTATATTAATATTTACTCCCTTTGGGGGACCAAGTTCAGCAGTAACTACAAATTCTCCTCTATTAAGTAATTTCTCTAAATTGCTACCCGATTTCGTTTCTTTTTTCATATTAATCCTCTATTTGATAATTTCTTAAAATTTTTTTTATTTTTTTATCTATATCTCAGCTTCTTCTATTATTAATGTTCTTGGTCCACCATGATGAGATGAAGACCAATCTTTTGCAGGTTTTATATCAATTAATAAATTTAAACGACCTTGTTTTTCTAATTTATCAATTATAAGCTGCCATGCACACTCAATATCAGGGTTTATTTCACATTTCCCATCCTGTGACCCTCCACAAGGGCCATTAAGCATACTTTTTGAACATCGAGTAATAGGACATATTCCTCCATATTCATAAAGAACACAATTACCACATCCCATGCACATTTCCTTGAAAAATCCAGGTTTTTCAGGAAAAGCCATTGATATTGTGTTTAGAACAGGAAAAATCAATTTATCTGGATATGTCTCAGCCATAGTTTGAACTCCAACTCCACAAGCCATTGAAAGAACTATATCTGCCTGTTCAATTTTTTCTTTAATTTCTTCTACAAATTCTCTTTCACACTGTCTTAGAATTGTAATTTCTTCAATATTTGATATTTCCCCATCAAGTTTTTTAGCAATTCTTAACTCAGAGGCTAATATAGCAACTTCTTTTTCTCCACCTGTTTGATTTATAGTAACACAGGTTCCACAACCAAGAATAACTATATTCTTTTTACCAATTATAACTTTCTTTATCTCATCAAATGGTTTTCTTTCTGCAACAATCATATTTTAACCTCCATTTTAATATTCTGACCTTATTTTACTATTTTCATAATTTAGAGAGATTCTTCTATTGCTATAGTTTATATTAGGTCCATTTGCTTCACTCAGAGCCTACCCTTGATCCTCGAGTACATTCGCTTTGCTCAGTATAAATATAACGAAGGGGAAAGGATAAACTTAATTAAGTCTCTTTCAAAATGACATCAATGTAATTTTTTAAAAATATCTTTATATTTTCATCCTTATTCTTATTACCTAACTTCAATCTTTTCTAATTCTTTAAGTTCTTTTTCCTCGAACTTTTTTTCTACTAATTTAACAGGATTAGGACCAATTTCTTTTATTTTCTCAGTCATATTTATTGCTATATCAGCAAAATATCTTCCCATTGAGGAAGCCATATTAAATATCTCCAATCTTTCACCACCAATTCCAACCTCATCTAATAATTTTTTTACTATTTTTACCATCTTTTCAGCTCTTTCATTTCCAGTTCTATATTGACAACTTCCTTCAAGACAACTTGCAATATAAACACCATCATATCCTTTTTCAAATGCTCTTAATAAATGAACCGGTGTTAGATATCCCGCACATGGAATTCTCACTATTACTACATTAGTGGGGTACTCGAGTCTTCTTGCTCCAGCTAAATCAGCAGCGGAGTAACCACAATATTCACAACAGAATGCTATTATTTCGGGTTTAAACATATCTATACTAATACCTCCTCCCTTAGTGATAATTCTGTAGACATCATCTGATCAAAGGGCAGATGAATTACTTCTATAGCACCGGCTGGACAAGAAGATGCACAGATCCCACAACCCATACATTCAAATGGATTTATTTCAGATATTCCTTCTTCATTTATTTTTGGAATATTAGAAGGACAAACTCTTAAGCAAGTTAAACAACCTATACATTTCTCCTCATTTACTTTACAAATTTTAATACCAACCTCCATTTCTTTTTTAGATAAAAATGTACTTGCACGAGAAGCAGTAGCTAAAGACTGAGCTATTGTTTCTTTTAAATATTTTGGAGAATGAGCCAAACCACAGATAAAAATTCCATCTCTTCTTGTATCAACTGGTCTTACCTTTAGATGTTTCTCTAAGAAGAAACCATTTTCATCTAATGGAACATCCAAAATATTCGCTAATTTCTTATTCCCTTCAGGAGGAATAATAGCTGTAGATAGAACGATTTTATCTACATCTATTTCAAAATTCTTCTTCAGATTGAAATCAAAGAATTTGATTTTTAATCTTTTTTGATCATTTTTCAATCTTTTCTTTTTACTAAATCTTATTACTTCTGGTTTTTTATCATCATCATACCTGATGAAAATAGTACCCATTTCACGCGCTTTTGTATAATATTGTTCTATAAATCCGTAACTTCTTATATCTTTATAAAAAATAAATATATCTGAATTGGGATTTTTTTCCTTGAATTTAATTGCATTTTTTAAGGCTTTTCCACAGCATACTCTACTGCAATAGGTCCTTTCTTCATTTCTACATCCTACACACTGTATAATAGCTAATTTATCTATCTCTTTCAGTTCATCCCAACTATCAATGAGTTTTTGTTCAAAATCAACTTGAGTCATTACTCTACTATCCTCATTCAATAGATATTCATTTCCTCTATACTCATCTGCACCTGTGGCAACAATTGTGACCCCATGTACAATTGTTCTGACCTCGTTTTTCTCCCCAGGTTTTTTATCTTTTTCTTCTTGATTTTTTATAACAACTTTTGATTGGAAATTACCAACATATCCTTTAACATCTGTAACCTCTGAATTGAGTAAAACTTCTATATTTATATTTGAGCTAATTTTATTTCTAAGGTCTCTTAATAGTTTTTGAGGGTCATCCCCAGATAAGGTAAAAACTATCTTTCTCAAATGCCCTCCCAGCTCTGACTCCTTTTCTACTAATGTCACGGGATATCCCTGTTCAGCTAAGTTTATTGATGCAACCATTCCCGCTATTCCTCCTCCTATTACAAGTGCTCTTTGATTAATTCCAACATAGCTTTCTAAAATAGGTTTAGCTTTCTTTATCTTAGTTATTGCCATTTGAATTAAGCTCATAGCTTTTTGAGTTGCTTTATAGGGAGAATTATAATGAACCCAACTACATTGCTCTCTTAAATTAACAACTTCGACCATATTATGATTTATTCCAATATCTCTTAAAATCTCTTGGAATAAAGGAGCATGTGTTCTGGGGGAACAAGCGGCTATAACTAATCTGTTCAGATTATATTGAGTCATCAAATACTCAATTTTTCTCTCAATCTGTGGTGAACAGGCATAAAATTCGTTCTCAACAACAACTACATTTGGAATAGTCCTTGTGAATTTCAACAACTCAGCCATCTTAACTACCTTAGAAATCTCATTTCCACAATGGCATAAGATTACACCAATTCTTGGATTTTCATAATCTATCTCCATTCGCGGTGGATATCTTTTCTTCTCTATGAGACTACCTCTCTTATTTACCAGTAGAGCTGATGCTAAAGCAGCAGTTCCACTTCCTTCAGTAATTGAGTCCGGAATATCTTTTGGCTCGGAGAAAGAACCGCATACGAAAATTCCATCGCTACTTGTATTTAAAGGTTTAAATTCAGTAGTTTTTATGAATCCATGTTCATTTAATTCTATTTGATATATTTGACTATCTCTTTTAGTTGTTTGTGGAGGAATAAAACCCATTGAAAGACAAATCATGCCAAAATTTTCTTTTATCAACTTTCCATCTTCATCTACATAAGTAACAATTAAATCTTTGGTTTTTGTATTTTCTTCAATAAATGAAGGTCTACTCCTAACATATTTAACTTGATATGTATCTTCTGCTTTTTTATATAATTCCTCAAAACCTTTACCATAGGCTCTCATGTCAAGAGTAAAGATTTTTGCTTCTATTTCTGGAACTCTCTTTTTAGCTAATATAGCTTCTTTTGTAGCATGCATGCAACAAACAGTAGAGCAATAGTTATGCTCTTTATTTCTAGTTCCAACACATTGGATAAAGCCAATTTTTTTTGGTTCTTTACTATCTGATGGTCTAACAAGTACACCTTTTGAAGGACCAGATTTTGTCATAATTCTTTCCAATTGAAGGGAAGTAACAACATTCTTGAATCTTCCAAAACCAAGCTCAGTTATTGTATAAGGATCAATAAGTTCAAATCCTTGAGCTAAAATTATTGCTCCAACATTGATATATTGCATTTCAGGGACGGCATTAAAATTTATGGCACCTTCTGGACAGATTTCTTCACATTTTTTGCATGAAAGACAACTTTTTATATCTAACTCTGGGTGATATCTCTTTACCTCTTCTTTCAGATCAATCTTATCTATTCTATAAATATTTTTCATAATTTGCGGATAAGGTCTATATATTATCTTTCTCTCAACTAAACCTGCATCATACTCACTTGGAATTTTTACTGGGCAAACCTCTGCACATTTTCCGCATCCAGTGCATTTATTGATATCCACAAAATTTGGTGTTTTATAGAGGGCAACTTCAAAATTACCAGAATATCCTCGAACTCTTGAGACCTCAACTGAGGATAAAATCTCCAGATTGAAATGCTTCCCATCTATATAGTGAGGTTTTCTAACTATTGTTGCTCTACACATTCTTTTTTCACTTATATCAACAAGTGAATCATCAAAAGCCATAGTCTCTACATCAAAATTTCGCAGACAACCCAAAGGTTTAGGAGCTATTCCACAGAAAAAGCAATCAAGAGTCGGATAGGTTTCATCCAGTTGAGCCATCTTACCACCTAAAGCCCATGATTTCTCAACTAAATAAACCTTAAAACCTGATTCAACTAAATCAAAAGCAGCCTGAACTCCAGCAGTTCCTCCTCCTACAACCAATACAGATCCTACTTTTTCTAATTTTGCACTTAATTTAGAGATATCTTCCATAGTTAAGACATTATTATAAATAAGAAATTAATATAAAAATAAAGATTAAAAAAATAATACTATTAAATTTTTATTTTTTAGATTTTAATTGCTGTTTAATTGGATTAGGACCTAACTTTTTAACTGTCTCAGTTATTTTGTTTGCAGCTTCAGCAAATTGTCTTCCCATAGCTGATGACATATAATAAATATTGACTCTTTCTTCACCTAAACCTAACTCTTTTAATATCTTTTTAACTTGCTTAATTTTTTTAGCAGCTTGAATGTTTCCAGTTCTATAGTGGCAACAACCCTCTAAGCATCCTGCTACGATTCCTCCATCAGCTCCCATTTCAAAGGCTTTTAGCATGTATATTGTTTCGAATTTTCCTGCACAAGGAAGTTTAATTATCTTAACATTTGGAGCATAATCCAATCTCATTGAACCAGCAAGATCAGCTGCAGCATAAGCACATTGAGTACAACAAAAAGCTACTATTTGGGGTTCAAAATCATTCATGCAATCTTCTCCTCAATATTAATACAAATTTCATCTTATTACCTCATACAAATTCCTTCTTAAATAGTGCTTCTATCTTAGGTATAACCTGTTCGTCTTTATAATTTTTTAAACTGATAGCATGTACTGGACATTCTCCTACACAGATACCACAACCATAACAGTTAGCAATCTCTATTTGGGCTACTCCTTGATCATTGATTAATGGGACTTGATAAGGACATATCCTAATACAACTAAGACATGCAATGCATTTATCTTGATCAACAACAGCAACTTCTCCTCCAGTAAGAAGTTCTTTTTGGGAAAGTATTACAGATGCTCTTGATGCTGCAGCTTCTGCTTGAGATATGACCTCTCCAATATGTCTTGGAGTATGAGCTAATCCACAAAGGAAGAACCCCTCAGTAGCAAAATCAACTGGTCTTAATTTTGGATGAGCTTCTTCATAAAATCCCTGTTCTATCAATGATACTCTCAAAATTTGAAATAGTTTTTCATTACTTGGGGAGGGAACTATTCCTCTACTAAGTATTAAAAGATCACATTCTATTAAAAACTTTCTCATCAAATTTAAATCAATGGTTTTAATTTTTATTTTACTGTCTTTAACATCATCATTAATTTTTAAAACTTCTGGCTTATTATCATCATCATATCTAAGAAATACAACTCCCATCTCTCTTGCTTTTGTATAATATTTTTCAAGGAAACCATAAGTCATTATATCTTTATATAGAATGACTACTTCTATAGCAGGATTTAACTCTTTTAGTTTCAGTGCATTTTTTATAGCTTCTCCACAACAAACTCTGCTGCAATAAGGTCTTTCTTTTGTACGGGAGCCAACACATTGTATCATAACTATCCTCTCTAATTTTGTATGGTCAATTTCATTTTCTATCAATTTATGTTCAAATTCTAATTGGCTTAATATCTTATTACTTTTTCCATAACCATAATCTGTCCCTTGATATTCTTCACCACCTGTTGCAACTATTAATACTCCATGTTCAACATCAAATTGTTTCAGCTCTCCGTTTTCAACCTTCTGCTTTATTGTTGATATGAAATTTCCAACAAAACCAGATATGTGAATCAGCTCAGAATTTACTAAAAGATCTATCTTTTGGTTATTTTTTACTTTATATATAAGTTCTTCGACAAATTCTTTGGGTTTCTTATCTTCAAAATCATACTCTATTTTCTTTGCTAGACCTCCAGGCTCATTTTGCTTCTCAACCAATACTACATCAAATCCACCTCTGCTTATTGTTAATGCAGCAGTCATTCCTGCAACTCCAGCTCCTAAAATTAATGCTTTTTTATTTATCGGAATAGAAAACAATTGGAGAGGTTCTAAATTGGTTACCCTAGCTACACTCATTCTAATTAGATCCTTTGATTTTTCTGTTGCCTTTTCAGGTTCATCAGAATGAACCCAGCTGCAATGATTTCTAATATTTGCCATCTCAAACAAGAACTGATTTAATCCTGCATTTCTTAAACTTTCCCTGAATAATGATTCATGTGTACGAGGACTACAAGAAGCAGCAACAATCCTGTTGAGATTCTTACTTTTTATAATTTCAGTAATCTTTTTAAGACTATCCTGAGTACAGGCATATTTCATATCCTGGCAGAAAACCACATTTGGTAAGTTTTTAGAATAATCTCTAATAGAATCAATGTCTACAACTCCAGCTATATTATTCCCACAATGACATATAAAAACACCTATTCTTGGTTTCTGCCCAATCACATTCATCTCCTCTGGATATATTTTCTCCTTAACAAGTGTCCCTCTATTTTGTGATATAAGAGATCCAGCTAAACCAGCTGCAGCACAACCCTGAGTAACAGATTCTGCTATATCCTTTGGTTCTGAGAAAGGACCACAGACATATATGCCTTTTTTTGTAGTTTCTACAGGGAAGTATCTACCTGTTTTACAGAATCCATATTCATTTAAATCAAAACCTATATTTTTAGCTAAATCTTTTGCATCTACTGGTGGCTCAACTCCAGTTGAAAGGATTACCATATCAAACTCTTCAGTTTTTAATGAGTCATTCTGGAGAAAAGTCAAAAATAGATTATTAGTTGTAGGATCTTCATCTATTGATGACGGAATAGACCTTACATATCTTATCTTATATTTATCCCTAGCTCTCCTATAATACTGTTCAAACTCTTTTCCATAAACTCTGATATCTATATAAAATATGGTTACAGATATCTCTGGTATATGTTCTTTTATCATAATCGCTTCTTTTGTTGCCTGCATACAACAAACAGATGAACAGTAGTTTCTTTTTTTTGTTCTTGAACCAATGCATTGAATAAAAGCTAAGTTTTTAGGTTTCTTTCCATCTGATAATCTTTGAATATGACCCAAAAAAGGTCCTGATGAGTTCATTATTCTCTCGAATTGAAGTGCGGTTATCACATTTGGATATCTTCCATAACCAAGCTCTTTAAATTCACTCACATCAACCTGTTCAAACCCAACAGCCAAAATTATGGCACCAACATTTAAATTAATTGACTGCTCTTTATCTTCAAAATTTATCGCATCAGTTGAGCAAACTTTTTTACAAGCTTGACATTTTTCCTTTGTTAGATATCTGCAATTATTCGCATCTATAAGTACAACATTTGGAACTGCTTCTGGAGAGTATTTATATATAGCTTTTCTCTGGGACAACCCTATATCAAATTCCTTTGGTAGTTTAACTGGACATGCTTTCTCACATTGACCACACCCAGTACACTTATCTATATCAACATACCTGGGATTTTTTTTAATTTTAACTTTAAATTTACCAGAATGACCTTTAACATCTTTTACTTCACATAGGGTCATCGTCTCAATATTTCGGTGTTGTATACATTCAACTAATTTGGGAGCAAGTATGCAAGTTGCGCAATCATTTGTTGGAAATGTTTTATCCAGTTGAGTCATTTTTCCACCAATTGAAGGTCCTTTTTCAACCAGATAAACTTTATATCCAGAGTCAGCTAAATCAAGTGATGCCTGTATTCCTGAAACGCCAGAACCTAAAACCATTACTGAGCCAATTACAGATTCATAATTTGTTAAATTTTGCTCATTTGTCACAGATTTATTTTTTATTGGATTTTTACTCATTCTCAAAAATCAATTTATAATTTTTATTTAAATTTTGTGTTTCTTATAAAAAACAAAATCAATATATCCCTATAGTTTTAAAAAATTATGACATTATCTTAAAATTTTGGACAATATCTTCAAATTATAACTAATGCATATAAATTCGTAAACCTATTTTATAGTAAATATCATTACAATATTAAAATTTTTAAATTATTATTAGGATATATATAAAGTTTTCAATTTAAAAATGTTAGAATTTTAATATTTCAAATAGTTTAATTATTAAAAGATTTAATATTTATAAAATTTATTGTTAAATCAATGCCTTACTAATTTGAATTTCAAAAATAGTTTATACTATTTATAATGCTGTTTTATTTCTCTATTACAAAATTTATTAATTTCACAAATTTGTGTTCAGCATATTGTAAAATAGATTGTGTTTAAAATTAAAAATATATGGAACAATGATTTTGTTATTAAAAAAGTTTATATATTTTTTAATTTGATTTTTTAAAATCATTAATATTTAGAGAGGAGTGAAAATGCTAATTGTTGCTGAGAATATTAATATAAGACGTGCAAAACTGGGTAAAGCTATGAAGGAACATAACAGCGAACCAATTATTGAACTTGCAGGAGAGTTAAAAAATGCTGGTGCTGATTATTTAGATATTAACATTGGTCCTGCAACAAAGAATGGTCCTGAACTCATGAGATGGTTAGTAACTTCAATTCAGGAAAATGTTGATATTCCACTTTGTCTTGATACAAAAAATTTAGAAGCTATGAGAGCAGGATTAGAGGTTCATAAAGGAAAGGCTATAATAAATTCCACAGATGGTTCTGAAAAACAATTAAATAAAGTAATGCCAATGGCAAAAGAGTTTAATACATCAATAATTGGATTAACTTTAGATGAGAGCGGTATTCCAAGGGATGATAATGAGCGATTTCAAATTGCATTTAATATAATTACAAAAGCTACTGAATATGGTATTTCTCCTGAGGATTTATATATTGACCCCATTTTACTTCCAGTATCTGGAATGCAAAATCAAGTAAATTATGCTATTGAATCTATAAAAATGTTTAATCAATTATCAGATCCACCTCCAAAAACTATAGTTGGATTATCAAATATTTCCCAGTCATCTCCTGATGAGCTTAGAAGTATATTAAATAGAATTTGTCTTATCTTGTTATCGTGCAATGGACTTTCTGCTGCTATTTCTGATCCATTGGATAAGGATTTAATGGCAGCTTTAAAAACTTATGATATTTTAACCAATAAAGTTCTGTATGCTCATTCATATTTGGACTGAGGATTTTTGCAATCAATTTTGTAAATTGAATTAGTAAGTAACATAGAATTAGGAGATGTATGATTATTGAAATTAAAGAAAGGTAATATTTATAAATGTAACTCTAAAAGGTTAATATACTTTTAAATTTTAAGAAATTTAATTTTAACTTTATTAATTTAATGAAAAAACTTAAAGAAATAACAAAAAGGATTGAAAAGTTAAGAGAGGAGATAAGAGAGCACAATTATTGTTACTTTGTCTTGAATCAACCAGTAATCAGTGATGAAGAATATGATAAGTTAATGAGAGAACTTATAAGTCTTGAGGAAAAATATCCCAAATTTATAACCTCAGATTCACCTTCCCAAAGAGTTGGAGCTCCAGTAGATGAGTTGAAATCAGTTGATCATAGAGAAAAGATGCTAAGTCTGGAGAATGCCTTTTCAAAAGATGAAATTGAAGGTTTCTTAGGAAGAGTTTATAAAGGTTTGAAAACAGAGGATGTTGAGTTTGTATGTGAGCTTAAAATTGATGGTTCAGCTATTAACCTGACATATATTGATGCTATTTTTATAAGAGGTACAACAAGAGGCGATGGATTTAGAGGTGATGATGTAACTTCAAATCTAAAGACTATAAAATCTATACCTCTCAGGATGCGAACCCTGTATCCTAAAGGTGAGGTTGAAGTAAGAGGTGAAGTTTATATGCCAATCAACTCATTTAAAAGAATTAATAAAGAAAGAATGGAAAAAGATCTACCGCTTTTTGCAAATCCAAGAAATGCAGCAGCAGGTTCATTAAGACAATTAGATCCAAATATCGCTGCTGAAAGAAGTCTTAATATCTTCATTTATGGAGTTGGATATTGGTCAATGCCTCGATATGATAGTCACTTTAAGATTTTACAATATTTAAAAAAATTGGGATTCAGGGTCAGTCCATATAATAAAAAAGTTAGGAATTTAGATGAAATATGGAATTTTTGTAAAGAGTGGTCCAGTAGAAAGAATGATCTTGATTTTGAAGTTGATGGAGTAGTTATAAAGGTTAATTCTTTCTCAAAACAAAGAACTCTAGGTGAAACAACTCGGAACACCCGGTGGGCAATTTCTTACAAATTTCCATCTATTCAAAAGACTACAAAAATCATAGATATAAAAGTTGGTGTAGGAAGAACAGGAACAATTACCCCAGTTGCTTTTTTAGAACCTGTTCAAATTTCAGGCTCAACAGTAAGCAGAGCAACTTTACATAATATAGATGAGATAAGGCGAAAGGATGTGAGAATAGGCGATACAGTTTTGGTTCAAAAAGCTGGTAAAGTTATTCCTGAAGTTGTTAAAGTTATCAAGGAAAAAAGGACAGGAGATGAAATTGTATTTGATATGCCAAAGAAATGTCTAATCTGTAAATCAGATGTTGTAAGACTTCATAATGAAGTTGCATATAGGTGTACTAATGTTGCATGCCCTGAACAACAATTTGAAAAATTGTTACATTTTGCTAGTAGAGGAGCTATGGATATTGATGGTATTGGACCATCGGTTATTTCAAAACTATTGGAGAAAAAGTTGATAAAGGATGTTGCGGATATATATTATCTAAAATTTGATGATATATATAAATTAGACCTTTTTAAAGAAAAATCAACTATGAATCTTTTAAATGCAATTGAAAGAAGTAAGAAGAGAGGTTTGAATAGATTAATATATGCACTTGGAATAAGATATATTGGTTCACATACAGCTGATATTTTGGCTAAAAACTATAAATCACTGGATGAATTATCAGAGGCAAAAGAAGAAGAACTGCTATCTATATATGAAATTGGACCTCATATTGCTCAAAGTGTTGTAAATTTTTTCAAACAAGATAATAATAGAAAAATATTGGAAAAATTAAAAAGAGCAGAAGTATTGATGAGAAGTGAAATTTTAAAAAAATTTCCTCTACTATTAGAAGGTAAGAGTTTTGTAATTACTGGAAAACTTATTGGTTATACAAGAGATGAAATTACTGAACTAATAAAGAAATTAGGAGGTAATGTGTCCTTATCTATAAGTAAAAAAGTTGATTTTGTACTTGTTGGAGAACAGCCAGGAAGTAAGTTTAAGAGAGCAAAAGAGCTAAAATTAAAAATAATAAGCGAAGAAGATTTTAATAAATTAATAGAAAAATAAATGTAAATATGAATAACAGAACAGATTCTTACAATGAAGAAAAATATTGCCCCTGGAATTTTTGGGAGGCAGTTGTTGCAATTTTTCTAATCATACCATTATTTTTGATTTTGATTATACCGATAGCTTATCTACTTGACAGGGAAATGGGGGAAATTATTTTTTCACCTTCTGAAATTTCTAACTTTGGATTTGCATTAGCCTATTTCATCCAGACAGTAGCGCTCCTTATCCTACTTTGGCTCTTTGTTTTTTTTAGAAATAAGGCAAGTTGGTATAATCTGGGAATTAGACAATTCAATTTTTTTAAGGGTATATTTTTAATTATCTTTGGAATTATTGCAACATCTTTAATATATTTTATCTACATTATTTTTCTTCAATTTATTCCATGGGATATAGAACAGAATAAAATTTTACAATTAATTGAGAATAAAAATATCTCATTTGTAATGTTATTTTTAGTTGCAGTTATAATAGCGCCTATTTGTGAGGAGCTATTTTTTAGAGGATTTTTATACCCAGCATTTAAAAAGAGAATGAATGTTTTTTCTGCTATGTTTTTAAGTTCAATTTTATTTGCAGTCTTTCATCTTCAACCTGCACAATTGCTTCCCTTGATTTGTATAGGATTTGTTTTAGCTTTTGTATATGAAAAAGCTAAATCTTTAATTCCAGCAATTCTTGTACACTCATTATATAACTTAGCTGCAATAATAATTTTGTTTCAATTCATAAAATTGTCTTGAGAAATTTATAATGATGTTATTAAATTAAATAGATTCTATATTTATAAGATATTTTTAATGAAAAATAAACTTAGAAAGATGGTGAAATGTTTTGGAAAAAATCAGTAAAGAAGATGTAAAGCATGTCGCAAAATTGGCTGAACTTGATATTTCAGAAGATGAATTAGCTAAATTTGTGAATCAATTGAATATTATATTAAAACATGCTGGAAAAATTAGTATGATTGATACTACTAATGTTAAGGCAACTTATCATGCTACCCATATTATAAACATTTTTAGAGATGATATTGTGAAAAAGAGTATAGATAAAGAGGATGCTTTGTCTAATTCATCAAAAGTAATTGATGACCTTTTTGAAGTTCCCTTAATAGTAGAGGAATAGATATGGGAGAAGAAAGGCTTTATCAACTAAGCGTAAAAAATTTAATGGAGCTTCTTTCAAAAAGAGAAGTATCAACTAATGAAATAATTCAGGATATAATTAAAAGGACAAAAGAAGTAGAAAGTGTTATTAAGTCATATATAACAATTGATATTTCTAATGCCAATATTCAATCAAAAAAAATAGATAATCTTATCTCTAAAAGAAAAGAATTAAAACCTTTAACTGGAATACCAATAGCAATAAAAGATAACATATGTACCAGTGGAATTTATACAACTTGTGCCTCACAAATACTTAAGAACTATAAACCAATCTATGATGCAGAAGTTATTAAAAGAATAAAAAATTCCAACATGATTATCACCGGAAAGACAAATATGGATGAATTTGCAATGGGTTCTTCAACTGAAAATTCAAGCTTCTGGACAACTCATAATCCATGGGAATTAAATAAAGTACCAGGTGGATCTAGTGGGGGATCTGCCGCAGCAGTAACAGTAGGAGAAGCTCCACTTGCTTTAGGTTCAGATACTGGTGGTTCTATAAGACAACCAGCAGCATTATGTGGAGTTGTAGGATTAAAACCAACCTATGGATTGGTATCAAGATTTGGTCTTATAGCCTTTGCATCATCTCTTGATCAGATTGGTTCAATAACAAGGAATGTAGAAGATTGTGCTTTAATACTAAATATAATTGCTGGTTATGACCCGCTTGATTCAACTTCTGTTTTAAAGGAGGAAGAAGACTACACAGATTACTTAGAGGAGAATATAAAAGGGTTAAAAATAGGATTAATTAAAGAATTGATGGGTGAGGGGATAGCTAATTCTGTTAAGGATTCTGTGTACAAAGCAGCAGATATTCTGTCATCTCTTGGTGCATTTTGTGAAGAAGTATCCCTTCCAAGTTTAGAATTTGCACTTAGCGCCTATTATATTATTGCTCCTGCTGAAGCTAGTTCAAATCTGGCTAGATATGATGGCATAAGATATGGTCTAAGGGTTAAAGGAACAAAAAGTTTCAGAAGTATGTATAGAAAAACAAGATCTAAAGGTTTCGGTAATGAGGTAAAGAGAAGAATTATGTTAGGAACATATGCCTTAAGCAGGGGATATTATGAAGCTTATTATTTGCAAGCTCAGAAAGTGAGAACACTTATAATAAATGATTTTAGAAAAGTGTTTAAAAAGTTTGATGTTCTAATATCACCAACAACTCCAACAGTAGCTTTTAGAATAGGTAATAAATTTGAAGATCCTTTAACTATGTATTTATCTGATGTCTGTACCATTCCAGTAAACCTGGCTGGGATACCTGCGATATCTTTACCATGCGGGTTTGATAATAACTTACCCATTGGTCTTCAAATAATAGCACCGCACTTTAAAGAGGGTTTGTTAATAAAAACAGCTTATAATTTTGAAAAGAATTTCAATTTTAAATTAGAACCACTTTATAAGAAATTTAGGAGCAAATAGATTGGAATATATAGTTAGAATTGGGTTAGAAACTCATGTCGAATTAATCACAGATTCCAAAATGTTCTGTGGATGCAGTACTAAATTTGGTGCTGCTCCAAATACTCAAACCTGTCCTATATGCCTTGGTCATCCAGGAACACTTCCAGTTATAAATAAAAAGGCAGTTGATTATACAATAAAAGTAGCATTAGCCTTGAATTGTGAAATTGCTAATTTTACTCAATTTCACCGTAAGAACTATTTTTATCCTGATTTACCAAAAGGTTATCAAATATCACAATATGACTTACCAGTAGGTCTAAATGGATATCTTGCCATTAAATTAAATGGTGAAGTAAAAAGGATAGGAATAAGCCGTGTTCATATGGAAGAAGATACAGCTAAATTACTGCATTTTGGAAAAACCGGTCGGATAAGTGAAGCATTAGGTAGTGGACTTGATTTTAATAGATGTGGGATCCCACTTTTAGAAATTGTTTCTGCTCCTGATATAAAAAATGTAGTGGAAGCAAAAGCTTATATAATCCTTCTAAAGAAACTATTAGAATATCTTGAAGTTAGCGATTGCAATATGGAAGAAGGTAAATTTCGAATTGATACTAATATTTCAGTAAGAAAAATTGAAGACAAATATTCCAAAACAAGAACTGAACTCAAAAATCTCAATTCATTTAAATTTTTAGAAAAGGGATTGATGTATGAAATTGAAAGACAAAAAGAAATCCTCTCTAAAGGTAAAAAACTCCAATTGGAGACCAGGCATTTTGACTCACAAACAATGACTACAAAACCAATGAGAATAAAAGAAGAAGCGCAAGATTACAGATATTTTCCAGAGCCTGACCTTGTTCCAATAGAAATAAGTAAAGAATGGGTGGATGAGATAAAAAAGACAGTTCCTGAGCTTCCACATATTAGAGCTGATAGAATTAAGAAGCAGTACAATATTTCTGAGAATGAGGTAGAAATTATAACTTCAACCAGAAGCATGGCTGATTTCTTTGAATGCTGTGTAAAAATATACCCTCATCCAAAGAAGATCAGTAATTGGATAACAGGGGAGCTGTTATATTTACTAAATCAGGAACTAATTCAAATTAAGGAATCTAAGATAAGTCCTGAACACTTGGTAAAAATGTTGAAAATGATGGATATAGGTTCAATAAGCGGTAAAATCGCTAAATCTATTTTTAAGGAAATGTTTAAAACTGGTAAGATGCCAGAAGATATTGTGGAGGAAAAAGAGCTTAAACAAATAAGTGATATTGATAAACTATCAGGTATTATTGATAAGGTTCTAAAAGAGAACTCAAAAGCTGTTGAGCAATATTTATTAGGAAAGCAGCAAGTTTTTGTTTTTTTTGTAGGTCAGGTTATGAAAAAAACAAAAGGAAGAGCAAACCCAGAATTAGTTAATGAACTATTAAGAAAAAAATTAAAATAAAATTCTCATTAAAGAAGTATTGGAAGATTTGGGTATTGTTTCTTGACTAAATGTCTTCGAAACCATACCACAAATCTATTAAAAAATAATTAATTTAAATATTATAAAATTAGAAATATAACAAATTATTAATTTTTATCATTCATAACCACCAATGTTGGCGAGTAATCTCACTAAATTTATCAAAATATTAAACCCTATTTAAAATAGATTATTAATCATGATAAGACTTTTATTATCAACGGCTTCACTAATTCCATATTCATATAAAGAGATATTTTCAATAGCAAGAGATACAGGATTTGATGGATTAGAGTTAGTTATAGATAGCAGATGTTTAAGAGGAGATTTAAATAAAATAAAGAATCTTATAAATCTATATAATTTGCCTATTTATGCAGTACATCAACCTCTTTTCATATTTTTTAAAAAACTTGGAGTTAAAGGAGGTTTAAAATTGTCTTTTGATATTGCAAAAAAACTTCAATCTGAATCAGTTACCATTCATTTACCACTTTTTTTAAGACCTGATAATTCATACACACTTGTGGATAATTATTCAAGGCAATTTCTTAAAGCAATTTCTGAAATAAGAAAGGAATTATCTAACCGATCGACTAAAGACCTAAAAACAATAAATAAAAGTAATACTTCAAATGGATGTCTCCTAAATGGCAATTTAAAGCCTAAAATTGCACTCGAAACTGTTTTAGATAGAAAATTGAATTTAGGAAAAAGGTATTTTACTGATCCTGAGGTTCTAATAAACTATGCTGTAAAACAAAATCTATTTATTACTTTTGACACAACTCATCATGGGTTAAGAAGCTATAGTCTTGAAGACAGTTTTGATATCCTTAAATCAAGAGTCATAAACATTCATTTAAGTAATACAAGAAGAAGAAAACATGAACCACCATATTCGGGAAAAATTCCACTAAAAAATTTTTTAAAATTTATTCTGGATAAAAAATATGATAGTTTTATTACTTTAGAAATCTCTCCTTTCGCACTTAATTTCTGGAGTAAGAAAAGAGTGAGAGAAAAACTTAAAAGGAGCATATATTTTTGTAAAAAATATACATGATAAATAAGATTTAACAAAATATCAAATTCTAATTAAAGCAGAAATACTTTAAGATTTGGGCATAGTTTCTTGACTGAAATGTCTTCGAAACCATGCCACAAATCTACTGATGAATAAGATTTATAATTAAAAGATTAAAAATTGTATTAATTGTATATTTAAAATTTATAATAATTTTTTTTATTATGTTATTATTAAGAAAATATTGTACTAATTTAATTATTAAATGTAATTTAATTTTTAAATATTTTTAAATAATCTATAACTTCACTAAATTAAAAAGTGCGACTTTTAATATAGATTTTAAAAGGTGTTTAAATTGGTAAAAAAAATACCTGATTTTGTACATCTTCACACACATACTGAATTCTCTTTATTGGATGGAGCCATAAGGATACCGAATTTAATATCAAAAGCAAAAGAGTTTAACATGTCAGCAGTTGCAATAACTGATCATGGAAATTTGTATGGTGCAATAGAATTTTATACTTTGGCAAAAGAAGCAGGTATTAAACCGATAATTGGATGTGAATTTTATGTAGCGGTAGAATCAAGATTTAATAAATTAAGAAGAGGTGAAAAGTCCAATCACCTAACTCTTTTAGCTAAAGATATCCATGGCTATAAAAATTTGATGAAACTTATTACCCAAAGTTACTTTGAGGGATATTATTATAAACCAAGAATTGATTACGAGCTTTTAAGTGAATATAATTCTGGAATTATTGCACTTTCTGGATGTATATCAGGTAAGATTTCAAAGTTAATTCTGAATAATAAAACTGATGATGCAATTAATGCTGCCTTGGAATTTTGTGAAATATTTGGCAAAGAGAATTTCTATTTAGAAATTCAAGATCAAGGGCTTGAAGAACAGAAGACTTTAAATCAAAGATTAATTGAAATATCAAGGAAATTAAACATACCTTTAGTATCAACTAATGATGCTCACTATTTAAGCAAAGAGAATTACACTGCTCATGATGTCTTACTCTGTATTCAAACACGAACTACCTTAGATGATAGAGAAAGACTTCGCTTTGCTACTCCTGAATTTTACTTTAAATCCAAAGAGGAAATGTTTGACATTTTTAAAGACATCCCTGAAGCTATTCACAATAGTGTAGAGATATCAGAAAGATGTAATTTAAAAATACCTTTAAATTTGGATTTGTTACCGGCGTACAAGATTCCTGAGAAATATGACTTAGATAGCTACCTCGAAAAAATCTGTAGAGATGGATTAAAAGAAAGATACCCTGTACCAACAGATGAGGTAATTAGCAGGTTAGAATTAGAACTTAATGTCATAAAAAAGATGGGATATTCTGGATACTTTCTAATTGTCTGGGATTTTGTAAATTATGCAAAAAGTAAAGTCATAAGAGTAGGACCTGGAAGAGGGTCAGCTGCTGGAAGCATAGTTTCGTACTGTCTTGGAATAACTGATATTGATCCTATTAAATATGGCTTACTTTTTGAAAGATTTTTAAATCCATATAGAAAAAGTCTTCCAGACATTGATGTAGATTTTTGTTATGAAAGAAGAAATGAAGTTATTGATTATGTAACAAGCAAATATGGAAGAAATAAAGTTGCACAGCTTATTACATTTGGAACGATGGCTGCAAGAGCAGCAACCCGTGATGCAGGTAGAGTTTTTGGTATTCTGTACGGAAAGGTTGACAAAATAGCAAAGTTGATCCCTATGGGAATAGGAATAACAATAGATAAATCCATTAATACTGTTCCAGAATTAAGAGAACTTTATCATAAGGATAAGGAAGTTAAGAAGATTCTGGATACAGCTATGGCTTTAGAAGGACTATCAAGACAGGATTCAATTCATGCAGCAGGTGTTGTAATATCTGATGAGGACTTAACAGAATATACACCGTTACAAAGAAAGGGAAATGGTGAAGTTGTTACTCAGTACAAAATGGACGATGTACAGAAAATAGGACTATTGAAGATGGATTTTTTAGGATTAAGAACTTTAACTCTGATTGATAAAACCCTTGAAATCATAAAGCATACAAAGAATTTAGAAATTGACTTAAGCGAAATTGACTTACAAGATAATGCAACATTCTCAATGATAAGCCGTGGTGAAACTATTGGAGTTTTCCAACTTGAAAGTGCTGGAATGAGGAACTTAATGATAGATTTGCAACCATCTAACATCGAAGATTTAATAGCACTACTTGCACTATACCGTCCTGGTCCTTTACAGAGTGGAATGGTCAATGATTTTGTAAAAGCAAAAAAAGTAAAAAAGAAAATTAGATATCCACATCCATTGCTAGAATCTATTTTACAAGAAACTTATGGAATTATAGTCTATCAGGAACAGGTTATGCAGATAGCATCAAAGATGGCAAATTTTTCCATGGCAGAAGCTGATATTCTAAGAGGAGCCATAAGTAAAAAGAAGAGAAGATTGTTATCTAAACAGAGAAATAAATTCTTAGAGGGAGCTTTGGACAATGGGATAAGCAAAGAATCAGCTCAGAAGATATTTGATCTATTATTGTTATTTGCAGAGTATGGTTTTAATAAATCCCACTCTGCTGCTTATGCCCTTATCTCATATCAAACTGCATATCTAAAAGCAAATTTCCCTGTGGAATTTATGGCTGCATTACTTACAATAAGAATGCAAAATCAAGAAAAAGTTGCTCAGTATGTCAATGAGTGTAGAAGACTTAGAATTGAGGTATTACCTCCAGATGTAAATGAAAGTTTTTCTAACTTTACAGTAGTAGGAGAAGGAATAAGATTTGGACTATCAGCAGTAAAAAATGTTGGTGATAATGTTATTAAAGAAATAGTATTGGTTAGAAAGGAAAAAGGAAAGTTTAAATCCTTTTTTGATTTTTGTGGAGCAGTTAATGCAGTTGTTTTAAATAAAAAAACATTGGAAAGTCTAATTATGTCAGGAGCTTTTGATTCATTAAAAATTACTAGACAATTTCTTATGAAAAATTATAAAAGATTTGTTTCTCACGTTCTTACTATAAAAAGCAATAGAGAAATTGGTCAATTCTCTCTTTTTGATACTGATACAACTCTTAAAGACGAACTAATTACAAATTTACCTGGTGTAAAAACTGAGTTTCCTCGTAAGAAATTATTAGCATATGAGAAGGAGATGTTAGGATTATATGTTTCAGACCATCCTCTAATTGGATATGAAGATTTATTAAAAAGATATAGTAATTATCAAATTAATGAATTAAAGAAACTCAAAGATAAAAGTCTGACGAAGATTGCTGGAGTTGTTTCTAAGATAAAGAGAGTTACAACAAAAAAAGGTGAAATGATGATCTTTTTAACATTAGAGGATATGAGTAACTCTATAGAGGTTATTATTTTTCCTTCAATACTTAATAAATTTCATCAGTTACTTCAAGAAGATATGGTGGTCGGAATTAAGGGAAGATTGGATATAAAAGAAGATCAGGTAAAGTTAATAGCAAGTGAAATTGGAGAAATAAAGTTAGAACGCAAAATACCTTCTACTAATAAGAAAGTTAAAAAGAATATAATTATAGAGTTGGATTCAAGTAGTTTAGATGACCAATTCTTACACAGACTTAGAAGAGTTCTTTTGGATTATCCAGGTCCTGCTATTGTTATTATTGAGTTAAAATCTGATGAATCTGTAAAAACTCTAAAACTTGGTAGTTCCTTGAATGTCACATATTCGGAAGAATTTTTAGAAAGAATTAACAACTTTTTAGGTGAGAAAGGCACTGTTAAAGTTGTTGGTTAAAATGGTGCCGAAGGTGGGAATCGAACCCACATGAGTATTAAAACTCACTGGATTTTGAATCCAGCGCGTCTACCAATTCCGCCACTTCGGCTTTAATAAAATTCTATACAGTAATAGAATAATAATCAAGAATTTATCTTAAAAAGTTTATTATCATTATTATGTATAAATATATATTTGTCATCCCTTCACTCCACTCAGAACTTTAAATAAATTAAGTGGGACAATAGTTTCTAAAAAGAGCACTCCGCATTCAAAGCATAAACTTAATAGAGTGAAGAATCTTAGAAAATAATAATTAATTGTTACAATAAATTTGGAAGTAGTTATTAT
>Ga0209978_10000086_pt1 | contig 26466 bp, 28 predicted proteins | sample BentaG_FD_182805 | JGI IMG/M metagenome (GOLD analysis project Ga0209978, IMG submission 182805) | Deep subsurface microbial communities from South Atlantic Ocean to uncover new lineages of life (NeLLi) - Benguela_00093 metaG (SPAdes)... | ecosystem: Environmental > Aquatic > Marine > Oceanic >... | reverse complement strand
GAAGAAGCCAACCCGATGCTTGGTTGGCGAGGAGCAAGTCGCTACATAAGTCAATGGTACGAGGAAGCATTCAGACTGGAGTGTAAAGCTATTCGCAAATGTCGTGAAGAGTGGAGGCTCAAGAATATCTGGGTCATGCTTCCAGTGATAAGAACCTTGTGGGAAGCCAAGAAATGCCTTGAAATCATGAAAGAGGAAGGGTTGGAAAGTTCTAGAGACTTTCAAGTATGGTTTATGGCAGAAACTCCTTCCATAGCGATAATGGCAGACAAGTTCTCAAAGCTCTGTGACGCCTTTTCCATAGGCTCAAACGACATGACTCAAGGCATCCTAATGATAGACCGAGACTCCGAAAGACTAGGACAAATGGGCTACTTCGACGAACGAGACCCGGCAATCAAACGCATAATCGCACACTTGATCAAAGTAGCCCACGAAAACGGAATCACAGTTTCCATCTGTGGCGAAGGCCCCTCAAACCTGCCAGACTTTACTGAATTCCTAGTTCGTTGCGGTATCGACAGCATCTCCGTAAATAACGACGCCGTGATAAGCACCCGACAGCTGGTTGCAAGCATTGAACAGAAAATCATATTGGAACAAGCAATAGAGAACCAGAAACAAGCGCAAGAGAAGCCAAAAAAGAAGGCTTCACAAAGCCCTGAATGGACTCTTGAATAAGCACTGCACCCGCTCATTCACAAGGTATTTCTCTCTAAAGGAAAACCGCAAATGTCATCCTTAACATTTGACCTAGAAGAAAAACAATTACGAAGGGAAGTTCAGAAAAGAAAAGCTAAATTAGTTCTTATACAGCTTCCTGAAGGGTTGAAACCTCACGGACCAATGTTGGCTGCTGAGGTTGAAAGTGCTGGCGCTCTTGCAATTGTTTCTGCCGATCCTTGCTATGGAGCCTGTGACTTGGCGATAGTTGAAGCAGAAAGACTAGGCGCGGATCTCATCGTTCATTATGGTCACAGTGAAATGATAAAGCAAACCGCGTTTTCAACGTTTTACATCGAAGCAAAAGCAAAGAGCTCCGTCATAAACGCCGTAAGAAAAGCAATTCCTTACCTTAAACAGCGTAAAAAAATAGGGTTAGTAACAACCGTTCAGCACGTGCACAAACTTGATGAAGTGAGAAACATGCTTTTGGAAGAAGGAAAAACCGTCGCAGTTGGAGATGCGGGGCGGCTGAAGTATGCAGGGCAAGTAATTGGGTGTGATTATAGCAATGCAAAAGCAGTTTCAAAAGAAGTAGACGCTTTTCTCTTTGTTGGCGGCGGAAAATTCCATGCATTAGGTGTAGCCCTAGCTACGGCAAAGCCTACGATAGTAGCAGATCCCTACGAGAGAAGAGCTTTTGCGATGGAGGATGAAACTTCAAGAATGCTGAAAAGGCGTTGGGCAAACATCCACGAAGCCAAGCAAGCCGAGAAAATTGGGATACTGATAGGATTGAAAGTTGGACAGAAAAGACTAGACCAGGCCTTAAAAATGAAGGGGCTTGTGGAGGATGTTGGCAAGAAAGCTACATGTTTTGCTTTGAAGGAGATTACCCCAGAGGCTCTAATGCAATTTCCAACAGTAGATGCCTTCATAAACACGGCGTGTCCTAGACTGTCCTTAGATGACGCTAAGAAATTTCGTAAACCTTTACTTACACCAAAAGAGGCGCTGGTTGCTCTAGGTAAGCTGCAATGGGAAGAACTATGCAAAAGAGGCTGGTTCGAAAGCTAGACTTGGAAATCGCGCTTTCAAAAGTCGAGCCACATCCATCTCCCAAAGCCTATTTGGAACAATACACAATAACCCCAGAAGCCGCCGCTGAACTACTCTACATAGCCACATACACGTATGACGATATAATAGGTAAAAACATAGCAGATCTAGGTTGTGGAACAGGAAGACTCGCCATAGGCAGCGCTCTCTTAGGAGCAAAAGAAACGCTGGGCGTAGACATAGACAGAAACGCTATTGAAGTGGCATCAAAAAACGCTGAAAGACTAGACGTAAAGGAAAAGATACAATGGATAGCTACCGATATCACTACGATTCAAGGAGCCTTCGACACGGTATTGCAGAACCCCCCTTTTGGGATACAAAGAAGAAAGGCTGATCGGAAATTCCTAAGAAAAGCTCTAGAAATAGGCAAGCATGTTTATTCGTTACACAAAAGCAGTAGAGAAAACCGTAAGTTAGTCAAAAGACTAAGAGGACAAAAGTCTCGACTCATGCCAGTTTCTCCTTCTCCTTTTTTGAGGAAGTTCATTGAAAGGCATGGTGGAGAAATCAAGGCTGTATACACTACGCTAATGACAATTCCACACATGTTCGATTTCCATAGAAAACGAAAGCACCAATTTCTCGTTGATCTATACATAGTAGAAACCGGTCTTTAGAACTCCCAAAATTTATGTGGATATAGAGAAGGAGCCATTTTTACTTCTTAATCAAAAGGTTTATTGAGGAGTACGATGGAAAAGTAACGAGCATTCAGCTTAGGATAACTATTCGAAACCTAATAAACTTCACACAGAGCACAAACGAGAGAGGAAACACATGAGTAAATCTCATTTAAAACGACAAAGTGGACAATTCGTTGCTCCAGGAGACCACTTAGGAGTAATTGAGGAGTTCTCGCCCGGCCAAGGTACTTACGTAGAGCAGGGGAAAATACACGCTAAAGTTAGTGGACGTACGCTTTTGGATTTGCAAAACAAAACAGTTTCGATTTTTCCACTGGTTCGTGGAGCAAGAGTGCCAAGAGTTGGCAGCATTGTGACTGGGCAGGTTTCAAATCTTCAAAACAAAACTGCAGTCGTGCGAATATCCAAAATAGGAGAAGAACATTTGTCTGGTGTCTTTTCAGGGTTGCTTTACATTTCTGATATAAGCACATCTTATGTTGACTCAATCCATGATGCTTGTAAACCGGGAGACATTCTCCGTGCAAAGGTAATAAGCGAAAAAAACAGAGTTTGCCATCTTTCCACGATAGACAAGAATCTTGGAGTTTTGTACGCATTCTGCTCGCAATGTGGACACATGCTTCAACAAAGACGTTACAGAATGCATTGTCCAAGCTGTGGAAAAATTGAAAAGCGTCGAATTGCTGTAGATTACGGCGAAGCAATCTTTTGGAAAAGGAGGGCTTCCGATGAAAGTGAAAATTTTGAATAAGAAAAAAAATGAGCTAAAGATAGAGGTTGATGGAGAAAGCCACACCTTCTGTAATGTTATTCAAAGAGCCCTGCTTAAAGATGAACGGGTAGACTTTGCGAGTTATAATATTTCACATCCTCTCACTGCGTGCCCCATAATTTATCTTCGCACAAAAACACGGAGCAAGCCAGAGATTGTGCTCCAAGAAGCAGTGGCAGATGTGCAGAAAGATACTGAAACATTTAGGGCAGCATTTAACAAGGCTTTAAAGAAATGGCAAAGCTAGCAAAGTAGGCACTACAAGTTGAGCCTTTTATTTGCTTTAGAAAGAAGGAAACTGAACGCTTCAACAACGTCTTCATGCTCTATTAGTATGCCTACGCTCTCTCTGATTGTTGTTAAGCCTTGCAACCAGACATAGACTAGTAACGCTTCTGCAGCATCTGCTTGCTTGTGACGGTCTACTCTTGAACCAAGTAGGTTTCTTAGTCCTGCTTGTTTCAAAGCCTGAGAGAGCATGTGACCATCTGCTTTCCCACCAGCTGGTCGCCCAGTTTTTGTGGAGATGTAGAGAGAGTAAACAAGGTTGGTGTAAGCGTCACCGAGGGCTGCAAGTTTATGGTCGGTTAGAATTTCTTGTGTAGTTTTGTGGGTTGGTGTGAAGGAAAATCTTTTTTTCGGATTTGGCATATTGCTCATCAACTGTTTTGTGAGGAAAGGTTGGATATAATAATGCTTATTTTCTATTCGCCATGAAGAGTTAAAGAGGGTGTTACAGCTGAGAAATGGAAAATTTCGTTGTATAAAACCGGAGATTAGAAGCGTTGGTGTTGACGATGGGGCATTTATTCCTCATACACGGGGGAAGTGTGACGTTATTGGGGTTGTTTTTAGGGGCGGATATTGGCTTGATGGAGTTATGCGGACGCGGGTTGAGGTTGATGGCATGGACGCTACTGAGAAGATTGCAGAGATGATAACAAGCTCACCTCATTATGGGCAGTTAAGAGTGATTATGCTGGATGGGGTAACTTTTGCAGGTTTTAATGTTGTTGATACTATGAGGCTTTTTGGAATGACCCATTTACCTGTTATTGCGGTTACGCGGAAGAAACCAGATTTTGATGATATTCGGAGAGCACTTGAGAATTTGCCATTTTCGGAGGAAAGGTGGAAGGCGATTAAGAATGCAGATAGAATTATCAAGGTTTTTACACGGCGGGAAGAAGAAGCAATTTTTATGCAAGTAGCGGGAATCGAAGTGGATGTTGCGAGGAGAATTGTGAAGAGCACTGCTACTCGGAGCAATGTTCCTGAAGCGTTGCGGGTGGCGCATTTGATTGCTTCAGGGTTGACTGGCCCTTTGTAGTAGTTGAAATCTTTATTGGAATTGGAAAAGATTTTTAAGAGTCGATTGCGAGGGGAAAGGAACGGATATGGTGAAGAAACCTTGGAGTTTTGTGTGAAGTGTGGAAAGAGGCTTGTAGCTGAGAAGGAGGGAAAAAAAGATGTGGTTTGGGTTTGTCCAAAATGTGGTTTTAAGAAAAGTGTTGATGCTAGTGAGAAGATTGTTGTTCCCTTGACTATAAAGGAGCCAAAGCCTTTTCAGGAGTCTATCGCGGTGATTGGCAAAGAGGCGCAGAAGTTGCGAACTCTGCCTACTATGAAAATTGAGTGCCCGAAATGTGGAAACAATTTGGCGCTTGTTTGGCAGGTGCAGACGCGAGGCAGTGATGAGTCGTCGACGCAGTTTTTTAGATGTACAAAGTGCAATTTCACGTTTAGAGAGTATGCGTAGACGTGTTATGTGTGTACGTCGCTTAGGCTAGACCGCCTTGTATAGGCTCCAAATAGGCGGCTAATATATGGCAATAGGGAAGCGAACGTGAGGTAAAACGTTTTTATTCTTCTTGGAAAGCCAGTTTATTCAAGTCCTCTTCTCCTTCTGCGTATCCTGAGGCGATTAGAATGTCGTTTGGGCTTATCACTGTGCTAGGGTTCGGGCGTATCCATATGTTGTCTCTTTTTATGGCTTAAATAGGTTTTCAGGAAGAATATAAGAAAAGGGGTTTAGTCTTCTTTTTCTACATGTTTGATTGCGTCCTCTATGATGTCCAGCCCTGCGTCCACAAGTTCCCGCGTTATAATTAGGGGGGGCGCCAATCGTATTGTTGACTTGCCACAGGTTATCACTGCCACGCCTCGTTTCCAACTTCGCGTCATGACCTCTGCTGCTTTTTTTGCTGCAGGCTTTTTGCTGACCTTGTCTTCAACGAGTTCTATGCCAATCATCAAGCCCTTTCCACGTACGTCGCCGACAATGTTGCTTTCTTCTTTAAGCTCCCCAAGCCGCTTCATAATGTAAACACCTTGCTTCGTAGCATTCTCCCTCAGCCCCTCATCTCGAATTACATCAATAACCGCTGACGCAGCGGCACAAGATACTGGGTTTCCGCCAAAAGTGCTCGCGTGAGAACCACCTTCCCAGTCCATTATTGAGGCTTTTGCAACCATAGCGCCAAGAGGCAACCCTGCTGCTATGGATTTGGCAATGCATATTATATCTGGCTCAATGCCCCAATGTTCAATTGCAAACCATTTACCAGTTCTCCCCATTCCCGCCTGCACCTCATCATCCATCATCAATATGCCATACTTATCTGCCAACTTCTTGAGCCTTGGGAAATATTCGGGTGGAGGTACAACGTAGCCGCCTTCGCCTTGTATCGGCTCAAAGACGAAGGCTGCAACTTCTTCGGGAGGGATATATTTTTGCAGTACGTATTCGTCAATGAAGTCTATGCACCAGTAGTGGCAGTCTGGGTAGGTGAGTTTGAAGGGACAACGGTAACAGTAACCATAAGGCACATGGGTTACGCCTGGAACCAAGGGAAAGAAGTAGCGTCTCTGAACTGGTTTGCTAGCTGTGAAGGACATTCCGCCAAAGGTTCTACCGTGGAACGCGCTGGTGAAGGCTATGTACAATTGTTTTCGCGTGTGCCACCTTGCAAGTTTCGCTCCAGCTTCAACAGTCTCGGCACCGCTATTGCCGAAAAATACTTTCTTTTCCCACCGGCCAGGAGTAATTTCAATCAGTTTCTCAGCCACATCCACGACTTCTCGATATAGGAAGTCAGTAACGGAATAGTGTAGAAAACGGTCTAATTGGCTTTTTACTGCCTCTATTATCTTTGGGTGGCTGTGCCCTACGTTTAGACATACAAGGCCAGAGTTGAAGTCTATGAATTCGTTTCCGTCCACATCGCGAATTATACAGCCCTGCCCACTCTGTATCGCCAGAGGATAAAATCGCACAAACGACTGTGAAATTACCCTCTCGTCTCGTTTCGCAAGCTCTCGCGCCTTCGGTCCTGGAGGAGTAACAACAATTTTTGGATAATTTGACATTTAATTCCACCTTTGTTGTGAAGATTATTCAATAGTTGAAAACTGATTTTTATAACTATCTGTTAGGGCTTGAGATAGAAAAAGGTGTGGGTCAGGTCCTTGTTCTGTCGTTCGGGAACCTGAGACCCGACTTTTGGATGTGGACTGAGGGAAACCTTTCAGGTCTATGGTCGAGCCAGAGTTATCTCGATGGTTGAGACGTTGCTTCTTCTTCCCTCTTCTCTTTGTACCTCTTCGGTGCCGATAGCGATGCTTTTTAGCTCTACGTCTTTTGTGAAGGCGCGTCGCAACAACTCGACAGTATCAACGGCGGTGCTGATCGCCCGCCCTCTGGCTTTAATGCAGATGTTCTTCTCACCTGAATTGAAGTAGGTGAGGCAGGCAACCACGTAGTTCATCACTGGTTTTCGACCGATGAGGACAGCGTTCTCGCTCGTTTTTACAACCTCTTTAGGTTTCTCTTTTTTTTCCGGTTCAGGTTCTGGTTTTGCAGTTTTTTCTTCTTCTGGCACGTTTTCTACCTCCTCAAGTTACTTGAGGACCATGATAGCACATGATGGCATCTGTACTCAAGATACTGTGTAGTGCTCTCTAAAATTCGCGTGGAGTCTCTTATAGTTTTCTCGCGTCTCATATTCAACAGACAAAAACCTTCGGGTTTTGCAGTGTATTTCTTCAGCGTTTGCCGTATTCCATTCCTTTTTCGAAGGCCTTCGTGTTTACGTCGAGAAATTGGATTTTCTTTCCAAAAAATTCTTTCAGACCTTCCAGGATGTTTTCCTTAGAGACAACCTCTGTCCGCGCCACATAAGCTCCAAGCATCACCATGTTAGCCGTTCTTTTTTCGCCGATTTCCACTGCGATTTCGTTCGCTGGTACTGCAATAGCCTTAACATCTTCTCTTCTGAGTTGACGGGTGATTAACGAACTGTTGAGAAATAGCAATCCTTGAGTTTGCAGCCGAGGTTCAAATGCTTCCAAAGAGGGGTTATTCATAATTATCAATGCTTGCGGCGAGGTTATGACTGGAGACCCTATTTCCTCGCTTGATATGACGACTGTGCAGTTGGCGGTTCCTCCACGCATTTCTGGACCGTAAGAAGGTATCCATGTAACATGTTTTCCAGCTTTCATAGCGCTGTACGCCAAAAGCTTTCCAATAAACATCAACCCTTGGCCGCCGAAGCCAGCCATTATGACGTTGGCATAAACAGGTTTTCCAACTGTTTTTTCCATGTGTCAACCCTCTTTTGGAACTTTGAATTCGCCTAACGGATAATATGGCACCATTTTCTCTTCAACCCATTTTACTGCCTCGACGGGAGTCATACGCCAATTAGTTGGACACTGCGATAGGACTTCAACCATGGAGTAACCTAAGCCTTTTATTTGTGTCTCAAACGCCTTCTTTATGGCTTTCTTAGCATGTATGATATGTTTAGCATTGTTCACGGCAACTCTTGCAATGTACGCCGCACCGTCAAGTGTTGAAAGCAACTCTGCCATCCTAATTGGATAGCCGGCGCGCTCTGGAATTCGCCCCATGGGCGAGGTTGTGGTTTTCTGTCCGATAAGCGTTGTAGGCGCCATCTGCCCACCAGTCATCCCATAGATTGCGTTGTTAATGAAAATCGTGGTTATTTTTTCTCCTCGAGCGGCTACATGAACCGCTTCTGCAGTCCCTATAGAAGCGAAGTCGCCATCACCTTGGTAAGTGAAAACAACCAGTTCAGGGTGAACTCGTTTACAGCCAGTCGCAACCGCGGGCGCACGACCATGTGCAGCTTCATACATATCAACATCAAGATAGTTGTAGAGAAGAACCGAGCAACCTACAGGCGCAACACCAACAGTTTTCTCCCTGATTCTCAACTCGTCCAACACTTCTGCCACGAGACGATGAGCAATACCATGCCCACAGCCCGGGCAATAATGGGTCATCACAGGACGCAGGGCCCTTGGTCGTTCAAAAACTTTCTCAAGTTCCACTTTCATTTTTCAACATACCTCCTTTACGAACTTTTCTGTTTCAGCAACTATCTCATCGTAACTCGGAACCACGCCTCCGGTTCGCCCATAAAAGCGGATGTTGGCTTTACCACACGAGCCGAGCCTAACGTCTTCAACCATCTGCCCAAGGCTCATCTCAACCACCAAAAACTTGCCTACTCTATCAGCCATCTTTCTAAATGTGTCGTAGGGAAACGGAAAAACTGTAATCGGACGCACCATTCCTACCTTAACGCCTTTTTCACGAAGAACTTTTATTGCAGTTTTTGCAATTCTCGCCACCGTCCCATAAGCAGCAATAATAACCTCAGCGTCGTCGGTTTGATAGGTTTCAACACGCACCTCCTTCGCAATCATCTCTTGAATTTTGCGGTTTATTTCCAAATTATGTTTTTCCAAAGCTTCAGGATCAAGGTAAAGGCTCTTAACCAAATTTGGAGGACGCCCTTTAGCACCTGTAAGGGTCCATTCCTTTGGAGGAAGTTTCGACGACGTTGCCTCTTTGAATTCAACGGGTTCCATCATTTGACCAATGTAGCCGTCCCCCAAAACCAGTACAGGATTACGATACTTGTCGGCCAAGTCGAAGGCTTCCATCGTAAGTGAAACCGCCTCCTGCACTGTGTGGGGCGCCAGCACAAGCAGATGATAGTCACCATGTCCTCCGCCTTTAGTGGCTTGGAAGTAATCGGATTGCGAAGGCTGTATACCGCCCAGTCCAGGACCCCCACGCATAATATTCACTATTACGCAGGGAAGCTGTGCACCAACCATGTATGAGATTCCTTCTTGCATGAGGCTGATTCCAGGGCTAGAAGAGGACGTCATCACTCTTGCACCAGCACCAGCAGCGCCAAAAAGCATGTTGATCGCGGCTACCTCGCTTTCGGCTTGGAGATATATTCCTCCAACTTCAGGAAGACGTTTTGACATATACTCAGGAATCTCGCTTTGTGGAGTTATGGGATAGCCAAAAAAGTGTCGGCAACCCGCTTGAATCGCCGACTCGGCGATCGCTTCGTTCCCAGTCATAAACTTTTTCTCCATTATTTCTCTCCTCCAACCTTCTTTTTTTCTCTGTAAACTTCTATGGCTACATCCGGGCATGTTATGGCGCACAGAGTGCAGCCAGTGCATTTTCCTTCTGGGTCAACGAACTCTGCGGGATAGTAGCCTTTAGGGTTAATTCGTTGAGAGATTTGTATGAGACGGAATGGGCAGGCGTCAACACAGAGCGTGCAGCCCTTGCATGTCTTCTCATCGATTACTATTTTACCCATTTTTGTCTTGCATCCTTTAATCATAGCTCACTACTTGTGCACACTCAGATTTTGTTCATCGTAAGCACCATTTTTGAGAAGTAACAAATACGATAGGAAAGGGAAAAGTGTTTCGCAAAACCGCTGAAAATTAGCACTCTAAACCTTCCTGAGCAACTTTCAAAGCCGCATTCCGCAAGCCTTAGGGAAACGTGTATATTTAAGAGTTCAAATGTAGAACGATAGATTCGAGGAAAGTTAAATGTCACAGATTCAAGAAATACGATGGCATGGCAGAGGAGGACAAGGAGCATGGACGGCGAGCGAACTTCTAGCAAAAGCTGCCATTCTTGAAGGAAAACACATCCAGTCGTTCCCCGAGTTCGGACCTGAACGCATGGGTGCTCCTCTGGCGGCCTACACACGAATCAGCAACGATCCCATTAGACTTCACTGCGCAGTTTACAACCCAAACGTAGCAGTGGTTCTTGACCCGACACTTTTAAAAACGGTTAAAGTGACTGACGGTCTCACCGAAGACGGAGTGCTAATCGTCAACACCAAAGAACGCCCAGCAGAACTCAGGAAAAAATTGAATGTCACTTCTCAAAAAACTTGGACTGTTCCGGCAACCGATATCGCTATCAAAATACTAAACGTCCCCATCACAAACACTGCCATGCTCGGCGCTACAATCCGTGCAGTCTCTCTAGTGAGCCTAGAGAACATTGAAAAAGCTATCAGAGAACGTTTCCGACAGGAATTAGCGGAAAGAAATATCGCAGTAATAAAAGAGGCGTACAGGGAGGCAAAAACGGAATGAGCCAAAAGCCGAAGGGCTGGAAAGAAGTCCCAGTGGCAGGAGTTTGTTGGAAGCCTGCAACGGAATATCTCACCGGCGACTGGAGAACCTTCAAGCCAGTACGTGACCCTGAAAAATGCACCCGATGCCTACTATGCCCCATGATTTGCCCCGACTCAGCCATAACGTGGAACAAAACCACAGAAGACATCGAGTTCAACTATAATTTCTGTAAAGGATGTGGCATATGCGCCAACGAATGTCCCGCAGACGCCATAAAAATGGTGAGAGAAGGGGAGGCTTAAAGAATGGCAACTATTCAACAAAAAGTCCTTGCATTAAATGGCGACGAAGCAGTTGCTCTGGCCATCAAACAATCAGATGTAGACGTGGTAGCAGCATATCCCATAACCCCTCAAACAATCATCGTAGAACGGTTCAGCGAATATGTGGCAGACGGAGAGGTAGACACCGAATTTATATGCACAGAGTCAGAACACAGCGCCCTCAGCGCATGTTTAACCGCCTCTGCCACCGGAGTTAGAACCTTCACCGCAACCGCTTCAGCTGGTCTTGCCTTGATGCATGAGATACTCACCGTTACGTCAGGGTGCAGAGCACCCGTGGTGATGGCTATCGCAAATCGCGCGTTATCCGCGCCGATAAACATACACTGTGACCACTCGGATAGCATGGCAGAAAGAGATAGCGGTTGGATACAAATCTACGCCGAAAACTCGCAGGAAACATACGATTCAATAATTCAAGCCTTCAGAATAGCCGAACATACAGACCTGCTTCTCCCAGTCATGGTGTGTCTCGACGCGTTCGTCCTCAGCCACACTCTGGAAAACGTCAAAGTGTTACCCGACGAAACTGTGCGAAAGTTTGTTGGCACTAGACAAATTCCGTTAGTAATGGGGCACGAAGGCAAAAAAGTGCCCTTCAAACTGGACCCAGACACTCCGATAACGATGGGGCCCTTAGACCTTTATGACTATTATTTCGAGCATAAGAGACAGCAAGAAGAGGCAATGCGAAAAGCGTCAAAAATAATTGTGGATATCCACAATGAGTATGCTCAACTAAGCGGACGCAAATACGGAAATGGACTTGTTGACGCTTATTATCTTGAAGACGCCGATATTGCAACAGTATGCCTTGGCTCAACCGCGGGCACCGCCAAAACTGTCGTGGATCAGCTTCGAGCCGAAGAAATAAAAGCTGGACTCTTACGTCTCCGCACCTTTAGACCGCTACCAGTAACAGACATCAGAAAGGCATTGGCTAACGTGAAAGCAGTGGCAGTAATGGATCGAAGCAACAGCTTCGGCGGACATGGAGGAGCAGTGTTTCACGAAATCCGCCACGCTCTCTACGACGCCCAATCACATCCATATGTTGTAAATTATATATACGGTCTTGGAGGAAGAGATATGCCTCAAAACATTATCCGAGGTATTTATGAAGACTTGCAGAAAATCCTCGAGACTAAACAGGTGAAAAGTTATGTGCAGTTTGCAGGAGTGCGAGAATAGGAGGATATAAAAAAATGGCAACAACTCCTTGGAAATTCACTGCAAAAGAAATCGTGGAAAAACCAGAACTCTTCACAGCTGGTCATCGCGCATGCGCAGGATGTGGCCCAGCCATCGCTTTACGGCAGATAATGAAAGCCACACGAGGACCTACAATAGTCACGAACGCAACAGGATGCATGGAAGTTGTATCGACGATATATCCCTACACGGCGTGGAAAGTCCCATGGATTCATACGGCCTTCGAAAACGCCGCAGCTAACGCATCCGGCATTGAAGCTGCTTTGAAGGTGATGAAAAGGAAGGGACGGCTTAAGCATAAGCATGTTGATGTGATAGCTTTTGCCGGTGACGGAGGCACCTTCGACATTGGAATTCAAGCGTTGTCAGGTGCAGTAGAACGAGGCCACGACTTTCTATACGTGCTCTACGACAATGAGGCGTACATGAACACGGGTATACAACGAAGCGGAGGCACCCCCCACGGCGCCTCAACCACCACATCACCAGCAGGCAGGGTAATCCCTGGAAAGACTCAATTCAAGAAACCCATAGCAGACATCATAGTAGCCCATGAAATTCCCTACGTGGCAACAGCTTCGATTGCATATTGGCAAGACATACTAAGCAAGGCGCGGAAAAGTCTAGAGGTAGAAGGCCCAGCTTTCATGCACGTCTTTGCACCTTGCCCCCGAGGCTGGCGCTACAATACAAGCAAAACTATAGAAATCGCCCGCTTAGCCGTGGAAACCTGTATATTTCCTTTGTGGGAAGCAGTGAACGAAGAATACCGCTTGTCTCCTCAGAGCAAAATTATGGCGTTGAAACCTGAACGTAAGAAGCCAGTCACGGAATATCTGAAAATGCAGCGCCGTTTTGGACACTTGTTCAAGCCGAAATTCGAATATGTAATAGATGACATTCAGAAGGTAGTTGACAAACGCTGGAACAAGCTGCTTAAGAAGTGCGACATGAGTTAAAACTATAAGACAGTAACCAACGCTGTCAAAAGCAAACCCACTGCCGTGAATAGTGGGATTGCTGTTTTCTTAGCCCGTTGTGATGCCCTGTCTGCCAGAAGCGACAGCTCTTTTATCTGTTTTTCTCCAATCACACTCACATTGGGAACCTCGCCTACACTCCAAGCAGTAGATGTATACTCCACATTGCTCAATGCTTCTCTGACTGCTTGTTTGATATAGTTAATCAACTTCTCATGAGATATCGCCTCGCCCAGAGGATGATATCCACGCGCAGTCATAATAATGCCGTTTACGACATGCGTGTCCGTGGTGAAAACCTCCCCTATGTCAACATCCAACTCTTTTAGAGAGCCAAGAATCTTTTCTCGAAGACCAGAAACCATGTTATTGCCATCAATAGTCACGTAAGCACAAGTCTGTTTGCCAACTCTAATTACTAAAGCGCATATTCCACCAGGTCCCATCCCATCCTCAAAACTAAACTCCTTCGGTACAACCTTTGCTGCACCTACTTCAATAGAAGAAGGCTTTAGTTTGGAGGCTTTTTTCAAAACTTCAAGAGCAGCCTCTTTCAAAGGCTCCACCACACCGCTTACATCAAAGACCCCGTTGATGCTATTATGGGCATTAATTACTATCACATGAGCTAAACCAAGCTTTGACGCTTCTTCAAGAATAAAATTACCTATTTCCTGCGGAAAATCCTCGGTTGTCTCAGGCGCCAAAGTCAGAGTAAGAACTGCACAATCTCCAAATATCTGACAACCCGCACCCGCAATACCTTTCTTCGCTTCTACAAATCGCGTCGCTTTCAAACCAAAATGGGTAAAATCAGATGAGTCTAAAACCCCACTCAATACTTTTTGATTTTGTTGCTGAGACGAAAGATCAAACTCATGTCCAAACAAGCCGTGAGGAACTGATACAACGCCACATAACTTCTTTTCTAATGCTTCTTGAATCATGAACGGAAGAAGACTACTCCCGACATTTCTAAAGGGTCCAGGATGGAAGGATGATACAACAATTACAGATTTAATACGGTCTTCTGCCTTAAAGGCTAATAGAGAGAAGTCAATAGTTTTTTCCCTTCCAAATCTTTCAAAAAGATTTTCAACAGGTACATTCAGATTTTCCATCCAGTTAACAAGAAAAGCCTTCAAGACCATGGTCGTAGGTATTTTGAAAGTTTCAACGCCTATGTTGTTCACTGAACTGATGAAGATAAACGATGTAAGAATCGATATAGGAATTGAAAAGAGAAAATATGCCATTGTAATACTGACAAAGATATGACCTACAGAGTATGACACGTAGAACATGGGTAAAAGACAAACTATAGGCTGCATTATAGATGCACCCACAACTTTCCGATAAGGTGCAAAAGAAGTTAAAGAAAACACGATCAAACGAAGAATGCAAACAGCGGTGAACCCTATGAAAAAAAGGTCAACCCAAAAAATCCACGAATTAAGAAAAAGAGTCAGCAAAGAACCAATTAGGAGAAAGCTTAACCACAACAGAATGGAGAACATAGAAAGAGCAGCGCAACGCCGCACGTTATGAACAGGGTCTGATTTCATAAAAAGCTGTCTTATAATGAAGTCGGAAATTGCTGACGACAAAAAAAGAAGTAAGCCAAACTGCAAAGCCAGGCTCATAGATGCGCGTGCAAGCAAAGAAGTCGTTATAACACTGCCTATTATGCACGACAGAAATGTGAGAAATGTTATTTTTCTAAAAGACGGTAAAATAAATAGTGAAGAATAATGCTTTTCTACCCTTTCAATCGAATGTTCCAAACTTTCAGAAGCCAATCAGATCGTTTCTCCGCACAAATCCTATGAATAGCCTCTTCCAAATATTAAACTTGACAAACCTTCAGAAAAAACTCTTAGACAAGCTTTAGAAGGGTCTCGCAAAAATGGGGATAAAGTTTTATCCTAGAACAGAAATAAGAAGGTAGGACTGTTTATGCCAGCTAACATTATCCCACCTCCATCAATCTTTCACATGCTGGAAAAAACCGTAGGGAAAAAAATACTAGTAATTCTGAGCCAGACTTATGGCTTTGAAGGAACGTTAGCGGCTATAACACATGAACCGCCTGGAATCTGGCTTTCAAACGCTGAAGCCGTAATTTTCCGAACAACTATTGCAAACCCCATACCACAAATTGCGGGTAGGGAGGAGAGAAGCGAAATCTTTGTCAATCTAAACGCGGTTCAGCGAATAGAGATTCTTCACAAGGGCCAAGAATAGATACGTTCTTCAGAAAAGCCTTCCGACATAGTAGAGCTGTGCTAGTACACAGAAAATTATCAAACTAATAGCGAGAACAATAATAAGCTCTGGTTTAATTCGTATACCGTTAGTCTCCTCTTCAAAAAATCGCAGCAAACCAGCACTTGCTGCTGGCATTGGAGCACCACTTTCCCGCTTTTTCTTTCTACTCATACCGACAAACCCTTTAATGTCTGTTTATACTCTTCAAATCTCAGCTAATTAATGTTATCGTTTCTTCAAAGTTTTTATGTCAGCACCCAGTTTTCAATAGAACAGAGGTTCATATATTGTCTGCCCGCGAATCATATAACCGAACATTCAGACTGCTCCAAGAACATCATAAATGGTTCCAAGAAAGTGTTCCACTCATAGCAAGTGAAAACGTATCAAGCCCAGCTGTGCGTGAAGCGTTGGCAAGCGACTTTGGTCACCGTTATGCTGAAGGCTGGCCTGGCGAGCGGGTTTACGCTGGATGCACGTACATAGATCAAGTTGAGCTTCTGTGTATTGATTTGATGAAGAAGTTGTTTAGTGCAGAGTTTGTTGATGTACGTCCAATCTCAGGGGTGGTTGCAAACCTTGTAGTTTACACGGCCTTCACGGAGCCCGGCGACGTCATGATGGCTCTGTCGATTCCATGCGGGGGTCACATTACGACGGGTAAGAAGCGGTTGGGTGGCACTGCAGGTGCAGTCAGCGGTTTAGATGTGCGATACTTAGCCTTGGACTATAAGGAATTAAATATTGATGTGGACAGGACGAAGGAACGAGTGCAAAAACTAGTAGACGAAGGAAAACCGCCTAAACTCGTAATGTTTGGGGCAAGCGTATTCCCATTTCCACATCCAATCAAAGAGCTAGCTGAAATCTTTCACAATGTAGGTGCTACAGTAGGCTATGACGCCGCTCACGTAGCTGGCTTGATTGCTGGCGGAACATTTCAGGATCCACTGCGAGAAGGCGCCGATGTTGTCAGTTTAAGCACTCACAAAACTCTTTTCGGTCCTCAACACGGCGGCGTACTTTCATGGAGCAAATACGCAGACAACATCAAGAGAGCCACGTTTCCAGGGATGGTTAGCAATCATCATCTGCACGCTTTAGCAGGCGTTACCGTGGCATGTGCTGAGATGTTAGAGTTTGGAAAAGAATATACCCGACAAGTTGTCAGGAACGCGAAAGCGTTGGCACAGGATTTGCATGAACGTGGGTTCAAGGTGTTGGCAGAGCATAAAGGCTTCACCGAGTCGCATGTCATTCTTATCGACATAACACAGCAAGGTGACGGTGGCTCAATAGAGGAGACCTTGGAAAAGGCGAACATCATCATAAACCGCAACTTGTTGCCTTGGGACATCAAAGAAGGCCGTCATTTTATGCACCCAGGCGGGATAAGACTGGGCACATCTGAGATAACAAGGCTTGGCATGAAAGAGTCGGAGATGGCTGAAATCGCCGAATTCATAAAGCGTGTAATCATCGATAAGGAAGATGTCCAGAAGGTCAAAAGCGATGTTGCAGAGTTTAGAAGAGACTACGAAAAGGTGCACTATTGCTTTGAAGACGCTGCAAAGGCGTACAAATACGTAAAACTCCGCTAGAAACCATGTAACAGATTTTTTATCTAAAAAGGGCGATAGATGTTGAAACTAGTATATCTGACCCATTCTTATGTTCATCTAGAACCTTTGCGTTGTTTTACCCTCTTGACATTTTTGCTTGAATACCTTCAGAAGGCATATGGTCAGGGCTGATTTATGACTTCGATAAGAGCATTTCAGAGCATGATGCGACGTATTTATTTTCATAGAGACTTTAAACGAGGGGTAGTGGGAACGTTTAGGTGGCTTAAAGAGGAAGTTGACGAGCTTGAAGAAGCCATGCAAAATGGAAATAAGAAAGCTCTAGAAGACGAGTTTGCAGATGTTATCGCTTGGCTTGCGTCATTGGCTAATGTTCTTGAAATAGACTTGGAAGAGGCTTCACTAAGGAAATATGATGACTGTTGCCCGAAATGTGGTTCATCGCCCTGCAAATGTCCTTGTGAAATGATACAGGGTTAAACGGTTTTCAAACGTTGCTGCCCCATACCTGTTAATTCCCAAAAATAAGGCTTCTTACTCCCCTTGTGCGAAGCAATTTTCTCAGTTTCTAAGAGCCTCAAGTGATGGAGAACCACAGGGTAATTCAAACCTGCTTCTTTTGCCAGCATACTTGCAGTAGCAATTTTTATTTCAAGAACTCTAAGGATTTTGGTACGCGAAGCTAATCCCTGTCGAACATTCCTTGTTTCGCTCAAGTAGGCATTTGGATGAAAAGCCAGTTTGGCCATAGCCATCAATTATACTTCTGTGTTTCAGATAGAAAAGGTTTAAGCAAAATCTACAAGGCTTATTTGCCGAGGCTTCTTGCCTTCGAATAGAGTGGCTATCTCTTCTTCCACCAATGCAAGACGGTGAAGATAATATCTGGGCAGATCATATTTTTCCACGAGGCGCCGTGCGGCGGCAATATATTTTTCGATTCCGCCACGATACACTGTCAGTGACAATGGGCCTCCGCATTCTAGACATTTTCCTTTAAGTGGCATGCGGCGGAAACGTTTGTTGCACAGTTTGCAGCGGAAGCCTTGAGTTGAGAAAGCGCGGAGGTTTCCAGAGATATCCCTAAGAAAATGAGTTGTTAAGACTTTCAAAGCCACACGCTTGGCGTCAACCGCTTCGATTTTGTCTGCAAGCTCTAACTGACTGTTTAGCTTGTCGGTCATCTTCTTAAGCTTCTTATACATGCTTTCACGATTTCCCATGTTAATGTTCGAAACAGGAGTTGTATAGCCAAAGCCCTCAAACTGCGCTTCAGTTCCCAACTTATGGGCAACCAAATCAACGAGGTTCGTCACTTTCCAAGGAGCAACATTTTCTAACGTTTTCGCGTAAAATTCCAAAGGATAACGATCGATAATTTCAAACTCGTGCGCTTGGCGCTGCACCTCCATCGGATTAATAACTGGAATTATGAAAAGAGGCGCATCCATTATGCCGCCTATTTTAGAAGGCAGATAGGACCTTGAAAAGTTCAACAAAGTATCAAGAGCAAGCATCAAAGCGTCTTCATCTCCATCACAATCACGCCGCTTTGCAGAATGCCACAAGGGATGAGCGTAGCAGACGTCAAGTTCGGTGAATCCTATGATACGACCTAAAATGCCGACAGAAGTGTGGGGAGCCAAACCAACCAAAAGATGACCTACCAAGTCTTCAGCTTGTTTCACGTTGTAATGTTTTGGAAGTTTGTAGACTTTTTCGAGAAGATGGTCAAGAAAGTTCGCCACACGAACAAAATATGTTGCGCTCTTTCGCGGGATGACAACATCTTGCACCTTCAATTCGCAAATTTGCTCTTCACTGGTTAGAGGGCTGCCTTGGAAATCCAAAGCGTATCCTAACTGTTTAAGTTTCTCCACTGAAACTCTGACTTCAACAGGTTTGAAATGAGTTAGTGGAGCATTTGTAGCGTCAAACCGTATTGTCCCATCTTTATAAACAGACAGGTCTCCCCTAGCGCGAAGAATACCCTTCTCAAAAATTTCAGCAACCTTGTGCTCGTTTGACAAGCCTTTAACTCCTTTAATAATCTCTGGCTGATTGACAGCCAACTGGCGGCAAGAATCTCTAATCAGGGGTTTCAAGTCAAGCGTTTGCCGTTCAAAGCCGCTAGTAGGAATTTTGCAGGTCGGGCAAACATCTTTATCAGGCTTTATACCGCATCGGGGACAAGTTTTCTCAAGAACTGTTTTAACGTAACATGAAGGACATTTGGTTCTTAGAGTCTGTTCTCGGCAGTTTGGGCATCGTCGCTTTACCAAGTCTACACGAACTGGCCCCTTTTGAGCTGCTATAATTAAATCACGTTGCGACCCTCCAGCTAGTCCTACAGGGAAGAGAAGATGGACGCGAGGCTTCATTTCTCGTCTTTTTGCTTTCTCGGGTCTACCCATACGTGCCCCTATGGTGGTACGTATTTTTGCTCGAACAGTAATACCAGAAAGATTCTTTAAAGCCTCGAAAGAAGAAATGGCGGTGTCAAATTTAGCTGTTGGTGAATCAAAGCCAAGACAAGTAGCCAAGGCGAAAGCTTCATTACCTTCAATGATTATTTGATTTTTAACAACTCGGTGAGGAAGGCATAAACGCTCTAGTACGCTCTTCATTGTAGCGTTCAATTCATTAGTTATTCGGGAAATTTGCTCGTTCTCTCTTTGAACCTGAGAATTGAGCAGCCATTGGCGCAGTTCGTGTAATTCCTCGGTTGCTATGTTCGACCAGAAGAAACTATAATTTGGATGAAGCGGAACATCGAGGTTTTTAGCTATCGCAATAGCTTCTTCCGCATTTGGTTTGTTGTGGAAGGGGTGTGAAAGGAATGTTTCTAAACATTGCGCCGAGACATGTGTAGATGTTGCTGCTTTCTCAAAATCACCTTTGAAACGCTGCGTTATCACTGATTCCAACTCATCCCTCCACCATTCCTCTGTATACCCTGAAGGGCAAAGCTTTTTGTTGTTATACAAGAAGTCTCCAAAGCTAACGAGTAGGTCACCCAAAAAAAGAATCTTATCAACCTTGTTTTTTATTTGTTCAAAGTTTTGTCTTGAAACGCGAGTTACTGAGCCGTCTTTTAACAATACTATAGGTGGCTCAATAGTGTCCACAGGCATAACTATCCCACTCTTACCTGGCAATTCTATACGAATCTGTGTGCCTCCAGCAAGGAATCGGTTTAGAACCAACATTGTCAAGGGGTGTACTCCAACAGCGGCCAAACCAGTGTTTCTTGACCGCCCATAGCGAAGGCGAAACCCACCTGGTTGTGAAGGAAACGAAAAAACGGGACGCCCCGCAATTATGTCTTCCATAAAACCAGCAGTCTTTTTCTTTTCTTGAGTCCCCCTCGTTTCGCCTGTGTGTTTCAGCCAGTCCCAACCCTCAATGCCTAATTTTTTAATAATGCTGAAGACCTTTGCAGCTCGACCTATAACACCGTCGTTTACTACACGCAGAGCACCCCCACGAACATGATTTGTCTCTATTCTAGGCAAATTGCGGAAAGACTGCACCTCAACAGGGTCAGATTCGGTGCCAGTTACCTCGACGGGTATTGACTCTAGAGCCATCCGAAGTCGCTCATCAGCGACGTGATATTGAAATCGACCTACACTTCGCTCATATAGCCGCATCTCTTCAATAAACCGATTTATTTCTTCCTCCGTAGGTTTGTAACGGTCCAAGCCAAGAAGACGACGTACAAAGTCGCCGATGACAAGTGTTAATGCCTGATCTGTGCCTCCAGCCGCACGAATTGGACCTGCATAATATATAGCCAAATACTTTGTTTGGTCGAGGTTAGTTTTTATGGATACCTTTGCAACTCCCTGCAAAGGAGCTGCTGTTATGCCTTCTGTCAGAATGGCAAGAGATGTGCGAACGGCTTGCTCTGCAGCGGTCTGAGTGTCCATGTGGCCAAACTTACCATAGACAATTTCTTCGGCAATTTTAAAAGCAAGCTCTTCGCGAGGAAGCTTTTCGTTTAGTTCCCTTATGCTCTCTGCAACCCCTGTAGGGCCCACCAAACCTTCCACAAGCTCCGCAAGGTCTTTCGCAATTTCGGATTCAGGTTTTAGTGCAGGGTCTAACCCTTTTTCTCGCGCTTTTCTGGCGATTTCATAAAGTCTCTGCAGTTCATTTTCAATTGAAAACGCGTATCGCTGATATTCCTTGCTCATCTTGACGCCCAAAAAGCTCGCCCAGTAACTGCAATTGTAGAAGAGTATTTTGGGTTTTCTGACACGAAGAAGGTTAAAAGTCCCAATAATGTGGGTAGTACTATTGTATTTATGGACAGCAACTTGTTTATTTTACCCAGCATCGTTATAGGTTGAAATTGTTCAACGTAGTTGTTGTCTAAACCGCGTTCTTCTTGACAGTTGTCACGAGTTTTTTAAACATACTTCTAGCGCCTATTTCTTCGGTGATGTTTCCAGTCACAACTATGTCTGCACCAGCCGCAACAGCAGTTTTAGCCTGCCCGCTATCGCGAATTCCGCCTCCAACAATTAAAGGAGCGCTAATGGCGTGTTTTACAGTTTTTATCATGACCGACGGAACTGGTTGGCTTGCTCCAGATCCCGCTTCCAAATAGACAAACCTCATGCCAAAATATTGGGCGGCCAACGCATGTACTGCGGCAAGCTCTGGTTTCGTGTAGGGAATGGGAATGGCTCTTCCTATAATTCCAGCGGTACCACCTTCGCCTACAATAATATAGCCAAGCGGAAGCGGTTCTAAACCGTATTTTTTAACCATAGGAGCGCCTAAAACTTGAGCGCCCATAAGAAAATAAGGATCAACCGAGTTTAGAAGAGACATGAACCAGATTGCATCTGCATATTTGCTGATTCCGGTTATATTGTTTGGAAACAAGATTATGGGAATTTTTACTGTACGTTTTATCGCCTTTATGATTCTGTTTAGATGAGTTGTAGAAGTGGAGGTGGAGCCGCCTACCATAATGGCTGTTGTTTTGTATACCTCTACTCTTTTGGCTAGTTGAGAAGCAGAAGAGACTGTAACTTTTTCTGGGTCAATCAAAGTAAGATGGATCGCACCTTCTTCTTGAATACGCTTAAGAAGATAATTTTCTACAGGGCCGACCATGCGAAGTCCTTCCTATGCGGTTGCTGTAGTTTTTGAAGCCTTCCTCATACTGTAGTATTTGTCGGTAAATCTGCAATAAACATCAATTTCTTTATAAGGCTGCTTAATTGATAAATCGTCTGTTAGGTCACAACCGCCACAACGCACCACGGCCTTTTTATCGTCTTTTATAAGTTGTACTCGTATAGCTTCTTTCCCACATCGAGGGCAGAGAAAAACTTGTGGCAGACGCTTCTTAGGAATGCGAACAACTTTCCTCCGCCTTCTCCCCATGTCTTCAAGCCTCTATTCTTTAGCTTCTACGTTATTATTCCTTAAATACTTACCCAAAAGGTTCTCCACATTCTTTTAGTCTCTCATCCAATTGTTTAGCGCTAGAATAGAAAGCTCTGATACGTTGTCATACCCTTACAGCTCTTTCGGCATCACCAAATCCGCAATATCTACGCAGTGCCCAAAAATTCGATACATCGAAGACGCCACGGCTAAAATAAGAGGTACAACTTCTTCGGATTGTTTCATTGCTGCTTCTATGTCATGGAGCATGCTTTCCATCTTTGCCCTTTCATTGCGTACTTCCTCTGCCAAAACAACAGTGTGCCCGAAAAATGCTTTCAAAGCCTTCTCTTGAGCCTTAAAAACCATAGAATGAAATTTGTTCATCAATTTTGAAACCTCCTTGGAGATTTTCAAGGCTTTTAACAATAAGGCTTTACAGGCAATTTCTACAGCTCTGTCGCCTATTGTTTCAACTAAACTTGCACACATTCGACAATCAAGACAGTCAATGGAACGAATTTCCAATTTCTCGCCTAAATTTGGGTTTTGAATTATAGTTCGCAAAATTCTTACAAGAAGGAAATAAAGCCTATTCACTTCATCGTCACGGGCGATCACATTCTTGGCTAGATGTACGTCGCCTTCCAGAAAGGCACTCACAGCATCTCGGTGCATGCCAGCGGCAATGTTATACTCACGTCTCAGAATCTTCTCAGGTGGAAACGCGGCGGGTTCCAATAAGCATTGCAAAACGATGCGAGCGTAATCTTCCTCCACAATCTCCAAACCCACAAGACGCCTAGAAGCATGTTTGATTAATGCTCTTTCATGGGGTGAAATGCGGTTTTTGACCTCAACACGAATCACATCGTAACCAAGCAAATACTTGCCCACGATTTCTCTGTCCAAATAGGGTGTTGGCCTTATTGTAACGCTTAAAGGCTTGCGCTCGGCGTCATATTGTGGATCAAGGCATAAACGTCCGTCACTAGTCTCCAAAACTGCTAGAACCATTCCTTTGTCTAGCCCAACGCGTTCCGCCCAATCTTTAGGTAGAGAAACAAAAAAAGTCCCGCTATTGGTGCGTTGAACCTTACGAAGCTCCATGTTACTGCCTCAAACTGTCCATTAGAAGTCTAAAACAAGAGAGTGATATATAATTATAGGTGGCAAAAATGGAAGTTGGAAAGGAAGTTATAATAGGTATAGATTTGGCAGTGTTAGAAAAAACCTGACTGGGTAGCGTATTGGAAGAACGGGTGGGCTTCCACGCGTTACGTACATCGAGATAAGGAGATAATAAACTAAACAGTTAATCGCAAATCATGTATTATTGCAATAGACGCGTCTCTAACAACGCCAAAAACCGGGAAAATGCGCAAAGCAAATAGAGACCTATTGAAACAGGGTTATTGCGTCTTTCCATCACTTATGTGTTCAATGAAGAGCCTTACTAAGCGTGCCACTCCTCTAACGCATAAGCTGAGAGCCAACAGATTAGATGTCGTTGAGGTTCATCCTGCATCAGCCAGAGAAGCTCTTGGCATGCCAACTAAAGATTGGCGAAAGACACGAACTTTTCTGAAACAAATAGGTTTAAAGGGAGATCTCGAAATACGAACTATGACACCGCATAAAATTGACGCTATAACTGCTATCCTAATAGCCTGCCTCTATTCATAAGGAAAGGCAAGAAAAATAGGTGATAAAAGGGAAGGTCACATAGTGATACCGAAAAGAAACAATTGGAGACAGCTTAAAATTGAATAAGCAAAAGAAAGTTCAGCAAGCAGTCTCCTTTTCCCTCACAGCAGGCTATCACCTCAACAAAGAAGCTTTCAACCTTCTCACTACAATATCAAAAACAGAGGATCCAGTAAAGCTCATTGAAATGACTCTGGAAAAATTGGAAAGACTCGATGAAAGACCGCTTTTTATAAGCAAGAATCTTCTTGAAGAAACAGCAAAAGAAACCTTTCCAGATACGGAAGAAACAAAAACACTTGCTGTCTCCGCCCTGCAGGAACCTTCTATAGCAACAGGAAAATCCAAAAGAACCTTCTACCCAAACGCAAAGGATGTGGATAAAGACATAAAAGTACTAGAGGATCCAACCGACAAAATATGTTCAACTGGTTCAATTAATAAATATCTTGAATACTTTCAGGATCGGTTTAAGCGAATAAGAAAACTGCTGCGACAACGAATGGATTCTAAGAATGCTGCATCAATAAAAGAGGCGTTCCGAGCGGCATCTAATTCAAGAGTCAAGATATTTTGTATAGTTTCAGAGAAGCGTGAATCAAAATACGGAGTTTTCTTAAAAATCGAAGACCTGGAAACCAACGCTACAGTGCTCATTCCCCGAAATGCATCTAAGGAACTTTTTGAGAAGGCAAAGTCGCTACTACTTGATCAAGTTGTATGCCTAAGCTTATTGAAAAGCAGAAAGAACTTGCTAATTGTCGAAGAACTCTTTTTCCCAGATATCCCTCAAAAGAAACCGCATAAAGCTAAAGAAGCTGTCCATGTAGCCCTTATATCCGATCTTCATGTGGGAAGCAAAGAGTTCATGAGAGAGGAATTTAATCGTTTTGTGTTGTGGCTCAATGGAAAATACGGAGATGAGAACTTAAGAGAAGTCGCTAGCCGCGTCAAGTACATCATTATCGCAGGTGATATCGTGGATGGTGTAGGTGTCTATCCAAACCAAATAAAAGAACTAGCCGAAACAGATGTCTTCAAGCAATATAGACTGGCGGCAAAATTCATCGAGCAGATCCCAGACTACATAGAGCTGATAATCATTCCTGGAAACCACGACGCCTCGAGGAAGGCATTGCCACAACCGGCCATCCCTAAGAGATATGGAGAGCCCCTTTATGAGACACGGAACATATTATCACTAGGCAACCCAGCAACTGTAAGCATTCATGGAGTAGAATTTCTCATTTATCATGGACGAAGTCTAGACGATGTCTTGGCTACAGCGGCGGATATGGATTTTCATTCTCCGGAGAGAGCTATGCGCTTGTTATTGAAAGGTCGACATTTGGCGCCTATATACGGTCAGCGCACCTCAATCGCGCCGGAGAAGCGAGACTTTCTTGTAATAGAAAGTGTTCCAGATGTTTTCCATACAGGTCATGTACACGTTATGAAACATGGATTTTATAGAGGAACTCTTATGGTTAACTCTGGTGCTTGGCAAAAGCAAACTGGTTATCAGAGAAGCTTGGGTTTAGAACCCACACCGGGTATTATCCCTGTTGTAGATCTTCAGACACTTGCTGTTTTACCTGTGGACTTTAATGCTTAGTTTTGCCAAATTTCAGTATCAAACACTTCGGTGTGAAATCAGTTAACTGTCCTAAGTGGGCATCGTCTATATACACTTTCTTTAAGGGGCTTCGCGGTATTGCGAGACTAATTTTTTTTGTCCGACCATAACGACCTCTACTTATGACCCTTGAATTTAGTAACCCAATTGAATCTAGCTCACTTACAAGCCCACTTACTCTTCTCTGTGTCAGTGGAGAAACTCCGATTTCCCTACACAGTTCAGTATATATTTCATATATGTCGCCAGTAATGGCGGAGTAAATGTTTGCTTTTCCGAGGAGGTATACGCTGTAGAGAACGAATTTTGAGTGCAGTGTCAAATTTGTTAAGGCATCAATTACTCTATTACGCTCAATTCGCTTCTCGGCTTCTCTAACATGGTCTTCGGCTATTATCTTTGCATTCTCCCTCTCCGCTACTTCGCCTGCCACACGCATCAAGTCGAGTGCACGCCTTGCATCCCCATGTTCCGCAGCAGCCAAAGCGGCACACAGGCTCACAGCACCTTCTAGTAAAACGCCCTTGCGGAATGCTAACTTTGCCCTTTCCCATAAAATGTCTTGAAGTTCGGAAGCATCGTAGGGTTTAAACATTACCTCCTCTTCACTCAAGGCACTTAAAACGCGTGGCTCCAGCATTTCTTTGAAACGTAGATCGTTTGATATTCCAATGATAGAGACG
>Ga0209978_10000085_pt1 | contig 26482 bp, 25 predicted proteins | sample BentaG_FD_182805 | JGI IMG/M metagenome (GOLD analysis project Ga0209978, IMG submission 182805) | Deep subsurface microbial communities from South Atlantic Ocean to uncover new lineages of life (NeLLi) - Benguela_00093 metaG (SPAdes)... | ecosystem: Environmental > Aquatic > Marine > Oceanic >... | reverse complement strand
TCAGTTCCAAAACTAAATATATGATATGCAAAAAGGTTTGAGCTTACTCCACATGCCAGTGTTGTGGAAGGACATTCTTTTGCTAACTCTTCAACTGCAATTATCGCATCAAGAAGAGTTTTATCCTGCCCTCCATATTCTTTAGGATAAATAAGTCCTAAAAAACCAAGCTCGGCTAATTTTTTTAGGCTATCAAATGAAAATTGCGCCTTTTCATCAATATCGAATGCTATAGGCGCAATTTCTTTTTTAGAAAAAATCCTGTATTTTTCTTTTAGCTCTATTTGATCTTGTGTTAATGAAAAATCCATTATCTAACTCCTTTTTTCATTTTTAATATTTTAAAAATCTCTTTATAATAAATATCAGAAATGGTAATTTATTTATTATACAGAATAATAGAAAATAAATTAAAATTAAAATAAAATTTTAATAGGAGGAGATAGAAGTGGAATATATCACAGGATATGGATTTATAAAATTTGTTCAATCATTTTCAAATTCTTTTTTTGATATCTTTTTTAAATATATAACTATGTTAGGAGATGAAATATTCTACCTATTTTTTATTCCAATTGTTTATCTTTGTTTTAATAAAATAATTGGTCTGAACTTAATAACATTCTATCTTATCTCTTCTATTTCAAATACTTATATAAAAGATTATTTTCACATACTTAGACCATCATCTGAAAAGGTAAGAGTTTTACTTGAAATGGATAGTTATGCTTTTCCAAGCAACCATGCTCAAGGAGCAATTGTTTTTTGGGGCTACCTATTTTCAGAAATTAAAAAGTCTTGGTTCAAAATTATTTTATTATTAATTATATTTTTAGTCTCTTTAAGTAGAATATATTTAGGAGTTCATTTTTTAATAGATATTTTATATGGATGGTTAATTGGATTTTTATTACTAACAATTTTGTTATTAATCATTAAAAAATACAAATTATGGGAGATTCTATCAAAATATAGTAAGCAAAATATTGATAATAAAAGATACTTTAATAATAAAGAATATTTAAGCAATAAAGCATACTTTTATCATAATTATTTAATTCCAATTTTGATTATTATAATTCCTATAATTTTATTCTTTATCTATCCTACTTATTCCACTGGACAGATTTTAGGCGTTTTATCTGGTATTATTTTAGGAGCAACTTCTGAGAGAAGATATATAAAATTCAATCCTAAAGCTAAACTTTACATTCAGGTTATAAAGACAATCTTAGCTTTAACTGTTGCAATGATAATTAGAATAGGATTAAAAAGAATATTACCTGCTGCAGATTTTTCGACTTATATTAGGTATTTTATAATGGGGGTTTGGCTTACTTTTTTGATGCCTTTAGTAATTAAAAAGGCTGGGTGGGAAAGAACTAATAATACTTAATTGATTTTAAAGACACTTATTTGTTAAACAAGATTTTATAATGAAAAATTCCATAAAATTAGGAGAACCTCTGCATTTTTTTATAGATATCATTTCCATATATATCATTTGCTACAAAACATGGAAAATCCTCAATGAATAATTTTCTAATTGCCTCTGTACCTAATTCTGGAAATGCTATAATTTCAGCTTTCTTTACATGTCTTGCAAGCAAAGCAGCTATTCCACCAATTGTTGAAAGATAAACAGCTTTATATTTTTTAAGGGCTAATATAACTTCTTCTGACCGACTGCCTTTACCTATTGTTGCACTTACTCCAAGTGAGTAGAAAAAAGGTGCATATCTATCCATCCTGTATGAAGTAGTTGGTCCTATAGAACCAATGGGAAGACCAGGTCTTGCAGGTGTGGGACCAGCATAATATATTACTGAGCCTTTAAGATTAAACGGAGGTTTTTTCCCTTCCTCAATCTGTTTTTTTAACAATTTATGAGCTGCATCTCTTGCAGTAAATATAACACCAGATAAAAGTATCTTATCTCCAATCTTGAGTTTTTCTAAATCCTTTTCTTTAATAGGTGTTTTTAATATCCATGTTTTTGGCATATACAACCTTTCTTACATATTAATCGATATTAATTATAATCTAAACTATTTCAAAGATGTGTTTATATGTACTGTATAAGCTTGGTGTTTACAGTTCACTCCTTTAAGTATAAAATTTAAAGGGGTGTCATTGTGAGGGACAAAGTCCCGAAGCAATCTCTATTGAGATAAACTGTATTCCATATTGGTTTTTAAGAATTACTAAAGATTATAAAATTCAATCTAAATTTAATCTGAGATTGCTTCGCTATCGCTCGCAATGACACAATATAATTTATTCTGAGCAATAGTGAAGAACCTCGCGCGTAATGACATAGTATTAAACTTCTAATTTGTCAACTTTGTATGTAAATTCACAATCTAATACTAGATAACTAATGATGCTCTTCGAGCTGCATGACAATTGAGATTTACACATACTGGTAAATTAGAAATATGGCATGGAGCTGTTTCTATATGAACTGCTAATGCAGTATAAATACCTCCAAATCCTGAAGGCCCAATTCCTAATTTGTTAATCTTATTTAAAATTTTATTTTCTAACTTTGCATATTTTAAATCAGGATTTTGTGTACCCACCTTTCTTAAAAGAGCTTTTTTTGAGAGAAATGTACAACTTTCTAAATTTCCTCCAATCCCTACTCCAACTATTACAGGAGGACAAGCATTAGCCCCAGCTTCTTGAACAGTTCTTACAACAAAATTCTCTATTTCTTTTTCTCCTTCAGAAGGAGTTAAGATTGTCATCTTTGACATATTTTCTGCACCAGCACCTTTAGGCATTAGAATAACTTCCAGATTTTTTCCTGAAACTATTTCTAGATGTATAATTGCAGGAGTGTTATCTAATGTGTTTTCTCTCTTATAGAGTGGATCTTTAACTATTGAAGCTCTAAGATATCCTTCTAAATACCCTTTTCTTACACCCATATTGATAGCATCATATATATTACCATCTACAATTTTTACATCTTCTCCTATTTTTATAAAAAAAATTGCAATTCCTGTATCTTGACAAATTGGCAATTTTGATTTTTCAGCAATCTCATAATTTTTTATAATTTGGGATAATACCTCTTTTCCTAAATTAGACTTCTCATTTTTGTAAGCTTCTTTAATTGCTTTTTTAATATCTTCAGGGAGTACGTAGTTTGCTTTCTTACATAGTATTGCCACTTTGTCTTTTATTTCAGTAGCACTAATTTTTCTCATGTTTTAACTTTCCTTTAATAATATTAAAAATATAAATCTTTGAATTACAAGTAATCAGGGTTAAAACTGATGATTTACTCATTTAGTACATATTTAAACTCATTTTATATTACTTTTTATAAATTAAATCTTATAAGTTGTAACTTTCAGTTTTTGTAAGTAGTTTTAACAATACACTCCACTAAATAAACTTAAAATAAATTTATTCAGAGGGAAAATGTTCTTGAAATTTTTTAACTAAATATTTTTCTAATTGATAATATTGAGACCAATGAGCAGCTCTAAGTCTCTTTGATACATTTTGAAAGGTTATGTCTAACTTTTTAGCTACTTTCTTTATATTTTTAATCTCTCGATATAACTTTATGGCTTCCCACTGTTTGGAAGTTCTATTAATAATATTTAAATCTAAAAAGATGTAAAAATTATTAATAATCTCCTCTAAAGATTTATATTCAGGTGACATTTTATAATAAGTAATTCTTTCTTTTTCTTTTTTAATAACATCTAATGCCTGGCTGGAAAGTCTTAAAGCCTCACCATCAATTTCTCCTATATCCCTTTTTATCTTAGTGGATATTGAACCAATTCCTATTCCAGCTCTAAATTGTAGGGGGAAAAAATTTTCTCGAATTATTGATAAAAGTTCAGGTGTTTTGTGAATATCTTTTATACCACCTTGAAACTCATCACCTCTATATATTTTAAGTGGAGTAAATATAAAAGATGAAAATTTTTCATTAACATAATTTATCTTCTCTGAGAAGGTTTTAAAAAAATAATTTCTATTTTTTATTTCCTTAGATCTAATAATGTCTGCTGTTATTACTCCATATAACATAGAAAACCTATTCTAAAAAATGATTCTTTAAAAAATAATCCTTATTAAGGTGAATTTTATTTTTCACCATATTTTAGGTGAAAAAACAAATTTTTTAAAGTTGTTTTTGAAATATTTTTTATTATTTCTGTAATTTGACTTAGAGCCTTCTCCTAAAATGTGGGTAAGTAGAATATAAAAGATTTATTTCTATATAGTAGTAATCTTATTGTTCATAGAAATATTTTTTAGGAGAGAGGAGTCACTCCTTTCTATAATTATTTTTTTATAATAAGAATAATGTCTTATTTTCTCCAGTATTTTTTTGTTAATGCATAAGTTCTTTTTTTAACTTTTTCAGGATCTAAAGGTTTCTTAGATACACCAGTTTCTATAGCAGCTTTTGCAGTGGCATAAGCTACAGAAGGGGCAACATCTTGATTAAAAACCTTTGGAATTATATAATCTGGCTTTAATTCTTTTTCAGGGATCAAATTACAAATTGCATTAGTTGCTGCCTTTTTCATTTCAAAATTTATTTCAGTAGCTTTGACATCTAATGCTCCTCTAAAGATTCCAGGGAAGCAAAGCACATTGTTTATCTGGTTTGGAAAATCAGATCTACCTGTTCCAACAATTGAAGCACCAGCTTCTAAAGCCAATTTTGGATGAATCTCAGGGATAGGATTAGCCAATGCAAAGACAACTGGTTTAGATGTCATAGATTTAATCATATCCTTTGAAACAATATTCCCAACAGATAATCCAATTAGAAAATCTGAATTCTTGATAGCATTTTTCAAAGACCCCTTCTCGTTCTTTTTGTTTCCTCTTTTAGCTAATCTCTCTTTATATGGATTCATCCCTTCCTTTCTTCCTGAATAAATAATTCCTTTAGAATCACAGACTATCAAAGTTTTAACTCCTAAATCTAAGAGGAAATTTCCAACAGCAATTCCTGCAGCACCTGCTCCGATTATTGTAATTTTTAATTTCTTTATCTTTTTTCTAAGTAGTTTACATGCGTTTATGAATGCTGCTCCTACAACCACAGCGGTTCCATGTTGATCATCATGAAATATAGGAATCTTCAATTCTTTTTTTATGGCTTCCTCAATATAAAAGCATCTAGGAGCAGAAATGTCCTCCAAATTTATTCCACCAAAAGTTGGTTCAAAGAGTTTAATTGTTTTTATTATCTCACCAGGGTTTTGGGTATCCAGGCAGATTGGTATTGCATCTATCCCAGCAAATCTCTTAAAAAGTATTGCTTTTCCCTCCATGACTGGTAATGCAGCTTTTGGTCCAATATTTCCTAAACCTAAAACTGCTGAACCATCAGATACAACTGCAACTGAATTTCCTCTAAAAGTATACAAATCAACTTTTTCAGGATGTTTAGCAATAATTTTTGAAGGTTCAGCCACTCCAGGACTATAAACTAAACTCAATTGATTATAATTTTCTATAGATATTTTAGGTTCTAAAGAGAGCTTTCCCATACTTTTTTTATGCAGTTTTAATGCCATCTCTTTTAAGTTTTTATCCTCATTATAGATTTTTTTATTCATAATTCTTCCAGTATTTAGACTTTTAGTTTAAAAAAGAGTTATAAATTTCAAAAGGATTTATTTAATCAAGATTTTTATTGAATAAATTATAAATCTTTTTAAAGATAATTGTAATTTAATTATATTATTTGACAACTTATATATGTAATATTTAAAGTATTATATAGGAGATCTATAGGTTATCTATAAGGGGTCAGGTCTTGCAATATAACAAAATCTATATATAGGGGGTTAGTCTTGAAATGAGAAATACCAGCTTTGGTTACACTTTATCTTTTCTCACTTCCTTCCCCTTCGTTAAATTTATACTGAGCGAAGCAAATATACTCGAGGATTAAGGGTTAGCTTTAGAAATGTCTTTAGAAGTATTTAACAAAGCAAATAAAATATTTTTATCATATTAATTAAATAAAAAATAAAAAATATAAAATTTAAATCCACTTTAAACATTATTAAAGAAATGAATTTTCATATTACTTTAAATTCTCAACAATTAAAAGCAATTGAGAAGACAAAAGGAAAAATTCTGATAATTGGTGGACCAGGAACTGGAAAGACTGAAGTTGCACTTTTTAAAATAATTCATTTAATTGAAGAAAAAGTTGTTAATCCTAGTTCTATATTAACTTTAACCTTTACAAGAGATGGTGCAAAATTTTTAAGAGATAAAGTTACAACTTTAATTAAAAATAGTTATTTTGAAATTCCTATACAAACATTCCAATCTTTTTGTTACGATTTCATTAAAAAGCAACATAATCTGGCTGGATATACATCATTACCTCAATTAATGGTTTCAACTGAACAAAAACAGTTTGTTAAAGAGTTATTAGGCTTGCAAGATTTTTCAAAATACCCTTTAACAAAATCATATTTTAAAAGAAACGGATTTGTTCAGGAGCTTTTTGATTTTATTCTTAGAAGTCAGGAGAGCTTACTTTCCCCATCTGATTTAGGAAAGAGAATCCAGTATTATTTAAAGTCTGAAATGGCAGAACTTACCCATTTATATAAAATCTATTTAGCCAAAATAAAAGAGAAAAACCTAATAGATTTTGGAGGACTTCTTTATAACACTATTGATATCTTAAGAAAAAACCCTGCAGTTTTAAAAGGACTTCAGGAGAAGTATCTTCACATAATAGTCGATGAGTTTCAGGAATCAAATATTGCCTTAATGGAGTTTATAAACCTTTTTTCTAAAAGTTGTGAGAGTATTACTCTGATAGGGGATGATGATCAATCAATATTTGGGTTCAGGGGAGCAATTATAGATAATATCCGGAAAATATATAAGAAATTCTATCCTAAAAATGTGATTTTTTTAGAAGAAAGTTATAGATGCTCTAAAAAGACAGTCTCACTATCTCAAAAATTAATTAGCAATGACATTTTAAGAATAGATAAACATTTTAGATCCGTAGATAACTCAGACTACTCTAATGAAAACAATTCAGTTATTTCACTTAAGTTCACAAATTTTGCTTCGGAGGCAAGAGCAATTTCTCAACTCATTTTAAAATTTATTTCTGAAAATTCAACACTTAAATTTAATCAGATAGCAATTATTATGAGAAGTTTTAAAGGATACATTGAAATTTTAAAATCCGATTTGGAGAGGGAAAAGATTCCATATCAACTTGTGGGTGGAGGAGACACAATATTTAAGGTTCCAATAGTTAATGCAATGATTTCTCTTTTAAAAAGTTTGGTTATCTCTAAAGATGATGATAGGTTGGATGAGAAAGTGAAAACTGTACTTCTTTCTGATCTTTTCAGGCTTAAACCATTTTCTTTAAGGTTAATTGAGAGATACTGCATTTCAAATAACCTAAAATTTTCAAAAATTATATTTGATAAGAAAAGAAGACCAGAATTGGATAAAGATGAAGAAGGAAAAATAAAAGATTTTTGCAATATATATAACAAATATAAAAAGAGAATAAATGAACCTATAGATAAAGTTGTATTTGACCTGTGGAAAAGAATTCATTATTTTGGTGATCTGGTTAATAAAAAAGAAAAAGATATCTTTAACGAAGTTAATAGAAAAAGGTCAATTGATGCAATAAGTAGGTTCTTTTCTAGTTTGAAGAGATTTTCTACCCGCCATCCAGATAAAGGAATTGATTTCTATCTGGAAAGTCTTGAGCCAGAAATTGGGTTTCTGGAGGAGATAGAGACACCAAAGTTGGATAGGATTGTAGATGCTGTTTCAATAATTACAGCTCATCAATGCAAAGGTAAAGAATTTAGAATTGTTTTTTTACCATTAATGGTTGAAGGTATTTTTCCAACTAATCCTATAATCCCACAAACTTATGATAAGCAGATAATGTACATTGGCAAAAGATTAAGCAGATCAGATTTGGAAAAAAAACATTACAATGAAGAGAGAAGACTAGCCTATACTTCAATGACAAGAGCAAGTGAAAAATTGATTTTTTCATTTTCAGAAAAAGTTGATTTAGTGGAAAAAGCTACGCCTTCAAGATTCCTGGTAGAAATGGATTTAGTCCCTGAAGAATTTTCTGAAATAGAACCTTATTTGGGTTCAATAAAATCTGTAGAAAACTATTTTAGATCATTAGCAACTCAATCTCTTAATAATTTAGAAGATATAAAGGAGTGTGAATCTCGTAATGATTTAATCAAAAAGGCATTTATATCTATTTATTTGCTTTCCAAATTTGGGAATAAAAGAGCTTGGTGGCAGAATATAAAACCTACGAAAAATCTTAACAAACCACACGCATCTGGAAAACTTTCAGCATCTTATTCACAGGTAGGAACATATAAAGATTGTCCTGCGAAGTATAAATACAGATACAATTTCTTCATAGGTCAACCTAAAGGAATCAGTCTCTCAAAAGGTTTACTTTATCACATGATAGTCCAGGATTTTTTTGATAAAGAGAAAAAACATAAGTATTCATTTGATAAATTGAAAGAAATAATTAATGAAATCTGGGATGATTCCCTTTTTCCATTTATTCCAGTTGCAGTTGAACAAAAAGATGAAGCTTATCAGAGTTTTGAAAACTTTTTTTATAATTTACCATCTAAAAAGCCAGAAGTTTTAGTAACAGAGAAAAGATTTTCATTTTCCTTAGATAATAATAGATTTTCAGGAAGGATTGATCAGATAAATCAAATTGAAGAGGGATTTGAATTAATAGATTATAAATCAAGTAAAAGTCCTATAAAGTTTGAGGATGTAAAAACTGATTTGCAATTGGGAATTTATTTATTAGCCTCTCTACTTTCTCCTCAATTGAAAGATATAAAAGGTAATGTTAAAAAAATGTACTATTTCTATATACCCACAAAAAACAAAACTATTAGAGAACAAGATGTAAGTGAAGAAAGAATAACTAATATAAAAGATGAAGTTAAGGATATTATAAGTAAAATACTAAAAGAAAAATTCCCTGCTTATCCCAGAGATTTTTCAATTTGTAATTTTTGTGATTATAAATTACTATGTCCAAGATTTTATGGACATTATTAAGATTTCTAAAAACATTAGGAGCTTAGCGCATAGTTTTTTAACTATTTATCCTCTCCCCTTGTGGGAGAGGAATAAGGAGAGGGGGGTAGCCTCTCCCCTGGTGGGAGAGGGAAAGGGAGAGGGGGAATTTAATAAGTCTTCGAAACATGCAACAAAGCTATATAAAAATAGAATTTAAATTTAAAAATTATTAAATTTTATAAAAAAGTTATCTATATGAAAAAATACTATTCACTAACAGAAGAACAAAAAAAGGCAATAGCTGTAACGAAGGGACCTCACCTTATCACATCAGTTGCAGGTGCTGGTAAAACTACTACTCTTACTTCAAAAATAATTGAAGTTATAAATAGAGAATTAGCAACTCCGGACCAGATTTTAGGTCTAACATTTACTATAAAAGCTGCGGAAAATATGCGGATACAGATAACACAAAAAGTTAAAAGAAGGATAGATCCAAATAGTCTACAAATATCTACATTTCATTCATTTGGTAACAAAATAATAAGTGAGAATTCTCTCACTCTAGGATTGGATACCGATTTTAATTTAATTTCACGAGCTGAATCATGGCAACTTCTTTATCAAGTAATGGATACATTTGTTTTTAAAAATGTAAGAATAGGGAGTTCTATTGGTAATTTCTTAGATAAGCTTCTTGATTTTATTCTTGATCTTAAGAACCATCTGGTAAGTGTAGAGAAATTCAGAGAATATATAAATTCAAAACAAGATTTTGCAATTTATAAATCAAAAGCATTAAGAGAAACTGCTATAAAAAATTTCAATATACAAGGAGAACTTTTACAGGTTTATGAAAAATATGAGAAATTAAAAAGGGAGCAGAACTTTATAGATTATGGAGATCAAGTAATGATTCCGGTTAAGTTATTTAACCAGAGACCAGCTATTTTAGCTGGTTATCAGAACAGATATCCCTACATATTTGTTGATGAATATCAAGATACAAACATTGCACAGGCTGAACTCATCTATTTTCTTTCTGGTGAAAACAAGAATGTAACTGTAGTTGGTGATGATGATCAAGCAATATATGGTTGGAGAGGTGCATCGGTTTACAATATCTTGAAATTTAATCAGTTAGAGCCTTTCAAGCAAGAAGTAAATACAACTGCTATTACAAAGAGTTTCCGGACAGGACAAAATGTACTTGATGTTGCTTATAACGTGGTGAAAGATAATAAAAATAGATTAGAGAAAATACCAAAAGCCTATTTTAAAAGGGATTCAAAAGTCTTTGCATTCTTTACACCTACATATTTTGATGAGTCTGAATTTATAGCAAATGAGATTGATAAATTAGTAAGAAGTAATAATTACTCCTATAGAGATATTGCAATTCTTTGCAGGAAGAAGAGATTTGATGAAATAATACTTTGTCTGGATAGGAAAGATATACCGTATGAAATTGTTGGGGGTAGGGGATTCTACTTTCGACCTGAAATTATTGATGCAATTTCCCTATTAAAATTGACACATAATCCTGATGATTCAGTGGCAATGGTTCGTATTTTAAAATCACCAAGGTATAAAATCTGCGATAGAGATATTTTCCATCTTGCTAAATTTATTCTAAATGAAAATAAAAAATTTAAAAAAAAGATTAAAAACAAAAATGGGGATCCAGTAAAAGATAAAGTTGAATTTGAACCGGGAGTAAACCTTATTGATGCTATATTAAAAGTAGATTTGATAGATGAACTAAGTAAAGAAACTAAAAACAGATTAAGACAGCTATCAAAAGAATTAAGTCAATTTGTTTTTTTATCAGAAAGACTTTCTTTACCTCATCTTTTAAGGGAAATGTTTGAGAGAACTGGACTCTTTTCTGAACTAATGTCAGAAAAATCAAGAGAATCTAAGAGAAGAAAAGCAAATTTGGAAAAGTTAATAAGAATAGCTTCAGATTTTGAAAGAACAAAGACAGAAGCATCTTTTAACGGCTTTATGCTTTACCTGAGAGAAGTTCTAAAAACAGCTGAGCTTGAACCTGAAGAACTTATTCCAGGTATTGGGGATGAGGTTAAAGTCATGTCAATTCATGCTGCCAAGGGATTGGAGTTTCCAGTTGTATTTGTTCCTATGTTATGTGAACGTGACTTTCCAGACTTACGAATAAGTTATAGTCCATACAAAGCTCCTTTTTCTCTTAGAGGAGATATCCAGTATCTTCCCAATATGAAGGATTATACAAGTAAATCTGAATACAGAAATGCATTAAGAGAAATGGCTCTTGAGGAAGAGAGAAGACTTTTTTATGTTGCCTGTACTCGTACAAAGGATAGACTGTATTTATCTTATAGTCCTTTTAGTAGAGAGATTAAAAATCCAAAAAACATATCACGATTTTTAGAAACTGCTTTAAATACAGATTTAGTAGAGATATTGGGAGAAGATATTAGAGAAAAATTGAGAGTAATGGAAAATCCAATGCTTCAATCTGAATATAGAATTAAGAAGAAAAGAAAAATATCATCTGAATTAAAAAGAGAAATAAATTTAACTGATTTAGTAGAAAAAGATCAGTTTGCGGAAGAGATAAAAAGAAAATTACAAACAATTTTTCCTGAAATATCAATTTCTAAAGAGATAGAGGAAAGAGCATTAAATAAAGAAAGAAAAATAAAAGAAGTTATATCTAAAGGCAAAAGAAGGATATATAAAAGAAAAGGAAAGAAATTCTCTCTTCATTCACCAATTCTCAGTTACTCAGCTTTATCAATTTATAAAGATTGTCCTCAGAGATATTTTTGGACCTATATCCAGCCACTTCCTACACAGAATCGATTATCAATTAAAATAGGGAATTTGATACATCAAGCGATTGAGAGATCAACAGTGGAAAAAATTGGGCTTGATAAATTGGATTTCCCAGTTGGATGGGGTGAAAGTCTAAGCTGGAGTGAGATATTAAGTGGGGAAGATCTTATATATGAGGACCAAATTCCGGAATTTAAGAAGATGATAAAAAACTATCTTCTCAGTCGTTTCTCAAAAACAGAGGAAAATATAATAGAAGTTGAACAGCTCTTTAATTTAAAGATAGATAATTATACTATTAGGGGATTTATAGATAGAGTTCAGAAAATAGATGATAGATTTTATGAAATAGTTGATTTTAAAAGTAGTAAAAAGCCTGCTAATCTTGATTTGAAAGAAAACCTTCAATTAAAAATATATTCATTAGCTCTTAGTGAACTGTATAAAATAGCACCGGAAAAGATAAAATGTACTCTGTTTTTCTTAAATGATGGAATTGAGGAATCAATTATCTACTTAAGGAAGGAACTCTTAAAAACAAAAAGGGAAATTATAAAAATTATAAAAAGTATTAAGAAATCAAAATTTAATACTAAACCAAGTCCTGAAAACTGTGCAAAGTGTGATTTTTACAGTGTTTGTTTAGACCACTATAAAAAATAATTAATATAACTGTATATTTTAGTAATAAACATAGGAGTTTTTATGAAAAGACATAAAAGAACAATAATTAAAGAACCATTACCATTTTATGATAGAGTTGACTTTGAAAATATAAAATATAATATAATTTTGAAATAATTATTAATAAATATTTTGTTTAAGATATGATTGAGAAATTTTTAGGGAATAGTCCTGAATTAGGAAAGGAAATTTATATATCTCCAAAAACAAATGTGATTGGTAATGTCAAAATTGGTGAAAATGTAAGTATATGGCCAGGTGCAGTAGTGAGGGGAGATATTAATAAAATATCAATAGGTAATTATTCTAACATTCAGGATAATTGTGTATTGCATGTTGATCCAAAATATCCCTTGAAGATAGGAAATTATGTAACAATTGGTCATGGAGCAATTTTGCATGGATGTGAGATTGGAAACAATGTTCTAATAGGCATAAATGCTACTATTTTGGATGGAGTAAAAATTGGAAAATGTTCAGTTATTGGAGCAGGTTCTGTTATTCCTGAGAAAAAAGAAATACCCCCATATAGCTTAGTTGTAGGTGTACCGGGTAGGGTTATAAAAAAGCTAACAGAAGATGATGGAAAAAAATTGAAAAAGCATGCAATTTATTATTGGCAAATAGCAGAGAATTATAAAAAATAAAAATTAATACTCTCTTTTAATTAATTTATGTGATTCTTAAATAAAGAGGATTGTATGAGTATAAAAATTGCAGTTATTGATAGTATGGGTGGTAGCATTGGAAATCAGATAATAACCCAACTAAGACAGAATTTTGGTCAAGATTTAGAAATAATTGCCTTAGGAACTAACGCTATTGCTACAAGTAATATGTTAAAAGCAAAGGCTAATAGAGGAGCAACTGGAGAGAATGCTATAAAAGTTACAATAAAGGACGAAGATGTGGATTTTATATTTGCTCCTATATCAGTAATAATAGCTAACTCAATGATGGGAGAGATTACTCCAACTATAGCTGAATCTATAAGAAAATTTAGTAAGAAAAAATTATTTATTCCACTTTGTAATCCACCTTTAGATATATTAGGAGTTGAGAAAAAACCACTCCCAAGAATTATTGATGAAGGAATAGAAATAATTAAAGATATGATGGAAAGAGGATAAGCTTCACATTTATTTAATATCTATTAAAACATAAATTTTTGTATTATAAAATTTAAAAAAAATTTTTAACATAATTTCAGAAATAAAATATTAATATATTATTATACGAGGAGGTTTATATGTGTGAGACTAAAGTATTTATTGAAAAGGATGGGAAAAAGGAAGAAATACTTGAGAATGTAATTAATATTCAAATTGAGAAAGATGGTTTATTTTTGAAAGGCCTTTTTGGTGAGCAAAAGTTTGTAAAAGCTAAGATTAAAAAAATTGATTTTATGAAACATGAAATGCTTCTTACCGAATCTGAAGGTGAAGAATAATATAAATAGTTTTTAGTTTTCATTAAAAAATTCTACTATTTGAAAGGTTTAAGATAATATGTAATACTATTGTTGAATAGAAAATAAATTATATTGCAAAATCTTTAAACTAATTGGAAAAAGACTTTCCAGAAATATTGATTTAATTTTAATTCTTATTTAGAATTATATTTTAAATATAAATATATTTTGATAATAGGACCACGACGGTCTAATTTGACTGAAGTCAAATTTGTCGTGGTTTTTTATTTAAAGGAGGCTAAATGCATATCCCAGATGGATTTTTAGATTTAAAGACTGCATTAACTACTGCCATAGCTTCAATTGGAGGTCTTGGTTATGCAGTTAAGGAAATAAGAAAGAAACTTGGTGATAAACATATTCCACTTTTAGGTGTGACTGGAGCATTTATATTTGCAGCTCAAATGTTAAATTTCCCAATAGCTGGTGGTACAAGTGGTCATTTCCTTGGAGGAGCTTTAGCAGCAATATTATTGGGTCCTTGGGCATCTCTTTTAATTATGACTGTTGTTCTTGCAATTCAATGCTTAGGGTTTGCAGATGGAGGATTAACAGCATTAGGAGCAAATGTTTTTAATATGGGAATTATTGGAGGAGTTTTAACATATTATCTTATCTTCCTTCCCTTAAAGACATTGTTGCCAGAAACAAAAGGAGGATTTCTCACAGCTTCAGCAGTTGTTGCTTGGGCATCAGTTTTTATAGCTTCAATTATCTGTTCATTAGAGTTGGTTATTTCTGGAAAGAGCCCACTAAATGTGGCATTACCAGCAATGGCGGGAGTACATGCTTTAATAGGAATAGGTGAAGCAATTATTACAGTAGTTGTCTTGGCAGTTGTCATACAGGTAAGACCTGATCTCATAAGGGGATATTCAAAACCAGAAGAAAAAGCAGCTTAAAAGATTTTTATTATTCAATTGATAAGATAGCAAAATAGTCTTAATAAGTGATAATTATATAAATATATATTCAATTATTTTATGTCATTTATATATAAAAATATATTATTAAAAAACATTTCATTATTCATTTAGAGGAGAAAAAATGAAAAAAAATATTGGGAGCTTTGTATTTATAAGTTTAATAGTAGCATTAATTTTAGCAATATTCATATCACCATTTGCATCATCCTCGCCTGATGGATTAGAGAAAGTGGCAGAAGACAAGGGATTTATAGAAAAGGCTCTTGAAGAGGGTGTATGGAAATTTTCTCCAATTCCAGATTATGCATTCCCAGGGGTGGGTAGCGAGGTAGTCGCTACTGCATTAGCTGGATTAATTGGCACACTTATAACTATAGTAATTGGATGGTTGATTGGAAAATTGATTATCGCTAAATAGTAATTAAATAATAATAATTAATAAGTTGAGACATTCATTTTTAGATAAATACAGCAATTTAAATAGTTTTATACATGAACTAGATCCCAGAGTAAAGATAATAACCACATTATTTTTCTTAATTATGGTTATGACTACTTCTCCAGTTTTTCTTTGGGCGTTCTTAATCTATTTCTTAATTGAGCTCATCATTCTAATAATTTCCAAAATTCCGATACTTTTTATATTAAAGAGATTTCTCATGGTGATACCGTTTATTCTATTTATTGTTATCTTTGCTCCTTTTATCAGTAAAAATGGATATGCTGGTTCTTATAATTTGGGTATTCTGCGAAATCTTGGTGATGGATTTTATAATATAAATTCAGTTCTTGTAATAATGAATGTGGTTTTAAAGAGCTTCTTGAGTATCATTGCTCTCATACTTCTTTCTTCAACAACCTCCCTTTCGCAACTTCTCTTGGGTTTTAGAAAATTGAAAGTACCTTCAATCTTAACTGATATAGCATCTTTCATGTATCGCTATGTTTTTGTCATAGTTGACGAAGCTCAAAGAATGGTAAGAGCAAGAAATGCAAGAAATTATAGAAGTAAGTGGATTTGGCAATCAAAAGTAGTAGGAAGTATAATTGCAAACTTATTTTTAAGAAGTTATGAGAGGGGAGAAAGAGTTTATTTAGCAATGTTATCCCGTGGATATAATGGTGATCTCATTCTGAATTATAAATACAAAATGAGATGGATTGAGTGGCTTTATTTAATCATTTTCTTTATAATTCTAACTTTAATAAGATTCTTTATTAGATAGTAATTTTTTAATTATAGTTGACGAAGCTCAAAGAATGGTAAGAGCAAGAAATGCAAGAATTTTTTTTATTAGGGATTACTCTATCGGGAACTACTTTAGATTAGTAAATTATATACTTTTTAAACTAAAAAAATTTGTGAATATATTTATTAAAAGGAGAGAAATTTATGTTTGATGATAAAGAACTTGCTATTGAGATTGAAAATCTAAGTTTTATTTATCCTGATGGAACAGAAGCTCTAAAGGAAGTGAATTTGAAAGTTCGTCAAGGTGAATCTTTATCTATAATTGGTCCAAATGGAGCGGGAAAGAGCACATTACTTCTTAATTTAAATGGTTTGTTAAGGGGAAACGGTTTAATAAAAATATTTGGTATTAAAATAAATCCATCAAATTTAAAGGAGATCAGAAAGAAAGTGGGTCTTGTATTTCAAAATCCAGATGATCAATTATTTTGTTTAAATGTTTATGAAGATATTGCTTTTGGTCCAACAAATTTAGGATTTAATAAGAAGGAGGTGGAGAGAAGGGTAAAAGATGCTCTTTTAAAGGTTGAGATGGAAGGATATGAAGACCATAATGCTTTTCATCTTAGTTATGGTCAAAAGAAGAGAGTAGCTATAGCTACTATTTTATCCATGAATCTCGACATTGTTGCTATAGATGAGCCCAGTAGTAATTTAGATCATAATTCACAAATTGGGCTTGCAAAGATATTAAATTCATTATCAAAAACGAAATTGATAGTAACACATGATATACCTTATGCAGCTTTATTATGTGATAGAGTAGTTATTTTGGATAATGGAAAAATAGTTGCTGATGGATTATTTTTTGATATTTTGTCAAAATCTGAATTATTAGAAAAACATCGTTTAGGTTTACCTCCAGGTTTTTCCATTAAAAAATTAAAGGAGGATAAAACTAAATTATCAGATTAATCTTGAGAATATTTATATTTATAAATACCTCTTTTTAAAAATATCCAAAATTGAACAACATAATTATAGAAAATGTTTGATTTCTTCAATTACTAAATTTGTAATTGAATTAAGATTCAATAACATTAATAATTTATAAGACTAAAGAGTAGAGTAAAGTATAATAAGAAATATTTTAGAAATTTATTATTTTATTGGTATGATTTATAATTAATTTGGATAATTAGTTATATCTGTATTTATGATATTACATTACTATATCTCCAGTGTTACAATTTTTAATTAATATTTTATTGGAATTAATTTTTTAAAGGAGAGAATAGCTCTAATGCCAATATTTGAATATAAGTGCAAAAAATGTAATAAGATTTTTGAAGAACTTATTCTATCTGCAAATTCTAACATAAGAATTAAGTGTCCGGAGTGTGGTGGAGTAGATATAATCAAGCTTTTTTCTAATTTTAGTTCAAATCCATCTGAGGAATCCTCAGATTTCGACTTAGGCTCATCCTCATCTTCATGTCCTACATGTTCTACTAATACTTGTAATACTTGTAAATAGTTTAATTTATAAATATAAGAAATTGTATAACAAAGGGGACAAATTGGGAAATTGGAACAGCTTGAAAGATGTATATAACGAAGCATTAAATTGTAAAAAATGTGCACTTCATAATGGTAGAAAAAATGTAGTTTTTGGTTCAGGAAATGAAAAAGCTGATATTATGTTTATTGGAGAAGCCCCTGGTTATCATGAAGATATTCAAGGTGAACCGTTTGTTGGTGTTGCAGGTAAGCTTTTAACAAAATTACTCGACTCAGTAGAACTAAAAAGGGAACAAGTTTACATTGCGAATGTTATAAAGTGTAAACCACCTCAAAATAGAGATCCTTTAGCTGAAGAAATAGATATCTGTAAAGAATATCTGTATGCTCAGATTGATTTTATAGATCCACAAATAATTTGCACGTTAGGAAATTTTGCTACCAAATTAATTCTAAAAAAGAATGTTGGAATAACAGGTGTTAGAGGTAAATTATTTAGAGTAGGAAATAAATTAGTACTTCCTATCTATCATCCTGCAGCAGCACTTTACACACCATCATATTTACCTTCATTAGAAAGAGATTTTATTACTATAAAAAAAGTAATTGATAAAGAGATCGAACTTCCTATTGAAGATGAAGTAGAAAGTAAAGAGCAACTTGGTCTCTTTTAATTATTTCCTCGATATATAAAAATCCTATTTTTATCAGTATTTAATAAATTGTTTCTCATGATTTACTTTTTTATTAAATAGGGAGAAATTAAGGGGAGACACCTTTTTGAATTATTTGTTTTTACAAAGTAATTATAAAATTTATTTATTATTTTAGTAGAATTAATTTTAATAATAAAATAATTGAGATAATTTATAATAATCTATGGTATAAACTTTAATTGTTTAAATTAATTATGTAACAAGAATAAATATTATTTCTAATTTTGGAAAGGGTTTGTAGGATTTTGTTCAAAATGATAAATAGTAAGAAAGATTTTATAATTACATCATCTGAAAAGGAAACTTTAATTTTTGCTAAAAAAATATCAAAATTAATAAAACCAGGAGATGTTATTAGTGTAAGTGGAGAACTTGGCACAGGAAAAACCTGTTTTGTAAAAGGGTTGGCTAAAGGAATGGGTATTTCTCAGATTGTAACAAGTCCAAGTTTTGTCATTTTAAAGATTTATCATAATAAAATACCTCTTTATCATTTTGATGTTTATAGATTAGACAAATCTTATCAACTTGAGGATATAGGATTTAACCAGTTTCAATATGGTGACGGAGTGACAGTTGTAGAGTGGGGAACTAAGATGAATGAATTATTAGATTTTGACCATCTTCAGGTAAATTTTTATTATTATGAGAATAAGAAGAGAAAAATAAAAATTATTCCCCATGGTGAAAGCTGGTTAAAAAGAATAAAGAATTTTAACTTATAATACAAATTAAAATCATAAAAGGATTTTTTTAGAGCCCCTATTAATAGGAATTTTCTACTATGTATATATTAGGAATTGAAACTACAACTCCAATAATGTCTATAGCATTATCTGAAGATGAAAAGCTTTTGGAAGAGGTTTCAGCTGATTGTGGGCAGTCCCAAGTTGTTGAAATAATTCCCAGAATTGATAATGTCTTAGAGAAAAAGAATATGGATTTAAGTCAAATTGATTTAATTGGAGTTGATATTGGACCAGGGATGTTTACTGGAACGAGGATAGGACTTACTGTTGCAAAGACTTTAAGTCAAGTAAATTCTATTAATATAGTAGGTGTTACATCTCTAAATGTCTTAGCTTATCAAGCAATGAATTTTCTTTATAAATCAAAAAATGAAAATATTGAAAGTGATAAGTTCTGCATTTTTCCCATAATAAATGCTAAGAGGGAGGAAGTATATTGTTCTATTTTTACATTTAGAAAATTTTCTTTAAAAAAGATTGACAAAGATAAACTTTTAAAAATAGATGAATTGGAACAAAAAATAATTGATCTAATCAGTAACTATAATAATATAATCCTTTGTGGAAATGGATTGATTGAATATAAACATATTAGTAATAAATTTAAAAAGGAGAAAGAAATAATATTTTTTAAAGATATCATTGTACCAGAAGCAAATGCAATAAATTCCTTAGCTTTTAATAAATATCTTAAAGGAAAAGTTAATGATTTTATAAAATTAACTCCTAAATATGTTAGACAATTTAAACCATTTAGAAAATAGATTATTTTTTTAGAGATTTTATTAATAGGAATAAATTCCATTTTAAATTATAAACTTTATGAGTAATTTTGATTTAAGTGAAATAAAAATTTATCCAATGAAAATCGCAGATGTAGAACAGGTTTATAGTATAGAAGTAGAAACATTTCCCAGTCCATGGAGTAAGATAAATTTTATTTCTCAATTATTAAGAAGTAAATTTAATTTTTATCTTGTAGCAAAAAAAGGCAATGAGGTTATAGGTTATATTGGTATGATCCAGGGAATGAAAGAGGGGCATATTACAACGATAGCTGTAAAATCTAAATTCAAAAGAAAGAAAATTGGAACTATATTATTAATCTCTCTAATAAAAAAGGCAATAAAAAAAGGTATAACAAGATTACATTTAGAAGTCAGGGAATCAAATAAAAGTGCACAAAAATTTTACGAAAAATTTAAATTTGCTACTATTGGGAAAAGAATAGCTTATTACTCAGACACTAATGATAATGCTTTAGTGATGAATATAAATAATATAATAGATTCTGAATATAAAGACTTTATTCTCAAAATGGAGAATGAGATATTAAAAAAATATTTTTAGAAATAAAAATAGAAACTTAAAAAACATATTTATAAAAATTAGGGTATAAATCTATAAACAATAAAAGGTAATAATTATTTTGAAAAATAAAAATATAATTTTAGGTATAGAAACATCTTGTGATGATACTGCAGCAGCGGTTTTAAAAGATGGTTGTAAAGTCCTATCAAATATTGTTGCTACTCAGGCAGAATTACATGCCGATTTTGGTGGAATTGTACCAGAAGTTGCTTCAAGAAGACACATAGAACTTATTAATCTTGTAATAGCTCAGGCTCTAAAGAGAGCAAATTTAGATTTTAAGGATTTACAAGCTGTTGGAGTAACTTGTGGACCTGGTCTAATTGGTTCATTACTTATTGGACTTGCATCGGCTAAATCCATTTCCTATAGTTTAAATATACCTTTAATTGGAGTTAATCATGTTATAAGCCATATATATGCAAATTTCATAGAAAATCCTGATATTAAAAGACCGTTTATTAGCTTGGTTGCATCTGGAGGTCACACTTCAATTTATATTTTAAAAGAAAATGATGAGTTTGAGATCTTAGGTTCAACTTTGGATGACGCAGCTGGTGAAGTATTAGATAAAATAGCCAGATTCTTAAAATTGGGCTATCCTGGAGGACCAGCCATTGAGGAAATATCAATTAAGGGAAATGCCAATACCTATAAATTACCAAGACCAATGCTGGAAAAAGGCTTAGACTTTAGCTTTAGTGGTTTAAAAACTGCAGTTATATATATGGTTAGAAAGGATAAGTCTCTACTTTCTAAAGAAAAGCTACCGGATTTAGCTGCTAGTTTTCAAAAGGCTATTATAGATGTATTAGTGAAAAAAACCTTAAGAGCTGCATTAAGATATGAAGTTCTGACTATTGTGCTTGCTGGTGGTGTATCTTCAAATAGTTATTTGAGAAGTGAGATGAAAAAAATAGCAAAATTTCGAGGGATTAATGTTATTTATCCTTCTAAAGAGTATTGTACAGATAATGCTGCCATGGTTGCATGTCTTGCTTTTAACAAATTAAAGAAAGGTCAAATAAGTAAATTGGATATAGATGCATATTCACAAATTTATATGTAAACTTATGATGCAATAGATTTCAAAAAAAGAAATACTTTTATAAGAGATTTAGATAATAAAAAACAAATAGACAGAAATTTATATCTATAAACATTTTATAAAATTTAAGATTCTAAAAATATTTTATTTAAATAAATCATATATTTTTTAAATTAGATATTTAGTAATAAACAATGATTAGAAGATTTTTAAAGAGAAGAAATATCTTAATAGTCTTTTGTATAATAAGTGGAACTCTTCTGGCAATATCTTTTCCCAATAATGGATTTTTAGCATGGATTGCACTTATTCCTTTACTTTTTTCTTTATACTACTGTACAAAAATTGAAAGATTTCTTTTAGGCTTTTTAACAGGATTTATATTCTTTGGTGGACAGATGTATTGGGAATTGTACGTTACTCCAATTGCTTGGATATGTCTGACATTACTATGTTCTATCTATTTTTCTATTCTTTGTTATTTCTTACATATTTTGTTAAAAAAAACAAAATCATGGGCAAGGCTTATTTTAATTCCATCATTTTGGGTAATATTTGAATTTTTTTGGTCTCTTACTCCCTTAGCATTTGGATGGGGAATTTTAGGATACTCTCAACACTATTTTCTACCTCTTCTTCAAATAACAAGAATAACAGGAATTTACGGAGTGTCTTTTCTTATAGTCTTTTTTAATGTTAGTTTATTTGAATCACTTCAGCTTTTTAAGATAAATAATTTTAAAAATTTTGCAAATCTTATAGAGCATTTAGTAAGATTATTTAGAAAAAAAAGATGGTTACCTTATAGTTTAAAATATTTATTTTCTGCAATTATTCTGATTATTTTAATTATCATATATGGTTTTTCTCCTTTTCTAAATAATAATCCTAAAAATTTATTTTTTAAAAATTTAAATGAAATAAAAATATCACTTATCCAACCTAATATATCTCAGAGTATAAAAATATCAAGTTATCATAAGGATTATATATTAGAAACTTTAGAAAAACTCTCCATAGAAGCATTAAAAAACAACCCGGATTTAATTGTGTTTCCTGAATCTGCAGTCCCTTTACTGTTTTTAGAGGAAGATGAATCAAATACCTCTTATATGTGGATAAAAGAACTGCTTGCTGATATAAAAACAAATTTACTAACCGGAATTTTTACTAAAGATAAAGAAGGAAATTTTCACAATTCTGTGATAATTTTTGATAAAGATGGAAAGATAATAGATATATATGAGAAAATTCACCCCATTCCTTTTGGTGAATTTATTCCAGCAAGAAGATTTATAAATAATATTGGTCCTCTAAGATTCATATACGAAAACAGTCCTCTAAGAATATTAAAGGAGGATGTAATAGCAGGTAAAAAATTCACGATTTTTCCAATTTTTCAAGGTAAAATTGGTTCAGTAATTTGTTTTGAGTCTGCTTTAGGACAGATACCTCAAAGATTAAGACATAAAGGAGCCCAAATTTTATTTGTTGTTACAAATGATGGTTGGTTTAGAGATAGTATTGAACTTGAACAACATTTCTATATGGGTAGAGTAAGGGCAGTAGAAAATGGAGTATATTTTATTCAGTGTGCTAATACTGGGATTTCGGGTGTTTTTGCTCCAAATGGAATTATATTGGAATCAACTAATAAAAATGAAGCTTGTACCTTAAGCACGTCTGTATATTTTATACCAGGACAAACCATATATTCCAAATATGGAGATGTATTTTCCTACCTTTGCTTTTTAATATTTCTTTTATGGTTATTCTTTAAAATACCTATATTTAAAAGGTAACTTTTTTACTAAGGGTAAATTTTGTAAAGTAATCGTGGAAATGGAATAGTTTCACGGATATGTTTTAGTTTACAAATCCATGCCACTGTTCTTTCAATTCCCAAGCCAAATCCAGAATGAGGAACAGTTCCATATTTTCTTAAATCAAGATACCACTTAAAAGCCTCTCGTGGTAGATTATGTTTTTTTATCTTCTCTTCTAACAATTCTAAATTATCTATTCTTTGACCACCCCCGATAATTTCCCCATAACCTTCTGGTGCAATTAAATCATCACTTAGAGAAACGTTAGGTCTCTCAGGGTCTGGTTTCATATAGAATGCCTTGCACTTCATTGGATAATGATGGACAAAAACAGGTTTATCAAAGCTTTTAGAGATTATTGTTTCCTCGCTGGCTCCAAAATCGTCACCCCAGTTTATATCCTTACCTTTCTTTTTTAATATTTTTAATGCTTCATCATATGATATCTTTGGAAATGGTGGTTTTATAATTTCCAATTTACTTAAATTTCTTTCTACTATTTCAAGTTCACTTCTTCTATTTTTTAGAACTGTTTGTACAATATAAGTAACAAATTCTTCTTGTATTTTAATGTTATCTTCCCAATCAAAATATGCCATTTCTGGTTCTATCATCCAGAATTCCATTAGATGTCTTCTGGTTTTGGACTTTTCAGCTCTAAATGTTGGACCATAACAATAAACTTTTCCAAAGGACATTATAGCTGCTTCATTATATAATTGTCCGCTTTGGCTCAGATAAGCTATCTGGTCAAAATATTCTGTTTCAAATAAAGTACTTGTTCCTTCACAAGCAGCAGGTGTTAATATGGGAGCATCTATATTAATAAATCCATTTTTATTTAAATAGTCTCGACAGGCTTTTATTACTTCAGCTCTTATTTTTAATATTGCGTGTTGCCTTTTAGATCTGAGCCAGAGGTGACGATTTTTCATTAAATATCCAACTCCATGAGGTTTTGGAGTTATAGGATATTTTGATACAATCTGTAAGATTTTTATATTATTAATAAAAAGTTCATACCCTCCAGTAGCTCTTTCTTCCTTATGGACATTACCTGTAACTATCAATGATGATTCTTGGGTTACTCTTTGAGCAGATTCAAAAACTTTTTCATCCACATCATTTTTTAAAACAACACATTGCATTATCCCAGTACCATCTCTTACTAATAAGAATATAATATTTCCACTTGAACGTTTACTATATAACCAACCTTTTATCTTAACTTTTTTTCCATTATATTTTGATATGTTATTAATATATATGTTTTTTATCAATTTTAGACTCCTCTAAATCTATTATTGTATAAGGTTTTTTAAAATAGTATAAGTTTAAAATAACAGTGTTAAGTTAATAAAAAAGATTATTTCTAATAAATAATTATAAGTTAATAAAAAATAGTTTTTTATTGAAAATAATTATAAAATATATAGTCTTGATTTTAGAAAAATTGTCATATAAAATATATAAAGATTTTAGCACTCTTTTTAAAAGAGTGCTAAAGTTTGTATAATATATTATAAGCTTTTTACTAATATTAAATTGTTTTAAAATATCCTAATAAATCATTTGACTTCTCTAATGAGAAGTCTCCTTATATAATTAAGGGGTAACTCAATTATTAAGTTTTATTCTAAAATAATTTGTCACTAAAAAATATAGGAAGGAGAGATGAATGAAACTAAAACCATTAGGTGATAGAGTTATTGTTCTACCAAAAGAGAGTGAAGAAATCACTAAAAGCGGGATAGTTATTCCTGATACAGCAAAGGAAAAACCACAAGAAGGTAAGGTGATAGCTGTAGGACAAGGAAGGATTGAAGAAGGTAAGAGAATACCTATGGATGTTGAAGTTGGAGATGAAATTATATATTCAAAATATGGTGGAACTGAAGTAAAAATAGAAGGCAAAGAACACTTGATTTTAAAAGAAAGTGATATACTTGCTATAATAGAAAAATAATTAAAAGGAGGAATTATATATGGCAAAAGAGATTAAATTTCATGAAGATGCAAGGAGAGCTTTAGAAAGAGGAGTGAACAAATTAGCTGATGCAATAAAAATCACATTAGGTCCAAAAGGAAGAAATGTAGTTTTGGAGAGAAAATTTGGTTCACCAACAATTACAAATGATGGTGTCACAATAGCAAGAGATATTGATGTTAAAGATGTCTGGGAGAATATCGGTGTCCAACTTCTCAAAGAGGTAGCTACAAAGACAAATGATGTTGCTGGAGATGGTACAACAACAGCTACTTTATTAGCTCAAGCTATGATTAGAGAAGGTATAAGAAATGTTGCAGCTGGAGCAAATCCGATGCTATTAAAACAAGGAATAGAAAAAGGTGTTGAAATGGCTGTTAAACAGATTCAGGAAATGAGCCAGTCTATAGTTACTAAGAAAAAGAAGATTGCTGAAGTTGCTGCTATTTCTGCTAATGATCCAGAAATTGGAGAGAAGATAGCTGAATCTATGGAAAAGGTTGGAAAGGATGGAGTTATTACAGTTGAGGAATCACAAAAATTTGGGATTGAAATTGAGGTTGTAGAGGGTCTTCAATTTGACAGAGGTTATATATCCCCATATATGGTAACAGATGCTGAGAGAATGGAAGCTGTTCTTGATGAACCATACCTCTTGATATTGAACAAGAAGTTAGGAGCAGTTGCTGAATTACTACCATTATTAGAAAAGATAATGCAAACTGGAAAACCTTTACTATTAATAGCTGAAGATGTTGAAGGAGAGGCACTGGCAACTATTGTTGTTAATAAAATTAGGGGGACATTTGTTTGTGTTGCAGTAAAAGCTCCAGGTTTTGGTGATAGAAGAAAGGCAATGTTACAGGATATAGGTATAGTAACTGGTGGAACAATGATCAGTGAAGAATTAGGAATAAAATTGGAAAATGTCAATCTTGATATGTTGGGAAAAGCAAGACAGGTGAAGGTCGATAAGGAAAATACAACAATAATTGAGGGTAAAGGTAAAATTGAGGATATAAAAGGAAGAATAAAGCAGATAAAGGTTGAAATTGAACAAAGTGATTCCGAATTTGATAGAGAAAAATTACAG